>Ga0247809_1000228_pt1 | contig 29319 bp, 39 predicted proteins | sample UWRJL104311B1_FD_180951 | JGI IMG/M metagenome (GOLD analysis project Ga0247809, IMG submission 180951) | Plant litter microbial communities from Arlington Agricultural Research Station in Wisconsin, United States - UWRJ-L104-311B-1 | ecosystem: Environmental > Terrestrial > Plant litter >...
GGTGGTCGTCGAATGGCGTGAGTCCACGAGCGTACCGCTCGACAGGGCGACCGGCCTGTGCCGTGCGTGCGAGACCGTCTGGGAGGGAGCACTCGCCCTGCGCGCACTTCGCTTCGACTTGGACGTTCCGCCCGCCGAGAGCGAGGCAGGCTGACCAAGTCGACCAACTAGACGGTGTGTCGCGCGCCGAATTGTGCGATAATAGTCCACGAGTCGCACCAGTCTGTCAAAAGCTGGTCTGAAACGAGAGGCCCGGTCATTGCGACCGGGCCTTTCGTCGTTTCAGGACTCGAACGCTTCCGGCCCCAGCAGCCATCTGTCCCGCTACGAGCGGCCACTCTGGGCGAGCCGGAACACCTGTGAGCCACATGCGTGTCCGCGCCCCTCGCCCGGGCGTGCTGCGGTGCGATGCCGTCGGTCACGCTGTGCCTCGCTTCACCTCAACGGGAGGCACAGCATGGACGACACCACCATCGGCCGCGACGGACGCGGCGCGGCGATCTACACCCACGAGATGCCCCACGTCGTCAAGTTCCTGCCGCCGCCCGTGCCGATCATCAACGCCCGCGACTGCGAGCTCGCAGGCTTCGACCTGGCACTCGTGCTCGAAGCGCACAAGGCGGCGACACCATGATCGAATCGCTCATCCTGCTCGGCGCTGGCCTCATCGGCAGCGCGGTCATCGCCATGTGCGGGCGCGGCACACGCCCGCCCGGCATCTCGTTCTTCGAGGTGGCGCACGAGAGCAACCGTGCGAGCCGGCGGGCAAGACGATGACCGACCCGGCCGTGATGCACGAAGCGCACGACGCCGCCGCGCACCGCATCGACGAGGACAGGCAGGCCGCACTCGCGCTCATCGCCGCCCGTCGAACTGACGAGGACGACCGCGAAGAAGTGCCCGCCTAAACACTGGGCAAAGTCACCATCGCCCACCGACCGGCAAGCACCACGCGGGAGGCACCGTGACCCGCACCAACAGCCGCAACATGCACAAGCTGCGGGACGAGTTCTACGCCGAGGGCAAGGCGCAGTCCGAGTCGCCCGACCCGGAAGTGCGCGTGCTGTCCGACTGCTGGCTGTGCCGGACGCCCATCGACTACGTCGCCCAGCCGCACACCACGAGCGACTCGCACAACCTCGACCACTACTTCGCGGTCGACGACTACCCCGAGCTTCAAGAGGACTGGGACAACTTCCGGCACTCGCACATGACCTGCAACACCAGCCGAGGCAAGCGCACACCGAGCGCCGGCCTCGGCGAGGACATGCCCAACTGGTGGTAGACCGCCGCCATTCACGAACCTAGGAGCAACCATGGCCCAGCTCGGCCCCCTCACCGTCACCGTCTCGATCAGCCTCGGAACCACGAAGCTGCCCATCCCGCCCATCACCTTCGAGGTGCCGCTGCAGGCCGTCGAGGACACGAAGCTCACCGAGGGCGCGGTCACGTACATCGTCGACCTCGACCGCACCGAGCTGCGCGAGCAGTTGACCAAGAGCGTGCGCACCATCGCCGACCAGGTCGAAGGCGCGTTCCTCACCCCGGGCGCGGTACTCCTCACGTGCGACGTGTGCGACGCGCAGATCGTCAGCGAGGTGCTGGCCACGCTGCGGCACGAGGCAAGCGGCGCCCACTCGCTCGGAGCACCGGCATACGCGAGGGCGTCCAGTGCATTGCCCGACGCTCTCGGCACCGTCGGTGAGGCCATCACGCCCGAGGGCATCGACCCGACCGAGGGTGACCAGACCAACGGCAAGGACGAGGCATGAACAAGTACACGGCGGTCGGACTGCTCGCTGCGGCAGTTGAGGGCAAGCAGGTCCTCGTGCTGTCGCCTCACGGCCACGCCCTGAAGGATGCCGTGGACGAGGTGCACCGGGTAGCTCCCGACCTCACGTGGCGACGAGCCAACGGAGACGCACGAGTCACGCTCACATCAGGTGGCTCCATTGCGTTCATCACTCCTGCACAGGTACGCAGCCGCTCAGCAGACATCGTCCTCATCGAAGACGACCGAGACCTCCGCCCCGACCTCCTCAACGAGTTGCGCGCAGTCATCCACACCAGTACATGCGGAGAGATCATCCGCTACTGACGCCAACCGCACCGACAGCCACCCCGCCGAGGGCTTCGATGGCGAATCCGCCATAAAATCCAGCCTCTCGGTGGGGAGCGGACCAGAGCCCAGGGGAGCTGTCCTCCCTCCCCGAGGTGCTGACCGGGGGTCGCACGCGCGCGCGCGAGTATAGGAGTACGGAAATGGGTGATGTCGTCGATGCGACCGTGGTTTCCGTCGCGGCCGCCACGCATCTCGACCGTGAGGGCAAAGACGCTGGCGCGATCGCCGCGCTGCTCGCTCTCGCTCGGAAGATCGACGACTACGACTCGATCGTCGACGTCATCATGGAGCAGATCGAGATGGACCCGGAGTCGAAGATCCGTCCCCCGGCATCCGACAACGTGTCCCTGCCGACCTACCTGAAGTATTGCGACGCGCTCGGGCTGACGCCTGGCGGCCGCGGCGAGCTCGCGGCGACGAAGAAGCCGGGCGCCGCTGGTCCCCCGGATGACCTCGCGGCGTTCCGGGCCAACGCGCAGCAGCGCATTAGCTGATCCCCGCGGAGGTTTCAATGACCTCCGAGCTGCTTGGATTCACCGAGCCGCGCATCTGGACGAAGCCGCGCCGGGAGTTGACGCCGGAAACGTCGCGCGGGTTCGAGGTCATCGACTTCGCGACCAACGTTCTGCGGGTGCACCTCTTCCCGTGGGAGATGTGGCTCCTCATCCACCTGCTCGAAATCGACGAGCGCGGGCTGCTTCGCTTCCGCAAGGCACTCGTCATCGTCGGCCGGCAGAACGGCAAGACGCTGATGGCCGCCGTGCTCGCCGCGTTCTGGCTGTACGTCGACGCCGGCCGGTGGCCCGACCAGCTCCCCGAGCAGAACTTCATCATCGTCGGCGGCGCGCAGAAGCTCGACATCGCGATGAAGCCGTGGAAAGCGGTACGCCGGTGGGGCGCTCCGGACGACCCGAAGATCGGTATCGCCCACGACCGGGTGCCGTCGCTGCAGAACTTCACCTACCCGCCGCGCACGACGAACGGCGAGACCGAACTCCGGACCATGGGAGGCGGCGCCTACCTCCCCCGAACCTTCGACGGTGCCCGCGGCCAGAGCGCTGCGCGCCTCCTCCTCGACGAGCTGCGCGAGCAGTACGACTACGAGGGCTGGTCGGCGATCGAGAAGTCCGCCAACGCGATGTTCGACTCGCTGCTCGTGGCCTTCTCGAACGCCGGCACGAAGCGCTCGCGAGTCCTCAAGGATGTCCGCGCCACGGCACACGAGGGCGTCGACGACCCGGATACCCAGTGGTTCGTAGCCGAGTGGTCCGCCGAGCAGGACGCTCCGCTCGACGACGTGCGTGCTTTCCAGCAGGCGAACCCGAGCGCAGGGTACCTGCCCGGCATGACGATCGAGGGCCTGATGCGCTCCGCGGCCGAGGCCAAAGAGAAGAACGTCGAGCGCATCGAGGTACTCGGCCAGTGGGTCACGGCCGAGGTCAACAACTTCATCGAAGCGCCGGAGTACCGCAAGCTCGTGCGGCCGGCCGCGAAGATCCGGATCCCGAAGGGCGCCCGCACGGTGTGGGGCGTCGACGTCTCCGACGATCGGCAGACGACGTGGCTGTCGTCGGCGGTCTACGACGAGGACGGGAAGCCGTTCCTGCACAGCCGGATCAAGCGCGCCGGCATGGTGTGGCTTCCCCAGTACCTCGCCGACCTCGCCGAGGAATCGGGGCAGTACGAGGTGGCCGTGAACGCGAAGGGCTGCGCGGCGATGGAGTTCGTCGAGCCGCTCGAGAAGCTCGGTCTCACCGTGCACAAGTTCGACGGACCCATGTTCGCGATCGCGACCGGCCGCCATCAGGACGCGGTGCGCGACAGCAACATCGTGGTCACCGACCAGCCCGACATCGACCTCGCCGTGCAAGGCGGAGTAGTCGTGCGGTACGGCGAGAACAAAGCATGGTCCCGTTCGAAGTCCATGCCCGTCGACATCGCCGGCCTGGTCGCTATGTCGATCGCGCTCTACGCCCTCGAACTCCTCACCCCTCCCCCGCCGGAAGAAACCCCGCCGCCCCCGCCGCCAGCCGAGATCGTCGCCCACGACGACGGCTTCGAGTCCGAAGTGAACCTCGCTACCGCGTCGTTCTAACCCAACTGAAAGCAGGTGCCACGTGCCAGAAGAGCAGGGGTACCAAGTAGATGCATCCGGCCTGTCGTCCTGGGCGCAGATGGCCGACGAGTCGCACGAGACGAACCCCGACCTCATCTGGCCGAAAAGCCTCGAGGTGTACGACAAGATGCGCCGCGAAGACTCGCAGGTCGGGTCGGTGCTCCGCGCGGTGACGCTGCCGATCCGTGGTGCCGAGTGGATGATCGACCCGGCATCAGCGAGCGACGAGGTCGTGGAACTCGTCGCGGCCGACCTCGGTCTGCCGATCAAGGGCCGCGAGCCCGTCTCCGCACTCCGCACCAAGGGACGCTTCCAGTGGAGCGAGCACCTGCGGATGGCGCTCCTCGAGCTGGTCCACGGGCACTCGTTCTTCGAGCAGGTCTACCGCCCCGAGGGCGACCGGCTGCGGCTCAAGAAGCTCGCGTGGCGGCCGGCCCGCAGCATCTCGAAGATCAATGTCGCGCGCGACGGCGGGCTGATCTCCATCGAGCAGCACGGCGTGAAGGAACCGATAACCGTCGACCGACTCGTGGCATACGTCACCGATCGCGAGGGTGGCAACTGGATCGGTGTCTCGCTGCTCCGCACCGCTTACAAGAACTGGCTCCTGAAGGACCGGATGCTGCGCGCTCAGGCGCTCACGGTGGAACGCAACGGCCTCGGCGTGCCGGTCTACGAGGCCGCACCATACCCCGACAAGGCGGACGCGTCCGGTCAGGAGGCGTGGCAGAAGTCGGAGAAGGACGCCGGTCTGCGGCTCGCGAAAGGTTTCCGCGCCGGTGAAGCGGCCGGTGCGTCCATCCCGAACGGGGCCAAGCTCACGCTGATGGGCGTCACGGGGAAGCTGCCCGACACGGACGCGCCGATCCGCTACCACGACGAGCAGATTGCGCGCGCGGTACTGGCTCACTTCCTCAACCTCGGCACCGAGACCGGGTCGTGGGCGCTCGGATCCACCTTCGCCGACTTCTTCACCAGCTCGCTCAACGCGGTCGCCGAACACATTCAAGACACCACGCAGGCGCACGTCGTCGAAGACCTCGTCGACTGGAACTGGGGCGAGACGGAACCCGCGCCCCGTTTGGTGTTCAAGCCCATCGGTTCCGGTGGGTCCCTCACCGCGGAGGCGCTGAAGAGCCTCATCGACTCGGGGGTCATCCACCCCGACGAGACACTCGAGGCGTTCATGCGCTCGGCGTTCAGCCTCCCCGTCAGGGACGAGTACGAAGACGACAGCGAGGACGTAACGAAGACGGATACCGAGCTGGCGCGTTTCGCCGCAGAGGTGGTCCAGAAGGTCTACCTGGGAGTCGGCAAGGTGCTGACTCAAGACGAGGCGCGCGACCTGGTACGCCGCGCCGGGGCCAAACTCGGCGACGCTGCGCCTCCCGAGACGCCTCCCGCCCCCGACCCCTCACAGGAGGAAGCATGACCGCCAAGCACAAGAACCGCTACTGGGGTAGCGCCGCTCCGAAATCCAAGGCCGAGTTCTTCAACGCGATCACTACCCCCGCGTCGACCGGCGACGGAACCGTCGCGACGATCCGGATGCACGGGCCGATCGACTCGTGGGGCGGGTTCTGGGGCATCTCAGCGAAGGACATGGGCGTCGTCCTCGACGCTCTGCCCGACTCCGTGACGCAGATCATCCTCCGGATCAACAGCCCCGGCGGCGAGGTGTTCGAGGGCATGGCGATTCTGAACATGCTGCGCGCGCACAAGGCGAGCGTCATCGCCGTGGTCGACGGACTCGCCGCATCTGCGGCATCGTTCATCGCCGCCGGTGCCGACGAGACCGTGATGTCGCCGGGCACGCAGATGATGATCCACTCCCCGTGGTCCATCGCGGGCGGCAACGCCACGGACTTCCGGAAGGCCGCCGACATGCTCGACGGCGTCGAGGCGTCCATCGTCGAGATCTACACGGCGAAGGCCGGCGAGAAGGACTGGACGGCCCTGCTCGCCGCCGACACGTGGATGACCGCCACCGAGACGGTGGAGCTCGGCCTTGCCGATCGCGTCGCCGTCATCCCCGATGCGGGGGAAACCGAGACGGTCGGAGCGGACGATCTGGTGCTCACGGCGCCCGACGACGACGACGACTTCCTCGCCCGCGTCACACCCCTCCCCCACCGGGCCGCGGCCCGGTCCCATGAACTCCCGAGCTCGTCCGAGCCGGGTGACCCCAACCGAAAGGAGAACGCTGTGGCTTACAGCGATCTGCAGGCTGGCATCCGCGAGCGGCTCGGCGTAACCGATGCTGCCGCCAACGACGAGACGCTGTTCGCAGCCCTCGACGAGGCGCTCGCGGAGCAGCCCGAACCCACCGCCGCCGCCATCCCGGCCGGCACCGTCCTGATCGACTCCGCTGTGCTGACCGACCTGCAGGCTTCCGCCGCGCTGGGCCGCAAGGCGAGCGAGGCGCAGGACACCGCGCGCCGCGAGGCCATCGTCGAAGCAGCCGTGAACGACGGCCGAATCGCCCCGGCATCGCGCGAGACGTGGCTGACCAACCTCGCCGCGAACGAAGAGGGCACCGTGTCCCTCATCGGCTCGCTCGCGAAGAACACCGTCCCGGTTGCCGAGATCGGCAAGTCCGACGACGGCACCTCCGAAGCAGACAGCCTCTACGCCAAGGCGTGGGGCACCGAAGAGAAGGCGGTCTAACCATGTCCGACTACCTGCCCAAGTTCACCCCCGGCAAGGCCGTGACCTTCACCCCCTCGGCGGCCGTCACCGGCGGCCGCCTGGTCGAAGTCACCGGCAACCGCAGCGTCGGCCCCGCCGGCGCGGACGCGGTCGACGTCGTCGGAGTCGCTGGCTTCGACGCCGCGATCGGCGAGCCCGTCACCGTCTACACGCGCCCCACCGGCGTGCACCAGCTCGTCGCCAGCGGCGCGATCCTCGCGGGCGCGAAGGTCATCTCGGCAGCCGCCGGGAAGGTCGCCACCATCGGTGCCGGCGTCAACCCCATCGGCATCGCCCTCGAGGCCGCTGCCGCCGATCTGGACGTCATCGACGTCCTGTTCATCTAAGGAGCAAGAAGACATGGCGTCTTACACCTACCCGGTTCCGCGGCCGTCCGGCACGCTGACCGCGGAGCAGACTCACCTCCTGCTCCGCAACCCGCAACTGATCGCGAAGCGAGTCGCCTCGCTGACCGACCAGCGATTCATCGGCGACTACCTGCTCGCCGGCCGCTACTCCGCTGAGGGCGGCGGAATCTTCTACGAGACCGGCGAGCAGATCTTCCCCGCCGACATCTCGGAGTCGGTCGCCCCGAACGGCGAGTACCCGAAGACGGTGATGACCGACGGCGAGATCGCCTCGGCCAAGACCGACAAGCGCGGACTCGAGACCGACGTCACCGACGAGCGGATCAAGCGCGGCTCGCAGGGTGCACTCGACCGAGCGCTCACCAAGATCGTCAACGGTCTGGTGCGCGACGTCGACAGCATCGCGATGGCAGTCGTCGCGTCGAAGGTCACCGACTCCTACGCATCGAGCGCATGGACCACGGTCGCCAACGTCGTGCAGTCGCTCGCCTCGGCGAAGGCCAACCGTGAGGATCTCGCCCTCGGCCTGAACCTCGACACCGTCGCACTCAGCGGCGCCCAGTGGGCGAAGGTCATGGGCCTCTTCGCCTCGGCCGGCGTGCTCCCCCGCGAGGACGGGAACCCGATCGTCAACGGTCAGTTCCCGGCCAACCTGCTCGGCTACACGTGGGTCACCTCGCCGCACATCGTCGGCAGCGACCCGCTCCTGGTGGACCGCGAGCAGCTCGGCGGCATGGCCGACGAAGACCTCGGCTCGCCCGACTACGCGCGCGCCGGCGACTTCAATGTCGAGACCTACTCGAAGCGCAACGACACGGACAGCTACACCGTCCGCGCCCGCCGCGTCGTGGTCCCCGTGGTTCTCGAACCGCGTGCCGGTCTCCGCGTCACCGGAACGACCCTCTGATGGCTGAGCGTTACGTCGTCACCGGAGCCGTCGCGGTACTCCCCACCGAAGGCGGAAGCGAGCGGTACCTGTACCGCGGCGCTCATCTCGGCGAGGGGTACACGGACGAGGGAATCACGCACGCGCTGAGCCTCGGCCTGATCCAGAAGGTCAAGGCGCCGGCGAAGACCGCGGCCGAAAAGGCCGCCGAGGAGAAGGCCGCCGCAGAAAAGGCGGCCGCTGACAAGGCCGCCGCTGACAAGGCGTCCGCCGAGAAGGCCGCGACCGACGAGGCCGCAGCCAAGAAGGCCGCGGCCGACGAGGCCGCGGCCAAGCAGCAGAAGTAACAACGAGGGGGTGGTGGAGTGACTATCAATCCAGACGAAATTAGCGGCGACGAGGATCTCGCGCGGCGCATCCTGGTGCGGGCGCGCTCCATCGCCCCCTGCCTCAACTCGATCCCCGACGATGACGATCGTCGGAAAGACGCGATCGCCATCCTCAAGGGCGTCGTCGCCGAGGTGCCGGCGCCCGGCGCCCGGCGGGTTCGTTCTCGCGGCCGGAACGGAACCTCGATCAGCTACAGCGACATCGGCGGGGCGTTCAGCGACGACGACATGGCGAGCCTCCGTTCGCTGTGCGAGACGGCGACGATCGGCCTCCCCATCGGCAGCTTCCCCGAGGCGCGCCCGTTCGCGGGCGAGTGGGCCGAAGGGCGGTACTCGTGAGCTGGGATGATCCATTCTTCTACCCGCACACCGTGAGCATCCGCAACGCGCGCCCCGCGGGCGGCATGGGCACCGGTTACGCCGCGCCCCGGCCGGTCAATGCCGAGGTGAAGGACGAGCAGCGTCTCGTCCGCGGGGCGGACGGTCGCGAGATCGTCTCCTCGTCCTCGGTGACCGTCCCGATCAGCGAGCACGTGCCTGTCGGCTCCCTCGTCACGGTGTGGCCCGGAACCGCGCGCGAGCGCGAAGCCTCGGTCCTCGCCGTCAGCGCCGACGAGAACGGCGTCGACGATCTCGACTCGTTCCTCGTCCTGTCCCTGAAGTAGGAGGTCGCCGTGAAGGCTCTCGTACCCGTCGCCTCCGTCTTGGAGAAGGCCGCGCAGGAAGGGCTGAAGGAAGCCGGCAAGGTGATCCTCAAGCGGGCCCGCGAACTCAGCCCGTCCGACTCCGGAGACTCCGACAAATCGGGCTTCTCCCTCGTCGACGACCTCACCCTGCAGGTCGGGTTCAAGTCGTACATCTCCCGAATCCAACACGAGGACCTCGACTATCAGCATGAGCCGGGCGAGCAGGCCAAGTTCCTCGAGACGGCCCTCGACGAGACCGACGTCGGAGCGATCATCGCCGCGAAGGTGAGGGCCACCTTTGGATGACGTGACGCTGACGAAACTCATCTGCTCCCGCCTCGGCGAGGTCCCCGGGTGGGACTGGTACGACTCCGATCTGGATGAGCCGGGCGATGAGCCCCACACCTACGAGCCGGACGCCGTCGTGATCTTCTACGGTGCGCTCGGTGCCGAACCCGACAAGGCGGTAGGCGTCCGCGTCTACGGCTCCACCGACGAGCGCGACCTCGGGTGGCGGCGGGTGCAACTGCGCCTGCGCGGCGAAGCCGGCCGACCGGACGGTGCCGACGCCCTCGCAGGGCCAGCGTTCGATGCGCTCCTCGAGCTTCCCCGCGTGGGAGGGATCAGCACCACCAGCAGACAGTCGATGGCACCAGCCGGTGCCGACGACAACCGGCGCGAAGAGCGCACGGAGAACTACCTCATCATCCTCGACAATCAGGAGAGTCTCACATGAACACCAAGGTCCCACTTCCCGCCGGCACGACGCTCGGCAAGAGCTACGAGTACGGGTGCGACATCAACGTCGGCACGTTCGACGTCAAGGTCTGGCAGCCGTTCCGCCGCATCAGCGGGTTCCAGCCCAGCCCGACGCCGCAGACGCAGGACGCGCAGACCTATGACGACCTCGGCGCGGCGAACAGCGACGTCACCGGGTGGAGCGTCAATCTCGCGTTCAACGCGCAGGTGAACCGCAGCGTGACGACCGGCAAGTACCTGCCGGAGATCGAGGCAGTCCTCGACCGCACCGGGACCGGAGCCGTCGGCGAAGCGGCAGTCCTCGAAGCCCGCTGGTACCACAAGCCCGGGACCGGCACCCCGAACCCGGACGACGCGGGTCAGGGCTTCTTCACCGCGAACGCGACGCGCCAGAACACCGGGCCGAACGGCGAGATCGAAGTCCTGGCCATCACCCTCACCGGCAAGGGCGAGTACGAGAAGATCGTCAACCCGTTCACCGGGTGGCCCGAGCCCGACCCGGAGGTCTAACCGATGAGCGCTGTCGACTTCGGCGAGTGGGTGGCGCCCGACCTCAAGCTCGAGCTGGGGGGACGCACATACTCGGTGCGTCCCCCCACGGTCGAGGCCGCGAAGATGATCCTCGCGGCCGCGGTGCGCGGCGAGGTGAACCTCGGACTCGTCAAGGGCGAGATCCCCGCCGAGGTGCAGGCGATCCTCGATAGCATCGGCGACGAGCACCCCGCGCTCGGCGACGCCTACTCGAAGATGGCGGCCGACGGTGTACCCGCGCTGACCATCGACCGTGTCGCCTACTACGCAGTCTTCTACTGGGCTCGCGGCAAAGAGTACGCCGACACTCTCGCGAAGCTCCTATGGCTGCCCCGCGACTTGGCGGCAGGCGTTGCGGGTGAGCCTGCCCCAAAAGGCTGAGCACCGCCGAGGACTGGGCACCCTTCGGCATCGGGCAACCCGATGCCGAAGGGTGGTACCCGGACTATCGACCGGTGCCAGAACACCTGAAACCTGAACGCGTCGCGGCGACGCCGGGCAAGACGCCCGCCGCCGAGATCGACGGGTCGCTGCTGGCCATCGTCTCCAACTGGCGGCTGGTCGTCGCCGAGCTCGCCGAGCGCGGCATCGACATGTACGACCCTGCAGTCCTCGCACGACCATGGCCCGGCGTTCGGGCGGTGATATTCAGTCTGATCGACAGCCCCACACGTCTACGTGCGGTGCTCACCCGGAGGTGACCCATGGCTACTCTCAGGGCAGCAGAACTCGAAGTGCTCTTCACAGCTGACACGAGCCAGGTCGAGAAGGCCGACAAGGACGTCAAGTCGATCGGCGAGCGGATCGAGAAGAAGCCGATCAAGGCGACGGTCACCGCAGACGAGAAGGACGCTCTCGCGGGCATGGACCGTGTCGAGCAGGCGGCAAAGAAGCTGGTGTCGGCCGACACCGCACTGAAGCTCGACGCCGACGTCACGCGTGCCGAGAAGAGCCTCGACCGCGCGAAGCAACGTCTCGCCGACCTCGAGGTGCGGGCGCTCGGTGGACTCGACGTGACGGCTGATGTGCGTCGCGCCGAGGCGAACCTGCAGAAGGTCGGCCGTCAACTCGACGGCCTTCGCACCGCTCGGTCGAAGATCGAGATCGAAGCCGACACCGAGGACGCGCTGGATGCGCTCCACGAGCTCGGCGGCGCGGTCGAGAACGTCGTCTCCCGGGACACAGCGATTCGCATCAACGCCGACGTCGACAAGGCACAGAACAACATCACCGGCATGGTCGCGCAACTGGCGATCCTCCGCGCCATGGATCCCAACGTCCAAGTCTCGGCCGACATCCGCCGCGCGCAGATCGGGCTCGAGAAGGCCCGGTCTGAGCTGAAGGCGCTCGAGGGTGCTCGGGCGACGATGGTGGTCGAGGTCGACGGCGACGGCGCGAAGAAGCAGCTCGTCGGCGTAGCCGACTACGCCGGAGAAGCCGGCGACGACGCCGGGTCGAACTTCGGCCTCGGGATCATCGGAGCACTCGCGACGATCCCCATCGTCGGCGCTGTAGTCGGCATCGGTGCCGAGGCGGCGAAAGCACTCGTCGGGGCGCTCAACGATGGGCTGAAGCAAGAAGCGTCCTACGACCGCCTGCAGGGCCTCACCGGGATCAGCGAGGCCGACGCGCTTCGCCTGGGACGTGCGGCCGGCGAAGCCTACGCGAACGTCTTCGGTGAGTCGGTCGAGGCCAACATGGACACCGCTCGGCTCGCGCTGCAGTTCAACCTCATCGACGCCGACGCGTCCACGAAGAGTGCGCAGAAGGTCGTCGAAGGGCTGTCCGGAATCGCGGATGTCCTCGGCGAGGACGTGCGTCCCATCGCGGCCGCCGTGTCCACTCTCCTGAGCTCGGGCGTGGCGAAGTCCGCACAGGGTGCATTCGATCTGCTCGCGACCGGTGCCCGCGAAGGTGTGAACCGGGGAGAAGACCTCCTCGACACCTTCACCGAGTACCCGGCGGTGTTCGCGCGGCTCGGGCTGACGGGCGAGGAAGCGCTCGGCCTAATCAGCCAGGGGCTGGACGCCGGCGCACGGAACAGCGACATCGCGGCAGACGCCCTCAAGGAGTTCCAGATCCGGGCGACCGACGCATCGAAGACGTCGACCGAGGGCTACAAGATGCTCGGGCTGTCCGCCGAAGACATGACGGCGAAGATCTCTCGCGGTGGCGCGGAAGCCCGTGACGGGTTGGACCTCGTGCTCACCAAGCTCCGCGAGACGGAAGATCCCGTGGTTCGGAATGCTGCCGCCGTCGCCCTGTTCGGCACGAAGGCCGAAGACCTCGGCGCGGCACTGTTCGCCATGGACCTCTCGACCGCCGTCGACCAGCTCAACGGCGTGACCGGGTCGGCGCAGAAGATGTTCGACACCCTCTCGGACAACGACGCGACGAAGATGGAGCAGGCTCAGCGCAACATCGGGGTGGCGGCGGACGGCATCAAGGGCGCGCTCGCGGCCGCGTTCTCCGAGCCCCTCGGCGATCTGGCTACGTTCGTCTCGGAGAACCGCGGCCCCGTGCTGCAGTTCCTGCTCGACATGGCGAACGGCGCGCTCGACTTCGGCGTCTTCATGGTCGAGGCGGCAGCCAACGGATCCGAGGCACTCGGCGAGTTCATCGCCGGACCCGGCTCGGAGATGGTCGACCTGCTCATCCAGGTGCAGAAGTTCATCAACCCCTTCGCGGACACCTCGGCGCTTGAGGACATGCGCGACGAAATGAAGGAGTTCGACACCGTCACGGCTCTGGTCGCCGACACGATGCGCACGAAGCTGATCGACCAAGGCATCGAGCCTGCCCGCGTGAAGCTGAACGAGTTCGGCGATGGTGCTGTCGCCATGGGATTCCTCAACGACGCCTCGCTGCGTCTGGCGAACGCGATCAGCGAGGTCGGGTTCAAAGCCGATGGTGCAGCGATCGGGCTGGACAGCATCGACCTGGCGAACCTACGCGCATCGGGCTCGGGCAAGATGCTCGAGGACCAGGTGCGCAACTCGATCGCGGCAATGGCCGAAGAGGTCGACGCGGCGGCGACCGCAGGCGAAGGGCAAGACCAGCTCGCCGAGCGCTACCGTGCGTCGACCGATGCGATCGTGGGTCAGCTCGTACAGATGGGGCTGACGGAAGCGCAGGCGCGGGCTCTGATCGACACCGTGCTGCAGACTCCCGCGTCGGCGACGACCGCGTTCGGGTCTAATGCCGTCGAGCAGCAGGGGATTGTGCAGTCCCTCGCCGAGCGGATCACAACTCTGCCGGACGGGTCGGTCGTGATCAAGGCCAGCACCGACGAAGCCGACGAGAAGTTCCGGGCGTTCATCAACCGGTGGAACGGAGCGACTGTGAACCTGACGGCCACGGGCAGCGGCAAGCTCGGCTCCGGAATCCTCGGGAAGGCGGACGGCGGGCTCGTCGAGTTCATGGCGCAGGGGGGCATACGCGGTCTGACCTCCATGGACCCGGTCGCTCAGGTCGTCCCCGCGAACACATGGCGTGTTGTCGGTGACCGCGGGGACGTGCCGGAGTCGTACATCCCACTCGATGGGTCCGCACGCTCGATGGCGATCCTTCTGGAAACGATGAGCCGCATGGGCGTCATGGCGGCCGGCAGCGACGGCGGAGCTTCTGTGACGGCGTCTCAGGTCACGCATAACCACACGTGGCAAATCACGACGAGCGGTGACGCGGAAGCGGCCGTCAAGGACGGAATCCGGCAGATGGGGTTGGTTGCATCGTGAGGAACCTTTCGACGACGACGATCGCCCTCGGCCTCGACGGGCCCGTGCTGAACACAGTCGACGAGTTCGGCACGTTCTGGCGCGTCCCGCCGAGGGGGTTCACGGGTTGGGGCGAGCCAGCCTCGACCCTGCGACCCGTTCAGAAGCCGCGCCAGTCGGGAGCGTGGGCCGGAAAGTCCTCCAATGTGGCGCGCACGATCGGCGTCTCCGGAACGATAACCGCCCTCACTCCGGCGCTGTTGAACGCTGCGATCGAGCAGCTAATCACAGCGGTGACCAACGCGGCTTTCCGGTTCACTGTCACCGAGTCCGGCGCATCCCGGTGGGTTGCGGCTCGGAGGCAAGGCGAGACCATCGCCGTCAAGGTCACGGCCCTCGTCGCGAGCTTCTCGATCCAGGTCGTGTCGCTCGACTCCCGCAAGTTCGGCGAAACACTGACCGGCTCCACCCTGCTACCAGTCACAGCGGGTGGCCTCACCGTGCCGTTCACGCTGCCAGTCTCCATCGCATCCACGGTGGTGTCAGGGCAGATCGCACTCTTCAACCCGGGCAACGAAGTCGGCCCGGTCGTGCTGCGAATCGACGGCCCGGTGGGAGGGCCGCAGATTACTCATAGCGGCACCGGTCGCCCGCTCGTTTTTGCGAGCTCGCTGGCTCTCGCCGCTGGCGAGTGGCTGACGGTGGACATGGACAAGCGCACCGCGATGGCAAACGACCAAGCGTCGCGTAGCACCTACATAACGTCGCGGGAATGGTCCGGCTTCGACCCAGGCCTGAACTCCTGGGGGTTCAGCGCCACAGGCTATGACGCGGGCGCGAAGCTCACCGTCATGGCGACCCCCGCCTCCAAATAGTCACACATTCGCAGGCCGCCACACAGCGGCCCTCTTCGTTCTAGGGAGTCTTCATGGCTGCACGTCTCGGTTGGGCTGACGCGGTAGCGGGCGCCCCGTCTTATGTTGGCCGCGCCCTGCGGCAAATGTCATCGGTCTTCCTCGGCGGAGCCACGGCGGCGCGCCCGCTCGGCGCGCGCAGCGGCGTCCGTCCGGGGACTCCGACCACCATCGCGACTGCGACGTCGACGACGTGGACGGTGACTCCGTTCGCTGGCGTGATCGACCTTCAGACGGCCGCGATCGCCGGGCCCTACCAGTTCGCGTTCGACACGAACCAGACCGGCGTAGTGACGGCCGCCGGCGGCGCGGCAAGGACCGACCTGCTGTTCGTGCGCGTGAACGACGCGGCCGAGGGCGACGGCACGGCGGGTGCCCCGTTCGTGGAGATCGGTTACCAGGCGGGCAACCTCACGCCGCCCGCGCGCTCGTTCGCACTCGCACAGATCAACGTGCCCGCGTCGGGCGGAGGCGCGCCCACCACCATATGGCTCGCGCCCTACACCGTGGCGGCCGGCGGCATTCAGCCGGTGAATGCAGGCGGCTACCCTGCTTCGCCCTACATCGGGCAGCACGTCGACGATCCGGCCCTCGGGCTCGTCCGATTCAACGGCGCCCTCTGGATCCCTGTGGGGAACTACACGGAAGCGGCAGGCACGCTCGCTGCTGGCTCGTCCGTCGGCTCGAACAACATCGTCTTCCCCGCCAACCGGTTCACCGTCCCGCCGATCGTCAACGTGACTCCGCTGAACATCCCCGTCGGCGCGATCATGGGCGTGACCGCGAAGACCGCAACTGGCATGACGATCACCTTCTCCAACTCGGGCGGATTCGTGAACGGCGTCGGGTTCGACTGGACCGCGCGCCAGATGACCGCCACGACGGCGGCCGGCTGATGCCCGGCTACCGGCTGCCGTTCCCCGACAGCACGATCCCTACCGGGGGGACGTTCGCGGACCGCACGCCCCCGCGGGTGGTTGGGCACCGCGGCACGGACTGGTCCTTCTTCAAGGGCGCCCGCGGCGCGATCGGTTCCGTCTGCCGCGGCCGCGTCGTCAAAAAGGGATGGTCGTCGATCGTCGGATGGTGGGTCGAGGTCGCGTCGCTTGAGGGCGACGGCATGTTCTGGACCTACTGCCACATGGCGTCGGCATCGCCGCTCGCGGTTGGCGACGTCGTCGACACGGGCGACCGCGTCGGCATCGTCGGGGCTACCGGCTCCGCAGCTCGAGGAGCGCACCTGCACCTCGCCGGCTCGAAGGTCCGGGGCGGCGGGCTCGCGGAGAGCCTGTCGAAGCTCGTCGATCCGCACGCCTACATCGCGTCCCACTCCGCCGGAACCGCCGGCGGCAAAGCAACCCCGCTCGACAACGCCCCTGTGGCGCAGGAGGAAGACGAAGACATGCCCAAGCCCATCTACTTCATCGCGAACGACAACCTCGGCCTGACCGTCAACGTGGGATTCGAGGACGTCTGGTGCCGACCGTTCCCGAGTTCCCCTCTGCTGCGGATGACGCAGGGCCAGTGGACAGAGTTCAACAACGACCGGACCCCGCTCGAGGTGAACAAGGACTACTTCTGGAAGTCGGGCTCGTGGTTCGGTCTCGCGTTCGCCGAAGACAACCTGGTGCGTGCGTGGAACGTCTCCGCTCATCCGTGGCTGAACCCGTCCGTCACCGCGCAGGTGGACATCGACGCGCTCGTCGCCGCGATCGACGCGCGCGCCCTGCCCGTCGACGCCGACGAGGCGAAGCACATCGCCGAGACACGCGCCGAGCTCATCGCGATGAAGGCCCAGATCGAGGCGCTGCCGGACGCCGTCCGCGCCAACATCAAGGCCGCCCTCTAACCCAGCTAGGAGCACCCATGCCGAACTACCAGTGGCTCGCCACGGAGATGCGGACCGGCAAGGTGATAGCTGACCTCCCCGACGTCGCGGGCAACAACGGCGCACCGCTGACGGTGAAGCAGACGATGGGTCGCTACGAGCAGATCGTGGCGACCATCCCCCTGCCGACCGCGCCCGAGAATTGGCAGCGCGCCACCCAGCCCGGGGCGAGCACGCTGGTGCTGCTGCAGGACGACAAGCCGATCTGGGGCGCGTACGTAGCTCGGCGGCCGCGCACCCCGGGTGATGAGATGCAGATGCCGCTGATGAGCATCGAAGGCTATCTGGATCGTCGGTATGTCGGTGACGTGACCTACACGGCGACCGGACAGAACAGCATCATCCAGTCGCTCGTCGCCGCTTACGTCACGGCCGGGTCGAACGGCGGGATCCCGCTGCGGGTGCAGATCGTCAACGGCGGGGCCGGGAAGCTGCGGGACCGGAGCTGCTTCGACAAGGACGACAAGACGGTCTATTCGGTCGTGCAGGACCTCGCCGGGCTGGTCGACGGTCCCGAATGGACCGTCGGGTGGGAGCACCTGTCGAACCCGGAGCGGTACACCCCGGTGCTCTACGTCGGAGACCGACTCGGGAGCGCGGTCCCGGCCGGGCTCGCGCCGGCCGCCACGTTCGAGATTCCCGGTGCGATGCACGACTTCTTGCACATGCAGGATTTCGGGGCGAGCGCCGGCGCGAACGACGTCATGGCCTACTCCTCGGGGCAGGGCACGCTGCGACCGCAGTCGCCCCGCCAGGTGGCGCCCGACCCCGACCGTCCCACTTTCGAGTTCCGCTTCTCTCCCTCGACCTCCATCACCTCGATCGACACTTTGACTGGGCACGCTCAAGGCAAGCTCGCTCAGATGTTGGGTGGATCCGATTCGCTGGCCATGTCCGTGATCGCCGAAGACGCACCACAGCTCGGTGTGGACTGGATTCTCGGCGACGACATCGGCTTCCAGCTTGGCGGGATAGACGCATCCGGCGAGGACACCGTGCCGGCATTCCCCGGGGGCCTTGCCGGTGTGGCACGCGCAGTCGGGTGGGAGCTGGAACTCTCCGAAACCCCCATCATCACCCCGATCATCGCCGGCGCGGCAATCTAGGAGGAGCCCATGACCAACCCCGGTGACCTCGTCCCCTACGGCGACGACGCTCTTGTGCGCAGGCAAGACGACACGATTCGCAAGATGCGGGAGGCATCTGCATCACGCTCGCTCGGCTCGTCCCAAATGGGCGGCGGCGGGGTGCTGCAGATCGACGGCGACCTTCGCGTGAACGGTGGCATCACCCTTCCCGGCGTTCTCAGCTCGGCGGGCGGGTTGACGGCGACCGCGGGGAACATCAGCGCGCCGGTGGGCAACGTGTCGGCAGGCGGGAACGTGACGGCAGGCGCTGCCATTAGCGCCGCCGGGCTGATCAGCGGCGGCGGCCTGAGCTCGGGCGGAGCGATCACTGCGCCTGGGCAGATCAGCGGCGGCTCCGGCGTTTTCAACGGCGGTCTCTACTCCACCGACGCGTACAGCTTCAACATCACCGGCACGCGCGTGGCGGGCTGGCACCAGATCGACGGGCATATCGGCACGGCGTCGTCGTCAGAACGGTTCAAGACGCACATCGTCGACGCCGACCTGGTCGCGAAGGCCGAAGCGATCCTCGACTGCCAGCTTGTCTACTACAACTATCGGGCGGAGATCGCGAAGCGCGACGACCCCGAAGCGCCCGGCTACATCGGCCCCGACTACAAGGTGCATCGGGAACTGGGCATGATCGCCGAACGGCTGCACGAGGCCGGGCTGTGGGAGTTCGTGGTCTACGAGCGCGACGTGACGACGAAGGATCAGGTCACAGTCGACGACGAAGGCAATGAGACCGTGACGCAGGTCTACGCCGGCGACACCCTTCGGCTGAACGCGGACGGCGAGCCGATCCCCTACAGCATCCACTACGAAAACTTCTCGCTCGGGGTGCTCGCCGCCACTCAGTACCTCTACGGGCTGTGGAAGGTCGACCACGAGCAGCTCGAACAAAACACGGAAGCGATCGCTGATTTGCAGCGGCGGCTCGGCTAGGGCTTCATCCAATTGGTGCAGACGTTGTTGGCGTCATACGCCTGGCATTGTTCGCCGCCGGCACCGAGCGCCTCGCAGTTGCTCTCGTTGCCCGCCGCATCGACTGCGTTCGCCTTCGTGCCAGCCGGGCACTTCACGGCCCCGCCTCCGCTCGAGCGCTTTACCGGCTTCGCGGCGGCCTGCCGTGCTGCTTCGTCCGCAGCCGCCTGTACGGCAGCCGCTTCCGCTGCGACCCGAGCAACTTCCGCGACGCGGGCCGCTTCGACCTCTGCTGCGATCCGCTCGTTCTCCACGCGGATCGCCTCAACGTCTTCGTTGATGAGAACGGCGGTCTGGTCGAAGGCATCGGCGAGCACGCCGGGGGCTTCGCCGAACGATGCGGCCGCGGCAGCTTCGGCCTTCTGGTCAGCCCGCCACTGCGCGTTAGCGCGGAGCCCGACCATGCCACCGCCGATGACAGCGACGAGCGCGATGGTGCCGATGACGGTGCGGATCCGCGGTTTCTTCATGAGCGAAATTTAAACAGCTTCCACCGACATCCGCTAGACCCATTCCGAGTTAGGGGCCCCATGAAAAACGACCGTGTCCACTCCCGCGAGGGAATCCTGCAAGGAAGGGAAAGCTGATGCCGAGTGTCTACGACACGATCCAGCGGCCGCCGAAGTTGAAGCGAGCGCCACGAAAGCCGTCCGCCCTCGAACGCTGGGCATGGTCGCCAATCACCGCATTCCGAATCGGCCTCACGCTCACCTACATCGGAGCGATTTACTTCGGCACATCGGCGTTCATCGCCGGCGTCCCGGCGTTCGTCATCGCTGCCCCCGACGGATGGACGCCGCTGTGGGCTGGCGTGTTGGTGATCGCCGCAGTGCTCGCCGCCATCGGGTCGGCGGCCGACACGAAGCCATTCCGGCTCATGGAACTAATCGGCTCGTGGGCACTCTTCATCAGCCTCGGCGTCTACGCGATTGTCCTCTTGTTCATCGCCTACCACGACGGGGATGCCACCCGAGCTGCAGTCGGCGCGGGGTTCGTCGCCCTCGGCATCCAACCCGGCGTGCGAATGCTGTGGCTCATGGCCCAGCTCGGAAGGAAATAATGGAGTGGCTAGCCCCCTCAGTCGCCGGCCTGCTGGCCCTCATCACAGGCGTCACCGTGGCGATCATCACGGTCCGCGGCGGCCGCAGCAGCAACCGTGAGAACCGGGCGCCGGATGTCACCGACTCGTGGGCGGAGGCAGACCGCGCACGCACGGTCGCTTGGCGTGCCCTCGATCTGGTGTTCAAGCTGCGGTCCGCGTTCCGCTCGTACTTCCTGCGCGTGTCTGCGGGCGGCTCCCTCGAGCTGACCGTCGACGAGCGGCACGCGCTCGAAGCAGAACCACCCACCCTCGACCCAACACCTAAGGAGAAAGCATGAACATCATCTTCGACATCCCGCCCGCGCTCGTCATCGGCCTGGTCGTCTCAACGATCCTGCCGCTGCTCGTCGGCCTTGTCACGAACGTGAAGATCGACCCGCGCGTGAAGGCGCTGCTGCTCGCGCTCTTCTCGGCGGCGACGGGCCTGCTCACCGAGCTGCTCGCGGCGGTCAACGCCGGCGCGGCCTACAACCTCGGAACCGGGCTGGTGCTGGCCGTGGCTGCGTTCCTCGTCGCGGTCGGCCTGCACTTCGGGCTGTGGAAGCCGACGGGCGCCGCTGATGCGGCGCAGCGCGCTGGCGCGAGGCATCTCGCCCTGTGATGGATCCGGACGACGTCGAAGACGCGGAGCCCTACGAGGTTCCCGTCGACCCGATGGACCTTCTGCAGTGCGAGAGCTGCCAGTGAGAATGAGCACGACCGAGCCCCGCTCGGCCTCTTCGGAGGTCGGGCGGGGCTTTTCGTCATGTCTGCTGCTTGCCGCCCCACCCGATGTACGGGACGCCGGAGGGGCCGCGGGTGGAGGTGAACCACGAGTGGCCGGCGCGGGCGGCCGCGAGCAGGTTGCCGTTGTAGGAGATCACGGCTCGCTCGTCGCGGGCGGGGTGGGCGATGACCCGGTAGCCGAGTTCGTCGCCGCGGCGCACGAGCGTGATCGTGGCATATGTCTCGCCGACGGGGCCGATCATCGACCACGTGCCGACTGGTCCCTCGATGGCGTTGAGGATGGGGTGCCAGGTTGTGGCCATCGTGCTCCTTTCGAAGCATCCGGCCATGCCGCACTAGGTTACGACAGTCGGGTGGCTAACCCCAACCCCGGCCCACGATCACCGCGGCCGACAACTAGCTCCGCGCGGCGCGGCGGCCGGCGAGCACCAGCCATCCGGCAACGAAGATCGCGCCGACCACGAGGAGCACTCCTCCGAGGAACGCCCCGCGTGTCGCGAAGATGATGCCGGCGATGAAGAAGAGCGCGCCGAGCACGGCGAGCGCGTATTCGTATGGTGTCTTTGGCATGAGGCCCCCTGATCCAGTAGCGGCAGTCTAGCGAGGGCGGCGGCCGCGACACGCCCGGCCGCCCCATGGCTTACACAATGGCTTACATCGTGCTACATTCTTCTCACGGCACACGAACGAAAGGAGCCGCGGTGAACAGCAAGATCTTCATCCGCAGAAGACCACTCGCGTTAGGCGCCCTCACTGGGGACGCATGGACGAGCCACGCGAGAAGGACATAGAGCATGACCCAAAGAAGAAGACGGGAGCTCACCACATGATGGTGGCGAATAAGCGAGGCAAGGGTGAGGGATCCGTTTACGAGCGGGCCGACGGACGCTGGTTCGGATCTCTCTCCCTCGTCGACGCGAACGGGAAGCGAGTCCGCAGGACGGTCAGCGGGCCGGACGAGGCGACCGCGCAGACGAAGCTCGATGCCCTCCGGGCTGGCAACGTCGCGCACACGATCTACCTGCCCGAACAGCTAGGCGAGGACGCAACAGCCAAAGCGCGCGAGCAGAACGAAACCCTCAGCGAGGCGGTCAAGCCGCTCATCGAGGACTGGGTGGACGAGAAGTAGTCCACGCCGCAACTACGGGCACCACTCACGAACGTGAGTGGTGCCCGTTGTGCGTTGGAAACAGGCACCACTCACGAGCGTGATGAGCACCCAGCCGGGTACGTCGCCGCGTTCCGAGCGCAGGCGTTCTCGTAATTCAGTCCACATGGTCGACCTCTCTTTCGCGGTGGTTGTCATAGGCCCATTTGCAGCACGAGGATGCCGGGGAAGATCGCGAACACGACCGTGATCGGCAGGATCAGGAAGACGAGGGGCACCAGCATCGCGACCTCCTTCTTGCCCGCCAGCTCGAGCAGCCGACGCTTGGTGTCGTCGCGCGAATCCTGCGCCTGGGCACGCAGCACCTCGACGATCGGGGTGCCCCGGTCGAGCGCGCCGGTGACCTGCTCGACGAAGCGAGTGAACGGGGGCAGGTCGAGGTCGCGAGCGACGGCGGTGAGCGACTCGGCGAACGGCAGGCCCGTGTTGACGTCGGCGATCGCCCGCCCGAGTTCTGCGGCGAGCTCGCCCGTGCTGACACGGGCGATGCGGCGGGTGGCGTCGAGGATGCCCTCGCCTGCCGAGAGGCTCAGGGTGAGGAACTCGAGCACGGTCGGCAGTTCTTCGTCCATGCGGGCGAGCCGGGCGCGCGCGGCCCGCTGCAGCAGATAGTCGCGGAGCGCCACCCCGCCGGCGGCGAAGACCACGACGACCCCGAACTGCGCCGCGAAGGGTAAGGCGGCCGATCGCGCGACCGCGATCGCGGCGACGACACCGCCGACCGCGCCCACGGCACCCCAGAGAAGTTGCCTCGATCGGAAGAGCTTCACGGTGAGCGGGGAACCCGACTGGCGCAGGCGTCGGGACGTGGCCTCCGATCCGCCGAGAACCGCGTTCAGGCCGCGTCGCAGTGCGTCGACGAACGGCGCGAAGACGAACCCGAGCACGGGCAGCGGGTTCGCCGGCCGTCGCGCGACGAGCTCGCGCGCCGCCGGGGAGACGTCGAGCACGTACGGCGCCACCCGGTCGGCGAGCCGGGGGCGGCTCAGCCGTGGCGTCAGGCTGACCAGCATCCAGAGTCCCGTGCCGAGCGCGAGCCCGCAGACGACCGCCCACGCTGCCGACGTCGTCACCGGAACCACCGCCGCTCCTCCGGGATGCGGCCGACGGCGATCATGACGCGGTATGCCACGACCGAGACGGCCAGGCCGCCCACCACGAGAGCGCCGCCCGCCGCGGTGTTGTAGGCCGCCGCCGCCTCCGGCCGGCTGGTGAGCAGCAGCAGCACGATCCACGGCGCGGCGACTCCGAGCCGCGCGGCGTTCATCACCCACGACTGCCGCGCCTGCACCTCCGACCGGATGGCGGCCTCCTGGCGCAGGTACGCCGCGAGGTTGCGCAGCACGGTCGTGAGTTCGCTGCCGCCGACCTCGCGCGACATGCGTAGCGTCTCGACGATCCGGTCGGCCACCGGGTCGGCGAGCCGCGCCTTGAGGTTGGTCAGGCAGAGCGAGAAGTTGCCCGTGGCTCGGTACTCCGCCTCGAACTCCGCGAACGCCTCCCGGGTGAGGGCGGGGCCGGCCCGAGCGAGCGTGACGACGCTGTCGGGCAGAGCGAGGCCGGAGCGCACGGCCGAGACGAGGTGGTCGACGACGTCGGGCCACACCACGCGGGTCGCGGTGCGGCGCGCGCGGGCCCGCGCGGCGACGAGCACGGCGGGAAGCGCGAGCGCCACGAGCCCCGCGGTCACGGCGAGCGCCGCCACGGGGGCGAGGGCGAAGGTCAGCGCGGCGGCGGCGAGAGCGAGGATCAGCGAGACGACAAGGAAGGTCGTGACCGTGACGCGTTCGAGGCCCGCCTGGGCGAGCCGCGCCCGCACCAGCTGCGCGGCGGGCGCCGGGACGCGCTCCGCTCCGGTCGCGGGCCACAGCACCGGCGACACGACGAGGAGCGCGCCGATGCCGAGCAGCAGGCCGAGCACGACGCTCACGAGCGCGCCGCCGACAGCACGACGGCCGGGTCGAATCCCGCGGCGCGGAACTTCGCCAGCTTGGTCGGATGACTCCCCGTGGCGGCCAGCGCAACCCCGTCGAGCGCGAAGATGCTGCTCGTCTCGATGACGGATCCGCTCACCTGGCCGCTCGGCGCGACGATCTCGACGACCCGACGGCGGCCGCTGCGGCCGATCTCGCAGTGCACGACGATGTCGATGCAGCCGGCGACGGTCGGCACGACGAACGCCGAGTCGATGTTGCGGCCGGCGAGGAGCGGCAACGTGCAGAGCTTCGCCAGCGCGTCACGGGCGCTGTTGGCGTGGACGCTCGACATGCCCGGCAGCCCGCTGTTGAGGGCGATGAGCAAGTCGAGCGACTCGGCCTCGCGCACTTCGCCGACCACGAGGCGGTCGGGGCGCATCCGCAACGACTCCTTGATCAGCCTGCGCAGGGTGATCTCGCCGGTGCCCTCGAGGCTGGGCTGGCGGCACTGCATCGCGACGCGGTCGCGGGCGCTGAGGTCGAGCTCGAAGGTCTCCTCCACGGTGACGATGCGCTCGCTCGGCCGGGCGCTCGACAGCAGAGCGCCGAGCATCGTGGTCTTGCCGCTCTGCGTGGCGCCGGAGACCAGGATGTTCTGGCCGGAGAGCACGCACATGCGCAAGAACTCGGCCGCCTGGTGGGTCAGCGAGCCGAGCGCGACCAGGCGCTGCAGGTCGCGGATGCGCTGGGTGAACTTGCGCACGTTGACCGCCCAGTGCCGTTGGGTCACATCGGGGATGACGACGTGCAGCCGCGACCCGTCGGGCAGCGACGCGTCGACGAACGGCGAGCTGAGGTCGACGCGGCGGCCGGAGGACTGCAGCATGCGTTCGACCAGGTCGCGCACGTCCCCGTCGCCGAGCTCGACGGTCGTGAGTTCGGGCACGCCGTCGCGGGCCACGAACACGCGATTGGGTCCGTTGATCCAGATCTCCTCGATCTCGGGGTCGTCGAAGAACGGCTGCAACGCCCCGAAACCGGTGAGCGACGCCACGATCTGCCGGGCGGTGTGCGCCTCGTCGGCGAGCAACGGAACCGAACCGCCGAGCGCCCGCTCGCTGTAGCGCCGCACGGCGTCGTGCACGTACCGCGCCGCGAGGTCACGGTCGAGCCGCAGGTCGACACCGTCGCGCCGCACACGCTCGCGCACCTGGTCGGCGATGATCGTCTCGGCGTGCGACATCCCCACATTCTGAGCGGATGCCGGCTGCCGCGCGCGAATTATCCACAGGCGGGCGCGACGATGCCGGGCGTCCCTCGCGGGGCGCCCGGCCGTCCTTGCCGGATGTGCTACTCGGTGCGGCGGCGTCCCGCGAACGCGAGGCCGAGGCCCGCGAGCAGCAGCACGGCCACCAGGCCGAGCAGCGGCGCGACGTCCGCGCCGGTCGAGGCCAGCACCTGCGTGCCGAGCGCGGCCGTGCGGGTGGTGCCGGCAGCGTTGCCGTTGCCGGACGCGACCGTGGCTCCGGCCGCGACGGCGGCCGTGGTCGCCGGGGCGGTCGGGGTGGCGGGGTCGTCCGCGTCATCCGGCTGTCCGTCGGTCGAGCTCGTGCCGTCGTCGTCGCCGACCGTCGGTCCGGTCACCGTGGAGTCGCCGAGCACGCTGATCGCGTTGCGGCCGATGGTGAGCGGCACCGTCACCGACGGGAGGATCTGCGTTCCCCCCAGGATCCCGTCGTTCCCCGTGGTGGTCACGTCGTCGCTCGTACCCTCGTGTTCGGACGACGTGATGGTGCCGGCGGACGCAGCATCCCCCAGAATGCTGATCGCGTTGCCGCCGATGGTGACCGGTGCGGTGACGTCGGGGGCGACCTGCGTGCCCCCGGCGATGCCGTCGTCTCCGGTCGTGGTCGCTCCCCCGGTGGATGCCGGGGAGGTTCCGGCCGGAGCCGTTGCCGTGCCGGTGGAGCCTGTCGACGACGAGTCGCCGAACAGGCTGATCGTGTTGCCGCCGACCGTCACCGGGAGCGTCACGACGGGCACCACCTGCGTGCCGCCGGCGACGCTGTCGTCGCCGGTGGTCGTGGCTTCCCCGGTCGATCCGGGGGTAGCACCGGACGGAGCCGGCACGCTGCCGGTCGACGACGAGTCGCCGAGCAGGCTGATCGCGTTGCCGACGACCGTCACCGGCACGACGATGTCGGGCAGGATCTGCGTTCCCGACGCGATCGCGTCGGTACCGGAGGTCGACGCCGCCGACTCCGGCGGGGTCGGCTCGGCGACCGGAACGACGGGCGCGGCGGCCTGAGTGGTCGTCGCGTCGCCGAGCACGCTGATCGCGTTGCCCTGAGCGGTGACGGGGGCGACCGCCTCGACCACGGCCTGGGTTCCGCCGAGCACCGAGTCGGTGCCGCTCGTCGTGGCCGGGGCGGCCGCGACGGGGGCGGGAGCCGGTGCGGGAGCAGGCGCCGGCGCGGGTGCCGGAACGGGTGCAGGGGCCGGAGCCGCAGCGCCGCCGCTCAGCGCGTCGCCGAGAATGCTGACGGCATTGCCCGCGGCCTCGACCGGGGCGGTGATGGGGGCGACGATCTGGGTGCCCGAGAGCAGCCCGTCGTCTCCGGTGGTGTCGGCGGCATTGGCGATGCCCGCCCCGAGGAGCGTGAGGCCCCCGGTGAAAAGCACGAGGTAGAGCCCTCGCGAAACGAACGTAGACATGGTGTTCTCCTGATTGGTTGAGTGGTGTGTGCTTCCGTCGCGGAAGCGGTGGTCGTTCCTGCCTCGGACGGCAGGGACGACCCACTCAGTCGGGAGTCGTGTCTGAAGGGAACGTGGGCGACGACGGCAGATCGTCGTCGGCGAGCGTGGATGCGGTCGCGGCAGAGCCCGCCGCGAAGCTGAACGAGTGCGTGAGGTCGGCGGCGGCGGGTGCCGAGGCTGCCCCGTTGCCGGCCGAACCGCCGGAGGACGAGGGCGGAAGCGCGGGCTCCGTCGGGGCCGGACCAGGCAGGGCCGGGGACCCGTCGCCGGGAAGGCCGACGGCGCCAGGGATCGTGGATGTCGCGGGCCCGACACCGGGCGCGGGCCGCGATGCCGCGCGGTCTGCGGGGGCGACGGCCGTGGCATCCGCGGGGCGGAGCACCGAACTGACGTCGGCCGGCGCCGCGACGGGGAGATCGAGGGCAGCTACTACGGGTCCGGCGACGGGCTCTGCCATCGGCGCCACGATTGGCCCGAGCGGCGACAGCACCTCGGAGACCGCGGGCGCCAGCGGCGAGACGACGGCCCCGACCACGGGTGCGAGCGGCGAGACGAGGGGCGCTACCGCGGCCGCGACCGGCCGCACGGCGGGAGTCACGACGGCGGCGACGGGCTGCACGACGGGCGCCACGGCTGCCGCGACCGGCGCGGAGACCACCGTCGCCACGACCGGCCGCGCGACCGGCGCGGCGGCCTGCACCACGGGCGCGACGACCGCGACCGGGGCGGCCACCACGGGGGCGGCGGCCTGCGCGACCGGCGCGGTCACGGGGGCGACGAGCTGGGCGACCGGTGTCACGGCCGAGCCCACGAGCGAGGTCACGCCGTCGAGCGGGGTGCCCTCTTCCGCCTGCGCGGCCGACGCGGATCCCGAGCCGAGGAACAGGCTGGCGACGAGCCAGGCGACCACGGCCGCTCCGGACAGGGCGAGGGCCCCGAGCAAGCGCAGGGGTGTGAGCGTGTGTGACGTATCCATGCCGCTGCCCCCTTCCCCCTCGAAGTAAGAACCGTTCAGTCGAGTGAAGCACTCGGGCCGCGCGTCGTCTACCCCTGACCGGGGTACAACTGAAAAACTTTCGCAACAGTCGTCGCGGAAGCCCGCGGGCCGACGCTCGATTACACTGAGTACCGCTCGCGGGAGTGGTGAAATTGGTATACACGCAGGTTTTAGGTACCTGTGCCGAAAGGCGTGAGGGTTCAAGTCCCTTCTCCCGCACTTAGTTCGCCGAGACGGATGCCGAGACCGTCGTCGTCGCTGCCGCCGTCGTCGAGTCGCCTAGCGAGTCCCCCTCGCGAACGGAACCCGGTACCGCTGCATGCCGGGCGCGGAAAGGCTGGTGGTGTCCCCCGCTTCCGACGCGAAAGGCACGACCATGAAGGCAGTCGTCTGGCACGGCATCGGCGATATCCGACTCGACGATGTGCCAGAGCCCACGATCCGCGACCCGCACGACGCCATCGTGCGCATCACCCGCAGCGCCATCTGCGGCACCGACCTGCACTTGGTGCGCGGCACCATGCCGGGCATGAAAGACGGCACGATCCTCGGCCACGAGGCGGTGGGCGTGGTCACCGAGGTGGGCGATGCCGTGCGCGGCTTCGCGCCGGGCGACCGCGTCGTCGTCGACTCGACCGTCTCCTGCGGAGCGTGCGCCTACTGCCGGCAGGGCAAGACGGCCCAGTGCGACGTGGCCAACCCGAACGGACCCCAGGCCGGCACGTCGTTCTTCGGCGGCCCGGAGACCACCGGTCCGATCGACGGGCTGCAGGCCGAGTACGCGCGGATACCGTGGGCGCAGAACACGCTCCACCGCCTTCCCGACACCGTGAGCGACGAGCAGGCGATCCTGCTCTCCGACGTCTTCCCGACGGGATGGTTCGGCGCCGAGCTCGCCGGCGTCACGCGCGGCGACGTCGTGGTCGTGCTGGGTGCGGGCATCGTGGGACAGTTCGCCGCGGCATCCGCCTTCAAGCAGGGCGCGGGCCGCGTCATCGTGGTCGACGGCATCGACGACCGGCTCGCGCAGGCCCGTGGGCTCGGCGCCGAGGTCGTCGACTTCAACGAGGTCGACCCGGTGCAGGCCGTGCTCGAGCTCACCAACGGCGCGGGCGCCGACTGCGTGATCGACGCCGTGGGCATCGACGCCCAGCGTCCGGCGCGCGGGCCGGCCGCACCGAGCGGCGACGAGGCGAGCTCCTTCGACGCCGAGGTCGAGCAGATCGCGCCCGACGCCCGCACCGACGGGGAGCAGTGGCGTCCGGGTGACGCCCCGTCGCAGGCGGCGCGCTGGGCGGTCGCGATGACCGCCAAGTACGGCCGCATCGGCATCATCGGCGTCTACTCCCCCACCGCCGAGACCTACCCGATCGGCGAGGCCATGAACAAGAACCTCACGATCCGGCTCGGCAACTGCGACCACCACTCGGTGACGCCGCAGCTGATCGACCTCGTCGCGTCCGGGGTGTAGACGCCGAT
>Ga0247809_1000230_pt1 | contig 29230 bp, 24 predicted proteins | sample UWRJL104311B1_FD_180951 | JGI IMG/M metagenome (GOLD analysis project Ga0247809, IMG submission 180951) | Plant litter microbial communities from Arlington Agricultural Research Station in Wisconsin, United States - UWRJ-L104-311B-1 | ecosystem: Environmental > Terrestrial > Plant litter >...
GCTCCATCGATCCCGTCGCGGCCGCCAAGGTGGTCGTGGAATTCGCGAAGACGAACGACAAGTTCGAAATCGTGGGTGGGGCGATGGGCGCGACGACCCTCGACGTCGACGGTGTGAAGGCGCTCGCAACGCTGCCCTCGCTGGACGAACTGCGTGCCAAGATCGTTGGCCTCATCGTGGCACCTGCCACGAAGCTGGCAACGATTACGCAGGCTCCGGCAGCGCAGCTCGCGCGCGTGCTTTCCGCCTACGCGGAGAAGGAAGCCGCCTGATCTTGCAGGCCTTTCGTTACCTTTTTGAACTGATGGGGCAGATGCCCCGAGATGGAGATTTATCATGGCAGACCTGAACGCGCTCGTTGAGAGCCTGAGCGAACTGACCGTTCTCGAAGCAGCTGAGCTTTCGAAGCTGCTCGAAGAGAAGTGGGGCGTTTCGGCCGCAGCAGCGGTCGCAGCACCGGCAGCAGGCGGCGGCGCCGCTGCTCCTGCAGCAGAAGAGCAGACCGAATTCGACGTCATCCTGACCGGCGACGGTGGCAAGAAGATCAACGTCATCAAGGAAGTCCGTGCGATCACCGCGCTCGGCCTGACCGAAGCCAAGACGCTGGTCGAGTCGGCTCCCAAGGCCGTCAAGGAAGGCGTGTCGAAGGACGAGGCAGCCAAGATCAAGGCTCAGCTCGAAGCAGCTGGCGCCACGGTTGAGGTTAAGTAAGCCGCAGCTGGAGAGACGATTTGGCGTAGCCTAAATCGCACTCCAGCAAGGCCGGCCGGCGGCATTCATGCCGACCGACGAAGCAGGGGCTTTGCCCCTGCTGGCCGCAGCTAAGAAAAAGGGCGGCCCCAGCAATGGGGTCGCCCTTTTTCGTGTCTGGTGATGTCGCGTTGCTCATTCCAGCAGGGCTCGCTTCACGCCGGTTCCGATGCGCATCCAAGGTTCCGCAACCAGTTCCGCGCGTAGTGATGGGCGTCGGACCAAAGCAGTCAGCCTTCTGCGGCATAGCTGCGCTGTCGAGCCTCCGCCGCAACCGCGGCATTGTTCTCCCGCGAAGGCGGGAGCCCAGTCTGGGTCCCCGCCTTCGCGGGGAAACAAGTTTTACGTGTACTCCCGGTGTTACCGCTCGAAGCAAGGACATGACCGGGTGTCGAAGGTCAGCACGCCGCGCGACACCCTCACCTACCGATCGAAGGTTACCGCATGCGGCCGCGCGGCGACCGTCGTGTACATCCGCGCCGGTGCATCGAGCCAGAACGGCGCGAGCTTGGCGGAATCGACGCGCTCGATGCCGACCACCCACGCGCGCGCTGCCTGCGCCTCGTCGCCAGCCGTCACGTACAGGATGTTGGTCGCGACGACCGGCACGAACATCGGCCGGTTGGCCGCGGTCATCGTCCGGATCGCCTCGCGCGCGATCGCCGTCACGGTACGGATCGTCCGCGTTTCGCCCAGCGCCAGCGCGAACGGCGGGGCGACGGGCCGCATGACGGGCGCCGCGTTGAACTGCGCAAGGTCCTGATCCTGATCGGCGTGCGCGGTGAGCAAAGCGACGCCGGTGCGGATCGCTTCGGCCGATGCGGTACCCGTATTGGTCACGACGAGTTCGCACTCGACGGTGGCACTGAGCAGGTTGAGACCGGCGCGCAACGGACGCAGTTCGCAGGTCAGCCGGGCACGCGCGGCGACTGGCGGCGTGGGCGGCACCTTGCCCTTGGGCTCGAGGAATTTGGGCGCGGCCATTGGGACGGCAGCCACGGGTGCGACCGCAGATGCTGTGGCGGGGGTGACGGCCGTCGGGCTTTCGGCCGGTTCGGGGGCGACCGGCCTGGGGGCGACTGGCTGGGGAGCAATAGGCTGGGCAACGACCGGCTTCGCGGCAACGGGCGGCGGAGTCGGCTCGACATAGGCTTCGGGTTCGGCACTCTCGTACCGGTGGCTGCGCGGCTTGCGGCGCAGCGCCCACAGCGCGCCGAGAACCACGACAATCGCCGTCAGCGAAAGCCACAACGGCATCGCGCTGCCCTTTTCCGGCGTCGAGAGGGTGGATTCCGGGGTTGAGGCCGGCGTCGTTGCTGGCACCGACGCGGTGGGCTGCGGCGCGGTGGGCTGCGGCACCACTTCGGTGGTCGGGGTCTGCGGTGGCGACGATTGGAGAGCGGGGTCGGGCGCGGGCGTGGCGACGGGTGCCGGTTCGGCCGATGTCGGCGGACGCATTGGCTCGTCGTCCGAAGCGCGCTGTCGGGTCGTTTGTTCCGGCGTTGTCCGGGTGGTTACTCGTTCGCGCGTGGGCGCTTCGGTCGTCGTGCGATCGACGCCTGCACGTTGCGTAGTCGCGCGATCCGTGGCTGGCTTTGCCGCAGCGGTCGAGCGGGGAGTACGACGGGGGGCGGGCGTGGTGGTCGGCAGGACGATCGTCGGCGCGGCGGGCACCGGAATCGCGGTGGTATCGGGTTTCGCCTGCGTGCCGGGAGTCTGGAAGCGCTCCAGGCCGCGCACGGGTGCGGCCGGCTCGGTTTGCGCGGCCGCCGGGGTCGCGGCGGCGGCCAGGACGGTCATGGTGGCGAGCAGGGCGGCCAGCGCCCCGCGGTCGGTCGTCATCGTCGAAATCCCCTGCGCGCGGTCGTCGCGGCGTTGTGGGCGGGGGAGGCTGAACGTGACCCGACGGCAACCCGTGATGCGACGAGTTGCTTCTGGGTAGCGGTGAAACGTTGGTGGCGTGTGAGCGGCTGGGCGTCGGTGGACGGCGCTCCTACCTTGCCAGTGGCGGGCGTCGCCGCAGGTGTCGGAGGCCGAGAACACAGATCAGGGCGCTTCCCTTACCTCCCCCTCCGCCTGGCAAGTGCCAGCCACCTCCCCCTTGCGGGGGAGGATCAGTAGGCTGGCTTACTTCGGGGCGACGACCACTGCGCCGCCCTTCATCACGAAGGCGGGGTGTTCCAACTGGCGGACGTCGGCGAGCGGATCGCCGTCGACCGCGACGAGATCGCCGAACCGGCCCGGCTGAATCGCACCGACGTCTGCAGTTCTGGCCAACGCGATCGCGGCGCTGGAGGTGGCGGCCTGGATCGCCTCCATCGGCGTCATGCCCCATTCGACCATCTTGGCGAACTGGAGCGCGTTGTTGCCGTTGGGGTAGACGCCGCCGTCGGTACCGAACAGCATCTTCACCCCGGCGGCGTGCGCCGCGCGGAAGGTCTGGCGCTGCTTGAGGCCGACCTGGCGTTCCTTCTCCAGGCTCTCGGGGAAGACACCGTTCTTGGCACCTTCGGCGAGGATATAGTCGTCGTCATAGATATCCATGTCGAACCACGCCCCGCTCGCCTTGGCCAGCTTGAACGATTCGGCGTCGGCGAGGCTGGCGTGTTCGATCGTGTCGACGCCTGCGCGCAATGCGTCGTTGATGCCCTCCGCACCGTGCGCGTGGACCGCGACCTTCAGCCCAAGCATATGCGCTTCCTCGACGATCGCCTTGATTTCGGCGAGGCTGATCTGCTGCGCGCCGACGGCGTCGGTCTTCGAGAGGACGCCGCCGGTCATGCAGACCTTTACCACCTCGGCGCCGTATTTGCGGATGGTCCGCACGGCGCCGCGAAACTCGTCGGGCGTGTTGGCGATCTGCGGGTGCGGGACCTGGATAGAGGGCGGGAATTCAGTCGCGTCGCAGTGGCCGCCGGTGGCGCCGAGCGCGTAGGTGGCGGGGACGATGCGTGGGCCGGGAACATAGCCGCGCTCGATGCCCTGCTTCAGCGCGACGTCGTCGTAATTGGCCGAGCCGACATTGCGGACGGTGGTGAAGCCCGCATCGAGCGTCTTCCGAGCATTCGCCACGCCGACGACGGTCCAGAAATTGTCGGTGAATTCGAGCTGGCGGTAACCGCTGAGCGTCGGATCGCTGGTCAGGTGGACGTGCATGTCGATCAAGCCGGGGAGCAGCGTGCGCTCGCCCAGATCGACGCGTTCGGCACCGGCGGGCACGGCATCGCCTTTGCGTCCGACCGCGGTGATACGGCCGTCGACGATCGTCACCTGCGGATTGTCGACTCGCTTGCCCGCAAGGACGTCGATCATGTGCGCGGCGGTAACGACGACGGTCTTCGCATCGGCATTGGCGGCGGTCGTCGCGAGTAGCGTCGCGATGAGAATGCGCGCGATCATGTAGGTCCCCTTCCCCGTGTTACGCGCTGTGTGCGGTACCGCGGGCGATCGGGCAAGTGCCGCATCTTGCCCTATTGTCGACACCGGTACAGGCCATCTGTGATGCTTCCGACGACGAGATCGCCCGTGATGATGCTTCGATTTCTTCCGTTCTGCGCGCTGGCTGCTGCGCTGGTGCCCCTGGTTGCGCGCGCTGATCCGGCACCTTTCGACCTGACCGGGCCCAGCCTGCGCGTCGGGGTGACGCATGGGACGACAACGTTGCCAATCGCGCAGGTGCCGAGGCTCGCGACCGGCGACCGCGTGTCGATCGCGGCGGACCTGGCCATCGGCAAGAAGGACGAGGGCGCGCGCTATCTGCTGGTCGCGGCATTCCTGCGCGGCGCGACCGAGCCGCCGCCGAAGTCGTGGTTCTTCAAGGCCGAGACGTGGAAGGCGAAGAAGAACGCGCTGGCGTTGACGGTACCGGACGGCGCGCGGCAACTGGTGGTGTTCCTAGTGCCCGAAAGCGGCGGGTTCGATGCTGTCGTGTCGGCGGTGCGCAAGCAGCCCGGGGCGTTCGTGCGGGCGGTGCAGGACCTCGACCAGGCGTCGCTGGATCGCGCGCGGCTCGATGCGTTTCTCGACGGGATTCACGCGCTGGAGCGGACGCGGCCGGAGCGGATCGAGGCGGTGTCGCCGCTGTTGTCGCGAAGTCTCGCGATCAAGCTGAAGGCGGAATGCCTCGATCTCGCGGCGGACCTGCAAGCGTCCTGCCTGACGCAGAGCCGCGATTCGCTGGTGCTGGCGGATGGGCAGAGTTCGACGCTGGCGGATACTCTGGTGGGTGCGCCGACCGATCTGGCGCTGCAACTGAGCGCGACGCCGGAGGGCGGGCTTGGCTATTACAGCCCGTATATCGGCGTGGTCCGCGATCTCGCGAAGATCTTCGGCGCGTTCCAGACGACGCAGTTCCGGTACATTCCGGCGCTGGCGCGGGCGCACGACGATCGGCTGGCGCTGTTGCTGAATGCGGCGCCGTCGTTCGCCAGCCCGAAGTCGGTGATGGTCGTCGCGATGCCGGTGATCGAGACGGGCGCGCCGCAGACGCCGACGATGCGACGCGCGGAGTCGGACCGGCTTGTGTGTGCGGCAAAGCCCGATCTGGTGCTGCCGGTCGAGGGGGCGCCGCTGATCTATGCGACCAAGTTCGCGCACGACATGAGCTTGCGGGTAACGACGCCGCAGGGGGGCGTGGTAGAACTACCGGTGCAGGCGGATGCGGAACGCGGCGGCTATGTGCTGGATCAGGTGGGCATGCAGACTGCGGGGTTGAGCAGCGTGACCGATGCGACGTTGCACGGGCGCTGGGGCTTTACGCCGTTCGATGGACCACGGTTCCGCTTGCAGGTGCCGCGCGCCGGCGGGTGGACGATGGTCGATACCGATCCCGAGAGTCTCGTGGTCGGGCGCGACAACCCGGTCTCGCTGGCGGGGCCGACGCCGAGTTGCGTGGAGTCGGTGACATTGGTCGGTGCGGCGGGCGACGTGCCGCTCGCGTGGACGTCGACCGGCGAGCGCATCGGGCTGACCTTGCCGTTGGCGAAGACCGCACCCGGCAAATTGTCACTGCTCGTGAAGCAATACGGGGTCGAGGCGCCGGACAAGATCGCGCTGACCGCGCTCGCAGAGGCAGGGCGGATCGATGGCCTGACGCTGTATGCCGGCGATGCGTCGGGGATCTTAAGTGGAACGCGGCTCGATCTGGTGGCGTCGATGACGATCGACGGGGTCGCGTTCAAGCCGGGTGACGTCGTGCGGGCGGACAAGGCGGATCGACTGGCACTGGTGGGGGGTACGGTGCCGACGTTCGCTGCTGGCCAGGCGAAGACGGCGCTCGTGACGCTGACCGATGGACGGAAGCGGTCGGTAAAGTTCGTCGTCGCGGCGGCGCGGCCCAGGGCGACGCTGATCGCGAAGAGCGTGGTCGTGCCACCCTCCCCTGGCCTGCCGATCGTGCTAGCCGGTGATACGGCGATCGCGCAGGATATCCGCCTGACCTTCTCGCTGCGTACCGAGGGAACGCGGTTTTCTGCGGGCGACAGTGTCGAGATCGCGACGGCGGATGGCGCGATGACGACCAGTGTCACGTCGGGGCGCGGGCTGACGGTGCAGGACGACCGGATCGCCGTAGCGTCGGTGGAGCCGGGCAAGGCACTCGGGATTTCCGCGCATGGGCCGCTCAAATGGCGACTGGTGCAAGGCGGCGTTGCGGGGGATTGGGTGCCGCTCACGACGCTGGTGCGGACGCCGGCATTGGCGGGGGTGGCGTGCAAGGAGACCTGTACGCTGACCGGGACCGACCTGTTCCTGATCGAGTCGATTGCGGCGAATGCTGGGTTTGCCGACGCGATTCGCGTGCCAGACGGGTTCACCGGGGCTTCGCTCGCGGTGCCGAAGCCGGTCGGCGGGACGCTGTTCCTGCGGCTGCGGGACGATCCAGGCGTGACGGCGTCGATCGCAGCCGGTTCGTAGCGTTTCCCGCTTGGCGCGCGACCAGTCGTGACCATCGCTGGCTCGTTTGCGGTGGCGGCGGGCGGGCGATTGTCGCTATGGGGCGCGGATGACCGCATCGGATCTCCAGAGCCTGTTCGTCACCAACCTCGTCCGGTACAATAGCGGCGATCGGCGACGGTGGCGGCTGATCGTCGGCGACGTGAAGGTCTACAGCCTCGCGACGCACGCGCATTGCAACTGGGCGGTGACCCCGTCGGGCAGCGCGAGCGAAATCGACGCGGTCGAGCGGCTGGCGGACCGGCTGCGCGAGGATCACCCTATAATCACCGCCGGCTGACGGCGTCTCATATACCCCGGCTGACGGCCTTTCATCTACGCAGGAGCATCACATGGCGAAGCAATATTGGGCGCAGATCATCGAACTCGATGAGGAGATGACCGCCGCGACGATTCCGGGCGCGACCGATCACGAGGATGCGGCGGATTCGCTGGTGGCGGATTTCGTCGGCGCGATGGGCGGCGAGATCACCGAGGGCGTGGTGCGCGTCTGGGTGCAGGGCGGGGTCGAGAAGGTCTATGACTGGAAGGCGGAATTCACGATGCCCGACATGGACGACATGGGTGACGAGGACGAGATGGAGGTCGAGGGCGAGATCGAGCTGACCGAGCGGGTCTAAGCACGAATCGCATTCGAAAAGACATCCCACCCCGGCGAAGGCCGGGGCCCAATTGCCAAGGCCGGCATAACGGAGCGCGGTCCTTCGTTAGCGACGCTCCCCAATTGGGCCCCGGCCTTCGCCGGGGTGGACTCAGGGGACGGTTTGGCCCGCAGGCGCGAGTTCGTGCCAAGTGTGGTCGTCGTGCGCCAGGAGCGCATCCGCAGCCGCTGGCCCTAGCGTGCCCGCCTCGTACGGCTCCGGCATGCCGACATCGTGCGCCCAGAGGTCGAGGAAGGGCTGCACGGCGGCCCACCCCGCCTCGATCGCGTCCGCCCGTTGGAACAGCGTCTGGTCACCGACGAACAGGTCATAGATCAGCGACTCGTACCCGGTCAGGTGACCGATATCGAATTCGTCGGCATAGCGGAAATCGAGCGCAATCGGCGCGGTCGCCACTTCAAGACCGGGTCGCTTGATGTTGATATCCATGCTCAGCCCCTCGTCGGGCTGGATCTGGATGATCAGGCGGTTGGGCGGAAGCATATCCGCCGCAGCACCGGGGAAAGACGCGAACGGCACCGGCTTGAAGGTGATCGCGATCTCGGTGTCGCGACACGTCATCGCCTTTCCGGTGCGCAGGTAGAACGGCACGCCCGCCCAGCGCCAGGTGTCGACCATCAGCTTCAGCGCGACATAGGTTTCGGTCCGGCTGTCCGGCGCGACGTCGGGCGAAGCGGTGTAGGCGGGGACATCCACGCCCTTCACTTTTCCCGCGGTATACTGGCCGCGGACGCCGTTGCGCTTCGCCTTGCCGGGCGAATAGACGCGGACGGCTTTGAGGACCTTGCCCTTTTCGTTGCGGATCGCCTCGGCATCGAAGCTCGCGGGCGGCTCCATCGCGACCATCGCGAGCAGCTGGAACAGGTGGTTGGGGACCATGTCGCGCAGCGCGCCGGTGCCGTCGTAGAACTTGCCGCGGGTGCCGACGTCGACCGTCTCGGCGGCGGTGATCTGGACGTGCGCGATGCAGTCCGAATTCCAGACGCGCTCGATCATCATGTTCGCGAACCGCGCGGTCATGATGTTCTGGACGGTTTCCTTGCCGAGGAAATGATCGATCCGGTAGATTTGCGCCTCGGACACGCGGGCGAGGATGCGTGCGTTGAGATCGCGGGCGGAGGCGAGGTCGTGGCCGAACGGCTTCTCGATCGCGATCCGGCGGAAGCCATGCGGCGTCTCTGCCATCAGGCCGTGGTCGGCGAGCTTGTCGACGATCGTGCCGAAAAACTTCGCGGGCACCGCGAAGTAGAACGCTACGTTGCCGTTCACCCGGGCCTTGAGTTGCTCGAAGACGTCGTCCTTGGTGAAATCGCCCTGGAGATAGCCAACGCGATTCTTGAGCCGTGCCCAGGCGTCGCCCTTCTCGCCATCGCCCTCGCCGCCCTTAGCATCGAAGCTGCCGAGCGCCTCGCGCAACGACTGGTCGTTGCCTTCGTCGATACCGACACCGAGGACGTGGAAATCGTTACCAACCAGCCCGAGCCGGGTCATGTTGATCAGTGCCGGCATCAGCAGCCGGCGGGTCAGGTCACCGAATGCGCCGAAGATCACGAGCGTCGTCGGCGGTGCGGGCTTGACGGACTTGCTCACGAATTCGCCTCGGACATGCATCGACCCTTTCTGCGGTGGTTCCTTCAAACCGCATAGCGTGTGTCGATGTTCCCCGCACGCCCTCAGGTCGCCGTGAGGATGTTGTCCCCGAACGCACGCGCATCGACTTCGGCCCAGTCGAGTTCCTCCTGCAGGCGGCGATAGACGTCCTCGGCCACCTCGCCCTTGTCGCGCATCTCATGGAGTACGACGCGCTGGCAGGCGATCATCTCGAGGTGGAGTTCGTCGAATTCCGAGGTCGCCTGCGGATCGTCTGCCTCTGCGGTGACCTTGCCTGCCGCGCCATAGCGGAAGCGCAACGCATCCGCCGCCGCGCCCTCGCGCGCTGGCAGTACGGCTAACCCTGCGTCGATCAGCCGCTTGCGCGCGGGTGCAATTTCGTCGGCAAGCCCCGTGTCCGCGCCGAGATCGAGACGGCGGATCAGCGGGCCGAGCGTGAGCCCTTGCAGCACCAGCGTGCCGATCACGACGGCGAACGCCGCCAGCACGATCAGGTCGCGGCCGGGTACCGATCGTGGCAACGCGAACGCGGTCGCGAGGGTCAGGAGGCCGCGCATGCCCGACCAGGACAGGATGATCGACGCATTCCAGGGGGGCGGCTTGGGCAGCCAGGACGGCGCGTAGTGGCTGGCGATCACGCCCTCGACGAACCGTACGAAGAACACCCACGCGATGCGGGTGACGAGCACGGTCGCCAGCACCGCGGCGGCAAACCCGATTGCGGGCCAGCGTTCGCCGGCAGGCAGTCCGACCAGCACGTCGCGCGATTGCAGCCCCATCAGCGCGAACGCGATGATGTTGAGGACAAGCACCGCCGCCGACCACACCGCTGCCCCCTGCAAACGATCACGCGCGGGTTGGCCGATCGGGCGGCGCTGCGACACGATCATCCCGAACGTGACAACCGCGAGTACCGGCGAGATGTGCAGCCGCTCGGCGAGCAACCATATCCCGAACGTCACCGCGAAATCGGCGAGGCTAGCGCCGAGCGTCCGCGCGAACAGCGGCGTCACGCGGAGATACAGCCACGAGGCGATGACGCCGAGAACGATCCCGCCCGGCACCGCCGCCGCGAGCGCGAGCGGCGTCACCGGCGTATCGGAATGCGTCGCGAACGCCACCGCGAGCCCGAACAACAACAGTGCCGTGGCGTCGTTGAGGAGGCTCTCGCCCTGGAGCAGCAACAGGCCGCGGCGGGGGATGCCGACCTCGCCGAGCACGGCTTCAGAGGCGGCGGCGTCGGGCGGTGCGACGATCGCGCCCAGCGCGAACGCGGCGGCAAGCGGCAGTCCGCCGAGCGTCACGCCGACCAGTGCGACCGCTGCGGCGGTGACGAGTACGGCGAACACCGCGAGGCTGAGCAACGGGAACCAGTGTCGCCGCAAGGCGCGCGGGCTGGTGTGATACGCGGCGTGGAGCAACGCGGGTGCGATGAACAAGGCCAGCGCCAGATGCGGCTCGACCGTGATCTTCGGGGCGAACGGCAACGCCGCAAAGGCGATCCCGGCCACCGCCAGCAAGGTCGGGTACGGCACGTTCAGCTTGCGCGCCAGGACTAGCAGGACCAGCGCGGCCAGCAGGATGACGTCGAGACTTTCGAATAATTCCACGGGCACGCAACGGGTGGGAGGAGAGGACGGGCCCGCCGCATTGCGTAGGCCAAAAAAAACCACCCCGTGCGTATCGCACGGAGTGGCCTAGGTTCAGGGAGGAGGGACGCTAGAAGCGTCCCGTACGGCGCCGCGAAAGGGGGGGACACGATGCCGTACAGGACCTAAATGGGTGAGCGCCGTTTTGGTTCAACCCCTGCTGCACCGCACCCCAAATAATTTTCGCGGCCTGCCGGTTTCGCTATCAGACGTTGAACTGCGCCGGGGCGGGCATCTGCTGCTGCGGGGTCATGCCTAGCTGCGCCTGGCGCGCGAAGATGTCGCGCATCAGCGATAGCGAGAACAGGTGCGCATACAGCAGCGGGAGCATGCCCGACTTGCTCATCTTGCGCAGCGCATCGCCGCGCAGGTCGATCAGCTTTTCCTCATTGATCATCTGGAAGCCGCGATAGACGAACGGCTGCTCGGCGCCGTCGGGCTGGATCGTGACTTCGCCGTCCATCAGCAGTTCGAGTTCGCGCAGCTCGTTCATGAAGTTCTGCGTGCGGGCGCCAGCCTGTTCGAACGACTCGTTGAAGCCGAGGATGTTCTTGGTCAGCTCGGTCGGCTGGCCGTTCTCGAACAGCGCATCGCCGTCCTCGAAATCACCGATCGCCTGCGAGGTGGGGTCGAAGCAGAGCGACAGCTCCTGTGCTTCCGGGTGCAGGCGCGCGAGCATGTACGGGTAACGGCGGACATACGCCGGCACGTAGAACGTATTCTCGGTCAGCTTGCCGTCTTCGCCGACGAACACGTTGACGCCCTCGTTCAGGCCCATCAGCGCGAGCGGGATGGCGTCGTCACCGACCGAGAAGACGATCGGCATGTGGCGCTGGACCAGCGGAAACTCGTCGACGGTGATCGGGATCGCGTGCTGGCCGACCAGGAACGGCGCGCTGTCCTGCGGGCGGACCTTGTAGTTCGCGTGCGTGTCGCTCGAGAGCGGCTCGAGGCCATTATAGAAAAGCGGAAGCTGGGCGGTGCTGGCCATGTTACTCTCCGGATCGGTCGGTCGAAATGCCGGTGGCTCATGCCACCGATTGGGGCGAGGCTCTATGGTGCGCCGGGCGGGCGTGCAAGTGTGACGAGCTTGCCGGGGTTGAGGATGCCGAGCGGATCGAGCGCGGATTTGATCGCGCGGAGTGCCGTCATGCGGGCGGGCGACGAGAGGCGTTCGAGTTCGTCGCGCTTCATCTGGCCGATGCCGTGCTCCGCCGAGATCGAGCCGCCGGCCGCGACGACGAGGTCGCCGACGAAGCGGGTAACGACCGGCGCGTCCTCGGCATACCAGTGCGAAGGGTCGGTGCCGGGCGCGGCGCGGACGTGGAAATGGACGTTGCCGTCGCCGAGATGGCCGAAGCCGCTGGCGTGCGTGCCGGGGAAACGCGCGTCACATGCCGCCGCCGCCTCGATCATGAAGCGCGGCATCGTCTCGACGGGGATCGATATGTCGTGCTGCGTCGCAGGGCCAAGCGCGCGTTCGGCGGCGGAGAGCGAGTCGCGCAGGAGCCAGAACGCCTGCGACTGGGCTTCGCTGGTGGCGATCGTCGCGTCTTCGAGCGCGCCGTCTTCGAGCGCTTTGCCGAGCAGGCGTTCGAGGAGCGCGGTCGGAGATTCGCCTTCGGTGGTGGCCGATGTCGCCTCGATCAGGAGGTGCCAGGGGTGGCGGCCGGCGAGCGGCGAGCGGGCGTTCGGGAGGTGCGCGATGGCGGCGTCGAGCGATTCTGCGGGAAGGATCTCGAAGCTCTCGATCGCGTCGGTCTTCGCCTGCATCGTGCGCAGGAGTTTGAGTGCCGCCTGGGGCGAGCCGATGCCGACCCAGGCGGTGCCGCGCGCTGCGATCGCCGGGGCGAGACGCAATGTGGCGGCGGTGACGATCGCCAGCGTGCCTTCCGCGCCGATGAAGAGCTGGTCAAGGTCGTAGCCGCGATTGTCCTTCTTGAGCGCGGACAGGCCGTCGTAGATCGTCCCGTCAGCGAGCACCGCCTCGACGCCTGCGACGAGGCCGCGCATCGTGCCGAACTTGAGCACCTGCGTGCCACCGGCGTTGGTCGAGACGAGCCCGCCGATCGTCGCCGTGCCGCGCGCGCCGAGCGTCAGCGGGAAGCGCCACCCCTGCCCTTGCGCGGCGCGGTCGAGGTCGGCGAGGATCACGCCGGCCTCGGCGATCGCGAGCCCGGCGTCGGTGTCGAGGCTGCGGATGCGGTTCAGGCGACGCAGCGACAGGATCAGCGCGCTGCCGTCGGTGGGGGCGGTCGCGCCGCCGACCATTGATGTGTTGCCGCCCTGGGCGACCAGCGGCACGCGGTGCTCGGCGGCGGCCGCGACGATCAGCGCGACTTCGGCGGTCGAGGCCGGTGCCAGCAACGCGGGCGCGGCACCGTGGAACCGGCCGCGCCAGTCGTGCAGCCATGGGTCGATGTCGGCGGGGTCGGTGACGATCGCCTTTGCGTCGAGCCTTGAGGAAAGCGATTCGAGCATTGCCGCCTGCGAAGGCGTCAGGATTGCTGACTGAATTTCGGCCATCTACGAGGCGCTAGACAAAATTCATCGCGCGTTCAACGATAGGCGCTAACGATTACGTCAGCATGATCCAGACACCATGATTCACCCCGCGATACCCGCCACCCTGCTCGCGCTCGCGGGTCCCTTTGCTGTGGCATTGCGCGATGTACCGTCACCCGGGCAGTCTTCTGGATTCGAGCTTGATGGCATGCAGATCGCGCAGGTCTCGATCCACGAACGCATCATCATCCGTGTGCCCCGGATGAGCCGAGCCCCCGTCCGCACCTATGCGCCGCCGACCGAGTGGAAGGAGCATAAGGGCCCCAAATGCATCGCTGTCGACGAGATCGCCGGTGCGATGCTCAACAAGGACGGCGCGGTCGACCTTGTCATGGACGACACGACGCGGCTGCGCGCGCGGCTCGACGGCGACTGCAAGCCGCTCGATTATTATTCGGGGTTTTACTTGAGGCCGGGCCCGGACGGAATGATCTGCAAGGACCGCGATGCGATCCGGATGCGATCGGGTGCACGCTGCGAGATCGAGGGGTTCAAGAGCTTGCGGGCGAAGAAGAAGTAGGGCGGTCGCTTCGGCGCGCAACTCACTGCCTGTTCGCCCCATCCTATCAAAGTTCGACAAGCGCCAGCATCCGACAAGCACCTCCCCGGCGAAGGCCGGGGTCCAGTTGGGTGACGTCCGCCAACTCTGCGTTGCCGTTCGCTACTGCGACCTTTCCAACTGGGCCCCGGCGTCCGCCGGGGTGGTGCATTTGGTGAATAGATGCGCCAGCACGTCGTTACGAATGTGCGGACGCCACGGCCATTTGGTATTTTCCCGTCCAAGACCCCCTCCCCGCCCTCTATTCACCGCGTTTCCTTGACATTTGTCGCTAAATCGGCGAGCGCCGGAACGCTTGAGGGCAGTGCATTTCACCCTCTATTTACCGGACAATTGCATGAGTTTTGCCGATCTCGGCCTCTCCGACGAACTGCTCAAGGCAGTCACCGACTCCGGCTATACCGAGCCGACCCCGATCCAGGCCGGTGCGATCCCGTCCGTGCTGATGATGCGCGACATCATCGGCATCGCCCAGACGGGCACCGGCAAGACCGCGTCGTTCGTACTGCCGATGATCGACATCCTTGCGCACGGCCGTAGCCGCGCGCGGATGCCGCGCTCGCTGATCCTCGAGCCGACGCGCGAACTCGCTGCGCAGGTGGCCGAGAATTTCGAGAAATACGGCGTCAATTCGAACCTCTCGATGGCGCTGTTGATCGGTGGCGTGTCGATGGGCGACCAACTCGCCGCGCTTGAGAAGGGCGTCGACGTCCTGATCGCGACGCCGGGCCGGCTGATGGACCTGTTTGGGCGCGGCAAGATCATGCTCAACGGCTGTTCGCTGCTGGTGATCGACGAGGCGGACCGGATGCTCGACATGGGCTTCATCCCCGACATCGAGGAAATCTGCACCAAGCTGCCGAAGCAGCGCCAGACGTTGCTGTTCTCGGCGACGATGCCGCCGCCGATCAAGAAGCTGGCGGACAAGTTCCTGACCAATCCCAAGACGATCGAGGTATCGCGCCCGGCGTCGACCAACCTCAACATCAAGCAGTATCTTGTGCCGGTGCCGAGCCAGACGGCCAAGCGCGACACGCTGCGCCGCATCCTCGCGCAGGAGGAGGTGACCAACGCGATCATCTTCTGCAACCGCAAGACGACGGTGCGCGACCTGAACAAGGTGCTGAAGCAGGCGGGCTACAAGTCGGGCGAGATCCACGGCGACATGGAACAGCCGCAGCGGCTGGCCGAGCTCGAGCTGTTCAAGTCGGGCGCGGTGACGATCCTCGTGGCGTCGGACGTCGCGGCACGCGGGCTCGACATCAAGGGCGTGTCGACGGTGTTCAACTATGACGCGCCTTGGCATCCGGACGACTATGTCCACCGGATCGGCCGCACCGGGCGCGCCGGAGCGACGGGTACGGCGTACACGTTCGTTGCGCCCGACGATGCCGAGAACATCGTCAATATCGAGAAGCTTACCGGGCAGACGATCGAACGGCTGAAGGTTGCCGAGCCCAAGGCGGCACCGGTTGCCGTCGAAGCCGACGAGGAAGCTCCGCGTCGCGATCGGTCGCGGAACCGTCGTAGCGGGCGTTCGGAGGATGTCGCGCCGGTTGCGGTTGCGGAGGAGGCTGGTCGCGAGCGGCCGCGGACTCGCCGCGTTCCGCGCGAAGACACCGTCGCGCCGGCGGTTGTCGCCGAAGTGCTGGCCGCGGTCGAGCCAGTAGTGGCGAAGCGGCCGCGTTGGGAGCGGACGCCGATCGACGAGCCCGTGCCTGCGGTCAAGCCGCGCGTTGCGGAGCCCGCACAGGTCGAACCCGTGTATGTCGAACCCGTGTATGTCGAACCGGTTCGCACAGCGCCTGTTCGGTCTGAGCCGGTGCAGGCGGAGCCGGTGCGGTCGGAACCGGTTCGCTCGCAAGCTGTTCGTTCGGAAGAGGCAAAGGTCGACCCGCCACGGACGGAGCGCATTCCTGCGGATCCAACTGGCGGTCGCCGTCAACCGGTCGCCGATACGCCGGCGGATGGCTGGAACGGACCATTCCCGAGCTTCCTGAATGCCGTGATCGGAGGATATGAATGATGTCGATGCGCCGTCTCGCTGCGCTTGCCTTGCTCGCAACTGCCGTGGCCGCCCCCGCCGCACCACGCGCGAAAGTTGTGGCGCCGCACGTCAACACGGCGAGCTTCGACAAGCTACCTCAGCCTTTGCCGCTGCCCTACAATGAGTCGGCGAACGCCAACGCACAGGTCGCGGCCGCCCGCGCACGCGCGCTGAAGACGCACAAGCGGTTGTTGATCGATCTCGGCGGCAACTGGTGCCTCGATTGCCGCCTGCTGGCGGGAACGATCGACCTGCCCGAGATGAAGCGCTTCGTGGACAGCAAGTTCGTGGTGGTCACGGTCGACATCGGTCGCTTCGACAAGAACGGGCAGATTGCTGCGGGCTACGGGATCAAGGGCCGCCTGAAGGGCGTGCCGGCGGTTCTGGTGGTCGATCCGCGGACCAACAAGCTGTTGAATGCAGGGCATGAGACCGAACTGGCGGATGCGCGATCGATGGGGCCTCAGGCCTTGGCCGACTGGCTGGCGAAGTGGGCGGCCTGACCTGGGTTTGTGAGAGTTGGCTAGCTGCTGAGTAGTAGATGCTGGTTCAGCTTTGATTGGGCATCGTTAGTCAGGCGCCTAGCCCGCGATTTTAGCGTCCGATGCCTGACAAGTTCCATCAGCCGCGTGCCCTCACCTATCGCCGCCTTCGCGTCTCTCCCTCTCCCGACGGGAGAGGGAAGGGACCCGCGGCTACTTGGCCGTGGGAAGCGTGAGGGCAAGGTTTATGAGGGCCATCGCTAACGGTCGTGTTCGTAACTCGGTCCTCTTTCTAGCCGGACGCATTCAACGCCCCCTGCCCGCGCGTCGTCAATCCGGTGCGCGCCATTGGGCTGCGAACGCATCCGGTTCTACTAGGAAGCTAAGTTCAACAGGCCCCACGCCGGCCCAATCCCCGCCGTCATCCTGACGAAAGTCAGGACCCAGGATACCGACAGCTAGCCTCCGTGGCTCTGACCCCTGACTTTCATCAGGATGACGAGGTCGGTATGACCGGTCGCACACCGTCGATCGACCTCAGGCTGCAGCAGCGATCAGGGCGTCGTCCAAATCTCCAGCCCGCTTGTACGCCGGACGCTCGATCAAACGGGCGGCATAGTCGGTGAACGTCGGTCGCTTGGGCAGCCACCCGAACTGCATGCCCCAGATTACTTGCGATCCGACATAGACGTCGGCGGCAGTAACGCGGTCGCCAGCGATGTACGGGTGCGCGGCAACTGCCTGTTCGAGAACGTCGATGACGCGTTCGAGGCTGCCATAGCCGATCATCCGCTGTTGCGCGGCGTCCGGCACTACACCGAGTGCGCGGTTACCGACGGCCGCTTCGACGGGGCCGGCTGCGTAAAACAGCCAGCGGTAATAGTCGGCGCGTTCGTCATCGCGCGGCACGAGGCCGGCTTCGGGGAATGCTTCGGCGAGATAGGCGCAGATCGCAGCGCATTCGGTGATAGTCTTGCGGTTGTGGACCAGCGCGGGGACCTTGGCCATAGGGTTGATCGCGCGATACGCCTCGTCCTTCATCGATTTGTCGTAGTCGAGGACGACCGTCTCGTACTCGGCGCCGACCTCTTCGAGCATCCAGCGCGCGATGCGACCGCGCGACATCGGGTTGGTGTATAAGGTCAGGGCCACGCGACTCTCCTTGAGAACGGATCGTGAACGATGGTCTCATGGAGCAGGGGGGCGGTCAAGGCCGTGCAGAATGTTTCCTCGCGAAGGCGGGGATCCAGACTAGGATCCCGCCTTCGCGGGAGAACAAGGAGAAGGCGGGGCGTACAATTAAGCCCCCGCGCCCTTATACCAGCGCCTTGTCGAACAGCGCGAGCATGCGGGCCCAGGCCTTGTCCGCCTGGACCGGATTGTAGACCTTCGAGTCGGGCGGGCACCAGCCGTGCATGGTGCCAGCGTACACCTCGATCTCGGCTGGGAGTTTCGCGGCGGCAAACGCGGTGCGAAGCGTGTCCTTCTCCGTCGGCGCGCGGGCGTCGTCGTTGGCGGCGATCGCGATGAGGTATTGCGCCTTCATCTGCGGGATCAGGAGGTGCGGGCTGTCGGGCTTGTCGGTGACGAAGCCGCCGCCGTGGAACGTTGCGCCTGCGCGGATGCGGTTCGCCACGGCTGCAGCGGTGCGCATCACCATCGGGCCGCCCATGCAATAGCCGGTGGTGGCCATGCCGCGCTTGCGATCGACCTGGGGTTGCGCGTCGATGAAGGCGGTGAAGGCTTTCGCGTCGCGAACCGTCCCTTCGGACGTGAGCGCTTCGCGGAAGGGGGCGATGCGGCTTTTGACTTCGGGTTGGTCGTAGGATTCGCCGGGCTTCAGGAACGGCGCCTTGGTCGAGCGGTAGAACTGGTTGACGACGAGCACCGCATAGCCCGATTGCGCGAGGCGGTCGGCCATCTGGCGGAAGGCGGGGCGTAGGCCCATGATGTCGGGCCAGACCAGCACGCCGGGATGCTTGCCGGTCGCGGGCGCGACGAAATAGGCGTCGGCCTTGCCGTCGGGCGTCGCGATCGACACGTCGCGACCCTTGATGACCGCGGCGTTCGCGGGCGCGGGCAGCAACATCGTCAGGCCCATCGCGCCGGTCATCATGCCGAACTGGCGGCGCGAGACGCCGGCCAGATAGGCTTCGTTATCGTCTGCGGTATGCTCGTCGCACATGGGCCTATCCTCTTGAATTCGGCCGCATGCTAACTCAGGCGGCGCGCCACCACCATACGCCATCTTGGATGTCGCGGGTCGCTCGGCCTTCGACTTCGAGGCGGCGGAGATGCGCGAGTGCTTCGCCGGTCGCCATGCCGAGGACGTCGGGGCCGATCGCGCCGCGGAACAGGCGGCCGAAACAGTCGACCGCGCGGCGGGGCTCGCCAAGGAAGATGGCGAGTTCGTCGAGTCGTTCGCGGTGTTCGCGGTCCATCGCGTCGAGGCGGGTGTGGAGACCGGTGAACGGGTCGCCGTGGCCCGGGAGGACGAGCAGGTCGGCGGGCAGTGTCTTGAGCTTGGCGATCGAGGCGAACCATTCGCCCAAGGGATCGGCGTTCGGTTCGGTGACGCCTAGCGAGACGTTGGGGCTGATGCGGGGAAGGACCTGATCGCCGGCGATGAGGATGCCGCTGGCTTCGTCGTACAGGCACGCGTGTTCGGGGGAGTGGCCGGAGCCGGTGACGACGCGCCAGTCGCGCGTGCCGATGGTGAGCGTGTCGCCGTTCTCGATGCGGGTGTAGCTTAGCGGGAGCGGCGTGATGATCTTCCGGAAGCCGGCCCAGCCCTTGGCGGTGGCGTGGTCGATCTGTTCTGAGCCCCAGCCTGCGCTGCGCCAGAACGCGAGCATCTCGTGCGGGACGGAATCGCGGGCGTCGGCGGCGAGCATGCGCGCGGTGAGCCACTCGGCTCGGGTCATGATCAGGGGGGCGGCATGGTGGTCGCACATCCAGCCGGCGAGGCCGATATGGTCCGGGTGAAAATGGGTGCCGATCATTTTCGTGATACGCGTGTTGGCTTTGGGGCCGTTGAAGATGGCTTTCCAGGCATCGCGGGCCTCGGACGTGTTCATGCCGGTGTCGACCAGCGCTTCGCCGCCGGTGTCGGCGAGGAACCAGCAGTTTACGTGGCGCAAGGGGCCGGGGATGTGGAGGCGGACCCAGTCTATGCCGGGGGCGACCTGCACCGTGCCGCCTACTTCAGGTTCTGCGCCACCAAACGGATAGGTCAGCCCCTTGTGGCTGGTCGGCGCGAAATCGGTGTCGGGTGCGGTTGCCATCCGTTGCGGTTAGCAACTGGTCGGTTTGTAGGCCAGCGGCATTGGTTCGTCAGCTGTCAGCCAGAGCCCGCAGTCGCGTCGGTAACTGATATGCCTTCAGCCACCTCCCCGGCGTAGGCCGGGGTCCAGTTGGAAAGGTTGAAGTAACGGTGCGCCGCCATCGCCATTTCCGTCCCCCAACTGGGCCCCGGCCTTCGCCGGGGAGGTGCGACGGGATAGCGCCGCGCTCCGAACGAAAAAGGGCGGCACCTTTCGGCACCGCCCCTCTCTGTCTTTGTCGAAAGAAGATCAGCGCTTGAAGGGGTCGTCGAAGAGCGGCTTGACGGGCAACACGCCGCCGTCGGCCACGAACTGCGCGTCCGCTGCCGCCTGGGTGCGTTCGGCGCGGAGCTGCTGGAGCAGGACTTCGCGGTCGCCTTCGAGGCGCGTGTCGGTCGGGGCTTCCATGCCGGCTGCCTTGGCCGCCTTGGCCACCGCGGCGTCGAGTTCGCGCTGCGAGGTCAGGCCGAGCGTGACCGGGTCCTTCGGCGTGATGTTGGCGATGTTCCAGTGGCTGCGGTCGCGGATCGCGGCGATCGTCGTGCGGGTCGTGCCGATCAGCAGCGAGATCGCGCCGTCGGTGATCTCGGGGTGGTTGCGGATGATCCAGGAGATGCCGTCGGGCTTGTCCTGGCGCTTCGAGACCGGCGTGTAGCGCGGCCCCTTGGTGCGGCGGACCTGCTCGGGGCCCTTGATCATCTTGAGCTGGTAATCGGGATCGGCGGCACCCTTGTCGATCTCGTCCTGCGTAACCTCATGCGCGCGCACGGGATCGCGGCCGGTCAGCTTGGTCGAGGTGGTGTCGTCGGCGATCGCCTGGATCTCGAGGATGTGCAGACCGCAGAAGTCCGCGATCTGCTCGAAGCTGAGCGCGGTATTGTCGACCATCCAGGCGGCGGTCGCGTGGGGCATGAGCGGCTGGGCCACGGCGGAAACTCCGTAAAAATAGAAAGGGCCGCCCCTTTCGGAGCGGCCTGACATGAGAGAGACTTAGTGCGCGCGGCGCTATCAAGCAAGCGAACAAGCTCAGGCGGCCATGAGCTTTCCTTCGAGGGGGACGAGCGCGTGGAGGAACTGGCGTGCGCTGGCGGGCCAGCTGTAGCGCGCGGCATAGGCGGCGCAGGTGACGCTGTCGCGAGTGAGCGCGGTGCCGATCGCGGTGTCGAGGTCCTCGTGCATCGCGCCGACACGGTCGTCGAGCACGTCGATCGGCCCGGTGACCGGGTACGCCGCGACGGGAGTACCGCAGGCGAGCGCTTCGATCATGACGAGGCCGAACGTGTCGGTGCGGCTCGGGAAGACGAGGACGTCGGCGGTGCGGTACGCGGCGGCTAGGTCGAGGCCGGAGCGCTGGCCGACGAAGACGGCTTGCGGGAAGCGGCGGGCGAGCGCCGCACGGGCGGGACCGTCGCCGACGACGATCTTCGTGCCGGCATGTGCGGAGGACAGGAACGCCTCGATGTTCTTCTCGACCGCGACGCGCCCGACATAGAGGAGGATTGGGCCGGGCAGCGCCGCCATCTCGGGATCGCGGGCGCCGTCTAATCCGAACTGCGCGAAGTCGACGCCCCGGCCCCATTCGCGGACCTGGTGCAGGCCTTGGGTTGCGAGCGTTGCCGCGACCGAGGGCGTGGAGACCAGGATCGACTGGGCGGGGCGGTGGAACCAGCGGATGTAGCGCCATATCCAGTCGGGGTTCGCGCCGGTACGGGCGGCGATATAGTCGGGGAACTGCGTGTGATACGCACTGGTGAACGGGAGCGCGCGGGCGAGGCACCAGTTGCGGGCGGCGAGGCAGACCGGCCCTTCGGTGGCGAGGTGGATCGCATCGGCACCGAAGGCGGCGAGCATGCGGCCTACTGCGCCCGAGCGCGCGAAGGCGAGGCGGATCTCGGGGTAGGTCGGGCAGGGCATCGAGGCGAAGCGTTCGGGGGAGACTACCAAGACGTCGTGGCCGATGGATTCGAGCTCGCGCTGGACCGACTGGAGGGTGCGGACGACGCCGTTGACTTGTGGGCTCCAGGCGTCCGTGACGATTGCGATACGCATCGTGTCTTCTCCAATTTGCCCCTCTCCCATGGGGAGAGGGAGGGGCCCGGCCGGCGCAGCCGGGTGGGAGGGTAAGGGCACGCTTTCACTCGCGTTGTGGACTTGCCCTCACCCGCGCCGCTGACGCAGCTTGCCCTCTCCCTGCGGGGAGAGGGTTAAGTCAGGCGGCTAGGCTTATGACCTTGTCGCGTTCGCGGGCGGCGATCTCGTCGCCCCAATGGAGGAGTTCCATGCGGCCGTCGAAATGCTCGACCAGCGCGGTGCAGCCTTCGACCCAGTCGCCGTCGTTGTAATAGGCGATCCCGGCGATCTCGCGCATTTCGGCGGTGTGGATGTGTCCACAGACGACGCCTTCGACGCCGCGGACGCCGGCCGCGTGCGCGACGACTTCCTCGAAGTGCGAGATGAAGGCGACGGCGTTCTTGACCTTGGCCTTGGCGTGCTTCGACAGCGACCAATAGGGCATGCCCATGCGGCGGCGCGCGCCGTTGACCCAGCGGTTGAGCCCCATCAGCATCGTGTAGGCGGCGTCCCCGATGTGCGCGACCCAGCGGTGCGCCAGCGTGATCGCGTCGAACTCGTCGCCGTGGAGGACCAGCAGGCGACGACCGTCCGCCGTCTCGTGGATCGCGTTGCGGCGGATCGAGATGCCTCCCAGGTCGAGCCCGGAATATTGCCGGAACACCTCGTCGTGGTTGCCGGGGATGTAGACGACGCGGGTGCCGCGCTTGGCACGCTTGAGCAGGCGCCAGATCACGTCGTTGTGCGCGGCGGGCCAGTAGAATTTCTTCTTGAGCCGCCAGCCGTCGATCATGTCGCCGACGAGATACATCGTCTCGCTGTCAACGTGATCGAGGAAGTCGTTGAGCATCCCCGCATTGCAGCCGCGCGTGCCGAGATGAACGTCGGAGATCCAGATCGTGCGGTATTGGCGGCGCTCGACGACCGGCTCGGGTACGGCGGGCCGGGAGTGGATGAAGTCGGCGATGTCGGTGATGTCGGCGCCAACGAAGCTAGATGGCGAAAACGTCGTAATGGCGTTCATGAGCCTGCCCCCGCAAAACTATCCTTGTCGCGAGTATTAGGCGAGTATTGTTACACGGTGGTCGCAGTCCGGTGACTGTTCCAAGTCATGGGCGAGGATAGATTGTTTTCCCGCGAAGGCGGGAAGCGAGACTGGGCTCCCGTCTTTGCGGGAGAACGAGTTTTGGTCGGGTAACGCTTTGAGGCCCCACCCCGGCGGAGGCCGGGGCCCAGTTGGAGAGGTGGCAATAACGAAGCGCGCCGCTCCCTTGCTTAGCGTCCCCAACTGGGCCCCGGCCTTCGCCGGGGTGGGGTAGTGTGGGTGTCGGCGTTTGCCCTCCCCTCACTCCATCGTCAGAACGATCTTCCCTACGTGGTCGCCTGCTTCCATCCGGGTGTGCGCCGCCGGGGCGTCGGCGAAGGCGAACACGCGGTCGATTACCGGCTTCAGCTTGCCGGCCTCTACATGCGGCCAGACCGTCCGCGCGAGTTCGTCCGCCACCAGCGACTTGAACGCCGTATCGCGCGGGCGGAGCGTTGAGCCGGTCAGCGTCAGGCGGCGGCGCATGATCTCGAACAGGGGGACGGTTGCCGTCGCGCCGCCCATGACCGCGATCGACACGTGGCGGCCGTCTTCGGCGAGGCATTGCAGGTTGCGCGGGACGTAATCGCCGCCGACCATGTCGAGCACTGCGGCGACGCCCTTGCCGCCGGTGACCTGCTTCACGCGCTCGACGAAATCCTCCGACTTGTAGTCGATCGCGTGGGTCGCCCCGAGGCTCAGCGCGGCCTCGCACTTCGCCTTCGAGCCGGCGGTGACGATGATGTCGATGCCAAAGACGTTGCACAGCCCGATCGCCATCGTGCCGATTCCGCTGGTGCCGCCGTGGACGAGGACGGTGTCGCCTTCCATCGCGTAGGCGCGCTCGAACAGGTTGGTCCAGACGGTGAAGAGCGTCTCGGGCATCGCCGCCGCCTCGACCATCGTCAGCGCCTCGGGGACGGGCAAGCACTGGCCGAACGGCGCGACCGCGTATTCCGCATACGCACCGCCCGAGATCAATGCGCAGACAAGCTGGCCGACCTGTTCGTCGCCGACGCCGTCGCCGACCGCTACGATCGTGCCGGAGATCTCCATCCCGAGGATCGAGGGGGCACCCGGCGGGGGCGGATACTTGCCCTGGCGCTGCATGACCTCCGGGCGGTTCACGCCGGCGGCCGCCACCTTGACCAGCACCTCGCCCTGCCCCGGCCGCGGCACGGGACGGTCCACGAGGACCAGCACTTCGGGACCGCCGGGCTGTTCCGGATCGATCGCCTTCATCACCTCGGGTACACGTAAGTTACTGGATTGGTTTTCGGGTATCGCGGTCATTGCTCGTCACGTCCCTTTAGATTTCCGCGCCTTATTGACATCACTCGGGTGCGGGTCAACGTTACAGAAACTATGGAACCGGACGACACCCCTTCCCGTCCCGACGATCTGCTCGACGCGCTCGTGCGACAGGACCTCGATCCGTTGTCGGTCGCCGAGCTCGATGCGCGGATCACCGTGCTGCAGGGCGAGATCGCGCGCTGCCAGCTGAAGAAGGACCGCGCGGTCAGTCACCGCGCCAGCGCCGACGACCTCTTCAGGCGGTGATCGCGCTGCCCGCCTCCACAAGCGTCGCATTTAGGCAGCGCAGGAACGGACGGGGCCGGGTTCAAGTGCTTGATGCGACCGATATCAGTTCCGACATAGTGGCAAAGGGCTCGCGTTCTCGCGGCCCGACAGGAGTATTGTAAATGCCATCATTTGCACCCGCCCTCGAGACCACGCTGCACAAGGCGCTCGAGGCGGCATCGTCCCGGCGTCACGAATATGCGACGCTGGAGCATCTGCTGCTCGCGCTGATCGACGACGAACATGCGTCGAAGGTCATGACTGCATGCAACGTCGAGATCGGCGATCTGAAGAACACCGTCTCGCACTACCTCGACAGCGAACTCGACGCGCTGAAGGTCGATGCGGCGACCGACCCCTCCCCCACCAGCGGGTTCCAGCGCGTCGTCCAGCGCGCGATCCTGCACGTCCAGTCCTCGGGCCGCGACGAAGTGACCGGTGCCAACGTGCTCGTCGCCCTGTTCAGCGAGCGAGAGAGCTATGCCGTCTATTTCCTGCAACAGCAGGACATGAGCCGCCTCGATGCGGTCAGCTTCATCAGCCACGGTGTCGGCAAGGGCGGGCAGCAGGCGACCGAAGCATCCACGCCAAAGGGTGCGGACGACGAGAAGCCGGCCAAGGGACAGGAGAAGGGCAAGACGGAAAGCGCGCTCAAGCAATTCACGGTCGACCTCAACGAGAAGGCCAAGAACGGCAAGGTCGATCCCCTGATCGGGCGCGGGCCGGAGGTGGATCGCACGATCCAGATCCTGTGTCGCCGGTCGAAGAACAACCCGCTCTATGTCGGTGATCCCGGCGTCGGCAAGACCGCGATCGCGGAAGGCCTGGCGCGCAAGATCGTCGAGGGCGACGTGCCCGACGTGCTGTTGCCTGCCGTCATCTACTCGCTCGACATGGGCGCGTTGCTGGCGGGGACGCGGTATCGTGGCGACTTCGAGGAGCGCCTGAAGGCGGTCGTCAACGAGCTCGAGAAGCTGCCCGACGCGGTGCTGTTCATCGACGAGATCCACACCGTGATCGGTGCGGGTGCGACGAGTGGCGGCGCCATGGATGCCTCGAACCTGCTCAAGCCGGCTTTGTCGGGCGGCACGATCCGTTGCATCGGCTCGACGACGTACAAAGAGTTCCGCAATCACTTCGAGAAGGACCGCGCGTTGCTGCGGCGCTTCCAGAAGATCGATGTGAACGAGCCGACGATCGAGGATACCATCAAGATCCTCGCCGGCCTGCGCTCGGCGTTCGAGGATCACCACAACGTCAAGTACACCCCCGATGCGATCAAGTCGGCGGTGGAGCTGTCGGCGCGGTACATCAACGACCGCAAGCTGCCGGACAAGGCGATCGACGTGATCGACGAGGTCGGCGCGATGCAGATGCTGGTGCCGCCCAACAAGCGCAAGAAGACGATCACGCCCAAGGAGATCGAGCAGGTCATCGCGACGATGGCACGCATCCCGCCGAAGTCGGTTTCGACCGACGACAAGCTGGCTCTTGCCACGCTCGAGACGGATCTGAAGCGCGTGGTGTTCGGGCAGAATGCGGCGATCGAGAAGCTGTCGTCGGCGATCAAGCTGGCGCGGGCGGGTCTGCGCGAGCCGGAGAAGCCGATCGGCAACTATCTGTTCACCGGGCCCACGGGTGTCGGCAAGACCGAAGTCGCCAAGCAGCTCTCGACGATCCTCGGCATTCCGCTCCAGCGGTTCGACATGTCCGAATATATGGAGCGGCATTCGGTCAGTCGTCTGATCGGTGCACCCCCGGGCTACGTCGGGTTCGACCAGGGTGGCTTGCTGACCGATGCGATCGATCAGAACCCGCATTGCGTGCTTCTGCTCGACGAGATCGAGAAGGCGCATCCGGACCTGTTCAACATCCTGTTGCAGGTGATGGACAACGGGCGGCTGACCGACCAGCATGGCAAGTCGGTCGATTTCCGCAACGTCATCCTGATCATGACGACCAATGCGGGCGCCAGCGACATGGCACGCGAGACGGTCGGCTTCGGCAACCTGTCGCGTGAGGGCGAGGACGAGGTGGCCGTGACGAAGATGTTCACGCCGGAATTCCGCAACCGTCTCGATGCGGTGGTGCCGTTCGGGTACCTGCCGACCGAAGTGGTGGCTCGGGTGGTGGACAAGTTCATCCTCCAGCTCGAACTCCAGTTGGCGGATCGCGGCGTTCACATCGTCCTCGACGACGAGTCGAAGGCGTGGCTCACGACCAAGGGCTATGACAAGCTGTACGGCGCACGGCCGATGGGTCGCCTGATCCAGGAGAAGATCAAGCAGCCGCTCGCCGAGGAACTGTTGTTCGGCAAGCTGGTTCATGGCGGCGAGGTGACGGTGAAGATGAAGGACGGCGCGCTGTCGTTCGCGATCGAACCTGCCGCGCCTAAGAAGCCGAAGAAGAAGGGCAAGACCGAGACGGTCGACGCCAGCTAACGATTATCAACCTGGTTCAGCGAGAGCTGGACCAGGTTTGATTTGAGGTGGCTGGATGAACAGCACTCCAAATTCTACCAATTTTCTTTCGGCCCGCGCCCGGTTCTGTCCTTGAGACACGATCGGCGGTGAGGATGAAGCGACCTCGCGAAGCCGATAGCGTGGTTCGAATTGCGAGCCAAATCAGCATAAATCGATCCAGTATGGTCGAAATCCGATTGATTACGCCGTCGTACGGGCGCCTCTTTACCATTAATTGGCGAAGGCGGCTTAGACGGTGTCTGCATGACGTTCGGGTTTCGTATCACTTGGCTCATCGGCATCGTTGCGACGGCGTTGGCGATGCTCGGTGCTGCGCCGGCCGAGGCACGGACCGGGCAACTGCTCGATGTCTGTATTACGCGGGCTACCCCAGGGCTTTCCGTACCTGCCTTGTTTCGAACGCCTTCACGGTTCGACTGCACCACGCCCCAGTCGGCCTATGGGTCCGGCGATTTCTGGGTTCTGTCGCAGGCTTTGCCGACGAACCTGACACATATTCCTGATCTGCGTGCCCTGACCGCGAGCGTCTGGCAGGATCGCGTCACGCTCTTCGTTCTTTATGCAGACGGCGCAATCCGCCGTACCGGGTTCACCAGTCGCACGTCCGGCCGTCATCTCATGATCGGCGCAACCCTGTCTCTGACGCTGCCGCCGCACGTTGCGCCCCCCGTCCGCCTGCTTTGGCACGTCGAGGGTTCGGCGAATTTGCGGGGCGTCGTACTCGGGCCGACACTCGCAACGGCCGCGGAAGCCGCAGAGAGCGAGATCATCCTGTCGGCGCTGTATGCAAGCTTCGGCGGGATGGCGATCGCATTGATCGTCTACAATCTCGCGTTGTGGGGTGCGCTTCGACAGTCGTTCCAGCCGGTCTACTGCCTCCTGGTACTGTGCTTGCTCGGGTACGCCTTTTCGTCGTCGGCCGCGCTGGGCCAGCTTGTGCCGTCGCTCGACAACAACGTCCGCTTGAAACTCAACGTATGCCTGCTGGCGATCTGTGCGGGCATGGTCCTGGTCTTCGCACGCGCTTTTTTCGAGCGTGCGGTGTTCGACGGTTGGCCGCGCCCCGCCAGCAACGTGGCGCTCGCGACGCTCGCCACGGCCGGAATCGCGTTCGCGATCCTGGCGCCGTGGCAGATCTACTGGCTCGATCGGTTGCTGACGCTCAGCTACATTCCGCTGATCGCATTGGTGCCGCCCGTGCTGTACCGAGCATGGCGGGTCCGCAGCAGCTACCTTTGGATGTTCACGCTCGCCTGGGGCGCGCCCATCGTCTTCGCCAGCCTCCGGATCGCGGGTGCGTTGGGGCTGATGTCGTGGAGTTTCTGGATCGATAATTCGACGATGATCTCCATGATGCTGGAGGCGCTGCTCTCCAGCCTGGCGATCGCGTACCGGATCCGGCTGCTCAGCGTCGAACGCGACGACGCGCGGGAACAGGAGATCGCGGCGCGGTTGCTGGCGGATACCGAGCCGCTGACAGGGTTGCTGAATCGCCGTGCATTCCTGGATCGCGCGATCGGACGGTCGGGCGATCAGATGCTGCTGATCGCCGACGTCGATCACTTCAAGCACGTCAATGAGACGATCGGCCATGATGGCGGCGACGAAGTCCTGCGGGTCGTGGCGCGGGTGTTGCGCAACGCGGTGCCGCCCGACGCTCTGGTCGCGAGGATCGGCGGCGAGGAGTTCGCCATTCTCATCGACGCGACCACGCCGGTCCTGCCCGACACGATCCTCGAGCGATTGCGCAGCCAGCGCATGCCGTTCGACATGGCGATAACCGCCAGCATCGGCTGCTGTACGGGGCCGCTGCAGCGCGAATCGGACTGGAAGGCGCTATATCGCAGCGCCGATCGTGCCTTGTTCGCGGCCAAGGGCGCCGGGCGCGATCGGTCGCGCGACGCAGGCATACTGCCGATTGCCGCTTAAACCCGGTTCGCTTGCGAAACGGCAACGTGTGAGCCATGATCGCGGGTCTGGGAGATCGACGATGCGGAACCGGAAACTTGCGCTGGCGGTGGCGGGGTTTGCGCTCGTGACGCTCGCCGTGCGTCATCCGACCGCCGAGTTCAGGCTGATCACGCACGACAAGAGCGACCCGTCGCCACACCGGATGCAGGCGGTCGTCGATTTCGGACTGGTCGGTGTCTCGGTACTATACACCTGGACCGTCAACCGACTGCGGTAAGTGCGTGCCGCATATCCGGCGCCCTCTCGCGCGTCCTTGACCCTCGTCGCGTGCCTGCGCCATAGCGACGGACATGGACACGCCGATCGAAGACCTCGCGTTCGAGGATGCACTGAAGGAACTCGAGCTTATCGTCGGGAAGCTGGAAAGTGGCGACACGCCGCTTCAGCAGGCGATCGAGCTGTACGAGCGCGGCAACAAGCTGCGTCAGCGTTGCGCCGATC
>Ga0247809_1000233_pt1 | contig 29144 bp, 27 predicted proteins | sample UWRJL104311B1_FD_180951 | JGI IMG/M metagenome (GOLD analysis project Ga0247809, IMG submission 180951) | Plant litter microbial communities from Arlington Agricultural Research Station in Wisconsin, United States - UWRJ-L104-311B-1 | ecosystem: Environmental > Terrestrial > Plant litter >...
ATGCGGCAATTGCGAGTGCTTCGTTATCGTTGGCACTTGTGTATGGGCCGTTGCGGTGGTCCCATTCCGAGCGAAACATAGCGTCGTTGAACACACGTCGATCCTAGTTCGACCCCGTCATCGTCCCCCTCTTGCGAAGAGGGCGGTGGTGGAGTCGCCGGGTACTGCCCCCGGGTCCGCTGTGTCTATGACACGCCACGGTTTATCGCCATAGCCGCCAAGAGAAGATTCCCCCGACGGCATGCCCGATATAGGCGCGCCGCAACGCGATGAAAAGCCCGGGCTCCGATGCTTTTTTATCGAGAAACGTCAGTGCCGTAGCATGCGGCATGCCAAACCGCCTTCCGCTCGCCACAAAGCGCGTGCATAGCAACCTGCATTATGTTGACGCAGCGCTCCCGCTACGCGCTTCGCGCGATGATCTTCCTTGGCGGCGCCCCCGCCGGTGGCCCTCCCATCCCGATGACGCGGATCGCCGCCGAGGCGAACGTGCCGCGCAAGTTCCTCGAGCTGATCCTCGCTGACCTGCGCGAGTCCGGCCTGTTGCACAGCCATCGCGGCAAGATGGGCGGCTATCGCCTCTCGCGGCCGAGCCACCTGATTTCGCTGGGCGAGATCATCCGGATCATCGAGGGACCGCTCGCGCTGGTGCCGTGCGTGAGCCGGACCGCGTACCGACCGTGCCTCGACTGCAAGAGCGAAGCCGACTGCGCGATCCGCTTTGCGATGATGCGCGTGCGCGACGAGACCGCGCGGATTCTGGATGGGACGAGCCTTGCGGATGCCAACGCCGAGGAACTGGTAGCAGCGTAGGCTTTCCCTTCTCCCCTCGGGGAGAAGGTGGCGCGGCAGCGCCGGATGAGGGGAGTTGGGATCCCGTCCCGAGCCTCACGCCCCTCACCCTTCCGTCGCCTACGGCTCCTCCCTCCCTTTCCCCGGAGGGGAGAGGGACAGGTACGTCACCCCCGCGCCTTCAGCTCGTCGCGGATCTCGCGGAGCAGCGCGATCTCGACCGGCTCCGGCGCAGGTGCGACGACAACCGCCTCTTCCTCGCGCTTCAACCGCGCCGTCTCGCGCTCGATCAGCGCCGCCGTCCGGTTCACCACGCGCAGGATCATGAAGATGATACCCGCGACGATCACGAAATTGACGAGCTGCGTCGCGAACGCGCCATAGCCGAGCAACGGCACGCCCGCCTTCTTCAACGCCGCGTAATCGCTCAGCGAGCCCGCATAGTTCGTCGGCACCGGCCCCATCCGCCAGAAATAGCTCGAGAAATCGAGCCCGCCGAAGATCTTGCCGATCACCGGCATCAGCACGTCGTCGGTCAGCGACGTGACGATCTTGCCGAACGCCGCGCCGATGATCACAGCGATGGCGAGATCGAGCACGTTGCCGCGCATGATGAACGCCTTGAATTCCTTGAGCAATGCCGCCCCCTTCTGTTGCCAGCCCAAAGCTAACCGCCGATTTCGGTTTCGCCAACCCTGCGGACTGTCCTATGAGGGTGATACAGGTATTCAGGAGAGCCCCGATGTCACGTGCCCCAATCGCCCGCGGTACCGCCGCGATCCTCCTCGCATCGGCGCTGGCCGGGTGCGGGATCAACAGCATTCCGACCGCGGAAGAGACCGCGAAGGCACGCTGGGCCGACGTCCAGAACAATTATCAACGCCGCGCCGACCTGATCCCCAACCTCGTCGCGACCGTGAAGGCAGCGGGCGCGCAGGAGAAGGATATCCTCGTCCAGGTGACGCAAGCGCGCTCTGCCGCGAACTCGGTCCAGGTTTCGTCTGCCGATCTCTCCGATCCGGCGAAGATGGAGCAGTATCAGCGCGTCCAGGGTGCCGTCGGCGTGTCGCTGCAGCGCTTGCAGGAGGCGTATCCCGAGCTGAAGAGCCAGGGCAACTACACCACGCTGATGAGCCAGCTCGAGGGTACCGAGAACCGCATCACGATCGCGCGGCGCGATTACAACGGCGCGGTGCAGGCGTATAATACCAAGATCCGCACCTTCCCCGACGCGGTCGGCGCGAAGATCTTCTATGGCGCCAAGCCGATGGTGCCGTTCGCGGCGACCACGCCGGGTGCCGAGACCGCGCCGACGGTGAACTTCGGCAACGCGAGCTGATCGGGGCGCCATGCTCCGCCACCTCCTGACGCTGGCGTTCGCGGTGCTGCTCGGAAGCGGCGCCGCAACCGCGCAGACCTTGCCGAAGTTCACCGGCTTCGTCGTCGATGCGGCGAACGTCATCCCGCCCGATCAGGAAGCGGCGCTGACCAAGCGGCTCGACGACCTGCAAAAGACGACCGGCAACCAGCTGGTGGTCGCGACGGTGCCCGATCTCGAAGGCTATCCGATCGAGGATTACGGCAATCGGCTGATCCGAAGCTGGGGCGTCGGGCTGAAAGACGCGAACAACGGCGCGATCCTGCTGGTCGCGCCGAACGACCGGAAGGTGCGGATTGAGGTCGGCTATGGCCTGGAGCCGGTGCTGACCGACGCGTTCTCCAGTGTCGTCATCAACCAGCAGATCCTGCCGCGCTTCAAGGCAGGCGACATTCCCGGCGGCATCGTTGCGGGGACTAACGCGGTCGCGGACCAGCTTGCGCTGCCCGATGCGGAGGCGCGCGCGAAGGTTACGGCAGCGGCGGCGGAGTACGACAAGACGCATCGTCGCACGAACTCGGGCGGCGGGGGCGTGCCGATCGGGCTGATCTTCTTCTGCATCGTGCTGGCGGCGATCGTCATTCCGATGATCTCGCGGCGGGCCGGCGGCAAGCATTACGTCGATGGCGGCAACCGGAGCGGCGGCAGCGGCGCCTTGCCGATCGTGTTGTGGAGCATCGCCGACGCGATGACTCGTGGCGGCGGTGGTGGCGGCGGCGGAAGCTGGGGTGGTGGCGGCGACAGCGGTGGTGGCGGCTGGGGCGGCGGTGGTTTTGGCGGCGGCGGCGGTGGATCCGGCGGCGGCGGCGGCGCATCGGGGGGATGGTGACATGCGGTTGAGCGACACCGACCACGACCGCGTCACCGCGGCGGTCACCCAGGCGGAGACCGCGACGACCGGCGAGATCGTCACGATCGTCGCGCGGCAGTCCGACGCCTATCACGACGTGTCGATGCACTGGGGCGTGCTGGCGATGCTGTTGACGCTGGCGCTGCTCGCGTACCACCCGGTCGCGGCGGACCATATCTACGCGCGGGTCGATCCCTGGCAGGCGGCACCGCAGGGTGCGCTGTACGTGGTGGCGCTGGTGCTGGTGACTTTGGTGTTCCTGGCCGTGCGACTGGTGATGGCGTGGACGCCGGCGCGGCTCGCGCTAACGCCGGGCGCGACCAAGGCGCGGCGAGTGCGGCGGCGGGCTCTGCTCCTGTTCCGTGCGGGCGCGGAGAAGCGGACCAAGGGCTCGACCGGGGTGCTGTTGTACCTGTCGCTGGCCGAGCACCGCGCGGAGATCATCGCCGACGATGCAATCCACTCGCGCGTGCCGAACGAGACCTGGGGCGCGGCGATGGCAGCCGTGCTGGCCGGCGTCCGCGACGATCGTCCCGCCGACGGCATGGCGGATGCGGTCGCGCAGATCGGCGCGGTACTGGCCGAGCATTTCCCGCGGACCGGTGCGCCGGTGAACGAACTTCCAGACAGGCTGATCGAACTATGAGCAAGACCGTGTGGGCCGGGAAATTCCTGACCGTGCAGACCGAAGGCACGTGGGAATTCGCCGCGCGCCAGGGCGAGATCGCGGCGGCGGTGATCATCGCGATCGACGACGGCGACGTGATCCTGGTGGAGCAGTTCCGCGTGCCGCTGGGCCGCGCGTGTCTCGAACTGCCGGCCGGACTGGTCGGTGACGAAACGGCGGGCGAGAGCGTCGCGGTAGCTGCCGGCCGCGAGCTTGAGGAAGAGACCGGCTACCGCGCGGACGCGATCGAGGACCTGGGGGTGTTCTACTCATCGCCCGGGATGACATCGGAATGGTTCACGCTGGTCCGCGCGACTGGGCTGACGAAGGTGAGCGATGGCGGCGGTGATGGTGACGAGAACATCACCGTGCACCGGGTGCCGCTGGCGGACGTGCCGGCGTTCGTGGCCGAGAAGCGGAAGGCGGGCGTGGCTATCGATACCAAGATGCTGCTGATCCTGGCGGGATCGATTCTCTAACCAAAACCTGTTTTCTCGCGAAGGCGGGGACCCAGACTGGGCTCCCGCCTTCGCGGGAGAACAAGGAGGTGCGGGAGGGCTTAGCGCCGCTCCCCCAGATTACTTGAAGTTATCCGCGTAGCTCTGCAGCTTCAGCGTCTTCTGCGGCGCCGGCACGACGGTGTAGCCGAACCCCTCGCGCTCGCAGTGCGCGATCGCCGCCTCGGCGGTCGGGAACAGCAGGCGCAGCTGGTCGCGGGTGTCGCCGCTGCCGGCCCAGCCGGTAAGCGGGTCGGGGCGCTTGGGCTCCGACGGTTCGAATTCGAGCTGCCAGGCGTCGGTCCGGTGCTTGCCGGACTGCATGGCGTTCTTGGGGCGCTGGAAGATACGGGCGGTTGGCATGAGCCCCCCTTATCGCGAACCGGCGGCCCTTGCATCCGCCTTTTTCGTGCGCAGCGTCGCGGACGCCGCAGCGGGGTCGTCGGGCCAGGGATGCTTGGGGTAGCGGCCACGCATTTCCTTCGCCACCGCGGTCCAGCTGCCAGCCCAGAAACCGGGCAGGTCGCGCGTCGTCTGGATCGGGCGACCGGCGGGGGATGTAAGGCTCAGCACCAGCGGTACGCGCGCCTCGCCGATCGTCGGATGCACCGCGAGGCCGAACAGGGCTTGCACGCGGAGCTCGACGCGCGGGCCGCCTTCCGCGGCGTAGTCGATAGCGTGCGTGCTGCCGGCGGGGCTGGTGAAGTCGGGTGGCGCGAGGCGGTTGATCGTCTGCATCGCGTCCCAGCCGAGCAGGTTGCGCAGCGCTTCGGCGAGGGCGCCGGGGGCGATCGCGTCGAGTCGGCGCCTGCCGGTGATGAGCGGTGCCAGCCATTCGTCGGCACGGTCGAGCAGGGTCGCGTCGTCGAGCGGTACGCCGGCATAGGCAGCGCGGTCGCGCAGGGCTTGGGCGCCGTCGCTCCACGGTAGCAGCGCGAGACCGTGCTCGCGGACGCCCTCCACCAGTGCACCGAGTATAGCGTCCGGATCCGCGCCGCTTTCGGGGCCGCTGGAGAGACGGATCGCGCCGAGACGACGTTCGCGCAGCGTCTGGATGCCGCCGGTTGTGGGATCGAACGTGACGGTGCGGCGGGAGTCGATGCGGTCGGCGAAGAGGGTTTCGACGGTCGCTTGGTCGATCGCCACCGCGGACAGGATGCGCGCGCCGGCGGCCGAGCCTTGCGTGTCGGCGACGGCAAGCCATTCGAAGCGGGCGAGCGGCGAGGTCGGGTCGAGCTTGAACCCGCGGCCGCCGACGGACGCCCAAGTTTCGCCCGACGGGTCGCGGCGGCGTGCGACCCGGTCGGGGAAGCCGAGCGCGACGCAAATTTCTGCCCCCCTCCCGCTTGCGGGAGGGGGCGGGGGAGGGGCTGAACCAGCAGTGCCGCGCTCTTGGGGTATGTCGCGCCCTCCCCCGACCCCTCCCGCAAGCGGGAGGGGAGCAAGGCGTGCCCACCTATCCGCCATTGCTCGCGCCGCCTGCGCCTTCGATCCGCGTTCGGTTTTCCAGCGGCGGAGGCGGGTTTCCAGATCGACGTCCTGTCCGCCGATGCCGCGTTCGCCTAGCAACACAGCGATTTGCGCCGCTACATTTGCCAACCCGCGCTCCCCCGCGCCCAACAGCATGTGCGCCAGTCTCGGCGGCATCGGCAGCTTCGCGATGGCGCGGCCATGCGAGGTCGGGCGGCCGTCTTCGATCGCCTCCAGCGTCGTCAGCCGCGCCATCGCCTCGTCGATCGCGGCGGCGGGCGGTGTGTCGATCCAGCGGAGGTCGCGCGGATCGCCGACGCCCCATAATGCACACGCCAACACCAGCGCGGACAGGTCCGCTTCGAGAATTTCGGGCGGGTCGTACCGTGGAAGGCCGGCCGTCGCCGCCTCCTCCCACAAGCGATACGCGATGCCCGCCCCCAGGCGCGCGGCGCGGCCCGCGCGCTGGGTGACCGCCGCCTGGCTCGCACGTTCGGTGACCAAGCGCGTCATACCGGCGGCACGGTCGTAGCGCGGGCGTCTCGCGAGCCCGGAGTCGACGACGATGCGGATGCCGTCGAGCGTCAGGCTGGTCTCGGCGATGCTGGTGGCGAGCACGACCTTCCGCCGGCCGTCGGGTTCGGGGAGGATCGCGGCGCGCTGCGCGGCGGGATCAAGGCTGCCGTGGAGTTCGTGGAGGACGATGTCGTCGGGCAGGTTGGCGAGGCGGTCGGCGGTGCGCTCGATCTCCGCGACGCCGGGGAGGAAGGCGAGCACGCCCCCCTCCGCTTCGCCGAGTGCGCGGCGGATCGCGGCGGCGACCGAGTCCTCGATGCGGAGTTCGGCCTGGCGGCCGATGTGGCGGAGGGTCAGGGGGTAGCTTCGGCCTTCGCTCTCGATCACGGGCGCGCCGTCCATCAACGCCACGAACCTTGCGCCGTCGAGCGTCGCGGACATCGCGACTATGCGAAGATCAGGACGAAAGCCGGCCTGAACGTCAAGCGCCAGCGCTAAGCCGAAATCGCCGTCGAGGCTGCGTTCGTGGACTTCGTCGAACAGCACCGCGGAGACGCCGGCGAGTTCGGGATCGGCCTGGATGCGGGCGACGAAGATGCCCTCGGTTATGACCGTGACGCGGGTCGCGGCGGAGCGTTTGCTGTCCATGCGGGTGGCGTAACCGAAGGTCTGCCCGACCGGCTCGCCGGCGGTCGAGGCCATGCGTTCGGCGGCCGCGCGGGCGGCGAGGCGGCGGGGCGAAAGGAGGAGAATCTCGCCGGTGCACCAGGGTTCGGTGAGCAGAGCCGGCGCGACTGCCGTGGTTTTGCCGGCGCCTGGGGGAGCGACGAGGACCGCGGAGGTGCGGTCGCGGAGGGTGGCGAGCAGGTCGGGGAGTACGGCCAGGATCGGGAGCGGCGGCGGGGTCATGCGCGCCTGCTGCCACAGTAGCGGGGTTGGCGACAGGTTTTGCTTGGGCGGTCCCTTGGGAAGGTGCGGGTTCAAACCGACGATCGCGCGCTTTCGATCCTCCCCCGCCAAGGGGAGGTGTCAGGCACTTGCCTGACGGAGGGGGCGATAAGGGAAACCGGTGTTTCGTATCCTCCCCCTCCGTCGCTTCGCGCCACCTCCCCCTGGCGGGGGAGGATCGCTGGGCTCGGTGGAAGTCAATGGCTTACTCAACCGCCAACCACACCGCCCCGGCGAAGGCCGGGGTCCAATTGGGAAACGGCGGTGAAGGCCGTTGCGCTCCGTTACTGCCACCTTTCCAATTGGGCCCCGGCCTCCGCCGGGGTGGTGCGCATATCCGGACGGGCCGGGCACCAAACGAGTTGATCGCTGCCGAACGCACCGCGACAGCCAACCCCACCCACACCACCGAAGGCTGGCAAGCGCCCGCGAACCTGCTAGACGCTCCCCCAGTAATCATGGCGTCCGATCCCTCCCCCACCTCGACGACGGCGACAGGCCGCACTTCCGACCGGCTGCGCGGCAGGGTCGCGCGTGCGTGGGCGAGTCGGTGGACCAAGGCGGCGCTGGTGCTGGTCGTGCTCGGCTTCGTCGCGATCTTTGCGTTCTGGTTCGCGGTCATGCGCGACCTGCCATCCGTGGATACGTTGCGCACCTATGAGCCACCGCTGCCGACCAATGTCCGCGGAATCGATGGCGCGCCGATCCACAGCTACGCGCGCGAACGGCGCGTCGAGCTCAGCTATGCCGAATATCCGCCACTGCTGGTGAAGGCGTTCCTCGCCGCGGAGGACAAGTCGTTCTTCGAACATCACGGCGTCGATTACCCCGGTCTCGCCGGCGCGGTGTATGATTATGCGACCAAGCTCGGCACCGGCAAGCGCGCCAAGGGCGGCTCGACGATCACGCAGCAGGTCGCCAAGAACCTGTTGATCGGTAACGCCTATTCGCCGTCGCGCAAGCTGCGCGAGGCGGTGCTGGCGTACAAGATCGAGGACACGCTGACCAAGGAGCAGATCCTCGAGCTGTACCTCAACCAGATCGCGCTCGGCCGTAACGCGTTCGGCGTCGAGGCGGCGAGCCATGCGTATTTCGACAAGGAACTCGACCAGCTCGATCTCGCGCAGATGGCGTATCTCGCGATCCTGCCCAAGGGTCCGTCGAACTACGATCCGGTGCGCAACACCGAGCGCGCGATGATCCGCCGCAACTATGTGCTCAACCGGATGCTCGACAACGGCTTCATCACGCGCGCGCAGCATGACCAGGCGAATGCCGAACCGCTGGGTGCGGTGCTGCGTCGGACGCCGAAGTTCGAGAGCGTCGGCGGCTATTTCGTCGAGGAAGTCCGTCGCCAGCTTATGGCGAAGTTCGGCGAGAACGCGAAGGATGGTCCCTACAGCGTCTATTCGGGCGGGCTGTGGGTGCGGACGTCGTTCGACGCGAAATTGCAGGATCTGGCGCAGCAAGCCTTGCGCGATGGTCTGGTGCGGTTCGACAGCGGGCGCGGCTGGAACGGCCCGATCCGTCATGTCGAGATCGAGGACGACAACTGGCTCCAGCCTCTGCTCAACAGCAATATTGCGCTCGATTACCGCGATTGGGTCGCGGCGATCGTGACGGGCAAGGACGGCAATGCCTGGAGCCTCGGCTTCCGCACCGGCAAGACCGGCACGCTGCCGCGCTACGCCGCGCAGATGCCGGTGCGCGGCAAGGGCGGCAACGCATTCGGCGCGATCGAGGTCGGCGACATCATCGCGGTGGCGCCGGACGGTGGTTCGTTCGCGTTGCGGGCGATCCCCAAGGTATCCGGCGCGTTCGTCGTTGAGGAGCCCGCGTCGGGCCGCGTTCTGGCGATGCAGGGCGGCTTCGACGACCGGTTGCAGGCGTTCAACCGCGCCACGCAAGCGATGCGCCAGCCGGGTTCGACGATCAAGCCGATCGTCTATTCCGCCGCGCTCGACAACGGCATGACGCCGGCCTCGATCATCGTCGACGGGCCGTTCTGCGTCTATCAGGGTGCACGCCTTGGGCAGAAGTGCTTCCGCAACTTCGGCAATTCGCGCGGGTCCGGCCCGCACACGATGCGCTGGGGTATCGAGCAGTCGCGCAACCTGATGACCGTGCGCGCCGCCGCGCAGACCGGCATGCCGAAGGTGGTCGCGACGATCAAGAAGATGGGCGTCGGCGATTACGCGCCGTATCTCTCCTACGCGCTCGGCGCTGGCGAGACGACCGTCGGGCGGATGGTCAACGCGTATTCGATCCTCGCCAACAACGGCAAGGGCGGCCCGCCGTCGCTGATCGACTTCGTCCAGGATCGCCACGGCAAGGTGATCTGGCCCGAGAACTGGCGGCCCTGCGATCGCTGCAACGCGCCCGACTGGGACGGCAAGCCGATGCCGCGGCCGATCACGCGCCAGCGCCAGGTGCTCGACGCGATGACCGCCTACCAGATGGTCCACATCACCGAAGGCGTCGTCCAGCGCGGCACCGCCGTGACGTTGCGCGATCTCGACCGGCCGATGTTCGGCAAGACCGGCACGAACAACGGGCCGACCGACGTGTGGTTCGTCGGGGGCACGCCGCAGTTCGTCGGCGGGCTGTATATCGGGTTCGACACGCCGAAGAACCTCGGTGGTGCAGCGCAGGGCGGCACGCTCGCCGCGCCGATCTTCAAGCAGTTCGCGGTGAAGGCGTATGAGGACCTCCCCAAGCTGCCGTTCCGTGCGCCCGCAGGCATCCGCATGGTCCGGATCGATCGCGGTAGCGGCCGGCCGGTCTATGGCACATGGCCGGATACCAGCGATCCCAAGCCCGCGGTGATCTGGGAAGCGTTCAAGCCCGAGAGCGAACCGCGGCGTGCGGCGCGACGCTCGGATGTCGCCCCCACGGCTGCTACGACGACGACCGCGGTGAAGAAGGCCGAAGCCCCGCGCGACAGCGATTTCTTGCAAAGACAAGGCGGAATCTACTAGCGCGCTTATATAGACGTCATCCCGGCGCCCGCCGGAGACCCGCCCCGCTCGCTTGGGACGGCGATCCCGGCCTCCGCTGGGAAGACGGAATTTTTGGAGAATATCATGCGCGCCGAAGCGCAGGCTCACGTAGACACCATCAACGACGCGCTGGCGCTGCTGCGCCGCTTCCTCGACTGGGACCGCGCGCTGCGTCGTCTCGACGAGCTGAACGCGCGCGTCGAGGATCAGGCGCTCTGGTCCGATCCCAAGGCCGCGCAGGAGGTGATGCGCGAGCGTCGTCGTCTCGACGAGGCGATCAGCGCGACGCGCGCGATCCAGAGCGAGCTGTCGGACACCGCCGAGCTGATCGAGATGGCCGAGGCCGAGGGCGATACCGAGATGGAGGCGGACGGCGTTGCGTCGCTCGCCGAACTCGCCGCGCGTGCCGACAAGGACAAGATCAAGGCGCTGCTGGCGGGCGAAGCCGACGCCAACGACACCTATATCGAGGTCAACGCCGGTGCCGGCGGGACCGAGAGCCAGGACTGGGCAGGCATGCTCAGCCGGATGTATTCGCGCTGGGGCGAGCGCCACGGGCTGAAGGTCGAACTGGTCGACCAGCATTCGGGCGAGCAGGCCGGGATCAAGTCCGCCACGCTGTTGCTCAAGGGCGAGAACGCGTACGGCTATGCGAAGACCGAGAGCGGCGTGCACCGGCTCGTCCGGATCAGCCCGTACGACTCGGCGGCGCGGCGGCATACGTCTTTCGCCAGCGTCTGGGTGTATCCGGTCGTCGACGACAATATCGAGGTCGAATACAACGAGAGCGACCTGCGCATCGACACCTACCGCGCGTCGGGCGCCGGCGGCCAGCACATCAACACGACCGATTCGGCGGTGCGCATCACGCACATCCCGACCGGCATCGTCGTGCAGTGCCAGAACCAGCGCTCGCAGCACAAGAACAAGGCCGAGGCCTACAACCAGCTCCGCGCGCGTCTGTACGAGCGCGAACTGGCGATCCGCGAGACTGCGGCGAATGCCGAGAATGCCGGCAAGACCGACATCGGCTGGGGTCACCAGATCCGCAGCTACGTGCTCCAGCCGTATCAGATGGTGAAGGACCTGCGCACTGGCGTGGTGTCGACCAGCCCGTCGGACGTGCTCGACGGCGACCTCGAGATGTTCATGGCCGCGGCGCTGTCGCAGCGCGTGACCGGCGAGGCCGTCGAGGTGGAGGACGTCGATTGAGCTTGCGGGGTGCCCTTGCCCTGATGGTCCTGCCGATTCTTGTGCTTGGCGCGTGTGACGGCAGCAAGCCGCTGATCAAGCGCGAGCCGAAGGAGCCGGTCTTTCCCGCCGCCGACCGTCCGGTCGCGTCGATCGTCTCGACGCGCTGGTCGAACGAGGAAGCGCGCGACCGGCTGAACGAGGCCGGCGAGGTCATGAACAAGGGCGAGATCCGCAAGGGTATGACGGTCGCGGATATCGGCGCGGGCGAAGGCTATTATACGATCCGTCTCGCGGCGCGCGTCGGCAAGGACGGGCGCGTGCTCGCCGAGGACATCATCCCGGCGGTGCGCGACCAGCTCGCGGAACGCGTCGCGCGCGAGGATCTAGCGAACGTCAGCGTGAAGCTGGGCGAGGCGAACGATCCCAAGCTGCCCGAGGCGAGCTTCGACCGGGTGCTGATGGTGCACATGTATCACGAGATCGAGCAGCCCTACGAGTTCCTGTGGCGGCTGCGGCCGTCGCTGAAGCCCGACGGGCTGGTGGTGGTGGTCGATGCGAACCGCCCGACGCAGAACCACGGCACGCCGCCGGCGCTGTTGAAATGCGAGTTCGCGGCGGTCGGGTATACGCAGGTGGATACCGACGACATGCCGTCCGCCGGGGGCTACATCGCGACGTTCCGCGCGGCCGGGCCGCGGCCGGCGCCGGAGGCGATCCGGGCGTGTCGGCTCGGGTAAAGTTGGGTTTCTAATCCTTACCGATCCAGATGCACCACCCCGGCGGAGGCCGGGGCCCAATTGGAAAGGTCGCAGTAACCGCGAACTGCGCGTCGTTGGCGACGTCCCCCAATTGGGCCCCGGCCTTCGCCGGGGTGGTGTGTTTGGGGAAGGCGCTCCTCACACCACCACCTTCGCGTGGGGACTTGTGAACCGGTCGCCTGCAGTCCGACGACAGCGCACGCATCCTTGTTCTCCCGCGAAGGCGGGAGCCCAGTCTGGGTCCCCGCCTTCGCGGGGAAACAAGCTTTTGTGTCGTCATGTGGGAGACGCCCCATCTCGCTGATGTTAGCCGCAGGTTCGGTCGGGATCGATGCGGCAGGTCAGACGATCCCCATCGCTCGCAAACTCGTCACCTCGTCCCCCGCGATCACTAGGTGATCGAGCAACATCACCTCCAACGTCCGCAACCCAGCCGCCAGCGCCCGCGTGAACGCCACGTCCCGCGCACTCGGCGTCGCGTCCCCGCTCGGGTGGTTGTGCGCGATGATCACCCCGTGAGCGCCGAACGCCAGCGCATCCACCGCGACCGTCCGGATCGAGATCGTCACCTGATCCCGCGCCCCGACGACATGCCGCATCCCGAGAAGCCTCCGATTCGGATCAAGATACGCCACCGCGACCGTCTCGACCGTCGCATCACACAGCCCAGCGAACAGCGCCCGCGCCGCGGCGAGGTCGGCGATACGAGGGGAAGACTCGGACGGTAGCAGCACATACTGGCTTGCCCCGCGGCACCGGCGACCGCACGCGCAACTACATCCGCTTGAGCCCCCGCCCCCGCGCCGCTACGCCCCCAGCATGCGCCAATATCTAGACCTCATGGACCGCGTGCTCTCGACCGGCGTCGAGACGATGGACCGCACTGGTACCGGCACGCTCAGCGTGTTCGGCGCGCAGATGCGCTTCGATCTTGCACAGGGCTTCCCCGTGCTCACCACCAAGAAGCTCCACCTCCGCTCGATCATCGTTGAGCTCCTCTGGTTCCTCCGCGGCGACACCAACGTGCGCTGGCTACAGGACCGGAAAGTGGCGATCTGGGATGAATGGGCAGACGAGAATGGCGATCTCGGCCCGGTTTACGGCAAGCAGTGGCGCGACTGGGTCGCCGCGGATGGCCGCCATATCGACCAGATCGCCGAGCTGATCGATCAGATCAAGACCAACCCCGCCTCGCGCCGCCAGATCGTCAGCGCATGGAACCCCGGCGACCTCCACGCGATGGCACTCGCGCCGTGCCACTGCCTGTTCCAGACGCATGTCGCGGGCGGCAAGCTGTCGCTGCAACTCTACCAGCGCTCGGGCGACATCTTCCTCGGCGTGCCGTTCAACATCGCCAGCTATGCACTGCTGACGCACATCCTCGCGCAGCAATGCGGGCTGGAGGTCGGCGAGTTCATCTGGACCGGTGGCGATTGCCACCTCTATTCGAACCATCTGGAACAGGCGCAACTGCAACTGACGCGCTCGCCGGGGCCTCTCCCGCGCCTTGAGATCGTCCGAAAGCCGGACTCGATCGACGCCTACGAGTATGAGGATTTCGTCCTCCACGACTACGTCGCGCAGGCGCATATCAAGGCCCCCGTCGCGGTCTGAACAGAGAGCGACTCCGCGGCAGCGCCGCGCGACCGAATCGCAATAGGAACCGCCCGTGCGCTGTGCGGTTCAGATGCGCATGGATATCACACAGCTCATTCTCGACGAACACGCCCAGCAGCGCGCACTGTTCGCGCAGATCGATTCGATCGACGCCAAGGACACCGAGGCGCTGTCGGCGCTCTGGACCCGCCTCAAGAACCTGCTCGACGCGCATGCCGAGGCGGAGGAACGCTTCTTCTACCCGCGGCTGATGAAGATCGGCACCGGCGGCAACGACGCCGACTCGGCCGCCGAGGAGACCGAGGACGCGATCGAGGATCACAACGACATTCGCGAGACGGGCGAGGCGGTCGACAAGCACCCGGTCGGCTCGGACGCGTGGTTCGAAGCGGTCGGCGAATGCAACAAGGCGAACAGCGATCATCTTGCCGAGGAGGAACGCCAGGGCCTGACCGATTTCCGCAAGCATGCGACGCTGGAGGAGCGGCACGAACTGGGCGTGCGGTTCGCGGCGTTCGAGGCTAATCACCTGAACGGGGTGAAGGTCGTCGAGAAGGATCCCGAGGCGTATGTGAAGGAACACGCGCCGAGCTGAACCACACCGTTTATCTACCACCCCGGCGAAGGCCGGGGCCCAGTTGGAAAGGTCGAAGTGACAAGGTGTAGCGCTTAATTAGCGACGTTTCCCAACTGGACCCCGGCCTCCGCCGGGGAGGTGCTAGGGTTAGGTTTGGACGTAATCCCCGGACTAGAACCGCGCCTCCCATTCCGGCATGACCTCGACATGATCACCTTCTACCTTGCCCGCGCCACCAACGGCGTCATCGGCCGCGACGGGCAACTCCCCTGGCGCATCCCCGCAGACCTCAAGCGGTTCAAGGCGCTGACGATGGACAAGCCGATGGTGATGGGGCGCAAGACATTCGAGAGCTTCCCGAGCCCCCTCCCCGGTCGCCGGCATATCGTCCTGACGCGGGGGAGCTGGACGGCTCCAGGCGCCGAGGTCGCGCATTCGGTCGAGCAAGCACTGGTGATGGCAGGCGATGACGTCGCGGTGATCGGCGGCGCACAGATCTATGCTCAATTGCTTGCCCACGCGGACCGGATCGAACTGACCGAAGTCCATGACGAACCCGAAGGCGACGCCGTGGTCCCTGCGTTTGACGGCTGGCGCGAGATCGCCCGCGAGGACCACCCAGGCGAAAAACAAAGGCCCGCTTATAGCTTCGTCACCCTTGCCCGCCCCTAGACGGTTCTCCCGCGAAGGCTGGAGCCCAGACTGGACTCCCGCCTTCGCGGGAGAACAAGGAGTTGCGGAAGACGACCGCACGGAAGGACTATCGCCTTTCGCGGCGGCTGGTTACTGACCTGCGCATGCAGCGGCTCGACGGCGGCGCGTCCATTCCTTCGCATCTCGCGAACGGGATCGTCGCGCTGGGCAATTTCGATGGATTCCACCTCGGTCACCAGGCGGTGGTCGCGCGCGCGATCGCTTGGGCCAGAGCCGAAGGTCGCCCCGCGCTGGTAGCGACGTTCGATCCGCATCCGGTCCGGCATTTCCGCCCCGACACCGCGCCGTTCCGCCTCACCACGCTCGATCAGCGCGAGCGGCTGTTCGCGGAAGCCGGCGCCGACGCGATGGTGGTGTTCCATTTCGATGGCGATCTTGCCGCGCTGACCGCCGAGGAATTCATCGCCCAGCGGCTCGAGGACAATCTCCGCATTGGGGGCGTCGTCACCGGCGAGGACTTCACCTTCGGCAAGGGCAAGGCCGGCACCGTCCACACGCTGGCCTCGCGCGGCCCGGTCCACGGGTTCCGCGCGGAGACCGTCGGCGCGGTCGCGCTGAACGGCGAGACAGTCTCCTCCACGCGCATCCGCGACGCGTTGCGCAGTGGCGACATTGCGACCGCGACGCGCCTGCTCACCCGGCCGTTCGCGATCGAGGGCGTGGTCCAGCACGGCGATAAGCTCGGCCGCACGATCGGCTATCCGACCGCCAATCTCGACATGGGCAATTACCTCCGGCCAGCGTACGGGATCTATGCGGCGACCGGGCGGCTGGACGACGGCCGCGTGCTGAAGGGCGCGGCGAACCTCGGCATCCGCCCGAGCTTCGATCCGCCGAAGGAATTGCTGGAACCGTATTTCTTCGACTTCTCGGAGGATTTGTACGGCCGCAAGCTCGAAGTCTCGCTGGTCGAATATCTCCGACCTGAGGCGAAGTTCGACAGCCTCGAAGCCCTGACGACCCAGATGGATTCCGACTGCGCGCGAGCCCGGGCGATCCTCGGTTCCTCCCCTTCCTGAAAGGGAGGGGTCGGGGGTGGGTCGGCCGCTTGGCGAACGTGACGGCAATTCCGAACCAACCCACCCCCAGCGCCTCCCTTCCAGGGAGGGGAGCAAGAGCGGGACAGGGATGGCAACGTGCGGCCCTGTCGGCTAAGTGCGCCGTACTTATGACCGACACTCCTGCGCCCGCCCGCGATTACCGCGACACCGTCTTCCTGCCGAAGACCGACTTCCCGATGAAGGCGGGCCTTGCCGCGAAGGAACCGGCGATCCTGGAGCGCTGGGCCAAGCTCGGCATCTACGACCGGTTGCGCGAACAGCGGCTCGGGCGCGAGCGGTTCATCCTGCATGATGGCCCGCCCTACGCGAACGGCGACATCCACATGGGCCACGCGATGAACAAGGTCCTGAAGGACATCATCGTCCGCTCGCAATCGCTGATGGGCAAGGACGCGCCCTACGTCCCCGGCTGGGACTGCCACGGGCTGCCGATCGAGTGGAAGGTCGAGGAAGCGTATCGCGCCAAGAAGCTCAACAAGGACGACGTGCCGGTCGATCAGTTCCGCGCCGAATGCCGCGCCTATGCCGAGAAATGGGTGGCGGTGCAGAAGGCCGAGTTCGAACGGCTCGGCGTGATGGGCGACTGGGCCGATCCGTATCTGACGATGAAGTACGAGGCCGAGGCCGCGATCGTCGGTGAGCTGCTCAAGTTCGCCGAGAGCGGCCAGCTGTACCGCGGCGCCAAGCCGGTGATGTGGTCGCCGGTCGAGAAGACCGCGCTCGCCGAGGCCGAGGTCGAGTATGAGGACATCGTCTCCACGCAGATCGACGTGGCGTTCGAGATCGACTCTGCGCCGAATGCGCCGGAACTGGTCGGCGCCTATGCGGTGATCTGGACGACGACGCCCTGGACGATCCCGGTGAACCAGGCGCTGAGCTATGGGCCTGAGATCGAGTATGTTCTGCTGGCAGACGGCGATCGCCGTTACCTGATCGCAGATGCGCTGATCGACAGCTTTTTTGCCCGTACCCTACCCTCCCGTCATCCCGGCGGAGGCCGGGACCCAATTACCAACGGGGGAGACCGCGGTGAGGTGGGCCCCGGCCTCCGCCGGGGTGACGGAGAGGAGGGTGGCGCTGCCATCCTTTGGCGGGGCAAGGGCTCGGACCTCGCCGACGCAACCGCGCGTCACCCGATGCACGCACTCGGTGGGTTCTTCTCCAAGCCGCGCCCGTTCCTCCCCGGCGAGTTCGTCACGACCGACGCCGGAACCGGGCTCGTCCACATGGCGCCGGACCACGGCGAGGACGATTTCGAACTCTGCAAGCAATACGGCATCGACCCGGTCTTCGCGATCGACGGCGCGGGGATGTACCGCGCCGACTGGGCATGGCTCGGTGGCCAGGGCAGCGTCATCAACAAGAAGTTCGTGGGGGCGGACGGCCCGATCTGCACCGACCTGCGCGAGGTTGGCGCGCTGCTCGCGGCGAGCGACGACTTCAAGCACAGCTACCCGCATTCGTGGCGCTCGAAGGCGAAAGTGATCTTCCGCGCGACTCCGCAATGGTTCATCCCGATGGACCGAAGCGAAACAGAGTCCCCCTCCCGCCTGAGGGAGGGGCTAGGGGAGGGCCTGTCCGACAACACCGCGCTTTCTGAGACAAGCCCTCCCCCGACCCCTCCCGCAAGCGGGAGGGGGGCAGAAAGTGGCAACGGCGCCACTCTCCGCGAGATCGCGCTCGACGCGATCGCCGCCACCACCTGGATCCCCGCGCGCGCGGAAAACCGGATCACGTCGATGGTGCAGGGCCGCCCCGACTGGGTCATCTCGCGCCAGCGCGCCTGGGGCGTCCCGATCGCGCTGTTCGTCAACCGCGCCACCGGCCAGTACCTCAACGACCCCGCCGTCAACGCACGCATCGTCGAAGCCTTCCGCCAGAACGGCGCGGATGCGTGGTATTCCGACGGCCACCAGGCGTTGCTCGGTCCCGACTACGACCTCGCCGACTATGAGGTCGTGAAGGACATCCTAGACGTCTGGTTCGACTCCGGCTGCACGCACGTCTTCACGGTCGAGGCGCGCTACGGCGAGGGCACGCGCGCGAACCTGTATCTCGAAGGCTCGGACCAGCATCGCGGCTGGTTCCAGTCGTCGCTGCTCGAAAGCTGCGGCACGCGCGGTCGCGCCCCATACGACGCGGTCCTGACGCACGGTTTCGCGCTCGACGGCCAGGGTCGGAAGATGTCGAAGTCGCTCGGCAACGTCGTCGATCCGCTCAAGATCATCGGTGAGTCCGGCGCGGACATCCTGCGCATGTGGGTCGCCTCGACCGACTATTTCGACGACGTGAAGATCGGCAAGGAAGTCCTCGCCACCGCCTCCGACGCGTACCGGAAGCTGCGCAACACGTTCCGCTACATGCTCGGCGCGCTCGAGGGCTTCGACGACTCGGAGCGCGTCGCCGTGTCCGATATGCCCGAACTGGAGCGCTACGTGCTCCACCGCCTCGGCATGATCGACACCGAACTGCGCCAGGCGGCCGAAGCGTACGAGTTCAACCGCTACACGCGCCTGCTGACCGACTTCGCGAACGAGGACTTGTCCGCGTTCTTCTTCGATATCCGCAAGGACTCGCTCTACTGCGACGCCCCGAGCGACATCAAGCGCCGGTCGTACCGCACGGTGCTCGACGTGCTGTTCCACGCACTGGTCCGCTACGCTGCGCCCGTCCTCTGCTTCACCGCGGAAGAGGTATGGCAGTCGCGCTTCCCCAACGACGAGGGTTCAGTTCACTATCTCGAATGGCCGTCATTGCCCGTAATTGAGGGCTACACGCTAGGCTCAACGTGGGAAGATGTTCGAACGCTTCGTCGATCGATCACCGAAGCTATTGAACCACTGCGAGCTAAAAAGATCATTCGGTCCAGCCTCGAAGCTAACGTTACATTTCCGACCTATATTGGTGGATCGTTGGAGTCTTCGTTGACGCGAATGGATTTGGCCGAGCTTGCTATCGTTGCAAAAGTCAATTTGGTGCAAGCCGAGGATCCAGAAGGCACGAGCGATAAGATCATTATCGAGCGCACCGACTTCCACAAATGCGGCCGCTGCTGGCGCCACCTCCCCGAGGTGACCGTCGATGGCGAGCTCTGCAACCGGTGCGACGAGGTGGTGGCCGATGCGTAACCTGCCCAAAGCCGGGTTCGCCGCGGCGATCGCGCTGTTCCTAGCCGACCAGCTCAGCAAATGGGCCGTCACCAAGCCGCTCGGGATCGACTCGCTAGGCGAGTCGCAGACGATCACGTCGTTCTTCGACCTGCGCTTCGTGCCGAACATCGGCATCTCGCTCGGGCTGCTTCCCGCCGACGGGCACCTGACCCGCTGGGCGCTGGTGCTGCTGACCGGCGCGATCGCGGTCGGTGTGGCCGTGTGGATGACGCGCGAGAAGAACCCTGCCGACCAAGTCGCGCTTGGCTTCGTGCTCGGCGGGGCGATCGGCAATATCCTCGACCGGATCCGACTTGGTTATGTCGTCGATTTCTGCGACCTGCATATCGGCGAATGGCGTCCGTTTTTGGTCTTCAATGTCGCCGATGCAGCGATTACTGTCGGCGTGCTCGTCCTGCTTGTTCGGGCGCTCCTCGTGCGCGAGAAGCCCCCTGTGGAGAATTCCCATGCGTAAGTTCGTACCCCTGGCCGCCGGCCTCACCTGCGTCGCGCTGCTTTCGGGTTGCGGGGCAGGCCGAAGCCTCGATCGCGCACGCCCGGACGAGTTCGCGGTCGCCCGCCAGGCGCCACTGGTGATCCCGCCCGACTTCGCGCTGGTCCCGCCGCAGCCGGGTGCCGCCCGTCCGCAGGACACCGCCGCCAACGCGCAGACGCTCGACGCGCTGTTCGGTGGGGCCGCTGCGCGCAGCCCGGCCGAGTCGGGTGTCGTCGCTGATGCGGGCGCCGACAATGACGATCCCGGCATCCGCTCCAGCGCAGGCGATCCCGGCACGACGGTGGTCGACAAGGGTTCGACGACGCGCGACATCGTCGCGGCGCCGGAGGGTGACGGCCAGGACGCGAAGACCACCGCGAACTGATCTGGTCCTAGCGGCTGACGAAAAAAAGGGCGGCTCCTCGCGGGGCCGCCCTTTTTCGTGTCTGCCAATCTCGTTCCGCTGCCACCACCGTCATCCTGACGAAAGTCAGGATCCAGAGCCATGAGCGCAACGCCTGCGGCGCTGGATCCGGCGTCGAACCCAGGATGACGGGTCGGGTGGGGCGATCGATGAGTTGAAGGCCCTGATGCAAACTCAGAGCGCCCTTCCTTGTTCTCCCGCGAAGGCGGGAGCCCAGACTGGGTCCCCGTCTTCGCGGGGAAACAAGGTTCAGGGGCGCCCTCCCCTCAGAGCGATCAGAACGCCGCGGTCAGCGACACCAGCACCTTGCCGCCAGCAATCGAGCCGGTGCCGTCCTGGCCACGGCTGAAGCTCGGCTGGAGATACGCCGACTCGCGCTTCGAGATGTCGGTGTCGACATACGCCACGCCCAGCGTCAGCGGGGTCGTCGGGATCACGTAGTCCGCACCGAACAGCCAGTCCCAATATTCGCCGGTCGGCGACACGCTGGTGGCGAACGGCCCAAGACCCTTGTTGCCGTTCGAATGGCCGACATGCGCCTTCACGGTCAGTCCCGTGTTGGGGATGCCGCTGCTGATATCGCCCCACAGGTACAGATTGTCGTCCTTGGCGTTGACGCGGTCGTAAACGCCGGCCGCCGCCGACGCGCCGTTGGTGTACCACGGCCCCAGCGCCTGCTGCTTGGGCGCATAGGCGACGCCCGCGAGCAACGCGACCGGGCCGACGGTGCCCGACAGCTTGGCATAGGGCTCGATGAAGTCGGTGTTGTCGAAGCCGCCCGGATACATGTACCAGGTCGCACCGACGTCGATCGCGCCGCCGCCACCGATCGGCGTCTTGTAGCCGGCGATCAGATCGAGCTCCATGTTGGAACCGCCGAACGTACCCCAGCCCGCGAGGTTGGAACCCCAGGTACCGATATAGATGCCGCTCTTGTGCGCGATCGTGATGCCGCCCTGGACGGCGAGGTTCTCGTCCGACTGTGACACGCCGCGAAAGCGATAGTCGTTGGTCAGCCCGACCGAACCCGAGACGGTGACCTCCTTGGGGGGCGCCGTAGCTGCATCCTGTGCGAATGCTGGCGTAGCGACGGCAGCCAAAGCAATGCCGCCGAGAAGAAGTGTGGTGAAGCGCATCGTTTCCCTTTCGATACCGGAAGTCGATGTCCGCCCTGCATCCGTGGACGCCGCATCTTTCGGGGCCAAACCCCAGTGCGGTCTTTCCAACGGTGACACCGCGATGACAGCCCATGGTGCGCCGCACAAGCGAATCTTGCGTACAATTGGGCTTTGACAGCGCGCATGTTGCGCAACCGCCACACTTAGTTGAGAGACAGCTGTCGCGTTCAGCGTGCTAGGACGTTGATCGACCGTCGTTTTTGCCAACCCTCGCGCTCGAGTTCGGGGATGACGGCGTCGGTCTCGGGATAACCAATGCAGAGATATGCGACAAGGTGCCAGGTTTCGGGCACGTCGAGGATCGTACGGATGCGCGAGGGGTCAAGAATCGAGACCCAGCCGAGGCCGATCCCCTGTGCGCGCGCGGCGAGCCAGAGCGTGTGGATCGCGATGACGGCGGAATACGCGACGGCTTCGGGCATCGTCCGGCGTCCGAGGCCGTGGCCCTGCGCCGGATCGGGTTCGACGAACACCGCGACATGACACGGCGCCTGTTCGAGACCGGCCAGTTTGAGCCGCGCGTAGGTGGCTGCCCTCGTCCCCTCCTGCGTCGTCAACGCCGCCGCGTTACACGCCTCGAAGTCCGCGCGGACTGCGGCGCGGCGGGCGGGGTCATCGATCGTGACGAACCGCCAGGGTTGGCTGAGTCCGACCGACGGCGAGGCGTTGGCGACCTCCAGCAACCGGTCGAGCAACCCGGTCGGCAGCGGGTCGCGCCGAAAATGCCGGACATCGCGGCGCCAGCGGAACAGCGTTTCCAACTCGGCCTGGAACGCGGGGCCGAAGATCGGTGCATCAGCCTCCCGCGCGGACACGCCTCGATCGGAAATCGTCTAGACCTTTGCGGCAGAGAAGGCGGCGAGCCCGGCTTCGAGATCGGCGATCAGGTCGGCGGGGTCTTCGAGGCCGATCTGGAGGCGGACCATCGGGCCTGCGGCTTCGCGCTTGGTGACGCTGCGGTAGCGGTGCGGGTCGGCGGGGATGGCGAGGCTTTCGAAACCGCCCCAGCTATAGCCGATGCCGAACAGTTGGAGCGTATCGATCAAGGCGGCGCGGGATGTCTCGTCGCCGCCGTCGAGGACGAACGAGAACAGGCCGCTGGAGCCCTTGAAGTCGCGGACGAACAGGTCGTGGCCGGGGCAGTCGGGGAGCGCGGGGTGGAGCACCTGCGCGACTTCGGGCCGCGATTGCAGCCATTTGGCGATGGTGAGCGCGCTCGACTGGTGCTGAGCAAGGCGGACCGCCATCGTGCGCAGGCCCCGGCTGCCGAGCCAGCAATCGTCGGGGCTCGCGACCTGGCCGAGCTGGAAACTCGTCTCGCGCAGTTTCTTGAAATGACCGGGCGCGGCGGTGACCGAGCCGAGCATGACGTCCGAATGGCCGACGACGTACTTGGTGCCGGCGAGGATCGTCAGGTCGACGCCGCGCTCGATCGCGGGGAAGAACAGCGGGGTCGCCCAGGTGTTGTCGAGCAACGTCGTCACGCCGCGCGCCTTGGCGGCGGCGACGATCGCGGGGACGTCCTGCACCTCGAAGCTCAAGGAGCCGGGGCTTTCCATGAAGATCGCTCGCGTTTTCTCGCCGATCAGGTCGGCGATGCCCGCGCCGATCATCGGGTCGTAATAGCGGGTGCTGATCCCGAACCGCTTGAGCAGCCCGCCTGCCATGCCGCGCGTCGGGTCATAGGCGCTGTCGACCAGCAACAGTTCGTCGCCCGGCGACAGCACCGACAGCAACGCCGCCGCGATCGCCGCGACGCCCGAGCAATAGAGGAACGTCCCCTCCGCGCCGGGCTCCAGCGAGGTCAGCGCGTCGGCGAGGCTCCACTGCGTCGGCGTACCCTTGCGCCCATAGAACAGCCGGTGATGCGTATCGCGCGTGGCGCTTTCGCGGAGATGGCCGACCGAATCGTAGAGGATGGTCGAGGCGCGCCAGACCGGCGGGCTGACGATGCCTTGAGTCCATTCCGGGCGACGACCGGCGAGGACGACCTTGGTCGCATCGCCGACCGGCTTGTTCGTATCGCTCATGCCGTTCCAGTCGCCTTTGGTGTCTTGGGATCGCCGCCCCATTCGGACCAGCTGCCGTCGTACAGCGCCGCGTCGTTGCCGAGCAGGTGCGCGCCGAACGCGAGCACCGACGCGGTGATGCCCGAGCCGCAGGTCATCACGATCGGCTTCGCCAGGTCGATGCCCGCCTTGTCGAACTCGGCCTTCAGCGCATCGCCGGTCTTCCACGTGCCGTCGGCGTTGAACACCGCACCCTGCGGCAGGTTCTTCGAGCCCGGAATATGGCCCGGTGCCGTGCCCGGCCGCGGGTCTTCCTCAGCGCCGGTGAAGCGTGTCGCCGAGCGCGCGTCGAGCACCTGTTCCGCCCCGCTTGCGACGTTCGCCTTCATCTGGTCGAGATCGCGCACGCCCTTCAGGTCCGCCCAGGTCGTGAAGTGGCGATGTCGCGGCGTCTCTTTCCCCATCGCGATCTCGCGTCCCTCGGCCTGCCACTTGGCGAACCCGCCATCGAGGATTGCGACGTTGTGCGCGCCGAACAGCCGCAGCAACCACCACGCGCGCGCCGCCGTATGCCAGGGGGAGCTGTCGTACAGCACGATCCGGCTGCCATCGCCGAGCCCCAGCGTCTGCATCCGGCTCGCGAATTTCTCCGCCGACGGCAGCATGTTGGGAAGGTCGCTATCGGTATCGCGCAACTCGCTGAGGTTCATGAACACCGCGCCAGGAATATGCGCCGCCTCATACTCCACCGCCGCATCGCGGCCCTCGGCGTAGGTCGCGTCGACGATCCGCAGATCGCTCGCGCCCAGTTCGTTCGCCAGCCATTCGGTGCTTACCAACGCGTCCATATGCCGCTCCTTGTGCTCGATCGGTCAGTAGCCAGCCGGGCCGCTCGCGTCGAGGGAGGCGAGGAACCCGGCCGCCTGCGCCCGCGTCGCCTCACGGTCCGCCTCGGACTGTTTCGCCCAGTTGCGATACGGCATCGCCAGCCGGTTGTTGCGCCCCAGCTTGTCCTCGTGCCGCGCGAGGAAATCCCAGTACAGCGCGTTGAACGGACACGCATCCGGCCCGATCCGCTGCTTCACATTGTACCGGCACGTCCCGCAATAATCGGACATCCGGTCGATATACGCGCCCGACGAGATATACGGCTTAGACCCCAACAAGCCGCCATCCCCGAACTGGCTCATCCCCAGCGTATTGGGCAGCTCGACCCACTCGTAGGCGTCGACATACACCTCGAGATACCAGAGGTGCACCTTGGCCGGGTCCGCGCCGATCAGCAGCGCGAAATTGCCCGTTACCATCAGCCGCTGGATATGGTGCGCGTGTGCGGTCTCCAGCGTCTGGCCGATCGCCTCGCGCAGGCAATGCATGTCGGTCTCGCCGGTCCAGTACCAGCCGGGGAGTTCGCGGTGATGATCGAGGAAGTTGCGCTCGACGTAATCCGGTCCCTCGCGCCAGTAGATCCCGCGCATATATTCGCGCCAGCCGATGATCTGGCGGATATAGCCCTCGACGGCATTCAGCGGCGCGCGCCCGGCACGATATTCCGCCTCCGCGCGACGGCACAGGTCGAGCGGATCGAGCAACCCCGAATTGATGTACGGCGACAGGATCGAGTGCCACAGATGCCGCTCGCCGGTCAGCATCGCGTCCTCGTAGTCGCCGAACTGCGCCAGCGCATGCTTGAAGAAGTTCGCCGCCTGCCGCTCCGCATCCTTCGCGGTCACGGCATACTCGAACCCGTCGAGGCTCCCCGGATGATCCGCGAACCGCTCCGCCACCAGCGCCAGCACACCTTGCGTAATCGCGTCCGGCGCGAACACCAGCGGGCGCGGCATCAGCAGGTCGTTCTTGGCGGGCTTGCGGTTCTCCTTGTCGAAGTTCCAGCGATCGCCCTCCGGCTTGCCCGCGGTCATCAACAGCCCGGTGCGCGTCCGCATCTGGCGATAGAACCACTCCATCGTTAGCGACTTGCGCTCGGCGGCCCAGGTCTCGAAGTCGGCATGGCTGGCGAGGAAACGGTCGTCGCTGCGGATCTCGACCGGGATGCCGAACAGCGTCTCCCAGCTTTCGAGCATCGCCATCACGCGCCACTCGCCACCCTCGGTCACGACGATCCGCTCGGGGTCATGCCGCTCGACCGCACGCGCTATTTCGCCGGTGAAGCTGCCCGCATTGTCGGGGTCGTCGAGCTGTGTGTATTCGACCGTCCACCCAGCCGCGCGCAGTGCCTCGGCATGGTGCCGCATCGCCGACAGGATATACGCGATCTTGCGCTTGTGGTGGCGGACATAGGTCGTCTCCTCGTCGACCTCCATCATCAGCACGATGGTGGTTTCGGGATCACAGTCCCGCAGCGAGGCGAGGTCGATCGTGAGCTGGTCGCCGAGGATCGGTACGAGTGTGGTTTTCTTGCGCGTCATCGCATCCTACATGGCGGCACATGACCGCTCCCCAGAACCCATTGCATCTCGGCCAGAACAGCGCCCTCCCCGCCTCTCCAGAAGAGGCCGTGCTCGATTATGTTCCGAACCCGCGCCCGGGCCGGACGTATCTCGTGCGGTTCGCGGCGCCCGAGTTCACGTCGCTGTGCCCCGTCACCGGCCAGCCCGACTTCGCGCATCTCGTCATCGACTATGTCCCCGGCGAGACGATCGTCGAATCCAAGTCGCTCAAGCTGTTCCTGAGCAGCTTCCGCAACCATGCCGGGTTCCACGAAGACTGCACCGTCGGCATCGGCGAGCGCCTGTTCGACGAGATGAAGCCGGTGTGGCTGCGCATCGGCGGTTACTGGTATCCGCGCGGCGGAATCCCGATCGACGTGTTCTGGCAATCGAGTGCACCGCCGCACGATCTGTGGCTGCCGGACCAGGGAGTCGCCTCCTATCGCGGTCGCGGATGAGGCACGCGCAAAACCGGTTTGATCTGGGTTGATAGTATTGCCGTGCTGCACTGCAGTATGTGATGAAACTTTATGCTACCTGAACCGTTCAAATGGATGCGCGACCGGGTTTTCCCAGAAGTGCGCGCTCAAACGAGGGACAGGGTATGGTGAAACCGGCGGACGGTGGGAATATCGCGCGACTGGCGCTGATCGGTAATTTCCTGCCGAGACAGTGTGGCATCGCCACCTTCACGACCGACGTTTTCACGGCCATGCGCGCGCGCTTCCCCGAGATCGCCGTCGATGTTTATGCGATGGACGATCATCCCGGCAAATACGACTACCCGGCCGAAGTCACGGGCACGATCCCCGAGCCCGATCTGTCGGCCTATATCGACACCGCGCGCAAGATCGAGGCGAGCGGCGCGCAGGCGATCTGGCTTCAGCACGAATACGGCATCTTCGGGGGCCCGGCCGGCGAGCACATCCTCGCGCTGCTCGATCGTACCACGCTGCCTGTCATCGTCACGCTGCACACGATCCTCGAAAAGCCCAATGCCGATGAGCGCCGCGTGCTCGAAGGGCTGCTGCGTCGCGCCGCCCGCGTGATCGTCATGGCCGAGCGTGGCCGCGACATTCTCCAGCGCGTCTACGGTGCCAATTCGCGCCAGATCGTCATGATCCCGCACGGCGTGCCCGATCGCGACCTGCTCGATCCGGCCGCGCTGAAAGACAAGTTCGGCTGGGAAGGCCGTAAGGTCATGCTGACGTTCGGCCTGCTCGCCCCCAACAAGGGGATCGAGACGGTCATCAACGCGCTGCCCGCGGTGATCGCGAAGCATCCCGACCTGCTGTACGTCGTGCTCGGCGCGACTCATCCGAACCTCGTCGCGTACGAGGGTGAAAAGTACCGCGACAAGCTGAAGGCGCTCGCCGCCGAGAAGGGCGTCGCCGATAACGTGTCGTTCGTCGATGCCTTCCTCGAGCATGGCGAACTGCTCGATTATCTCCAGGCGGCGGACGTCTATGTGACGCCGTACACCAACCCCGCACAGATCACGTCGGGTACGCTCAGCTACGCGATCGGCGTCGGCAAGCCCGTCATCTCGACGCCGTACGTGCACGCGACCGAGATTCTCGCGGATGGCCACGGCGTGCTCGTCCCGTTCGGCGATGTCGACGCGTTCGCGCGCGAGATCGACGCGCTGATGTCGAACGATCGCGATCGCAATCGTCTGGCCGAGCGCGCCTATGCGCGTGGCCGTACGATGATCTGGCCGAAGCTTGCCGAGGCGATGATGACGGAGATCCGTGCGATCGTGGCGGCGCGCCCTTTTCGCCTCGCCAAGGTGCCAGCCCCGCTGAAGCAGCTGACGCCTGATTTCGCCGCGGTCGAGCGGATGAGCGATTCGACCGGCATGCTCCAGCATTCGATCTATTCGATCCCCGATCGTCGCCACGGCTACTGCATCGACGACAATTGCCGCGCGCTGATGCTGATGAGCGCGCTGCCCGACCTCGACGACGTCACCCGCGACAAGTGGATGACGATCTACGCGTCGTTCGTGCAATACGCGTGGAACCCGGACACGCGCCGGTTCCGCAACTTCATGAACTTCGATCGCACTTGGTGCGAGGATTCGGGCTCGGAGGATTCGAACGGCCGCACGCTCTGGTCGCTCGGCGTCACGGCGCGCGATGCGCAAGCCGCCAAGCACCGCGACTGGGCAACCGCGATGTTCGATTCCACCGCGTCGATGGCTTTGGAACTCGGCAGCCTTCGCGCGCAGGCGTTCGCGATGCTCGGCGCGGCGGCGATGCTGGAGGCCAAGCCCGGTCACCAGCTGTCGCTGTCGATCCTCGAAGCCTTCCCCAAGGTCCATCTCGACCTGCTCGCCAAGGCGCGCCGTCCCGAGTGGCAGTGGTTCGAGATCGTGCTCGCCTACGACAATACGCGCCTTCCGCAGGCGCTGATCCGCGCAGGTCAGGCGCTTGGCCGTCAGGACCTGATCGACTGCGGTCTCGCCACGCTCGACTGGATCGTCGCCAAGCAGACCTCGCCCGAGGGTCGTTTCCGCGCGGTCGGGTCGGAGAGCTTCAACCGGCCCTATGCCGAGCCGTTGCAGTTCGACCAGCAGCCGCTGGAGGCGCAGGCGACCGTCGACGCATGCGCTGCGGCGTATGACGCGACCGGCGACGTGCGCTGGCGTGACGAGGCGTTGCGCGCATACGGCTGGTTCCTCGGCGTCAACGACCTCGACCTGCCGCTCGCGAGCGTCGCGGACGGCGGTTGCTATGACGGCCTGATGCCGACCGGGCTCAACCGAAACCAGGGTGCCGAGTCGATTTTGGCGCTCCAACTCGCAAGTTGTGCCATTTCAGGGGTATCAAAGGCAGCGCAAAGCGTGGCAGGAGCGGCGCGCGTCGTCGCCTAGCCACGCTAGTGACAGCCTGACAGGCGACGGTGCGCTGAGTGGAACGACGCGGGGCACTGCTACGATGGATCTGTTCAACCACCAGCTGCGGCTGCACGCGGACCCTTCGCGTGTCGTCGTGCGGCCGTTCCATATCGCCTGGGGCGGTCATGGCGGCGCACCGAGCCGCACCGAGCGGCTCGTCGGCGAAGTGCTGGAGATGTCGCCCGCACAGGCGCGCGCGCAGCTTGAGGTCGTGCTGAAGGATTTCGAGGCACGACACTGGCAGACGCGGCGCGTGTTCATGACGCGCTACGACCAGATCGAGGACATGCTCGGGCTGAACGGCGCGGAGATCGGCGACGAGAAGCGTCAGCTGATCGGCGCGTATTTCTGCCACGAATACAGCTATGCCGCCGCCGCGCTGATGAACCCCAGCGCGGTGCCGCATTTCGACCAGTCGGGCATGCCGCCGGGCAGCCTGCGCATCCTGATGTCGATGCGCGCGGTCGGCGAAGGTCACATCTCGTCGGTTGCCTTCCGCGA
>Ga0247809_1000234_pt1 | contig 29050 bp, 25 predicted proteins | sample UWRJL104311B1_FD_180951 | JGI IMG/M metagenome (GOLD analysis project Ga0247809, IMG submission 180951) | Plant litter microbial communities from Arlington Agricultural Research Station in Wisconsin, United States - UWRJ-L104-311B-1 | ecosystem: Environmental > Terrestrial > Plant litter >...
GGTTGAGCACGACCTGCGCAACGGCGCGCTGGCCGTCCTCCGACTGCGATCGCGCCTCGTAATAGACCGCCGCGGTCAGGCAGTCGACCGCCCGGCTCGCATCGTCGCCGGAGCGCGCGGTGAGGAAGGGCGGGGCCACGAACGGTGCCGCGGCGGCGAGCGTCGCATCGGGTGCGGTGGCCGCGATCTTCGCCGAGATGTCGTCGGGCACATGCAACGCCATCCGTCCCAGCAACGCGCGCGCGTTTCGCTCTGGCTGGACACGCGCGATCGCCGCGGGCCGGTCGGCCGGCACGCACGACGTCGCCATCACCAACGCGGGCAGGCTGATCAGCGCATGCGGATAAAAGCCGAAACCCGAAATCTTCATCCGCCCGCTCTAGGCGCGCGGGTTTAGGGACTGGTTAACGGGGGGCGCTCGCAAGGGATCGCACCCCCGTCATCCCGACGAAAGTCGGGACCTCGATCGGCAAGGACGGACTGGGAAGGGTGCGCTTTTGAAGCGCGGTAGCCGTCGCAACGCCTCACCCCCACCGTCCGTCATCCTGACGAAAGTCAGGACCCAGAGTAACGGGCGCCGCCCTCAATGGCTCTGGGTCCTGACTTTCGTCAGGATGACGGGACGGGGCAGGGGCACGCGCTCAGCCGCAAGCCTCAGTGAACGAAGCGGCGCGCCACCACATCGCGATGCGACCGCGACACCTTCACGCTTACAACCCCGTAGCCCCTACCGTCCGTCATCCTGACGAAAGTCAGGATCCAGAGTAACGGGCGCCGCCTTCAATGGCTCTGGATCCTGACTTTCGTCAGGATGACGGGACATAGATCAGTGAACGAACCGCGCCACCACGTCGCGATACGACCGCGACACCTTCACGCTCGCACCCGAATTGAGCACCAGGAAGCATTCGCCATTGGTATGCGGCTTCACCTGCTTCACCAGGTCCAAATTCACGATCGTCGAGCGATGCACGCGCTGGAACCGGCGCGGGTCGAGCCTTTTCTCCAGGTCCTTCATCGTCTCGCGCAGGATCAGCGTGTTGTCGCCGGTATAGATGCACATGTAATCGCCCGCCGCATCGATCCGCTCGATCGTGTCGACGTCGACGCGGAAGATCTGGCCGCGATCCTTGATGTTGATGAGCTTCTCGAACCGGTTGGCGGACACCGCATCGCCGTCGGGCATGTCGGCCGCCGCATCCGGCGCCACGTCGGCGAGCACTTCGCGCAGCCGGTCGACCTCCTCGACGCCGCGCTTCTCGCTCAGCCGCTGGCGCACCCGCTCGATCGTGTCGGCGAGCCGCGATTCCTCGACCGGCTTCATCAGGTAATCGACCGCCTGCGCCTCGAACGCGCGCAGTGCATGGTCCGAATAGGCGGTGACGAACACGAACAAAGGCGGCTCGACCTCCATCAAGCCCTGCACGACGGAGAAGCCGTCAAAGCCGGGCATCTGGATATCGAGGAAGACGAGGTCGGGCTTGTGCGTCTTGATCGCACGAATCGCCTCGCGGCCGTTCGAGCATTTTTCGATGATCTCGACGTCTTCATGCGCCTGGAGGCGGAGCTCGAGCCCCTGGATAGCCAGCGGTTCGTCGTCGACGAGAATGGTACGGATGGTCATGCGGCCTCTCTGTTCACGTCTTCAAGCTGATACGGAATCTCGATCTCGACCGAGAAGCCGCCAGCGGGCGTGGAGCGGGTTTCGAAACGGTGGTCGGGCCCATATGCCTGAGCCAACCTGTCTCTAATATTAGCGAGCCCCACGCCTGTGGATTGGCTTGAACCGATCCGGCCCTCGATCAAGCCCGGACCGGTATCGGATACGGCGATCTGCACGCGTTCCCCGGCGAGCCGCACTTCGACGCAGATTTCGGCGCCTTCCTCCTGCGGCGTGACGGCGTATTTGATCGCGTTTTCGACCAGCGGTTGCAGCAGCAGCGACGGCAGTCGTGCCCGTTCGGCGCGCGGATCGATGTCGAACTTCGGCCGCATCCGATCCTCGAACCGCATCTTCTCGATCTCCAGATACAGCTTCAGCTGGTCCACCTCCTGCGCGACGGTGACGTGCGCGGTCGGCTCGTTCGCCAGCGTATAGCGCAGGAACGACGACAGCCGGCTGAGCATCGCGTTCGCCCGCTCGGTCTGCTTAAGCAGCACCAGCGTCGAAATCGAGTTCAGCGTGTTGAACAGGAAATGCGGGTTTAGCTGATAACGCAGCATCGCCAGCTGCGCCGACGACGCCTGGTTCTCGAGATGCTCCATCTGGTCGATCTGCTGCTCGACGATCAGGTAGAAATTGATCCCGAAATACAGCGCCGACCACCCGAACAGCACCGTGAACGTGACGTATACCGACCCCAGCAGCCGCGTGAGCGTCACCCCCGGCGTCGCGGTCGCGATGAACGAGAAGGTGAACGCGTCGAGCACCGCGTACAGGAACGTCGCCGCGGCGAGCGTCGCGATCGTCAGGAAAATCCCGACCAACCGGTTCATCCGCCGATACTGGCCGTACATCGTCGAGAGCAGCAGCGTGATACAGTAACCGACGATCGCCTCGACGATCACCGGGATCACCCCGTCGAGCGACAGCCCGTTCGAGATCGACACCACCCCGCGCAGCAGCAGATACCCGCTCCACCCGACCGCCTGGAGGATCCAGAACGCCCGCGCCTTGTTCTCGAAAAACGGCCGCGCGGTGAAGGGCAGGCGCCGCGTGGAGTTCAAGGCGGACGAGCCGGGGGGCGGGGCGGAAGAATTAGCCATTGGCCCACCGTCTTACACGGCGCGCAAGGCACACGCAAAAGCCGAACGGTCTGGTCGGGTGCAAGGCCGCAAAACGAAAAGACCGCCGCATCCCGAAGGAAGCGGCGGCCAATTCGACCGACTAGTTCAATTATATTTTAGAAGCCGAAGTGCACCGATCCGATGAACGTACGCGGTGCACCGAAGGTGAAGCGCGGGTTGTTCGATGCAACGGTGTTCGTGCTCAGGTTGCCGAAATAACGCTCGTTCAGCAGGTTCGACACGTTCAGCTGGAAGAACGTGTTGTCGAGGCCGAACCGCTTCATGTCGAAGCGCGCGTCGAGATCGACGATCGTGTAGCCCGCCGACTTCAGATCGTTGACGTCGGTGACCCAGCGGCTGCCGGTACGCTTGACCTGCACACCGACCGAGACCGGCTCGAACGACACCTGCGCACGACCGCCATACTGCCACTCAGGCGTCTCGACGACGAACTTGCCCTTCGTTGCGACGATGATCGCACCCGTGATTGGATCGGTCGCGTCGTTCTTCAGTTCCGAGTCGAGGTACGAGACGAACCCGTACACCGAGATGTGCTTGATCGGCTGGATGCCGAGGCTGGCATCGATGCCCTTGCTCTCGACCTTGCCGACGTTGCGATCGAGGCTCTGCGTGCCGCCACCCTCGAGCTGCACCGTCGAGCTGATGATGCGGTTCTTGTACGAGATGTACCAGGCTGCGACCTGCGCCTGGATGATCCGCGAGCTGTAGCGAAGGCCAAGATCGAACGAGTCGGTCTTTTCCGGCTTCACTTCGGCGACCGGCGCGATTTTCACGTCGTCGAACGAGTAGAGGTTGTCGGTCTTGGGAACCGAGACGCCCTTCGCGTAGCTGCCGAACATGCCGAGATGATCGAAGATGTTATAGGTGAAGCCGACGTTCGGAAGCACCGCGTCATAGGCCTTGATGCGGTTCTTGTACGGGAGGCCAAACCCAGCAGTAGCGGGCGTTGCGCCAACCTGTGCCGCGGTCTGCGAGGTGCAGTATGCGTCGCTCGAGTTGCCGGGGATCGTGTAGCAATAGTTCGACAGGTTGCGACGGAAGAACGGTGCGCGGACACCGAGCGTCAGGTCCAGCTTGTCCTCGAAGAACGTGCCGCGATACTCGCCCGAAACCTGGTGGAGGATCGCGTAGGACAGACGGTTGCGCTTGTTCAAAACGTTCCCGGCGGCATCGTTGACCGCATAAGGACCTTCGCCGTCCAGAGCGCTGAACACTTCATAGGGGCGGCCAAACGGATCGAGCAAGCTAGCTTCGCCGGTCTGGCGGTGACGGGCGCGATCCCAGGTGTAGGCGAGGCGGACCGCGTTATGCGAGTCGAACTCGTAGCGCAGATTGGCGATCGCGGTGAAACGCTGCGTGCGCGTGTTCGATGGCCAGTAGACGCGGACGAAATCGAGCTGGTCGCCATCGCCGTTCAGATCCGCACCCGCTGCGATCCCGGCGCCGACGCGCTGATACTGCTGCGCATAGGTTCCGTTGGCGGTCGTCGCCCCGGCATTGCTCTCGGCCATCAGCGTCGATCCGCCGCCGTTTGCGCGCGTGAAGCTGTACGCACCGTCGAACGTGAAGGTCAGCTTGTCGGTGATGCCGAAGCGCGAATTGACACGGACGTTGCCGGTGTTCGACGGGTTGATCGCGGTGCCGGCGACATTGTTGCACGAGTTACGATCGTTCTGCACCGTGCCGCGAACGCCGGCAGCCGATGCCAGGTTGCAGCTACGGTCGTACAGATACGTGGGCGACGTGTCGTCGAACACATAATCGTACTGCGAATTGCTCAGGTCGAGCGTGTACGGGTTTGCAGCCGTGATCGCGGTGGCGGCTGGGATCGTCGTTCCGCCAGCGGCGAGCCGGGTGCGGATGTTCGCGATCGTCGGGTTGCTGTACGAGCTGTTGCGGTTCTGGTTGTAATGCGCTGCGATCGAGATGAAGTCGCGGCCGCTGCCGATCGGCTGATAGATCTTGCCGTTGAACTGCTGCTTGTTGATCTTCCCGTAACCACGGAACTGGTCATAGGTCTGCGTGCTGGCCGACAGCCATGCCTTGGTGCCGAACGACGTGAAGGTACCAGTGTTCAGCAGCACGAACGCACGGTTCATGTCGTTCGTGCCGTGCGAGAATGCGCCAGCCGCGCTGATCTTGTCGGTCGGCGTGAGCGAACGGTAGTTGACCGTACCGCCCGAAGCGCTGGCGGTGGGCGAGTCAACGTCGGTGGCGCCGAAGTTGACGTTGACCTCCTGGATCAATTCCGGGTCGAGCTGCTGGTTCGAATAGATCGAATAGTTGCCCGAATCGTTGAGCGGGATACCGTCAAACGTCAGCGAAACGCGGTCACCACTGAAACCGCGAATACGCAACTGGCCACCCGAACCGCCGTAAGGGTCGCTGTTGGTAAAGCTGACGCCAGGGACGAGGTTGATCGTATCGAGGATGGACTGGCCCGGCGTGCGACGCTCGATGAGTTCCTGCGTCAGAACGGCCTTGGCTTTGGGCGTATCGGGCGTCTGGATACCGTTGACGCTTGGCGTGCCGCGCTGGCCGCTGACGACGATTTCTGGGTTTTCTGCTTCGATCGTGGCGGTCGACTGAGCGAAGGCCGCAGCCGGAATCATGAGCGCGGCGAATGCAACGCCGCAAGCAAGCATGGTACGCATCTGAATAATGTCCCCTTAGAGCCCGTAGCTCTGAATGTCGGCTTTCCCACCGGACATCCGTGCCCCTGCACGCCGGATATTTCGGTTCTGTGACATTGGCGAGTCGGGAAGTGTCACAGACACACTCGGTCATGGTGCGTTGCAAAAAAGCAACGGAATCGAACCCTTTCGGGGCAGCTGGAACCAATGCGGAGAGTGTGGTCCGGGCCTAGCTGGCGGCGACGATCGCGGCCCATTCTGCTTCGGTGATCACGCGTATGCCGAGGTCGGTCGCTTTCTTGAGCTTCGATCCTGCACCGGGGCCGGCGATGACGAGGCCGGTCTTGCTCGACACCGACGCGGCCACGCGGGCGCCGAGTGCTTCGGCCTGTGCTTTCGCCTCGTCACGGCTCAGCGTTTCGAGGCTGCCGGTGAAGACCAGGATCTGGCCCGTCACGGGCGACTCGCGGGTTTCGTGGACGACGTCCGCGGGCTTCACTTCGCGCAACAGGTCGAACACGACGCGGCGATTGTGCGGTTCGGCACAGAAGCCGACGAGTGCGCTGGCGACCTCGGGGCCGATCCCCGCGGTCTCGATCGCACCAACCAGCAGTTTGTCGCGGCGGAGTACGAACTTCCGCTCGGGTTCGCCGATGACGGGTTCGATCTGGCTGCGCAGGAAAACCGCGTGGCGGAGCACCGTGCCGAGCGCGCGCGCGGACACATAGCGTCGCGCAAGGTCGCGCGCGGTAATCTCGCCGACGTGGCGGATGCCGAGCGAGAACAGGAAGCGGTCGAGCGGGATCGTCCGCTTGGTCTCGATCGCCGCGATGACCTTGGCCGCCCACACCCGCCCGTCCTTCTTGCGCGCGGCAAGTTGCTCCTCGGTCAGGCGGAAGATGTCGGCGGGCGATTCGATCAGCCCGTCGCGGAAGAACGCCTCGATCAGCGTCTGGCCGAGCCCACCGATGTCGAACGCGTGGCGCGACGCGAAATGGATCAGCCGCTCGACTCGCTGCGCCGGGCAGATCAGCCCGCCGGTGCAGCGATAGACGACCTCGCCCTCCTCGCGCTCGGCGGCGGACCCGCATTCGGGGCAGGTGTGCGGAAAGACATACGCCTCGCGCTCGACGTCCGGGGTGAGGTTCTCGACGATCTGCGGGATCACGTCGCCGGCGCGCTGGACGAGCACGCGGTCGCCGGGCCGCACGCCGAGTCGCTCGATCTCGTCGGCATTGTGCAACGTCGCGTTGGTCACGACGACCCCGCCGACGGTGACGGGAGAGAGGCGCGCGACCGGGGTCATCGCGCCGGTCCGTCCGACCTGGATGTCGATCCGTTCGAGCAGCGTCTGCGCACGCTCGGCCGGAAACTTGTGCGCGATCGCCCAGCGTGGTGCCTTCGCGACCTGGCCGAGTCGTGCCTGCCAATCGAGCCGGTCGACCTTGTAGACGACGCCGTCGATGTCGAACGGCAGGTCGGCGCGCTCGGCTTCGATCTTGCGATACACGTCGAGCGCCGCGGCCGTTCCTTCGACCCGCGCGAACCCTTCGGCGATCGGAAAACCCCAGCCGCGCAGGGTGTCGACGACCTCGGCCTGTGTCTCGCCCGGCACGACGCTCGCCTCGCCCCAGCCATGCGCGAGGAACCGGAGCGTGCGGCTGGCGGTGACGCTCGCGTCCTTCTGGCGCAGCGATCCGGCGGCGGCGTTGCGCGGATTGGCGAACTGCCGCGCGTCCTTGCCGGTCTCCTCGGCTTCGGCGAGCAGGCGCGCGTTCAAGGCGGCGAAGTCGTACTTCGCCATGTAGACCTCGCCGCGAACCTCGAACACTGCCGGCGCTTCGCCCTTCAACTGTTGGGGGATGTCGCCGATGGTGCGGACGTTGGCGGTAACGTCCTCGCCGACCTGGCCATCGCCACGCGTGAGGGCCTGCACGAGGCGTCCATCCTCATACCGCAGCGAACACGACAGCCCATCGATCTTCGGCTCCGCGGTCAGCGCCACCGGCGCGTCGTCCGCCAGCTTCAGGAACCGGCGCACGCGCGCGACGAACTCCTCGACCTCCTCGTCCGCGAACGCGTTGTCGAGGCTCATCATCGCCTTGGCATGCGCGACCTTCGCGAGGTGCCCCGCGGGCGCAGCACCCACCGTCCGGCTCGGCGAATCGCTCCGCACCGCCGCCGGAAATGCCGCCTCGATCGCCGCATTGCGCCGCACCAGCGCGTCATACTCGGCGTCGCTGATCTCGGGCGCGTCGTCGGTATGATAGCGCGCGTTATGATACGCGATCTGCGCGGCGAGCGTCTCCAGCTCGGCGGCGGCTTCTGTCTCGGTCGCGGGAAGATCGGTCATCGCGCCGGGTTAGGGGAGGGGGCCACCTTTCGACAAGACCTCGATCAACATGGCGTGAACATTCGCCCGAGTTGCGCGCTGACATCCCAAGGCATTTTCAGGGAAACATGATCATGACAGACACCAGCCGTCGAGACCTCTTCAAGGGCGCCGCCGTCACAGGCCTCGCCGCCGCCGCCGCACCCGCCTTTGCGCAAGGTGCCGCGCCACTCGCCGATCCGAAGACCAAATATCCCTCGCAACCCTTCCCCGAACAGCGCCAGAAATGGCCCGCACTCCAGCGCAACATGCACCCCGTTCCGGATTGCGGTGAGGCGAGCTACCGCGGCTCGGGCCGCCTAGCGGGCCGCAAGGCACTCGTCACCGGCGGCGATTCGGGGATCGGTCGTGCCGCCGTCATCGCGTTCTCGCGCGAAGGCGCCGACGTCGCGATCAACTATTACCCGACCGAGGAACCCGACGCGCAGGACGTCGCCAAGCTGCTCCGCGCTGAAGGCCGCAAAGTCGTCCTCATTCCCGGCGACCTGACCGACGCAAAATTCTGCAACGACCTGATCGCGCGCGCCAATCGCGAACTCGGCGGGCTCGACATCCTCGTGAATAATGCAGCCTACCAGCAGTCGAAGGACTCGATCGCCGAGATCAGCTTCGAGCAGTTCGATCGTACCATGAAGACCAACGTCTACGCGATGTTTCACCTGTGCAAGGCGGCGATCCCGCTGATGAAGCCAGGCGCCTCGATCATCAACACCGCGTCGGTCAATTCGGTCAGCCCGGAAAAGGAGTTGCTCGATTATGCCTCGACCAAGGGCGCGATCCTGATCTTCACCAAGGCGCTGGCGAAGCAACTCGCCAAGCAGGGCATCCGCGTCAACGCGGTAGGGCCGGGCCCGATCTGGACGCCGTTGCAGGTCGCAGGCGGGCAATTGCCGGGCAAGATGGGTGAATTCGGCCAGGATACGCCACTCGGTCGCGCAGGCCAGCCGGCCGAACTGGCGGGCCTCTACGTTGCGCTGGCGGACCCGAGCGACAGCTACACCACTGGCAGCTTCTTCGGCGCGAACGGCGGCACCGGCGCGTCCTGAATTCGCCCATCACTTCGGGGGAGGCCGGGGTCCAGTTGGCAAGATCGTTGTAAGGGAGCACCGTATTCCCAAACTAAACTTTCCCGACTGGGCCCCGGCCTTCGCCGGGGTGGAAGCGGGGGGTGCGATGAAGACAGCAGCCATGATCATCGCCATCATCTTTACCGCCCCCGCCGCCGCCCAGCAGACTCACGTCTCCCCGAAGCCGGCCCCGGCGATCGGCTATGATTGGAACGACGATTCGTCCGCGGACGACCGCGTCCAGCAATCGCTATGGCCGCGCTCGGACGCCAGTGCCGCCGGGCTCGACGACATGATCCACACCGAACAGGCGCCGGTCCGTGCGGTGATCCACGAAGACGGCGATTTCGGCAGCCGGGCGCTGCACGGCCTGCGGAAGGTCGGCGGCGATTACATCGTCGTGCCGGTGCTGAAGATCCACCTGGGTCACCCGCGGCAGGCGATGCCATAACCCCGAACTTGTTCTCCCGCGAACGCGGGAGTCCAGGGTCAAGGACGCTGTGGGTGGTATCCTGGGCCCCCGCCTTCGCGGGGGAACAAGACCGGTGGTAAATCCATCTGAACCTGAGCGCGTTAAGCCCGCTCGAGCAACCGCTCCGCCTGAGCCCGCGCTTCGTCCGTAATCTGCGCGCCCGACAGCATCCGCGCGATCTCTTCCCGCCGTTCGTCCTCCGACAACGCCCGCACGCCAGTCCGCGTGACCGTCCCGTCACTGCTCTTGGCGATCAGCAGATGTTTAGCCCCCCGCGCCGCGACCTGCGGGCTGTGCGTCACCACCAGCAACTGCGTGCTCAGCGCCAGCCGCGCGAGGCGCTCGCCGATCGCGCTCGCCACCGCACCGCCGACACCGCGGTCGATCTCGTCGAACACCATCGTCGACGCGCCACCCTCTTCTGCCAGCGCGACCTTCAGCGCGAGGATGAAGCGCGACAACTCGCCGCCCGACGCGATCTTGGTGAGCGCTGCGAACGGCGCACCCGGATTCGTCGAGATCTCGAACTCGACCCGGTCCTTGCCCGCCGCCGACCAGCCCTCTTCACCCAGCGGCGCAACGACGGTCTGGAACCGCGCCGCATCCAGCTTCAACGGGGCCAACTCACCCGCCACCGCCACGTCGTGCCGCTTCGCTGCCGCCAGCCGCCGCTTCGTCAACGCATCGGCCGCCGCATCGAATGCCTTCCGCGCCGCCGCCACGCGCGCCTCAATCTTCGCGATCCCGCCCTCGCCCGCATCCAGCCGCTCCAGCCGCGCGCGCATCTCATCCGCCAGTGCCGCCAAGTCATCCGGCTGCACGCGGTGCTTGCGCGCCATCGCCCGAAGCTCGAACAACCGCGCCTCGTCATCCTCCAGCGCGCGCGGATCATAGGCCATCTCGGCCCGCGCATCGCGCAGGCTCTCTTCCGCCACCGAAGCCTCGATCACCGCGCGATCGACCGCCGCCAGCGCATTGCCCAGCGCGACATGATCTTCCGCGATCCGCTCCAGCACGCGCGCGGCCTGGCGAAGCTTCGCCATCCCGCCGTCCTTGCCCTCGAGAAAATCGTCGATCGCCGCCAGGTCGTCCGCGATCTTCTCCGCGCGCTGCATCGACCGCCGCGTATCCGCCAGCGTCTCCTCCTCGCCCGCGACAGGCGCCAGTGCGGTCAGTTCGGCAACCGTATGCTCGAGCCACTCGCGATCCCGCGCCGCCGTCTCGATATCCGCGCGGGCGGCGGCCAGTTCGGCCTCGGCAGCGCGAAAACCCGCATATGCCTTGCCCGTAGCCCCCGGCTCGGTCCGCCCGAAAATATCGAGCAGCGCCCGATGCCCGCGCGCATTCAGCAACCCGCGCTCGTCATGCTGTCCGTGGATCTCGACCAGATGCGGCGCCATCTCGCGCAGCAGCCCCGCCGACGCCGGCTGGTCGTTGACGAACCCGCGACTGCCGCCATCCGCCTTGACGATCCGCTTCACGATCAACGGCTCGCCGTGCTCGATCTCCAGCCCGTTCTCGTCGAACAACATCGCGAGTGGCGATTCGGGCGCAGGGGCATCGAACGTCGCGGTCACGACAGCCTGAGCAGCGCCATGCCGCACCAGCCCGCTGTCGCCACGCCCGCCCAGCGCCAGCCCTAGAGCGTCGAGCAGGATCGACTTGCCCGCGCCGGTCTCGCCGGTCAGCACGCCGAGCCCTTCGCCGAATCCCAGATCCAGCGCCTCGATGAGCACCACGTCGCGAATGGAAAGATCGGTCAGCATCCCGCGCGTCTTAGACGATCCGCACGCGAAGTTGATCCCCCATTGTTCTCACGCCCATGTTCTCATTGGCGTATTCCGCAATCAGTTGCCTGGGCCGGTCCGCGTCGCGCTGCCCGGACCGACGGGTGCGGGGCTGGAAACGCTGCCCGCGCCCGTACCACCGGTGTTGCCGTTCGCCTTGGGAAGCTCCAGCGCCCCGGTACCCGGCGTGCCTGCGGTTCCCGTCGGCACGACTGGCTCGCCCGGTGCCAGTGGTGCGATCGGCTTCACCGGATGGTCCTGCATCAGCTTGTAGGCATGATCATACCAGTCGGTGCCCGGATAGTTGCGACCCAGCACCGCGGCGGCCTTCTCGGCCTCGATCGGCACGCCGAGCTGCAGATACGTCTCGGTCAGCCGCATCAGCGCCTCGGGCGTGTGCGTGGTCTGCTGAAACTTGTCGATCACGGTGCGGAACCGGCCGTTCGCGGCGAGCCACTGGCCGCGCGTTTCGTAGAACCGCCCGATCTCCATCTCCTTGCCGGCGAGATGGTCGTTGACCAGATCGATCTTCAGCCGCGCATCCGACGCATAGCGCGTGTTCGGATAGCGGCGCATCAGCTCGCCGAGCGCATCGAGTGCCTGGCGCGTGATCTTCTGGTCGCGCGTCACGTCGGTGATCTGCTCGTAATAGCCGAGCGCGATCAGGTAATAGGCATAGGGCGCGTCGCGGTTACCCGGATGCACGGCGAGGAAGCGCTGTGCCGAGCTGATCGACGCGGTATAATCCTTGGCGAGGTAATAGCTGAACGCCGACATGATCTGCGCACGACGCGCCCAGATCGAATAGGGATGCTGGCGCTCGACCTCGTCGAACAGCTGTGCCGCCTCCTTGTAGCGCCCCTGGTCGAGCCGCGCCTTGGCGGTCGAGTACAGCGTCCCCACGTCGCGCGCGACGTAAGGAAGGTCGCCCTTGGCGGAACGACCCGCACAACCGGCCATGGGGAGCGCAAGCGCTGCGATGAGCGTGACAGCAAAGGCACGCGACATGCTCGGAAGGGACTGGGGGATACGCATCGGCGTTGTCCTTAGCGTATGCGGGGCTTCGCGAACAATCCCTTTCGCCACCCCCGTTCGGCGCCTTAATACCGGCTCCGCGGTTGCCGACCATGGGGGGTTTCCGTCGGCCGGATCACACGGCAATAGTCGTGCGTTGCCGACCCGTCATTCCAGTCGAGGATATCCCATGCCCGCCACCCTGCTGCATACCCACCGCGTCGAGAAGCCCTGGGGTCGCGACACGCTCTGGCCCGGGTTCGAGGATGCCGCCCCCGGCACGCCGCCGATCGGCGAAGTCTGGTTCCAGGAGCCCGGCAACACCACCCCCGACCTGCTGATCAAATACCTGTTCACCAGCGAGAAGCTCTCGGTCCAGGTTCATCCCAACGACGAGCAGGCGCACGCCCGCGGCCTGCCGCGCGGCAAGGACGAGTGCTGGACGGTCCTCGCCGCCGAGCCGACCTCGACGATCGCGGTCGGCACGAAGCAGCCAATCTCGAAGGACGAACTCCGTGCATCGGCGATCGACGGCACGATCGAGGACAAGCTCGACTGGAAGCCGGTCAAGCCGGGCGACTTCATGTACTGCGCGTCGGACACGATTCACGCGATCGGCGGCGGCCTGACGGTGATCGAGGTCCAGCAGAACTCCGAGACCACCTACCGCCTCTACGATTACGGCAGCGACCGCGAGCTGCACCTCAAGGACGGCATCGAGGTCGCCGACCCCACGCCCTACGTCCCCGTCGCGCCGCCGATCGAAGTCGAGACCGGCCGCACGATCATGGTCGAGGGCCCGAAGTTCGTGCTCGAGCGCTGGAAGGGCGGCGACCACGTCGTCAACCTGCCCCAAGGCACGACCGGCTGGGTGATCCCGATCACCGGCTCGGGCGACGTCGCAGGCGTCGCGTTCAAGGCCGGTGAGTGTGCGACGATGACGGGCAGCGAAACGGTCTCGATGAGTGCGGATGCGGATGTGCTGTTCGCGTATCCACTCGCCAAGCGGATCTGAGCAAGACTTTCACCTCCCACCTCCTTGTTCTCCCGCGAAGGCGGGAGCCCAGTCTGGGTCCCCGCCTTCGCGGGGAAACAATGTAATCGAGGGCAACCACTCCTCCCATGCACACCACCCCGGCGAAGGCCGGGGCCCAGGTGGAAAGGTGGCAATAATGGAGGACCACGCTACGTTAGCTACGTCTCCCAACTGGGCCCCGGCCTCCGCCGGGGTGGCGTTTTCATGGATCACGCGGCGAACAACCATCGGGCACGCCCCCCCAAACTCACCCCACATTAACCCACCCCCTGTAACCCCAGACCATGCTCCGCATCCTGACCCTCTCCACGCTGTTCCCGGATGCGACCCGCGCCAATTTCGGCGTCTTCGTCGAACGCCAGACGCTCGGCCTCGCCGCGCATCCCGACGTCTCGCTGCAAGCGGTAGCACCGATAGGCCTCCCCCCGGGCCCGCTCCGCCACCTCGGCCACTACGCAACTCTCGCCAAGCTCCCGAAACACGAACGGTGGAAAGGCATCGACCTCCACCGCCCGCGCTTCACCGTCCGCCCGTTCCTCCAGGGCCGCCACCACGCCGCAGCGTTGCAGCGCGCGCTCATCCCGATCCTCGACGCGATCCGCAACGACTTCGCGTTCGACGTCATCGACGCCTCGTTCTTCTTCCCCGACGGTCCCGCCGCGGTCGCGCTCGGCAAGCGCTACGGCGTCCCCGTCTCGATCAAGGCGCGCGGCTCCGACATCCACATCTGGGGCAACGCACCCGCCACCGCCGCACAAGTCCGCGCCGCAGGCCGCAACGCCGCGGGCATGCTCGCGGTCAGCGCCGCGATGAAGGCCGACATGGTCGCGATGGGACTGCCCGCCGACCGCATCCGCGTCCACCACACCGGCGTCGACCAGGATCGCTTCCACCCCGTCGACCGCGCCGCCGCCAAGGCAGCCATCGGCGTCTCCGGCCCATTGGTCGTCTCGGTCGGCGCGCTGATCCCGCGCAAGGGCCACGACATCGTCATCGACGCGGTCGCCGCGCTCCCCGGCGTCACGCTCCTGATCGCAGGGCAGGGCCCCGCGCGCGCGACACTGGAAGCGCAGATCGCACGACTCGGCATAGCCGACCGCGTCCGCCTGCTGGGCGCCGTACCCCACGCCGAAATCCCAAAGCTGATCGCGGCTGCCGATGTCAGCGCGCTTGCCTCCGAGTCCGAAGGCCTCGCCAACGCCTGGGTCGAATCGCTCGCCTGCGGCACGCCGATCGTCATCACCGACGCCGGCGGCGCGCATGACGTGGTGACATCGCCGGAAGCAGGCCGCGTCACGATCGGCGACCCGCTTGCCTTCGCCGCCGCGATCGGCGCTCTGTTGGCCGATCCGCCGTCGCCCCAGGCGACGCGCGCCACAGTCGCCAGTTTCACCTGGGAAGCCAACACCGCCGCGCTCTACGAGCACCTCGCAACGCTGGCCGCGGAACACCGAATTTAGAATCCTCCCCCGCCAGGGGGAGGTGGCACCGAAGGTGACGGAGGGGGAGGGTACGGAACGGCGGTTTCACCTTTCCTCCCCCTCCGTCTGGCAATTGCCAGCCACCCCCCCCAGCGGGGGAGGATCGGCAGTCTCAGATCACCCCTCGAGCGGGTACAACGCCGCCACGATCCAGCGACCTTCGCCACGCAGGACAGCCCAAGCCCGAGCGGCAGCACGGCTATCCATAGCCTCGATCCCGAACCCACGAGCCTCGACCGCCTTCTTGAAAGCAAGCGGCGGCTGACGAAGCGCGGAACCGGTCCCTAGCAACAGGAACTCCGGCGGCGGATCGAGCGCCAGCAACACCGCCACGTCCGCCTCGCCGAGAGCCTCGAACGCCGGCGGCTCCCAGCCATCCGCCCGCTCGGGGCTGATCAACAACGCGGTGTAATAGCCGTCGTCGACCTTGAACCCGGCCCGACCGATCGCCGAGATCATCGGCCCATCAGTCTTCTCGCGGTCCATCCTCATGACGTGATCAACGCTCGACCTTCGGGCCAACCCGCTCGGCACCGTCCTGCACGCCGCCCTTGCGCGGAGCAGGATCGGCACGCAGCCCCAGCGTGATCAGCAGCGACGACGACACGTAGATCGACGAATACGTGCCGACGACGATGCCGAGGATCATCGCCGCGGTGAACCCGCGCAGCACATGGCCGCCCAGCACCAGCATCGCGACCAGCGCGAGCAGGATCGTCACCGAGGTCATCACGGTACGCGGCAGCGTCTCGTTCACCGACAGGTCGATGATCTCGCGCATGTCCATCTTGCGGTATCGACGCATGTTCTCGCGGATACGGTCGTCGATCACGATCTTGTCGTTGATCGAGTAGGAGATGATCGTCAGCACCGCCGCGACGATGTTCAGGTCGAACTCGAACTGCGTCAGCGCGAAGAAGCCGAGCGTCATCAACAGATCGTGGACGATCGCGACGACGGTCGACACGCCGAACTGCCATTCGAACCGCACCACCGCGAACAGCGCGATGCCGAGGATCGCGAGGCCGACCGCGAGCAGCCCCTTGCTGATCAGCTCGTCCGAGACCTTGCCCGAGATCGTGTCGTACTTCGAGAAGGTCGCGCCGGGGAACTTCACGGCGAGGTCATCCGACACCTTCTTGACGAGGCGGTTGGTCGCGCCTTCGTCGCCCGCGGGCACGGGCAGGCGGATCGACAGCGTCTTTGGATCACTGAACGACTGGATCGAGGCTTCGCCGACGCCGAGACGGTCGACTTCGGTGCGGACCGCGTCGATCGACGGCGGGGTCGCGAACTTCTCTTCGATCAGGACGCCGCCGACGAAGTCGACGCCCATGTTGAGGCCCTTCGTCACGACCAGCCCGACCGCGAGCAGGGACAGCAGCAGGGTCAGCCCGAACGCCCATTTGCGGAGCGAGACGAACTTCAGGTTCGTGTTGTCGGGTACGAGTTTCAGCAGGCGCATGGTTGTCTCCCGCCTCAAATATTGATCGTGGTGGGGCGGTTCTTCCGCAGCCACAGCGCGACCATCATCCGCGTGAACGTGACGGCGGTGAACACCGACGTGCAGATCCCGATCAGCAGCACGACCGCGAAGCCCTTCACCGGGCCCGAGCCGAGCAGCAGCATGATCACGCCGGTGATGGCGTGCGTCACGTTGGCCTCGAAGATCGTCCGCGATGCTTCCTTGTAGCCGAGCTCGACCGACTGGACGACGCTACGCCCGCGTCGCCGCTCTTCGCGGATACGCTCGTTGATCAGCACGTTGGCATCCACCGCGGTACCGATCGTCAACACGAACCCGGCGATCCCCGGCAGCGTCAGCGTCGCGTTCAGCATCGCCATGACCGCGACGATGACCAGGATGTTGATGACCACCGCGAGGTTCGCATACAGCCCGAACCGGCCATAGGTGACGAACATGAACACGATCACGAGCAGTGCGGCGACGATCGATGCCAGCACGCCGGCGCGGATCGAATCCTTGCCGAGATCGGGGCTGACGGTGCTCTCGGCGATCGTCTTCAAATTGACCGGCAGCTTGCCCGACCGCAGCGAGATCGCCAGCGCGTTCGCCGACTCGACGGTGAAGTTGCCCGAGATCGACGCGCGACCGCCCAGGATCGGCTCGTTGATGTTCGGCGCAGAGATCACCGAATTGTCGAGGATGATCGCGAACGGCTTGTTGGTGTTCTCGGTCGTCACCTTGGCGAAGCGACGGCCACCGACCGCGTCGAACGTGATCGCCACCTGCGGCGCGTTGGTCTGCGGTTCGAACTCCTGGCGTGCATCGGCGAGCTGGTCGCCCGAGATGATCACCGATCGCTTGACCGCGATGAACGGCACGCCGCGCGGATTGCCCGGATATGGCAGCACCTGGCTGCCGACCGGGGCTATCCCCTTGACCAGGTCGGCCGGGTTCGCGGTCTCGTCGACCAGCTTGAACTCGAGCTTGGCGGTCTTGCCGATCAGCTCCTTCAGCGCCTGCGGGTTCTTGAGGCCCGGCACTTGGACGACGATCCGCGTTGCGCCTTGGCGAACGATCGTCGGCTCCTTGGTGCCGAGCGCGTCGATACGACGGCGGACGACTTCGGTCGCGTCCTTCATGGCGGTGTCGACCGCCTGCGTCAGGCCGGCCTGGGTCGGCTTGAGCACGAACCGGCTCGTGTCGACGACGTTGATGTCCCATTCGCGCTGGCCGCTCATCCCGGCGCCACCGCCGGTGATCGCCAGCAGGCGCTCGCGTGCCGCGTCGACCTGGCTCGGATCACGCAGCAGGAAGGTCAGCTGGCCGCCCCGCGTCGAAATGTCGCCGATCTCGATCCGCGGCGTCCCGTTGCGCATCGTCCCCGCGACGCTGTCGCGCATCGCCTCGATCCGCGTCGCGGCGAGGTCGGCGGTATCCGCCTCGAGCAGCAGGTAACTGCCGCCGGCGAGATCGAGCCCGAGGTTGATGTGCGGATGCGGAATCCGGCCCCATTGGCTCGTGGTGCTCTCGGGAAGGAAGCTCGGGATCGCCAGCAGGCACAATGCCGCCAGCAACCCGATGATCGACCCGATTTTCCAGCGCGGGAAGTCGAGCATCAGTCGTTCGCCGGCTTCGTGTTCGGGCTGGTGATGTCGGTCAGCGTCGCCTTGACGACGCGCACGCGGACATTCGGCGCGATCTCGACCTCGACGACGTTATCCTCGACCTTGGTCACCTTGCCGAGGATCCCGCCCGACGTGACGACGCTGTCGTTCTTCTTCACCGCCGCGACCGACGCCTGCAGCGCCTTCATGCGCTTTTGCTGCGGACGGATCATCAGAAAATAGAACACGACGAACACGAGGAAGAGCGGCGCGAGGCTCAGGAACGAGGCGATCCCGCCTCCCGCCGTCGTGGCGGCGCCGTCTGCGGCCTGGGCGTATGCTGGTGAGATGAACATGGAGTTCCGTATCTGTGAAGGGTGGCTCGGTTCGCGCGCCGCGCGGCCGGTCGCATTGGTCCGCCCGCTATCATCGCTTGATGTCGCGTGCAACTGACGCAGGCGCGGACGGTTCGTGTAGAGACCACGACGAAGTCACGGCGAAACCGGGGCGAAACAGGAGAGATGCGATGATTTTGGTGATGGGACATATCAAGCTGGCCACAGGCGAAGGCGCGAAGATCGCCGACACGCTGATCGCGCACATGGCCGCCTGCGCCGCGGAAGACGGCTGCGAGTTCTACAATCTCGCGCTCGACCTGGTCGATCCCGACCTGATCCGGATCTCCGAACGCTGGGCGAGTCCCGAGGCGATCGCCGCGCACGGCCAGGCCGAACACCAGAAGGCCTTCGGTCGCGCCCTGCGTGCGTACACCATCGAGCAGGTCAGCGTGAAAGCGTATGACGGCAGCTTCTGGCGCACGCTGATGGGCGAATAAGGCAATCTTTGCCGGCAAGCGGCGTTGCGACTTGCATCGCACGCCGACCCTGCGTAGAGCGCGCGGCTCGGGCTGCTATGCGGCTCGTTCGGTCGGAGCGTAGCGCAGCCTGGTAGCGCACCACACTGGGGGTGTGGGGGTCGCAGGTTCGAATCCTGTCGCTCCGACCATTTTCTTACATCGATGAACGGTGAACTCGTGCAGCTCTTGTGCGAGCGCATTCCGTTACATTCGTCGTCATCCCCGCGGAGGCGGGGACCCATAAACTCGAACGTTGCCTGTCACCAGCAACGCCAGCCCGTATGGATCCCCGCCTGCGCGGGGATGACTGAACTTGGAATGGGGCCGACTCTGATGGCGGCCCCGTCCGGTGATCTTACGCCGTCTCGCTCACCGTCGCCGCATGACCCACGGCCACCGCGCTCAAGTTAACGATCCCCCGCGCCGTCACGCTCGGCACCATCATCTGCAACGGCTTGGCGAGCCCCAGCAGCATCGGCCCCAACGGCAACGACTCGGTCGACGCCGACAGCAACGACACCGCGATGTTCGCCGCATCGATGTTCGGCATCACCAGCAGATTCGCGGACCCGGTCAGCGGGCTGTCCGCGACCAACCGCCGCCGCAGCGCCTCCGACAGCGCCGCATCGCCGTGCATCTCGCCGTCGAACTCGAACTCCGGCGCGAACTCCTTCAGCAAAGCATGCCCCGCGCGCATCTTCTGCGCCGACGGCGACCGCGACGCACCGAAGCTCGAATGCGACAGCAATGCCGCCTTCGGCTCGATCGCGAACGCGCGCACGGCCTCGGCCGCGAGCAACGTCATCTCGGCGATCTGCTCGGCAGTCGGATCGACCGTCACATGCGTATCGCAGAAGAAAAGACTGCCGGTGCGCAGGATCACCGCCGACATCGCGTACAGACGCGAGACGCCCGGCATCCGCGGGATCAGCGGCATGACGTACGTCATCTGCGTCCACCAGTCGCCGATGCCACCACACAAGGCTGCATCGACGCGACCCTCGCGCAGCAGCATCGCCGCCGCCACGCTCGGCCGAGTCCGCAGCGCGCGCTCCGCACTGTCGGGCGGCGATCCGCGACGGCCGACCAGCGCATTGTATCCGGCAAGCAGCGGATCGAACACTTCGCGGTCCGTACCCGGATCGAGTACCTCGACGTCGGTGCCGATCGCCATCCGCAACCCGCTCGACTGGATCTTCTCGGCGATCACCTCGCGCCGCCCGATCAGCACCGGCCGCCCGATCCCCTCGTCGATCACCGTCTGCACCGCGCGCAGCGTGCGGTCGTCCTCGCCCTCGCCATACGCGATCGAGCGCCCCGCCTGCTTGGCGCGCGCGAAGATCGGCCGCATCAGCTGGCCCGAGCGATACACGAACACTTCGAGGTCACGCAGATACGCATCGAAATCCTCGATCGGCCGCGTCGCCACACCCGAGTCCATCGCCGCCTTCGCCACCGCCGGCGCGACGTGCAGGATCAGCCGCGGATCGAACGGCTTCGGGATGATGTAGGTCGGCCCGAACACCGGCGTCGCGCCGCCGTAAGCCGTGACCACCACATCGGACGCGGTCGCCCGCGCCAGGGCCGCGATCGCGTCGACCGCCGCGACCTTCATCGCCTCGTTGATCTCGGTCGCGCCGACGTCGAGCGCGCCGCGGAAGATGAAAGGGAAGCACAGCACGTTGTTGACCTGGTTCGGAAAATCCGAGCGGCCAGTGGCGATGATCGCATCGGGCCGCGTCGCATGCACCAGCGCCGGCTGGATCTCCGGCTCAGGGTTCGCCAGCGCCAGGATCAGCGGATCGGGCGCGAGCAGATGGAGCCATTCCTGCTTCAGCACGCGCGGCGCCGACAGCCCGAGGAAGATGTCCGCCCCCTCCAGCACGTCCGGCAGGGTCCGCGCGTTCGTGGTGCGTGCGTACCGCGCCATGTTCGGCGGCATCACGTCGCCGCGATCCTTGTGCACGACGCCGGCGATATCGGTCAGCGTGACGTTCTCGGGGTTGAGCCCCATCGACACGAGCAGATCGACCGTCGCCAGCGCCGCCGCGCCTGCGCCCGACGTCACCAGCTTCATCTGGTCGAGCCGCTTGCCGCGCAGTTCGAGCACGTTGCGGACCGCAGCCGCGCACACGATCGCGGTGCCGTGCTGGTCGTCGTGGAACACCGGGATGTTCATCAGTTCGCGCAGCTTCGTCTCGATCTCGAAGCACTCGGGTGCCTTGATGTCCTCGAGATTGATCCCGCCGAACGTCGGCTCGAGCACGCGCACCGCTTCGATGAACGCCTGCGGATCGAGCTGGTCGATCTCGATGTCGAAACAGTCGATCCCGGCGAATTTCTTGAAGAGCACCGCCTTGCCCTCCATCACCGGCTTCGACGCAAGCGCACCGATCGCGCCGAGCCCGAGCACCGCGGTGCCGTTGGTGATGACCGCAACGAGATTTCCGCGAGCCGTGTAATCCCGCGCCTTATCTGGATTCGCGGCGATCTCCTCGCACGCTGCGGCGACGCCTGGCGAATAGGCGAGCGCGAGATCGCGCTGCGTCGCCATCCGCTTGGTTGCCTCGACCGAGAGCTTACCGGGCTTGGGATAGCGGTGATAATCGAGCGCGGCTTTGCGGAAATCGTCTTCCATGGTCTTCCTAACCTGTCGGCCGCGGCGGCGACCGGGTTGAGCGCGCAGACAGAGCCCGCGGCGAATGTTCAAGGGAGCGCATAGCCTTAGGGGCACCAATCCGCCAACCCCGCGCGGACGTAGCGTCGGTTTGGGTAGGGCGGGGGCGACCGCGACCCGGCACTCCACACCACAGCACCATCCGAGCACAGCACCACCCCGGCGAAGGCCGGGGCCCAATTGGAACGTCGGACATAACGAAGCGCCGTCCTCCGTTACAACCGTCCCCCAATTGGACCCCGGCCTCCGCCGGGGCGGTGCGCAACCCAGCAATCCTCCCCCGCAAGGGGGAGGTGGCACCGAAGGTGACGGAGGGGGAGGCAAGCGGTCACCTGCGTTGCGTGTCCTCCCCCTCCGTCTGGCAAGCGCCAGCCACCTCCCCCTGGCGGGTGAGGATCGAAGAACCGCCAAATTCCCCTGTCCTACAACGAACCAATATGGTTCGCTCGCCCCCAACAAAACCGGGAGCCAGCCATGACCATCGACCACCTCATCGAAGCAGTCATCGACCGCGAAGGCGGCTACTCCAACCACCCCGCAGACCGAGGCGGCCCGACCAGATACGGCATCACCCAAGCGGTAGCCCGCACCAACGGCTACCCCGGAGACATGCGCAATTTCCCCCGCGACCAGGCAGAAATCATCTACCGCCGCCTCTACTGGACCCGCCCCGCGTTCGACCAGATTGCCCCGCGAGCCCCGAAAATCGCCGAAGAACTCTTCGACACCGGCGTCAACATGGGCCCCGCAGTCGCCGCCACCTTCCTCCAACGCGCCCTCAACGCGCTGAACCGCGGCGCCACCGACTACCCGGACATGATCCTCGACGGCCGCATCGGCCCCGCGACCCTCACCGCACTCGACGCCTTCCTCGCCCGCCGCAAACCCGGCGGCGAAACCGTGCTGCTGAAAGCGATCGAGGCCCTCCAAGGGGAACGCTACGTCGCGCTAGCCGAGACCCGTCCCGCCAACGAAGCCTTCCTCTACGGCTGGCTCGCGAACCGCGTCTGACGCCCCCTGCGAAAACGCTCCCAGCGTGTGAACTTTGTGCACTTCCAGATTTCCGGAGACCGCCAATGACCCCGCAACCCCTTGATCCAGCACCAGACCCCTGGATCACCCGAGCCCGCCCGACCTTTCTCTACGTGATGTACACATTGCTGCTCGGTGCGATCCCCGCAGGCCTGATCGCCGCCGTCCGCCCGCAAACGGCGCAGGCGATCGCGGCAGGCATGGCGGCGTACCTGAACGCCATCCCCGAACCGCTCTACGCGCTCTTCGGCACGGGGTATCTCGGCTACACGGTGGCCAGGGAATGGGGGAAGGGCCGATGACGTGCACCCCTTACCGCCACTCCCCCAACCGCGCGCGCCTACCGCCCCACACCCGTTCGTGCCGAGTAGCGACCGAGTAGCCCCCTTGGGCGTATCGAGGGCGCGTATCGAGGTACAGGTGACACGCGCAACCTCGATCCCTCGATACGCGCTCTCGACAAGCTCGATCGCTACTCGGGACGAACGGAAGTGGGATGGACGATACGAACGGGAGGTCCGCCGATGCGAACGGCGCGCGTTCAAGCACAGGCGTTGCACCCCCAAAACCAAACCCTACATCGCGCCTATGAGCAACGACCCCCACGCCATGCCGACATGGCACGGCACCACGATCCTCTCGGTCCGCCGCGGCGGCAAGGTCGTCGTGATCGGCGACGGCCAGGTCTCGATGGGCCAGACCGTCATGAAACCCAACGCGCGCAAGGTCCGCCGCCTGGGTGACGGCAGCGTCATCGGCGGGTTCGCCGGCGCCACCGCCGACGCGTTCACCTTGTTCGAACGCCTCGAACGCAAACTCGAAGCGCACCAGGGCCAGCTGCTGCGCGCCGCGGTCGAGCTCGCCAAGGACTGGCGCACCGACAAGTTCCTCCGCAACCTCGAAGCGATGATGATCGTCGCCGACAAGGACGTGACGCTGATCCTCACCGGCAACGGCGACGTCCTCGAACCCGAGAACGGCGTCGCCGCGATCGGCTCCGGCGGCAATTATGCCTTGGCCGCCGCCCGAGCGCTGGTCGAATACGAGACCGACGCCGAGATCCTCTGCCGCAAGGCGATGGGCATAGCGTCCGAGCTATGCGTCTACACCAACGACCGCCTCACGGTCGAAACGATGGATTCGACCACGTAATCCCCCTCCCGCTTGCGGGAGGGGTTAGGGGAGGGGCTGAAATACACCCCACCCACGCCTTCCGCTGCGGCCACGCCCTCCCCCGACCCCTCCCGAGCGGGAGGGGAGAAGGTAAACAAATGAACGACCAGCTCACCCCCAAGGCAATCGTCGCCGCGCTCGACGCCCACATCATCGGCCAGGCCGCCGCAAAACGCGCGGTCGCCGTCGCGATGCGCAACCGCTGGCGCCGCCAGCAACTCGACGAAGACCTCCGCGACGAGGTGACGCCCAAGAACATCCTGATGATCGGACCCACCGGCTGCGGTAAAACCGAGATCAGCCGCCGCCTGGCGAAGCTCGCCGACGCCCCCTTCGTGAAGGTCGAGGCCACCAAGTTCACCGAGGTCGGCTATGTCGGCCGAGACGTCGAACAGATCGCCCGCGACCTCGTCGAGGAAGCCATCCGCCTCGAAAAGGAACGCCGTCGCGTCGCCGTCAAGGACAAGGCAGAGGAGGCAGCTATGGCGCGCCTGCTCGACGCGCTCACCGGCAAGAACGCGAGTGAAGCGACGCGCGAGAGCTTCAAGCAGCGCTTCCTCGACGGCCATCTCAATAACGCCGAAGTCGAGATCGAGGTCGAGCAGGCGCCGACCACGCCGTTCGAGATCCCCGGCGGCGCGCCGCAGATGATCAATCTCGGCGAGATGATGAAGTCGTTCGGCGGCGGCCAGCAGCTCAAGCGGCGGAAACTGACGGTCCACGCGGCCTGGGACAAGCTCGTCGAGGAAGAGGCCGACAAGCGCCTCGACCAGGACGAGGTCAGCCGCGCGGCGCTGGCCGATGCGGAAGCCAACGGCATCGTCTTCCTCGACGAGATCGACAAGATCGCAGTGGCGGACGGCCGCGGCGGTTCGATCAGCCGTGAAGGCGTCCAGCGTGACCTGTTGCCCTTGATCGAAGGCACCACCGTGGCAACCAAGTACGGCCCGATGAAGACAGACCACATCCTCTTCATCGCGTCGGGCGCGTTCCACGTCGCCAAGCCGAGCGACCTCCTCCCCGAATTGCAGGGCCGCCTGCCGATCCGCGTCGAACTGAAGGGCCTCACCGAAGCTGATTTCGTCGCGATCCTGTCGGACACCAAGGCGTCGCTGCCGCTACAATACAAGGCGCTGATCGCCACCGAAGGCGTCGGTATCGAGTTCACCGAAGACGGCATCGCCGCGATCGCGCGCATCGCCGCCGAAGTGAACTCGGAGATCGAGAACATCGGCGCCAGGCGTCTGCAGACGGTGATGGAAAAGCTGCTGGAAGAGGTAAGCTACAACGCCGAAGACCGCGGCGGCTCGAACCTCGTCATCGACGGCGCGTACGTCGACAGCCAGCTGAAGGAAATCGCCCGCAACACCGACTTGAGCCGGTTCGTGCTGTAAGTGTTTTCCTGCGGACGCAGCAATCCAGGGTAACGTGGCGGAACGCTCGTAACCCTGGACTCTTGCGTGCGCAGGAGAACAAAATTGGAGAGGAGAAACCGTGGACGTGACCGAAGCCATAGCCGCTCGCCGATCCGTCCGCGGCTTCCTCGAAACCCCCGTCGATCCCGCACTCCTCCGCGACCTCGCGCTAAAAGCGTCCCGAGCAGCAACCGGCGGCAACCTCCAACCGTGGCACATCGCCATTGTCCAAGGCGACGCCATGACCGGGCTCAAGGCCATCATGGCCGAAAAGCTAGCAACCGGCGCAACCGAAACCCCAGCCTACGACGTCTACCCGAAAGACCTCGCCGCCCCCTACCGAGACCGCCGCTACGCCGTCGGCGAAGCGATGTACGCGCACCTCGGCATCCCCCGCGATGACAAGCCCGCCCGCCGGGAGTGGTTCGCCCGGAACTTCCAGTTCTTCGGCGCCCCCGCCGCCTATTTTTGCACAGTCGACCGCCGCATGGGCCCGCCGCAATGGTCGGACCTCGGCATGTACCTGCAAAACCTGATGCTGCTCGCGGTAGACGCCGGTCTCGCCACCTGCCCGCAGGAATGCTGGGCGATGTATCCGGAGACGGTCGGGCGGGTCTTGGCTCTGCCCGAAGACCGCATGCTCTTCTGCGGCATGGCGATCGGTTATGAGGACAAGAGTGCGCCTGCTAACGCGCTGCGCACGGAGCGCGCGAACGAAGCGGAATGGCTGACAACGATTCGCTAATTTAGGCCATCAACGCTAACCAAAACACCACCCCGGCGAAGGCCGGGGCCCAATTGGGTGATGATGGTAACGTAGCGAAGCGCCTCGTCACGCCGGCCTTGCCAATTGGGCCCCGGCCTCCGCCGGGGTGGTGCACGCGCTCGGTGTCTTCGGTCGCAAAGCTTGTTCACCCGCGAAGGCGGGTGCCCAGACTGGGTCCCCGCCTTCGCGGGTGAACAGGTTTTTAGAGGATTACCGTCACCGGCTTGGCACCCTTGATCCCCGCGAGGATCATCGCTTCCCAGACCGCCGGATCACCCGCCGCGGCCATCGCCTTGTCTGGCTCGCGCAACGTCTTAAGCACCGCCAGCGCATCCGGCAGATAATCCGTCCACGCCGCGTCGATCAACCGCGACGCCGACTCGGCATCGCCGCCAGCGTTCGCGCTGATCCGCTGTCCCGCCAGCACGCGTGCGACGCGTTCGGCGACAGGTGTAGTGGAAACGTCCATGAGCATTCTCCTCGCGGGACCGGTCTACACCAAACCCGCGAGGCGAACGAATGCTCCTTAGCGTGCCGAGCTCGGCCCCGCGCCGCGGCTCGGACCACGGCCACCGCCGCCGCCACCAGCCGGACGACCGCCGCCCTGGCCGCCGGGACGACCACCGCCCTGCGGACGACCGCCGCCGCCCTGACCGCCGCCGCCACCCTGGCCACCACGGCTAGCACCCGCATAGTTGCGACCGGTCGTACCGGTCGCCCGCGGCGAATGCGTCGCGCGCGGACGTGCCGGATCGCGCGGACGGTCGATCCGGACCTCGGGGTCCGCCCCCATCGTCTTCACGCGCGTCTGCTTGATCTGGTTCGACAGGTTCACGAAATCGTCCGGCAGCGACCGGACCTGGACCTTCTGGCGCGTGATCCGCTCGATGTCGCGCAGGTAGGCCTTCTCGTCGTCCGCGCAGAACGCGACGGCGATGCCGCTGGCGCCCGCACGCGCGGTACGGCCGATGCGGTGGACATACTGCTCGGCGACGTTCGGCAGCTCGAAGTTGATGACGTGGCTGACGCCCGAGACGTCGATGCCGCGTGCGGCGATGTCGGTCGCAATCAGGACCTTGACCTTGCCCTGCTTGAACTCGCCGAGTGCCCGCTCGCGCTGGCCCTGGCTCTTGTTGCCGTGGATCGCGTTCGACGCGATGCCGTTGCCGGCGAGCAGCTTCACGACGCGGTCGGCGCCATGCTTGGTGCGCGTGAAGACGAGCGCACGGTCGATCGCAGGATCCGCCAGCGTGATCGTCAGCAGCGCCTGCTTCTCCGACTGGTTGCAGAAGGTGACATACTGGTCGACGCGCTCTGCCGTGGTCGCAGCCGGCTTTACCGACACCGTCTTCGGGTCGAGCAGGAACTGGCTGGCGAGCTCGCGGATCGCCACCGGCATCGTCGCCGAGAAGAACAGCGTCTGGCGCTTCTTCGGCAGCATGCGGACGATCTTCTTCAGCGCGTGGATGAAGCCCAGGTCCATCATCTGGTCGGCCTCGTCGAGCACGAGGATCTCGATCATCGACAGGTTGCAGAAGCCCTGCTCGATCAGATCGATCAGGCGGCCTGGCGTGGCGACGAGGATGTCGACGCCACGGCTCAGATCCTGGCGGTTCTTGTTGATGCTGGTGCCGCCGAACACGGTGGTCACCGACATCTTGCTGAACTGACCGTAGGCGCGCGCGCTGTCGGCGATCTGGCTGGCGAGTTCGCGCGTCGGCGCGAGCACCAGCATGCGGCAATGCGTCGGCAGGACGCGCTTCTGGGTTTCGGTCAGGCGCTGGATCGACGGCAGCACGAACGCCGCGGTCTTGCCGGTGCCGGTCTGCGCGATACCGAGCAGATCGCCGCCCTCGAGTAGGATCGGGATCGACTGCGCCTGGATCGGCGTCGGCTCGGTATAGCCCTTGGCTTCGAGCGCACGGACGAGCGGCTCGGCAAGGCCGAGGTTTGCAAATGACATGAATAGTCTCTCAAATAGATGCCGGGCTCGCGAATCCACACAAGGACGCGCGAGGGGCGGTGGTGTTTTGACACCCCGCGTGAAAAGGGAAGCCCGTTGGAAACGACCGAGGCGGAGCTAAGACCGGCTAGGGTCCAATCACGCTGCATTACGCCTCGATAGCGGCCATCTGGCGTATCACGGTCGAAAAGTCAACCTGCGGCCCCTTTTTGCACCCAGGGCTGGGTCAGCGGCGGATCTGACCCAGGTGCAGATAGCGCTCGTTGAACTCGGCGGCATCGCGCAAGCGGGGCCAGTCGATCACGCTCACCTGACGCTTCTTGCGCGCGATCAAGCCGTCGGTCTCGAGCGATTTCAGCACGCGATTGACGTGTACGGGGGTGAGCCCAAGCGCATCGCCCAGCTGCTCCTGCGTCATCGGCAACTCATACGCCATCGCATCGGCGAGCGTCGATTTCTGGAACCGCACCGAAAATTCACACAGCAGATGCGCCAGCCTGCTCCGCGCATTGCGCCGCCCGACATTCAACAGCCACTCGCGATGGATCGACGACTCGATCAGCGCATCGATCCACAAGGCCTGGCCCGCCGCCGGACACGCCTCGATGAAAAGGCGCAATGCCGCGATCGGCACTTCGGCCAGCGTCAGTCGCGTCAGTGCCTGGATGTCATGATCGGATTCATCGAGGAACAGGTTCTGCAGATCGACGAACTCGCCCGGCATCAGGATCGACACGATCTCACGCTCGCCGTTGGGCGTCAGCTTCTGCCGATAGGCCAGCCCCTCGAGAATGAAAGCGCAGCGCGTCGGGCGCTGGCCTTCGCGCAGCATATAGGTCGACGCATCGATCGTCCGGACCTTGAACGGCAACGCCGCGATCTGCGCGCGATCGTCCGCACCCATCGCCATCCGCGATTCGAACTTCCGTAACACCTTCTCAGTCACGGTGGAGATATCCACGTGCACTCTCCGCATCCAGTGCAGGAGCACTCGTTTCTCGCTGTCACCCTCTCTGGAATAGCGCGTTGCAACAATACGCACCTTATCCCAGGATTGACCGGGCCGACAAAACCCATGTTATGACATTTATGCGCCCGATTGCCGGGACCGTGGCGAAAAACGAGGCCAGCCGTTCGGCTAGCTCGTTTCGTCGATCGTCACCGTGACCGTCAGCAGAACGCTACCCGCCTCGTTCCGTACGGCGACGCTGAACCGAGCGCCGTCGCGTGCGATCCCCGGATGATCGCTCAGATAATCACCTGCGAAGATCACCGCCTGGACACGTGCTTCCTCGTCGTCCGCCAGGTTCGTGCCGTCGTCGTCGTTGACGTGTTTATGGTTGTCGATATCGAAGAAGTATCTGGGCATGCTCACCTTCCTCGACCGTTACGCAAGTTCGAACCTA
>Ga0247809_1000235_pt1 | contig 29001 bp, 25 predicted proteins | sample UWRJL104311B1_FD_180951 | JGI IMG/M metagenome (GOLD analysis project Ga0247809, IMG submission 180951) | Plant litter microbial communities from Arlington Agricultural Research Station in Wisconsin, United States - UWRJ-L104-311B-1 | ecosystem: Environmental > Terrestrial > Plant litter >...
TGTCGCATGGCTTTAGTCTCACCTGAACTGGCGATAAACGCCGCGCTCGAGCGCGCAAGACTTTGGTCCCCATTCCTGGCGATGGTCCTCAACCGTGAGCCGGACTTGGCGCGATCGCTGGCGGCTGGCAAGCTGGACCTCTCCTTGTCGAGTGCCGAAGCCGACATGCCGGTCGCGCGTCGCCTGCGGATCGAACGGCGCGCAATGGCGCTCAACGTCGCGATCGGCGATCTGGCGGGTGTTCTCGATCTCACCGCAGTGACCGACGCGCTGACCCGCTTCGCCGACTATGCGCTCGACACCGCGATCCGCACCGCGATCGAGGAGCGGACCCCCGGCGCCGAACCACGCGGCTTCGTCGCGATCGCACTCGGCAAGCAAGGCAGCAGCGAACTCAACTACTCGTCGGACATCGATCCGATCCTGTTGTTCGACCCGGCGACGCTGCCCCGACGTCCGCGCGAGGAACCGGAAGAGGCGGCGGTCCGGATCGGCAAGCGCGTCGTCGAACTGCTCCAGGCGCGCGACGGCGACGGCTATGTCCTGCGCGTCGACCTTCGCCTGCGGCCGTCGCCCGAGATCACGCCGATCGCGCTGCCGGTCGATGCGGCGATCGGCTATTACGAGGCGCAAGCGCTGCCCTGGGAGCGTGCCGCCTTCATCAGAGCGCGCGCAGCCGCCGGTGACATCGCGCTGGGCCAGCGATTTCTCGATGCGATCCGGCCGTTCGTGTGGCGCCGCGCGCTCGATTTCGGCGCGATCGGGGAGATCCGCGGCATCTCCGCCCGGATCCGCGATCATCATTCGCAAGGCCAGGCATTCGGCCCCGGCTATGATCTCAAGCGTGGGCGCGGCGGCATCCGCGAAGCCGAGTTCTTCGCGCAGATCCACCAGCTTATCCACGGCGGCCGCGATCCCGCCCTGCGCGCGCCGGCGACGCGCGATGCACTATCCCGGCTGGCCGAAGCAGGATGGATCGGCACAGACGAATCGACCGCGTTGATCGAGGGCTACACGCTGCTCAGGACGATCGAGCACCGCGTCCAGATGATCGACGATCGCCAGACGCACGCCTTGCCGACCGGCGACGCGCTCGACCGCGTGGCGAAACTGCACGGGCTGGACGGTTCGGGCGCGCTGTTAGCGCTGCTCGAACCGCGCGTCACGGCGACCGGCCGGATCTACGATGCGCTCGACGACACCGTCCGCCCGGCCTTCTCGCATGATGCCGTAACGCTGGAAGCCGATCTCGCCGCGGCAGGGTTCGACGAGCCCGGATCGGCACGTCGGCGGATCGAGGCGTGGCGGGGTGGCGCTTATCCCGCGTTGCGCAGTCCGGCCGCGCGTGAGGCGCTGGAGGCGGTGTTGCCGACTCTCGTCCCCGCGTTGGCGACCGCGCCCGTCCCGCAGGCGGCGCTTCTCCGATTGGACGCATTGCTCGAACGCCTGCCGAGCGCCATCAACATCTTCCGCTTGTTGGAGGCGCGACCGGGCTTGGCGACGTTGCTTGCCGCCATCCTGAGTCACGCGCCCACGCTCGCGGACGATCTCGGGCGTCGCCCCGATCTGCTCGACGGACTGATCGACGCGACGGCGTTCGAACCCGTCGGCGACGTCGCCGCCCTCGAAGCCGTCATGCGCGCGGGCGAGGCGGGCGGCGACTATCAGTCCCGGCTCGACCATGTCCGCCGCGTCGTCGGCGAGCTTCGGTTCGCGCTCGGGGCACAGATTGTCGCCGGCGTGTCCGATCCGCTCGACGTCGCGGCAGGCTATGCACGGGTCGCGGAGGCGGCGATCGGCGTCCTCGCCTTTGCGACGATCGAGGAATTCGCCAAGGTCCATGGCCAAGTGCCGGACAGCGAACTCGTTGTTCTCGCGCTCGGTCGAATGGGCGGAGCGATGCTGACCCACGCGTCCGATCTCGATCTTATCTATCTGTTTACGGGCGACTTCTCCGCCGAGTCCGAGGGTCCGAAACCGCTCGGTGCAACGCTCTACTACAACCGTCTCGCCCAGCGGTTGACCGGCGCTCTGTCGGTCGCGACCGCGGCAGGCCCGCTGTATCAGATCGACACCCGGTTGCGGCCATCGGGCGGGCAGGGGCCACTGGTCGTCACGCTCGACAGCTTCGCCCGCTACCAGCGCGAGGATGCCTGGACCTGGGAGCACATGGCGCTCACCCGCGCCCGCCCGGTATTCGGATCGGCCGTAGCTCGGGATGCGGTGGCGGCGATCGTCCGCGGCGTGCTCGAAGGCGATCGACCGGCGCGCGACGTGATCGCCGACGCACGGACAATGCGCAGCGACATGGCCGCGCATAAGCCGCCCAAGGGGGCACTCGACGCCAAGCTGCTTCCCGGTGGCCTCGTCGATCTCGAATTCGCGACCCATGTCGTCCAGCTCGTGAACAAGGCCGGTTTCGATCCCAATCTTGGCGGGGCGATCGATGCATTGATCCAACTGGACCTTGTCCCGCCGTCGCTCCGCCCGGCGCACGACGTCCTCACCCGCCTGCTCGTGACGTTGCGGCTCGTCGCGCCCGATGCCGCGCCGCCGGGGCATGCCACGGAGGATCTCATCGCGCGCGCGATCGGCGTGACGGACTGGGCAGCGGTGGTTGCCACGCTCGAAACGACGCGGCAGGAGGTCCGCCAGTTCTGGGCGCAGGTGACGGGAGAGCAGGATGGATGAAGGTTCGAAGATCCCTGACGTGTCGGTGACGATCGATGACGCCGTGGTTTCGCTCGCGAGCCTCGGCGCGCCGCTGGTGGTGTATTTCTACCCGAAGGACGACACGGCCGGCTGCACCACCGAAGCTAAGGACTTCTCCGCACTTTCCGACGCGTTCGAAACGGCGGGCGTAACCGTTGTCGGCGTCTCGAAGGACAGTGTCGCGTCGCACGCAAAATTCACCGCAAAACATGGACTTGCGGTCCGGCTTGCCAGCGATGTCGAAGGTATTGCCTGCGAGGCCTTCGGCGTGTGGGTCGAGAAGGCGATGTACGGTCGCAAGTACATGGGGATCGAGCGCGCGACGTTCCTGTTCGGCGCCGACGGCACGCTGGCGAAGGCCTGGCACAAGGTCCGCGTAGCCGGTCATGCCGAGGCGGTTCTGGCCGCCGCCAAGGCGCTCTGAACAGCCCGCAGTAACGTTCGGAGATTCGCCGACATTTCACGTCCGATGTCGTCGTTGGCTTCCTGTTCCCTCGCAATCGTTCCAATTCGCATCAACTCGCCGCAGCAACCTGCCGCTCCGCCGCGCCGTTAACGTCGCGCTCTTGCCCGGAACGGCGGTATCCGGCCTAACCATAATGTCTGGTGCGCGGAGGGGCTGCGAGTCAGGACAGAGTTTCGGAGCCGTCCGCCTTGAAGCGAACGGCCCTGCATTTTTGTGTCGGGGACCAATGGTCGAATTTACCGCAGCAGCCATCGTGACGCGCCTCAAGGCCGTGTCGATGGTGTCCAAGTCGTTCACGTTTCGCCGTTTGGCGGTCGCCGCAACAGTAATGGGGATGGCCACGGTCGGCGCCACTGCCCAGGCTCAGGTCGTCGCCTCCAAGATAGCGCACCACGTCGCTGCAACCGGTGGTCCGATGATCGCCGCGAACACTGAGGAAGCCACCGCCGATCTCCGCGCTGACGCGCAGTTCCGCACGCTGTTCCAGACCTGGAAGAAGCTCGATGCGACACAGCAGGGTGTGATCGCGATCCCGTCGGTCCAGCCGGTACATTCGCTCTCGTTCACCAGCAATTTCGGCATCCGCTCCGATCCGTTCCGCGGCACCGCGGCGATGCATGCCGGCGTCGATATTCCCGGCCCGGTCGGCACGCCGATCTACGCCACCGCCGATGGCATCATCGCGCACGCCGGTCGCCAAGGCGGCTACGGCAACATGGTCGAGATTAGCCACGGCAAGGGCATCGCGACTCGCTACGGCCATCTCTCGAAGATCCTCGTCGGCGACAACGCCCGCGTCGTTCGCGGCCAGCTGATCGCACTGATGGGCTCGACCGGCCGCTCGACCGGTTCGCATCTTCACTATGAAGTCCGCATCGACGGCCACGCGGTCAACCCGGTACCGTTCCTGACCACCGCGGATTACCTCCTCGCCGCGCAGGACCGCTCGGTAAACGCGATCCCGGTCTCCACCGGTGGCCCCGCCGCGCAGGACTAAACTCCTTCTAGCTCCCCTCCCTGAAAGGGAGGGGCTGGGGGTGGGTAGGCCAGCTTAAGCCACCGCCGTCCACCATGCGGAAGCCGACCCACCCCCGACCCCTCCCTTCCAGGGAGGGGAGAAGCAGGCTCTGGTTCAGCCCTCCCAAACCCAAGGTTGCCGCCGCTACCGCAACCTCCTATCTCCAGCGCATGGCAACGCTGGTCCAAGACATCATCCTCACCCCCTCCGCCGCGGCGCGCGTCGCGGCGATCGCCGTCAAGCAGGGGAAGCCGGCGATCCTGCGACTCTCGGTCGACGGCGGCGGTTGTTCCGGGTTCCAGTACAAGTTCGGGTTCGCCGATTCGGTCGAGTCCGATGACGTGATCGCCGAGCATGATGGCGTGAAGCTCGTCGTCGACAGCGTCAGCATCGATCTCGTGCGTGGTTGCGCGGTCGATTACGTCGAGTCGCTGGCCGGTGCCGCGTTCAAGGTCGAGAACCCCAACGCCGCGTCGGGTTGCGGCTGCGGCTCCAGCTTCTCGGTCTGAGACTGTCATGAAAATCGTCACGTACAACGTCAATGGCATCAAGGCGCGGCTGCCGCGGCTGATCGAGTATCTCACCGAAGACCAGCCCGACATCGTCTGTCTCCAGGAACTGAAGTCGAGCGACGACACCTTCCCGATTGCCGACATCGAGGCCGCCGGCTACGGCGCCGTTTGGCATGGCCAAAAGGCGTGGAACGGCGTCGCGATCCTGGCGAAGAGCGGCACGCCCGTCGTCCGCCAGCGAGGACTTGAAGGCGAACCCGAGGACGAGCACAGCCGCTACATCGAAGCGGAGATCGACGGCCTGATCGTCGCCGCGCTCTATTTGCCCAACGGCAACCCGCAGCCCGGTCCGAAGTTCGATTATAAACTCCGCTGGATGGACCGCCTCGCCGCCCGTGCGCGCGTCCTGCTCGCGGAGGAAAAGCCGGCCATCCTTGCCGGCGACTACAACGTCATCGCGAACGACGACGATACCTTCTCGGTCCGCGCGATGCAGGACGACGCGCTTATGCAGCCCGAAAGCCGCGAGCATTACCGCGCGCTCGTCGCACAGGGCTGGACCGACGCGCTCCGCACGCAATTCCCGAAGGGCGGCGTCTGGACGTTCTGGGATTACCAGGCCGGTGCATGGCAGCGCGACGCGGGGTTCCGCATCGACCACGTGTTGCTGAGCCCGCAGGCGGCCGACCGGATGATGGATGCCGGCGTCGACAAGGCCTATCGCGGCCGCGAAAAAGCTAGCGACCACGCGCCGACCTGGGTCCGCCTGCGATGAAGCGGCTGATAATCGGTATCGCCCTGGCGAGCCTGTCCGGCGCTGCGATGGCGCAGGACCGCGAATATTGCCCCGATCGACCGGGCATCGATACGCCCGCCTGCACGATCGCGCCCGGCAAGATCTCGGTCGAGACGTCGATCGCGGACTGGACGCGCGACGACCAGCCCGGCTCGCGCGAGGACAACATCCTGTTCGGCGATACGCTCGTTCGCGTCGGCGTGAGCGACTCGATCGAGGCGCGGATTGGCTGGACGCCGTTCGGGCACGACCGGATGCGCGATTCGACCGGCGTGGATTCGGTCAACGGGGTCGGTGACGTGTCGCTCGGGATGAAGGCGAACCTCCATAATCCCGACGGCGCCGGCTTGTCGGTATCGGTGCTGCCATTCGTGACGCTGCCGGTTGGCCGCTCGTCGATCGGCGCCGGCGATTGGGGCGCAGGGTTCCTCGTTCCCGTGACCTACGAGATTTCCGACACGGTCTCGCTCGACCTCACACCGGAGATCGATGCGGCGGTCGATCAGGACGGCGACGGCCGGCATCTCGCGTACAGTTCGACCGCTGGCCTCGCGGTGAAGCTCAACAAGGCCTTCACGCTTACCGGCGAGATGCAGGCGCTCCGCGACGACGATCCGCAGCAGCATGAGACGCAGGCGGTCGCGGCGCTGTCGCTCGCATGGATGGCGAACGACGACCTCCAGTTCGACCTATTCGGCGCGGCGGGGTTGAACGCCAATACGCCGGATGCGCGGCTGTATGCTGGCATATCCCGGCGCTTCTAGATGCTGGCCGGCCTGCTCCTGCTCCAAGCGGTAGCCGGGCCGCCGCTTCCACTTGAACTGCGCAAGCGGCCTGTTCGGCCGACGATGCCGTGTCCGGTCCAGACCGACCCCGATGGCGAAATTGTCGTCTGTGCTCGTTCGAGCGACCAAAGGTTGGCGACGCTAGCCGAGCCGGTCCAGCCGCCGCGGGGTGACCCGCTGTCGTTCCGGCTGCCGGGTGGCGGCAAGGGTAACGTCCACGCGATCCGCACCGAGCTACCCGGTGCGATTGGGCAGGGGGCCGCGGTGACGCTTAAAATGCCCTTCGGTAAGGGGAGCCGTGAGTAGCGGCACGATGCCTTCCGTCATCCTGACGAAAGTCAGGATCCAGAGCCAAAATGGAGTAGCGTTTGGTACCCTGGGTCCTGACTTTCGTCAGGATGACGAAGAAGGCGCGCGCCTTAAAGCACCCGCTCGTACACCTGGTACACCTTGTTCACCCGGCTCTCGATCGTCTCCGCGATCGACCGCATCCCCTGGTTGTCGTCCAGGATCCAGCCGATCTCCGCACGCTGCGCGCTGTAGTTCTCAACCGAGGCACGACGGATATATTCGATCATCATGAAGGCCAGCTGGCTTGCCATACGCGACGCCTGCAACTCCTTCACCACCCCCATCAACGGCACGCGCACCGTCCGCACCTTGGGCTTACGCAGCCACCACAACAGCTTCGCCCAGCCGAACGGCAACAGGCTCCCGTTCAGCGGCTTGATCGCCTCGTTCAGGTCCGGCAGCGTGATCATGAACGCGACCGGCTTCCCGTCCAGCTCGGCAATCCGGATCAGGTCGTTGAAGACGATCGGCTTCAGCTTCACGCCGACGTCCTTGATCTCGGGCGGGGTGAGCGGCACGAATCCCCAATTGTCGCGCCACGCGTCGTTGAGGATCGACAGGATGATCGCCGCCTCCTCCTCGAACTTCGTCTTGTCGACGTTGCGGACGCTGATCCGCGGGTTCTTCTCGCCGGACTTGATGATCCGCTGGACGATCGGCGGGAACTGCTTCGTGACGTCGACCTCATAGGTCATCAGCTGCTTGATCGGACGGTACTGCGCCCATTCGATCCAGCCGCGATATTCGCGCTTGGCGTGGCCCATCATGATCGTCGGCGGATGGTCGTATCCGTCGATCAGCAGGCCCGGCTCCTCCCAGATCGACATGCTGATCGGCCCCAGCGCGCGCGTCATGCCCTGCTCGCGCAGCCATGCCTCGGCGCGCTCCAGCAGCGCCTGAAACACGTCCTGCCGCTCCGCTTCCATCAGGCCCCATTGGCCGACGCCGGGCCCGAAGCCCTGCTCGGGCGGCATCGTTAGCGCAAGCGTATCGATATGAGCGGAAATCCGCCCGACCGCGCGGCCGTCTTCCTCGGCCAGGAACAACTGCGCCTTGGCATGGCTGAACCAGCCGTTCTTCTCGGGCGTGATCAGTCCCAGCGCTTCCGACTTCAAAGGCGGCACCCAATTGGGATCGTCGGCATAGAGACGGAACGGCAGATCGATGAAGATCTTGCGATCCTTCTTGGTCTCGACCGGTCGAATGATGAGCTTGGCCATGTCGTGTTCCCAAATACGCAGTTGCGCGTGTCTACCCAGCGAAGCGAATAAAGGCGAGTGACACGTGCGTCATCGCAAGACCCTGTCAGAGTGATCGGGTTTCCTCCGGCACGGTGGCATCCGTGCGGCCTGTAAATGCCACGGTACCGCCACTATCTTCGGGCAATGGATATGCCCATGGACACATCGCTCAGCCTCGCTCGCGGCACGGCCGCTCCAGCTTCCACTCCCGCGGGTTCGTCCCGTGTCGGCGGGATCGAGCGCGTTGCCGACGACAAGGCGATGCTGCGTGCAGCCGCAGACCTGACGCGCGATCTCGTGAAGCCGCGCCCGGCGATCTACTGGGCCGACCTCATCGCATCGATGGTTGTCGGCTACGGTGCGCTGGCAGTGGCGGCTAGCTCGACGTCGACGCCGGTGGTGATCGTTGCCGGCATAATGGCGATGCTTGGGCTCTACCGCGGTCTGAGCTTCATCCACGAAGTCAGCCACATGAAGCACGCCTCCGTCCCGAACTTCCGGCTCGGCTGGAACGTGCTGGTCGGCGTTCCGCTGTTGACCCCGTCGTTCATGTACGAGGGCGTCCATAACCTCCATCACGCCAAGACGCGCTACGGCACGGTCGAGGATCCCGAATATTTGCCGCTCGCGCTGATGAAGCCGTGGACGCTGCCGCTGTTCATCGTCGTGTCGGCGCTCGCGCCGATCGCGCTGCTGATCCGGTTCGCGATCCTGTCGCCGATCTCGCTGCTGTCGCCCAAGCTGCGGACGATGATCGTCGAACGCTATTCGGCACTTGCGATCAACCCGCAGTTCCGCCGTCGCGCGCCCGAAGGCGAGGCGAAGGTATATTGGGATCGGCTCGAGATTGCCGCGAGCTTGTGGGCGATCACGCTGATCGCGATCACCGTCACTGGCGTGCTGCCGTTGCGTGCGTTCGTGACGATCTTCGCGGTAGCCTCGGCATTCGCGGTGCTCAACCAGGTCCGTACGCTGGTCGCGCATCTCTGGGAAAATGACGGCGAGCCGATGACGGTCACCGCGCAGTATCTCGATACGGTCAACGTCCCGCCGCCGGCGCTGTTGCCCGCGCTCTGGGCGCCGGTGGGTCTGCGCTACCACGCATTGCATCACCTGCTGCCGGGGCTGCCCTATCACGCGCTGGGGGAGGCTCACCGGCGGATCACCGCCGAACTCGATGCCCTCTCGCCGTATCACAAGGCGAGCTATCCTGGTCTGCCCGGTCTGGTGAGTAAGATCGCACGCAGCACGATGGTTCGACGCTGATCAGAATGCCGGGCCGGTCGCGAACGACTGGCCCAGCATTCCAGATTATTTCACAGCGTCGAACTGCTTGAGCGCCATGACCGCGTTCCGCCCGACATCGGTCGTCGGCGACAATTTTGCAGCCGTTCCCCAAGCCTCCCGCGCGGCCGCTTCGTCGCCGGCCACCGCGGCGATGTTCCCCGCTTCCAGCTGAACCGACGCATCGTCGGCCGAGCGCTTCAACGCCTGTGCGATATCTGCTTTGGCGCGCGGAATGTTGCCCATCCGACGGGCTAGCGTCGCCGACAACAGCCAAGCAAGCGGGTCGGCGCCGGCGGTGGTCAGCGCCAGATCAAGATCGCTCCGCGCCGCATCAAGCTCTCCCGCCGCGACCAGCGCGCGCGCATGATCCAGTTGCGCTTCACCCAGCGGCAGTCCGGTCAGCGACCCCGCGGTAAGCGCGGAATCGAGCGCGACACGCGCCTTGGCGGGCTGCCCCGAGGCGAGCCATGCATTGCCCGCCTGTGCCCAATAATTGGCTGCGCGCGTATCCTTCGCGATCTGAGCCTCCCGCGCCGCTTCCTCGAATTCGGCTGCGGCGGACGGCCAATTCTTTTCGGCGGCGAAGGCGAGCCCGGCGCATTGCCGCGCGAAATACCGTCCCCCGCTGATCCGCCAGCGACCCGCCTCGGCGCGTGCGGCGGCGGGATCGCTCTGCGTCAGGGCGGCGCAGCGAGCGAACCGACCACCCTGCACATCGACGGGTCCGGCAGCAGGGGCGGTGGCTGGACTGGGGGCGGCGGCCTGCGCAGCGGCAAGCAACACTATCAGGATCATAAGGCGGCGATCACATCCTCGACCGCCCGGATGATAAGGGAAATGTCGCTGTCACGCGACAGGCGGTGGTCGCCGTCCTTGACCAGCCACGTCTGCACGTCCGCTGAACGCAAAAGCTCGGCAAGCCGCGCGGTACGATGCCACGGCACGTCCGGATCGCGCTGCCCTTGTACCAGCCGGACCGGACCGTCGAACGCGATCTCGCCAAACATCAGCCGGTTCGCCTCGCCCGACGACCAGAATGCGCGGGTATAGACCGTCGGCTCGGGGCCATAGGGGTTCTTGCGCTCGATCCGGCCGTTGCTGAGCAGCGCCATCTTCTCGTCGGTGGTAAAGCCCCAGTCGGTGAAGTCGGGCGCCGGCGCGATCCCGACCAGACCCTTGACCAGATCGGGCCGCATCTTCGCCGCCAGCAGCATCAGCCAGCCGCCCATCGACGATCCGACGAGGATCGCCGAATCCTCCACCAGCGCATCGATCATCGCCAGCGCGTCGTCGCGCCAATCGGCTAGCGTCTGGTCCTCGAACGCGCCTTCGCTCTGCCCGCACCCTCCATAGTCGAACCGCAGGAACGCGCGCCCCTCGGACTTCGCCCACGCCTCCAGCGTCACGGCCTTGGTCCCCATCATGTCGGACGCATAGCCCGACAGGAACACGATCGTCGGTCCCGTCACGCCCTCGGCCGCGGGCGTATGGTGATAGGCGAGGCGAGGGCGCTCCTTAGCGGGAGGCGTCGGTGCAGGCGGCGTGGCGGTATCGGTCATGCCGACACCTTAGCCGCCCCTCAGCGCTGGAGAAAGGCGTCGAGTGCAGCCTGGAACGCGGCGGGCTGGTCGAGCATCACGAAATGCGCCGCATCGCCGATATCGACGAAGGTTACGTGCGGGGCGCCGACATACGCCTTCCGATACAGGGCATCGGCAGCCAGCTTGGTCGGCCCGACCGCGTTCCACGGATAGACCAGCGTAATCGGCGCTGCGATCGACGCCATGTCGGGACGCAGGTCGGTGGTAAGGTCCTCATACATCGCCTGCGCCGAGACGCGCGCATCCGCGTTGGCCGCCCAATCGGCAACCGCCGCGCGCGACGCGGGCTTCAGTGCCATGCGCGCAGCAAGCGCCTCGTTCGCCGCCGGGTTCGCCGGCTTCCCGTACGCCGCGGCCATCCCGGCGCGCATCGCCCTGGCCTGCGGTTCGAGCGCCGCCACGGTCGCGCCGGGCGCGAAGATCTCGCCGATATACGGCAGCGAATCGACGATCATCAGCTTGCCGACGTCGTCCGGATGCGCCTTCGCCAGCATCAGCGCGACCAGCCCGCCCATCGAATGCCCGACGATCGCCGGCTTGCCGAGCTTCGACTGGGCAATGAGCGTGTGCAGGTCGCCGACGATCCCATCGAGAATGCCCGGCGACAGGTTGGCGCGCGGATCGTCACCGCCAAAGCCGTTGATCTGCACCACATACACCCTGTGCGACTTGGCGAGCGTGGGCACGACGCCCGCCCACACCGCGCGGGGAGACGACAGCCCCGGAACGAGGATCACCGGCGTACCCTTGCCAACAGTCTGCACCGAGATGTGCGGCATCTGCGCCTCGGCCGCATCGACCTTCGGCATGGCGGCCGCCGCAGCCTGCGCGTGGCTCGCCGCGGGATTTAGGACGATCATCAGCGTTGCGGCGGTAGCGGGAAGACGAGCTTTGAAGTGCGAAATCATGTCATGACTCCTTCGACGGGCTAGTGAAAATGTCTTCGATGCTGAGATCGAACAGTTCGGCGATCTTGAACGCGAGCGGCAGCGACGGATCATAGCGCCCCGTCTCGATCGCATTGACGCTCTGCCGCGAGACGCCGAGACGGTCGGCCAGGTCGCCCTGGCTCCAGTCCCGCGCGGCACGCAGCACCTTGAGGCGGTTCTTCATGCTGCGCGCCGCGTCACCACGATATTGTACCCCCAGCCGACCCACATGCCCGCGAACCAGAGCACCGCGGCGTAGTAGGAAACGATGTGCGGGACGAGGCCGAACCCTTCGAGAAACCCCCAGGCCGTGACGATGCTGAGCATGAAACCACTGGCGATCAACGACTGCCGGATCATCAACATGCGCATATATTCGTCGGTTTCTTCGATCAGGTAGCGGCCGATCGCGGCGAATATGCCGATAACCGGCAGAGCGGGCAGGATCGCCGCCACATAGGCCGGGGGACCCGTCAAAAGATGCCGGCTGAAGCTGTAGACGACCGTCATCAGGCTCGCCGCGTACAGGATCATTAACACGATGACCCGCCGACTATATTGGCGGACCGCTGCACTGTAAGCCATGGAAAGCACCCTTTCGAATCAGTAAAGGGAACTTGTCACTATGCCTAGGTAGAGTCAATGACGCTTTACATGGCCGCGCTTCCTTCTCTGCCGGGAAGAGATGGTACGGAGGGTGACGGAGGGGGGGGCAGGGCGCGGACCAGACGTGGCCGCGGACGCGTCCTTGGTGTGACCTTATCGTAACCTTTGGATGCCTGCGGGCTCCCCAGGGATCGTCAGATGATGAATTCGACCGTCTTCATCTGCGTCTGATCGGCCGCCACGGCGCCGCGCTTCAGCACCATCTGGCGGTGCAGTTCGGCGACCGTGTCGCTCCCGCGCGTCTTGCACAACGCCGGCACGACCGCATGGACCAGCGCACCGAGGCCGCCCTTGATCATCGTCATACCGAAGCGCCCGGCGACGCCGAAATGCTCGACATAGCTCTCCCCGACGGTGGCAGGGTGGTCGAGGAACAAGCGGCGGAACATGGGCGGTCTCCTGCTTGCTCTGTATCAGGTAGCGGCCAAGGCGTCGACCATTCCCGCCGCCAGCACGCTCAGCGTGTCGTCGCGCGCGCCCATCACCACGATCCGGTCGCCCCGCCGCGCCTCCGCGACCAGCGCCGCGGCGGCCTCGGCACGGTCGGCGACATGCCGCGCGTCCCGACCACCCTCGACGATCTGTCCGACGATGTCCGCGCTGGTGACCTCCCGCGCGACCGTCCCGCCGTAATACGCCGGGTCGGGCAGGACGAGCACGTCGTCCTCCGCCATCCGCTCGACGAACGTAGCGACAAGCTCGCGCCCCATGACCTTCAACGGCCCATATCCATGCGGCTGGAAGAACAGGAGCAGCCGCCCCGGAAACGCGTGGAGCGTATCGAGCGTCGCGGCGATCTTGTCCGGGTTGTGCCCGAAATCGTCGATCACCGCGACTCCGCCGGCCTCTCCGACGAGATCGAAGCGACGACGCAGCCCCGTGAAGCCAGCAATCGCCTTCACCGCATCGGCCAACGATACGTCCGCCGCCATCGCCGCCCCGATTGCCGCCAGCGCATTCGACACGTTATGCCGCCCGGGTACTGCCAGCTTCACCGGCGTCCGCACGCCGCGCGAGACGATGTCGAAGCGGATCGCGAACGGCTCCGGCTTAAGATTCTCGGCACGTAGATCCGCCGACGCATCAATCGCAAAGGTGGTGATCTGACCGCGCGGCAGCCGCGAGGCGAGTGTCGCCGCATCGGGATCGTTCGCGTTCACCACCGCCGTCTCGGCCTTCGCGACGAAGTCCCCGAACAGCAGTCGCAGTTCCTCCAGCGACTTGTGATCGAGGCTGACGTTGTTGAGCACCGCGATCTTCGGCGCATAGCCCGCGATCGACCCGTCGCTCTCGTCGACCTCGCTGACGAACGCCTCGCCCTCGCCGACCAGCGCACTCGCGAACGGGGCGTCGGGGGTGGCGAAGTTCTTCATCACCGCGCCGTTCATCACCGTCGGATCGCGCCCGACGGCATGCAGGATCCAGCCGATCATCCCGGTGACGGTCGACTTGCCGCTCGTGCCCGCGACACCGATCGGCAGGCGGCTGTCGTTGAACAACGACGCCAGCATTGCCGCGCGGGTCGAGCGGGTGCAGCCGAGCGCATCCGCCGCGATCATGTCCGGCACGGTCGCTTCGATCGCCGCCGAGGCGATGACGAGCTGGTCGGCCGAGACGATCCCGCTGCCGTCCTGCGGGAACAGCGCAACGCCCTTCGCCGCGAGGTCGTCGAACTTCGCCGGCACGCGGCCCTGGTCAAGATTGCGGTCTGATCCCGCGACGGTCGCGCCACGGCCGGCGAGGATCATCGCGAGCGGCATCATGCCGCTGCCGCCGATGCCGACGAAGAAACAGGGTTTGCTGATATCCATCGGCCCGCGATATGGGCGGTTTGGTAACGGGGCAAGGTCGGGAACACGAACAATGCGCATCGGTGTCCTCGCCGCGTCGAGCCGGACCAATCCCGCGGCGATCGCCAAGATCACGGCGTATGCGGCGACGGCGTTCCCCGAGGTCGAGCTGGTCTTCCACCTGCAATGCCTGGAGACCGACGGCCATTTCGCCGGCTCCGACTTCCGACGGGCGGCAGCGTTCCTCGAATATGCCAATGATCCCGCGTTCGATGCGATCTGGTTCCTGCGCGGTGGTTATGGCTCGAACCGCATTCTGGCGATGGTCATGCCCGAACTCGGTCGCGCAGCGCGGCACAAGACGTACCTCGGCTATTCCGACGTCGGCTTCCTGCTCGGCGCGCTCTATGCCCGGCGGATTGGCAGACCCGTGCACGGCCCGATGGTCAGCGATGTGAACCGCCATGACGGCGAGGCGACGGTGGCGCGGTCGCTCGGCTGGATGGTGCACGGTGACCGGGCGGGGCTGGAGCCAGGACTGAACGGGCACCCGTCGGCGGCGTTCAACCTCAGCATCCTCACCTCGCTGATCGGCACGCCGTGGCTGCCCGACCTTACCGACCACGTCCTGATCGTCGAGGAGGTATCCGAGCCTATGTACGCGATCGACCGGATGCTCTTCAAAGTCGCCAACGCCACGCAGTTGAAGGGCATCGCCGGCCTGCGCCTCGGCGCCGTGACCGCGGTGCAGGAGAACGATCCACCTTGGGGCGAGACGCTGGATTACATGATGGTGCGGTGGAGCCGCGACATGGGCGTGCCGTATCTTGGCCGCGCCGAGGTCGGCCACACGCAGGCAAACCATGTCGTCCCGTTCGGGGTGGCGTGACGTTCGACACCGGCTTGCCTATATAGGGTGTGCGACGGCATAAGCCGCGCCTCTTCCAACACCAGAAAGTCCTCCATGTCCGCCATGTTCCGAATTACGCTGCCCGACGGTTCCGTCCGCGAGGTTGCGCCCGGGACTACCCCCGCGGATGTCGCCGCTGCGATCGGGCCGGGCCTGGCCAAGGCTGCGCTCGCCGCGCGCATCGACGGGCAGGTGCGCGATCTCAACCGACCGTTCGAGGGCGACACCGCACTCGCGCTGGTGACCGCGCGCGACGAGGCGGATGCGCTCGAACTGGTCCGCCACGATCTTGCGCACGTTATGGCCGAAGCGGTCCAGCACCTCTTCCCCGGTACGCAGATCACCTTCGGTCCCGCGACCGACGACGGCTTCTATTACGACTTCGCGCCGAAGGACCGCCCCTTCACCGAGGAAGACCTGCCTGCGATCGAAGCCGAGATGCGCGCGATCATCGCCCGGAACGAGCCGTTCCTGCGCGAGGTCTGGACGCGTCAGCAGCTGATCGACCGCTGGACGCAGCAGGGTGAGAGCTTCAAGGCCGAATGGGCCGCCGAACTGCCCGAGGGCGAGGAACTGACGATTTACCGTCAGGGCGAGTGGCTCGACATGTGCCGCGGGCCGCACATGGCCTCGACCGGCAAGCTCGACCCCGCCGCCTTCAAGCTGACCCGCGTAAGCGGTGCCTATTGGCGCGGCGACCAGAAGAACGCGATGCTCAGCCGCATCTACGGCACCGGCTGGCTCAACAAGAAGCAGCTCGACCAGCATCTCTTCCGCCTCGAGGAAGCTGCGAAGCGCGATCACCGCAAGATCGGCGCGGAAATGGACCTGTTCCACCTCCAGTCCGAGGCACAGGGGTCGGTGTTCTGGCATCCCAACGGCTTCGTGCTCTGGCGCCAGCTGGAGGCGTATATGCGCCGCCGTCTCGACGCCGCCGACTATGCCGAGGTCAAGACCCCGCAGTTGATGGACGCCAAGCAGTGGGAGCAGTCGGGCCACTGGGGCAAGTACCGCGAGAACATGTTCGTCGTCCCCGACGAGATCCCGAACGGCGAGGATGAGGGCGCAGTCCTGTCCGGCGAGGGCGAGCTGATGGCGCTCAAGCCGATGAACTGCCCGGCTCACGTGCTGATCTTCAAGCAGGGGATCAAATCCTACCGCGACCTGCCGATCCGGATGGCCGAGTTCGGCTGCTGCCACCGCAACGAGCCGCACGGCGCGCTGCACGGGATCATGCGCGTCCGCCAGTTCACGCAGGACGACGCGCATATCTTCGTCCGCGAAGACCAGCTGGTCGAGGAAGTGCGCAAGTTCTGCGAGCTGCTCAACAGCGTCTACAAGGACCTGGGCTTCGAAGACTATGCGGTGAAGCTCGCGCTGCGCCCCGAGAAGCGGTTCGGCGACGACGCGATGTGGGACAAGGCCGAGGCGGAATTGCGCGAGGCGGTGATGCAGTCCGGCCTGAGCGATACGATCAAGGCGAACTTCGAGGAACTGCCGGGTGAGGGCGCCTTCTATGCCCCGAAGCTCGAATTCCATTTGACCGACGCGATCGGCCGGACGTGGCAGGTCGGCACGATCCAGTCGGACCGCGTGCTGCCCGAACGACTCGACGCATCTTATGTCGGCGCGGACGGCGAGCGGCATCGCCCGGTGATGCTCCACCGCGCGATCCTCGGTACGTTCGAGCGTTTCATCGGCATCCTGATCGAGCATCATGCCGGCCGCTTCCCGCTCTGGCTCGCGCCGGTGCAGGCGGTCGTGGCAACGATCGTGTCGGATGCCGACGACTATGCACTTGAGGTTGCGGCTAAGCTGAAGGCGGCGGGCATTCGCGTCGAAACGGACCTGCGCAACGAGAAGATCAACTACAAGGTGCGCGAGCATTCGCTGGCGAAGGTGCCGAACCTGCTGGTCGTCGGCAAGCGCGAGGCCGAGGAGGGCAAGGTCGCGCTGCGTACGCTCGGCAGCCAGGCGCAGACCATCCTGACGCTCGACGAAGCGATCGCGCGTCTTGCGGACGAGGCACGCGCACCCGATATGTGATCCAACGGGGCTGGCTTTCCGCGCATGCGTTTCTGCGCTATAAGCCGGCCCAAATACTTTGTCAGAAACTTCAGGAGCAAACCCCATACGTCCTCCCACGATGCGCCGGCCGATGCAGACGCCCGCAATGAACGGCCCGCGATTCAACGAATTCATCCAGAGCCAGAAGGTCCGCGTGATCGATCACGAGGGCGAGAATCTGGGCGTGATGTACACGCGCGAAGCGATCGAGCAGGCAGCCGAGCATGGCCTCGACCTGGTCGAAGTGTCGCCTAACGCCGATCCGCCCGTCGCCAAGTTCCTCGATGTCGGCAAGTTCAAGTACGAGGCGCAGAAGAAGGCGAACCTCGCACGCAAGTCGCAGAAGACGCAGGAGATCAAGGAGATCAAGATGCGTCCGAACATTGACGACCATGACTACGACACGAAGATGAAGAAGGTGAACGACTTCATCGGCGAGGGCGACAAGGTCAAGATTACGCTGCGCTTCCGCGGTCGCGAACTCAGCCACGGCCAGCTCGGCATGAACCTGTTGAAGCGCGTCCAAGACGACGTCGCGGAGATCGCCAAGATTGAGGCGTATCCCCGCATGGAAGGCCGCCAGATGCTGATGGTGCTCGCACCGAAGTGATGGCTGAGCAGCCTCAGGCTGCTATTTTGTGAGATTGAAGGCTGGTCGGTCCCGAGGGATCGGCCGGCCTTTTTTGCGTATGGCATGTTTGCGGCGCGCCCTCACGCATTCAAGTCCGCCGTCTTTTACGATCCAGCAGCTTGGCGAGCCGGCATCGACATGGGTGTCGACGGAATGGCTAGAGGCTTGGAGCAGGCCATCTCGGCAGGGCCTGCTCTCCAAATTTGCGAATGCAGGATGGCGGCGGATGGGGTGTCATTGCCGCGATCTCTCCCACCCCAGCAGACCATCGCCATAGAAACGATCTTGCCTGCGTTGCCGGCGAGACGCGACCGACATCGAAATCACTAGAGCCCTCTTTGGGCTCCCCCTCCCTGAAACAGTTGCGATTTGAAACTAGGGTTTGGTGCCTGTCACTATGTGGCGGTTTGGAGACACAATGTTCAAAAACAGACTTCCGTATGCGGAAATCACTAGACGTGAAGGGTGGAATATCTCTACCTAACGGCCAAACCATAAGTTCGAAAACATTCGAGCACGTCAGGGAGAGAATGCCGATGCGTATGACCGCATATCTGTTGTCCGCCGTAGCGACTGCGGCCATCGTCACGCCGGCATTCGCGCAACAGGCGACGTCCACCGTCGAAGCGCAGGCGTCGCCCTCGCAGGGTACCGCCAACGCATCGGTTGCGGGCCAGACCAACGCGGCAACGGACGCCGACACCACGCGGGCGGCAAGTGCCAACGCCGGGATTCAGGGTAACGCCAGCGACATCGTCATCACTGCGACGCGCCGTTCCGAGCGTCTGTCGAACGTGCCAATCGCGGTTTCGGCAGTCGGTCAGGAAGCACTGCAGAATTCGGGCGGCAGCGACATCCGCTCGCTCAACCAGCTTGCGCCGTCGTTGCTGATCTCGTCGACCGGTAACGAATCGAACGCGTCCGCGCGTATTCGCGGAATCGGTACGGTCGGCGACAATCCCGGGCTCGAAAGCTCGGTCGCGGTCTTCATCGACGGTGTCTATCGCAGCCGCACCGGCGTCGGTCTCAACGAACTGGGCGAGATCGACCGCGTCGAGGTTCTGCGCGGCCCGCAGGGCACGCTGTTCGGTCGCAACGCCTCCGCGGGCCTGATCAACATCATCACACGGTCGCCCGAGTTCGACTGGCATGGCAACGCCGAGGCGACCTATGGCAATTACGACCAGAAGCGCCTTGCGGGCGGCGTCACCGGGCCGCTGATCGCCGACAAGCTCGCCTTCCGGGTCGACGGCGTCTACGTGAATCGCAACGGCTTCTACAAGAACGTCACGGCAGCCAACGGCAGCGAGAGCCGCGTCAACGACCGCGATCGGTATTTCGTCCGCGGCCAGTTGCTGTTCAAGCCGACCGATACCCTCAGCTTCCGCCTGATCGGCGACTATTCGCACCGCAAGGAAAGCTGCTGCGGCGCGGTCTATTACAACCAGGTCGAGACGACCGATCCCACCCCGAACGCAGCCGGCGTCGCGCCGTTCTTCGCCACCGTCAACACCGATGGCGCGGTCACGAACAACACGACGAACCGCATCGTCGACATCCTGCGTCGCCAGGGTGCGGTGTTCCCGCTGGCCGGCAACACGCCTGATCCGTTCAGCCGCGACGTCGCGATCACGCCCGGCCAGACCTTCCGGAATACGACCAAGGATTACGGCGGCTCGCTGCAGGCCGACTGGGATCTCGGTGGCGCGACGTTGACGTCGATCACTGCGTATCGCCAGTACAAGTCGGGCAATGCGGGCGATGTCGATTATACCAATGTCGATCTCACGCACCGTGCGGCGGACGGCAATGCCTACCGCCAGTTCAAGACCTTCACGCAGGAAGCGCGCCTCCAGGGTTCGCTGTTCAACGACAAGCTCGACTGGCTGGTCGGCGGCTTCTACTCGAACGAAAAGCTGAAGCTGGTCGATAACGTCGTCTTCGGCGCGCAATACGGGCAGTTCGCGGCCTGCCGCCTCGTCGCCACAGTCAGCCCGAACGCCGTGCTGCAGAACCAGAACAACCCAGGCTGCATGAGCGCGGCCGGACGCGCGACCATCGCCGGCGCCTTTGGCCCGGCTGGTGGTCTGATCACGTCGGCGCTCGACCGCCTGACCGGTGGGGTCGGTCTCGGTGGCGGGGTCAACAACGTCGGCGACTCCGGCTCGATCTATCGTCAGAAGAGCGAGAACTACGCGTTCTTCACGCACAATATCCTGCATCTGACCGACACGTTGTCGCTGACCGGCGGTCTTCGCTACACGCACGAAACGAAGAAGTTCAATGCGAAGTTCAACAACAACAACACGGTCTGCCCGATCCAGCAGGCGGCACTCGCGCCCCTCACGCAGTCGCAGAGCGGCGCCACGGCGTTCGCGCAGGGCATCGTGACCTTGACCTGCACCGGCAACTCCAGCCCGGCGTTGAACGCGCTGAACCTCAACGACAGCTTCGGCGACGGCGAGTTCACCGGCACGGCAGTCCTGTCGTGGAAGCCGTTCACCAAGCTGCTGACCTACGCGTCGTTCGCCAAGGGCTACAAGGCGGGCGGCTACAACCTCGACCGTTCGGATCTCGGCGGGGTAAACGGCGTGCTGACGCCGCGGACCAATGCCGATGCACCGGGCCTGCGCTTCAACGCCGAGAAGGTGAACAATTACGAACTCGGGGCGAAGTTCAACACGCGCGGCTTCACGTTCAACGTCGCCGCGTTCCGCGAGGAGTTCACCGACTTCCAGCTCAACACCTTCAACGGCTCGATCTTCGTCGTGCAGAACATCGAAGCGTGCAAGGACAGCCTGGGCGGCCTCGATAGCGACAACGGGTTCAATCCGGTCACCGGTGCGCAGACGGGAGGGTGCCCGACCAACCGTTCGAAGAAGCCGGGCGTGATCTCGCAGGGCGTCGAGCTGGAAGCGACGATGTCACCGATCAAGCAGGTCACGTTCACGGCGGGCTATACCTATGCGGATACCCATTTCCGCAAGAACCTGATCGGCAGCTCGACCACCGGCGAGCCGCTCGACCGAGCACTCTTCCTGCTGCCGGGCAGCCAGTTGTCGAACGCCCCCAAGAACGTCGTCACGACGTCGTTCGCCTGGACACCGGATCTCGGCTCGAACGGCATGTCGGGGCTAATCTATGTCGATAGCCGCCTGTCGTCGGACTATAATACCGGTTCCGATCTGGCGCCGGAGAAGAAGCAGGACGGCTTCGCCGTGGTGAATGCCCGCGTTGGCCTGCGCGGCAAGGATCAGGCTTGGGCACTGGAATTCTGGGCACAGAATGTGTTCAACAAGAACTACATCCAGGTCGCGTTCAACACGCCGTTCCAGGGTGCCGGGTCTTCGGCCAACGTCGCAGCCTATGGCGGCACCGGCAACGCGCTCTACTCGGCATTCCTCGCCGAGCCACGCACTTACGGCCTGACGCTGCGCTCGCGCTTCTGATCGGGGGACTGAGTGAAAAAGCCGGCCCGCAGTTCGCTGCGGGCCGGCTTTTCCGTGCTCGTGCCTGTGCCCGGGCAATCCTGCTGAACACGCGCTGTTCTCCTGCGAACGCAGGAGTCCAGGTTTCCAAGCGCTACGCTCTGTTACCCTAGGCTCCCGCTTTTGCGGGAGAACACAGTGGCGCTAAGCGGCCAGATCGATCTCTTCGCCGGCCGCCGCCGCCAGCAGCCGCCGCTCCAGCGTCCTCAACCGCGCGGGCTGCGTGATCCGATCGCCGGTCAGGTCGGTGACGTAGAAGGTATCCACGGCCCGCTCGCCATAGGTCGCGACGTGCGCGGAGTGGATCGTCACCTTCGACTGGAACAGCGCATTTGCGAGCTGGTTCAGCAGCGCCGGCCGATCGCGCGCATTGACCTCGACCACAGTGAATCGGTTCGACGCCTTGTTGTCGACCAGCGCATTCGGCACGATGTCGAACGCCTCCGCGCGCGTGCGGGGTAGCGGTTTCGCGACGAGGCGGTCGGCAAGCTTGCCGCGGTTGGCCAGCGCGTCCTCGATTGCGGTCTTCAAACGGGAAAGCTGCCCGGACTCGTCGAACGGCCGCCCGAACGGATCCTGCACGAGGAAATTGTCCACAGCCATCCCGTCGCGCGTGGTATGGATGCGCGCATCGATGATGTTGCCGCCCGCGACGTGGATCGCGCCTGCGATGCGGTAGAACAACCCGGGATGATCGGCAGCGTAGATCGTCACCAAGGTCGCCCCGCGCCCGGGATAGACATGTGCGTCGATCGCGAGCTGCGCGTCGCCCGTGGTCGCCAGGAAGCGGGCGTTGTGCGCCAGCACGTCTTCAGGTTCGGCAATCCAATAGGCTTCGGGGAGCCGGTGAACGAGCGTCGCGAACGACTCCTCGCTCCAGCCTAGCGCGTCCCGCAGATGCTGCTGCTTGGCCGCAATCCGCTCGGCACGACCCTTTTGCTTATGGCCCAGCCGCAGGACTTCCTCGGCCGATTCGTAGAGGTCGCCGAGCAACTGGCGTTTCCAGCCGTTCCACACGCCCGGTCCGACCGCGCGGATGTCGACGATCGTCAGCGTGAGCAGCAGGCGGAGGCGCTCGGGGCTCTGCACCACGTCGCAGAAATCGAGGATCGTCTTGAAGTCGCTGAGGTCGCGCTTGAACGCGGTGGCGGACATCAGCAGGTGCCAGCGCACCAGCCAGGCGACGGTCTCGGTTTCGGCAGGCGTCAGGCCGAAGCGTGGGCACAGCCGCTGCGCCACCTCCGCGCCGAGGATCGAATGATCGCCGCCGCGGCCCTTGGCGATGTCGTGAAGCAAGACCGCAACGTACAGCGCGCGCCGCGACACGATCTGTTCGAAGATCGCACTGGCAAGCGGATGGTCCTCCTTCAGCGTGCCGTTCTCGATCCGCGCGAGCAGGCCGATGGCGCGGATCGTGTGTTCGTCGACGGTGTAGTGGTGATACATGTCGAACTGCATTTGCGCGACGACGCGCGCGAAATCGGGCACGAAGCGGCCGAACACCCCAGCCTCGTTCATCCAGCGCAGCACGAGTTCGGGATCGCGGGGCGAGGTCAGCACGTCGAGGAACAGCGCGTTCGCCGTCGGGCTGTTGCGGACGTCGTCGACCAGCTTGGCGTCTCGCGCAGCGGCGCGCATCGCGAGCGGGTGGATCTCGACGCCGTGCTTGTCGGCCAGCTGGAAGATCTCGATCAGGCGTTCGGGGTCGGCCCGGAAGAAGTCGTCGCTCGGCAGTGCGAGCCGCCCGCGATCGAGCACGAAGCCGTTGAGCTTGCGCGGAGAGCGTCGAATCGTGGGCAACCCGAAACGCCGGCCCCGCGCCGCGAATTTCTCGTCGAGATGCGCGAGGAAGACGCCGCTGAGCGTGCCGACGGTCTTGGCCTGCAGGAAGTAGAACTGCATGAACCGCTCGACCTTCGACTTCCCCGGTCGGTCGGAGAACCGCATCCGGTCGGCGATTTCGCGTTGCAGGTCGAAGGTCAGGCGATCTTCAGCGCGGCCGGTGATGCTGTGGAGGTGGCAGCGTACCGCCTGGAAGAAATTGTCGGCGCGGTGGAACAGCCGGTACTCGGCCTTGGTGAACAACCCGACCTCGACCAGTTCGGCAGCGCGCTGGACGTCGTAGATGTATTTGCCGATCCAGAACAATGCGTGCAGATCGCGCAACCCGCCCTTGCCCTCCTTGACGTTGGGCTCGACGACATAGCGCGTGTCGCCCATCTTGCGGTGCCGCGCGTCGCGTTCGGCGAGCTTGTCGGCGATGAAGGTGCGCGCGGTGTCGGCCTGGACCTCGGTCTTGAAGCGGTGCGACGCCTGCTCGTACAGTTCGGTGTCGCCGCAGACGTAGCGTGCCTCGAGCAGCGCGGTGCGGACGGTGACGTCGCTCTTGGCCTGGCGGACCATCTCGTCGAGCGAGCGGCTGGACTGGCCGAGCTTCAGCCCGAGGTCCCATAGCGCGTACAGCATCGATTCGATCACGCGCTCGGCCCACGGCGTCTGCTTTCCGGGGGTGAGGAAGCCGATATCGACGTCCGAATGCGGCGCCATTTCCGCGCGGCCGTAACCGCCGACGGCGATGAGCGTGAGGCGCTCGCCCGAGGTGGGATTGGGCAGGGGATACAGTCGCTGCGTGGTGAAATCGAACAGGATGCGGAGCAGCGCGTCGATCAGGTACGCCTGCGCACTTGATGCTTCCAACCCACGCGATGGGTGTTCGACGAGGCGACGTTCGACTTCTACCCGGCCTTTCTCCAGCGCTGCCTTCAGCAGCGTGGTCGCGTCGCGGCGGAGTGCGGTCGGGTCGACACCCTCCAACGCGGCGATGGTTTCGGCGACGGCGCGGCGATCGATGATCGTGCGACGGTTGGGGAGATGATCGAAGCGGCCGGACATGACGCCCAGATAGGGGCGCCGGGCGCATGCGTCATCAGGATTGCGCAAAACGTCCGCGAAACGTAACCGGACGCGCGAGTGGAGGACGAAAATGAGCGAACCATTGCGCGTGGCCCTTGCGGGCCTGGGGACCGTTGGCGGCGGGGTTATCCGATTGCTGGATGCGAACCGCGAGTTGATTGCGCGGCGGGCCGGGCGCGAGATCGAGATCGTCGCGGTGTCCGCGCGCGACCGCGGCAAGGATCGCGGCGTCAATCTGTCGCGGTTTGCGTGGGTCGACGATACGACCGCGCTGGCGAAACAGCCGGGGGCTGATGTCGTGGTCGAGCTGATCGGGGGATCCGACGGACCGGCGCTGACGCTCGCGCGGAGCACACTGGGGGCGGGGCGGAGTTTCGTCACCGCGAACAAGGCGATGATCGCGCATCACGGGCTCGAACTCGCGCAGGCGGCCGAAGGGGCAGGCGTCGCGCTGAAATTCGAGGCGGCGGTCGCGGGCGGCATTCCGGTCATCAAGGGGTTGCGGGAAGGTGCTGCGGCGAACGAGATCGCCCGCGTTTATGGGATCCTCAACGGTACGTGCAATTTCATCCTGTCGAAGATGGAATCGGAAGGCCGCGACTTTGCCGAGGTGCTCGCCGAAGCGCAGGCGCTGGGGTTCGCCGAATCCGATCCGAGCTTCGACATCGACGGCGTGGATGCGGCGCACAAGCTGTCGATCCTGGCCGCGGTCGCGTTTGGCACGCAGCCCGCGTTCGACGACGTTGCGATCAGCGGTATCCGGCATCTGCTGGGTGCGGACATCGCCGAGGCGGCGGCGCTGGGGTATCGCGTGCGGCTGCTCGGGCTGGCGGAAGCTGGCGCGGATGGGCTGTTCCAGCGTGTGCATCCGCATCTGGTGCCGATCGATCATCCGTTGGCGCACGTCACAGGATCGCTGAACGCGGTGGTGGCCGAGGGCAATTTCGTTGGTCGCCTGTTGTTCCAGGGCGCGGGCGCGGGCGATGGCCCGACCGCGAGCGCGGTAGTGGCCGACCTGATCGATATCGCCCGCGGCGAGTTCGGCCCGCCGTTCGCGATGCCGGTCGTCTCGCTGACGGCGGCACCCAAGGCGGACAGCGGCGAGCGGCGGGGGCGTGCGTATCTGCGCTTCACCGTGGCGGACCGGGTCGGGGTGCTTGCCGAGATTGCGGCGGCGATGCGGGACGCGGGTGTCTCGATCGAGAGCTTGATCCAGCGTGGCGCGATCGCGGACGGCAGCGTGTTGGTGGCGATCGTGACGCATGAGAGCCCCGAGCGGTCGATTGCGCAGGCGTTGGAGAAGCTGCGGGGGTCGCAGAGTCTCGTGGGGCAGCCCATGTGGATGCACATTCTGGATTGAGGCGGGCTCCAGAGTACCTCGAACGATCAACTAACCCGGCAAAGCAACCTATTACTTGTTCTCCCGCGAAGGCGGGAGCCCAGACTGGGTCCCCGCCTTCGCGGGGAAACAAGTGAAGGGCGATCGTGCGGAAGTGCGGCGCCGCGCTACCTTACTTTGCCGCGTCATCCGCCTAGTTGACCGTGCCAACGGGGCCATCGAGATCGATCGGCACGCGGCTGCGCTTGTCGGGTTTCTTCGCCAGCGCGCTCTTGATCAGTCCGACCGCGGCCTTCGCGATCGGGGCGATTGGCGGGCCGAAGCCGACCTGGCATCCGCCCTGTCGCGCCGCACACGGTGTATCGGACAATTCCAGGGCGCGGACGGCGGTGAGGTTGGGGTTGGACGCGACCGCATGATCGGGCGGGCCGCGATCGTCGCGCATTGGCAGGCGTGGGGTGGTCATCGCGGATTTGCCGCAAACGACAACTTCGTTCCCGTCCTTCGTCTGCGTGGCGCACGGGTCGACGAGGATCGAAAAGCGCTCCGGCACCGGCGGTGCCGCAGGCGCAGAGGTAGTGGCGGACGCCTGGAGCAGCGCGGACAGGATTATGGCAAACATGATCAGGTCCTTACGGCGCGGGCTTGCGGAACGACATGCCGCCTTCGCCGCCGACCGTCATGGTGACGCCCGCCATCCCGCCGCCGACCTGGAACGGGCTGAGATCAGCCAGCGGGGAGGTGCGATTGAGAAGGCGGGTACGCTCGTTGCGAACGCTCTCATGCTTGGGATCGCCCGCTTCATGGAGGACGAGCGGCACGCGGAACCGCTCGGCGGTGCGCATCCCGCAGACGGTAATGTCGGTCTCGTCCGCGCTCTGGATACAGGGTTGCTCGGCAGCCATGCGGGCCCTGGCAGTTGCCATCAGCGGGTCTTCGATCAGTATCGACAGCAGCATCGCGAGCATCGGCGCCTCCCGGACAGACACGCAGACTGGCCGCGATCGTCGGGGAGGGCAAGCGTCATTGCTCGATCTTGGCGACTCCGAGTCGGGGAATGTCGATCGCCGGGCAGCGGTCCATCACGACTTGCAGGCCGGCGGCTTCGGCGCGTGCCGCGGCCTCTTCGTTGACCACGCCGAGCTGCATCCAGACGGCCTTCGCACCTGCTGCAATCGCCTGATCGACCGCTTCGCCAGCAGCCGCCGAGTTGCGGAAGATGTCGACGATGTCGATCGGGTCGCCGAGTTGCGATAGGTCTCGGAAAACGAACTCTCCATGGACATGCTCGCCAGTGATTTGCGTGTTCACGGGGATCACGCGGTAGCCATGCGCCTGGAGCTTGGCCATCACGCCGTACGACGGGCGATCCGGGCGGTCGGAGGCGCCGATCATCGCGATCGTGCGGGCGTTCTCGAGCAAAGACTTGATGTCGGCATCGGCGGTCAACGGCATCGATGCCTCCTGCGAGAAGAAACCTGGTCCGCTCGTACCGCGACTCTACGCGTCGGGTACGACCGGTAATCAGACAACGTGGATCAGGCCTGCGGGTTTCACAGTTTTCCGAGCCATGCGACGACCTGAGCCGCGATCGGCATGAAAATCATATCGTTCGGGTTCGAGGCGGGCGGCGTGCCGGCATCGGACGCGGTGCGGATCGAGATCGTCAGCGGGACGCGGCCGAGGAACGGGATGCCGAGTTCGCGCGCCGCTGCCTCTGCGCCACCATTGCCGAACGGGTCCGACGCCTCGCCGCAATGCGGGCAGATATAGCCGGCCATGTTCTCGACAAGGCCGATGATCGGGATGCCGGCCTTCTCGAACAGGTCGATGGCGCGGCGGGCGTCGATCAGCGCGAGATCCTGCGGGGTAGAGACGATCACCGCGCCTGCGGGGCGGTATTTCTGGACCATCGTCAGCTGGACGTCGCCGGTGCCGGGGGGGAGATCGAGCACAAGCGTATCGGTCACGCCCCAATCTGCCTCGACCAGCTGGCCGAGCGCGCCCGCCGCCATCGGCCCGCGCCACGCGATCGCCTTGCCCGGTTCGACGAGCTGGCCCATCGACAATAGCGGTACGCCGTACGGGGTGGGGACGGGGTCGAGCACCTTGTCCTTCGCGGTCGGTCGCGTGCCCTCGACGTTCATCAGGCGTGGCTGCGACGGGCCGTAGATATCGGCGTCGACCAGCCCGACGCGGCGCCCCGCACGCGACATCGCGATGGCGAGATTGGCAGCGAGCGTGGATTTGCCGACGCCACCCTTGCCGCTGGCGACCGCGATCAGCCGGCGGGTCGAGCGTTCCGCGGTCACCGCGATCCGCACCTCAGACACACCGGGTTGCGTCGCGGCCATCCGCACGGTTGCTTCCAGCGCATCGCGTGCCTGCGGGTCGAGCCCGGTCGCATCGATGATGATGCCCGCTCGCGTCCCTTCCATCCGGACGGTCGCCCGCTTGCCCGCTACCGCAGCAACCGCCGCCTTTACGCCTTCGATGTCGATCATCCGCGCCAGATAGGACCGCTAAGGCCGCTTGGCACTGTTTTTCCGCCAGCGCACACCTATAAAGGTTGGTATGACGATCTTCTCGCGCTGGTTCCGGCGCCCCGATATCCTCGCCACCGAAACACCGAAAGGCCCCTGGGGCGGCTCGGGCGACGACGGTAACAGCGGCCCGCGCAATCCCTGGGCGCAACCTCCAGGTGGCCGCAAGCCTGCCGCCAAGCCGACCGCGCTCGACGAGTTCCTGCGTAAAGCGCGCGGCTCGGGCGGCGGCGGTGGCGGCGCTGGCGGCTTCGGCGGCCTGCCTTCAGGCGCCAACGCCCGCGCGCTATGGGCGATCGGCGTCGCGATCATCGCGGTCGTCTGGGTCCTGTTTACCTCGGTGCATCAGATCGGGCCGCAGCAGCGCGGCGTCGTCACCTACTTCGGCAAATACGCAGGCACGCTCGATCCGGGCATCCGCCTGACGATGCCTGCGCCGATCGCCGACGTGACGGTGGTCGACGTGCAGAAGATCCGGACCGACAATTTTCCTGTCGGTGACGGCGAGAATTTGACGCTGACGGGCGACCAGAACATCATCGATCTGGCGTATTCAGTCCGCTGGGATATCTCGGATCCGCGCGATTATGTGTTCCAGCTCGCCGAGCCGAACGACACTGTTCGTGCCGCTGCCGAGAGCGCCATGCGCGCGGTGGTCGCGACGACAACGCTAGACCAAGCGATCGGTACGGGGCGTACCGTGATCGAGCAGCGCGTTGCCGAACTGACGCAGCAGATTCTTAACGACTACAAGTCGGGCGTCCGCATTCAGGGCGTCGCGATCAAGCAAGCTGCTGCACCTGCGCGGATCGTCGAGGACTTCAACGCGGTTACCGCCGCGCAACAGGAGGCGATCGCCAACCTCAACCAGTCGCGCTCCTATGCGCAACAGGTTGTCGCGCGCGCGCAGGGCGAGGCCGCATCGTTCGACAAGGTCTACGAGCAGTATAAGCCCA
>Ga0247809_1000236_pt1 | contig 28957 bp, 51 predicted proteins | sample UWRJL104311B1_FD_180951 | JGI IMG/M metagenome (GOLD analysis project Ga0247809, IMG submission 180951) | Plant litter microbial communities from Arlington Agricultural Research Station in Wisconsin, United States - UWRJ-L104-311B-1 | ecosystem: Environmental > Terrestrial > Plant litter >...
AGATTCAATGTGCAGCTTAGAGCCGTCACCTAGTGCTAGTCCGTTTAGTGTAAAACGCATTATAGTTTATTCAACTCCCATGTTAGGTTTCTGTTTACTTGGTCCATATCAAGGTCAGTGTGAACTTCGTTTGTTTGATTAATAGTTACGCCTTGACCAAAGCCATTAGTGCCACTTGTTTCACTTACCATTGCTGGTGCGAATTGTGAGCTTAATGTTCCGCTTGCATCAATGCCTAAGTCTGCATTCATAGCAGTCATAGCAAAGCCGTCAGTAATTGCAGATGCAGCGTCCTTTGCTGCTTGTACTGCGTCAGCTGTTGAGTCTACGATACCGTTTGCGATACCTAGACCAAGCATCTTACCAACTTCATCACGCATTAATCGTGAAGGTGATTTGATGCCAAAGAAGCCTTTAATGCCGTCCATAATCATGCCACCAAAGCCTTTAATCTTATCCACAACCCATTTAGCTGCGTTGTTAATACCGTTCCAGATACCTTCTACAATGTTTCTACCTAAGTTTGCAACACCGCTAAAGGCGTTTACAATGTTGTTCCAGATTCCGCTGAAGAATCCACCTACAGCATTCCAGATATTCTTGATACCGTCCCATGCCCGTTGGAAGATTCCTACATAGAAACCAACTACAACGTTGAAGATATTTACAATGCCGTTCCAGATACCTTGGAAGAATCCAACAACTACGTTCCAGATGTTTTTAATTCCCTCCCATGCTCCTCTGAATAAGTCAGTGAAGAATGTTCCTACAACGCTGAAGACAAGCACAATGCCGTCCCATAATCCTTGGAAGAATGCACCAGCACCATTCCAGATTGCGACAATACCGTTCCAAGCTCCTACAAAGGCGTTTGCAACTGCTTGTACAATACCGATGACAAACTGTAGAACTCCTACAAGAATGTTTACGGCTATAACAAGTACTGTACCGATTACTTGAGCTAAGAATGTGATAACAGGCATTAAGAATTGAATGACACTGATTACCGCTGTAATGATAGTCACTAATACTGGTAGTAACGTCATGACAAGTTGTAGTAGTGGCGGTATTAATGGTAGTAGTGCAGCTAGAACTTGACCAAATACTTCAGCAATCACTGGCATAATAGTTGCGATTGCTCCACCTAGCACTTGAGCTAGTTGTGTGAAGATGTCAAAGACAGGTTGTAGTGCTTTACCAAATGCTTCAAATGTTGGCTGTAGAGCCTTGAAAGCATCTTGGAAGATAGTTGTTTGTGTTCCTAGATAGATGAATACGCCTACTAGAAGTCCTAGTGCTGCAAGAAGTGGGTGCTTTGCAAGAACACCGAACACCTTGTTAATAACTCCAGCTTCACCAGAGATGCCCTTCATACCAGCAGCAATTTTACCGCCAGTAAATAGGTCTAGAACCTGTACTGCTTCACGCCCAAACTCGCTAACCAGTCGTAATGAGCCAGCCATACCAGAGATGTAAGTAATAATAGGGGTTGCAAGAGCTGAAAATACTAGTAAATTTGTGACAAATGACTTAAGTGGGCCGTCTAGATTATTGTAAGCTTCAACAATCCCTAGAATACCCTTAACGAATGTACCAACAACTCCTAGAAGTGCTCGTAGAATCGTGTCGGTTGCTTCAAATAGGGCTTTCATTCTGTTTTGTCCCTCTTCAGTAGCAATCCAGTCACGTGCTTTGTTAATCATTTCGGTGAATGTACCGATTAATGAGATACCAGCATCGTTTGAAACCTTGAATAAGTCCATAAATAGACCGATTGTAGCCCCTAAGAATGAGCCAAGTTGTTGCATAGCGGTGATACCGAGTTCGATAGCTCCTCTAATCTTGTCTTGACCTTCAGCTGAACCTGTGAATGCTGCTGCAAGTTCAGTTTGCTTAACAATCCAGTCAGAGAGCATTAGTACATATGGGTTACCAATGTTCACTAGGTCTGTAAAGACTCGTGCAAGTGGCTCGATAGCTCCCGTAAGTATATTTGTAGCCGTAGCCGTGTTGTTTAGAGAGTTTTCAACTGCACCTTGGAAGAATGGTTGTTGAATAACGCTTGAAGCTTCTTTTGCCATACCGTTGAACGCTGTAGCGATAGCGCCAAGACCACGCTCAAGCATAGGGAATGAAGTTTTAGCAATGTTTCGGATTTCTGTATCTAGTCCAGCAAAGAAGTTGTCTTGAATAGTGTTCTTAACAGGCTCAAAAGCATTCTTTACGTCAATAAGTGCAAGTACAAATGCTTTTGCGTTCTTAGATAGACCAGCAAATGGGTCTTCACCAGCTGAAGCAGCAGAAGCTTCATTTAGTTCTGCCATTTGTCGGATTAAATCACGTTGTAGGTCTTCTCGGTCAGCACGAACATCGTCCATTGATTCAGAGATTTTACCTAGTGACTTAACTAGAGATTCTTCAGTGCTTGAAGCTGCTACTTGAGCTGCGAATGCAATGTCAGGGAATTGTCCCTTAAGAGCATCTAGGTCAGATTGAGCACCAGCAAGGTCTGGATTGATTGAAAGTCGTGTGTCTTTGATGTCAATAAGTTCATCAAGTACAGAGATAATGTTTTCAATTTCACCAACATTTTCACCACGTGATATTTTTTCAAGTCTTAGAGCCTTTAAGTTAAGGCTAGAAGCTTTCATTTCATTTCGGTTAGCTTTTGTAAGTGAGTTTAGATTAGTTGCAAGGTCACGTACATTGTCTTTAATGCCTGTGTATGAGTAGTCTAGTTCAGCGTTTGCATCTGCAAGACGTGCTTGTGCCTCATAAAGTTCTTGTGTTGCTTCACGTGCTTGTACTGAAGAAGCACCGTAAGTTAATAGGGCGCTGTTCAAGTTCATTTGAGCGGTTGCAACATCAGCTGAAATGTCGTCAATGTCTTTTGCAACATCTAGGAAGCTTCGTGCTGCACTTGTGATGTTAGACCAAGCGGTCACACCCTTCATGATTGTTTCATTTAGAACACGGAGACGTTCTTCAGCAAGTTCTTTGACAGTTTCTGCATATTGGTCAGTAAGGTCTGTTAGACGTTCTGTCAATGCTGCGTCTTGCTTCATGCCGTTTCGCATGATGTCAGCTTGCCGTCTAGCTAGTGTGCTTGCTGCACTCATGCCACCAGTAGCTTTAGTAGCTGCTTTGAAAGCATCACCAATACCACCTGTAGCAATCTTTAATGTCGCAAATGCACCAGCAAAAGCTGCAACGCCAGCAGGGACTGTATATAATAGCCCTCCTAACGCCGTGAGAGCACCCACAAGCTCGATAATAGCACCAGTAGCAATAGAAGCCCCAATTACCATTGAAGTTAGCTCAAAGCCTCTTAGAGCGATTTGAAAGTCTCTAAATAGTTGTGCTGAACGACCCAAGTTCTTTCTAAAGTCGTCTAGTGAAAGTTTTGCACCACCAAAGCCTCGTTTGAATTCACGGTCTACATCGTCACCAGTTTGCTTTGCGTTTCGCCGTACTCTTCGAGTAGTAGCATCAAAGTCCGCATCGTTCGCTGTGAGGTACCATGTAATTTCTCCTCCTCGTGCGTCCATAAGTATGTCTGTCCGTTTATCTTCCTAGCTATTGGCTATATTCTTAAAGTGTTCTGATAATTTCTTTACACCCTCGCCCTTTTTCGTGTGTGGGGCAGCTGCAATTTGTGTTAAGTTATACAGTTGAATCGCTTGTTGCTTCTTAGCAACTCTTAGCAATAACTGAACATGCTTATAAGGGAGTTCTTTAGCCTCCCTGAAGGTGTACTGTGGATAGTAGTAACAGAGTTGAGCCAAAAGCTCGTCAACATTTAGTTTCGGAGCTTTGACAACAACTTTTTTAACACGTATCCTCTTACCTTGAGGTACGGCAGGACGTTTATCTTCGTCCATAGAATGTGCCTAAATTAAATTAGAGCAAATCCCTACTATTGTAGAGACAGCTCCGCTTTAATCATCGTATTGAAGTTACGATATACCTTCACGTTTTCTTTTTCGAGCATGGTACGAATGTCGTCCTCATGGTCGATTGGAGTGATTAGACCGTAAAGGAAGTCCTCCAATTCACGTGATTTTGCTTTGTAGGCTACAGGGTCTTCTTTACGAAGTGCTTCAGCATCGTCGATGCCTTCTGAAAGCTCCTGAATCTGTTCTACTTCGCTAACTACAGGGTAACGCAAGAAGTATTTCTTGCCTCGTAGGTCGAAACCTACTCCGTCTGTAGTATTTTCTGTTAGTATGTACTCTTTTTGTTGACTCATCGGTCTATGTCCTTTACTTATGTAGTTTTGTTAGACTAGCTAACTGTTGAGAGTGCGCCTTCTTTGAAGAACTGGATATTTCCTGAACCTGCTTCTGGCTCACCTACGAATCGTACTGATACTGTTCGTACTGAGTTGTCTGCAAATTCCATACTGTCAATAACAGTACGTGCGTTCTTTAGTCGGAATACGTCACCAGGAGTACCACATGAAATGATGTCCAAGTCATTGTACGCTGGAGATGTATCACAAGAAGCTGCCTTTACGTCAATTGCGCCGTCTGCGTCAGTTACTGTTTCACCGCTTGACATTGTTCCACCGTTTGCAACGTAATATTGTGGAAGAACAACTGCAAGAGATTCAACGTCACTCTTTAGAAGAGTAAGTGTTACTGATGCACGGATTGCGCCTTCGATACTGTAGGTTTGACCCTGAATAGTTTCGTAGTCGTTTGAATTTTGTTCGTAGTCCAGAGACACCTCTGAGATGTCTAGAAGTGTGTTTGCACCCCATTGGATTTCGAAGCTACCTTTTACTAGATTTGCCATCTGTTTTTAGCACCTTTGCTTATATGTTTTTATATTTACTTGTAGAAGCCCTGTTTCTCGGTCTTCATCGTCAATGTCGCCATCGTCTGGAAAAACGTCAACTTCTACTTCTAGAACTTGGAATCCCTCTAACTCTATACAACTTTGACAATTCAACAACTCTTCTAAAGCATAAAGCTTTTCTTCAACTTCTTTTGCTTTAACAGCTCTGAAGTTAATGATGAAGTTATATTGTTTAATCATCTCACCCGTCTTATTCTTGCCTATACGGAATCCTCCACTAGGGATTATCCAATAAACAGAATCTGGTGTATGTTTGGAATCTGGAACTCGGCGTAAATACAAATCCTGTCCAAATGTAGCGACACCTTCAGCTTCAAGCCATTGTATGAATGATTCTGTGATTGTCATTATACGACCCTTGCCTTTCTAAAGTATCTTTCAGCACGGCGGGCAACTTTCTGTACTGATTTCTCAGCGAAGCCTTTTCCTGTACCAGGAGTTGTGTAGCGTCTTACTGGCCCAGAGGTATAACCTCTTTCTTGGTAAGCTGCATATTTCTGTCCCCAGTTAATCTTGCCTCTTTTGCCCATTACTGCAATCTTTACATTCCGTCTCAAGTCACCAGTTAGCATAGGAGTTATTGGTGTTGACTCTTGTTTTATGTCGTTAAGCATAAAGCGAATTGCCAGTGGAACGTTCGTTTTCATTCTAGTCTGGATAATAACGGTGTTGTCTCGCATAGTGTAAGCCATTAGAGTGCCTCCGATTTCTTCAGGTAGATGTGAACATTGTCAATCTTGTTTCTACGAAGCTTGTCTTGTCCGATTCGTACAGTCGTAATCTTGTACCAACTCTCTGCTTCTGGGGCATTGAATAGGTTAGCTATGATGTACATTCCTTCAAGTCTGAAAGCTCTGCTTGTAACTTCTGAATTATTAAAGTCGATGTAAGCGTGTGCATCAGCGTTAACGATGTCAACGTGATTTGAGTGTCCGTGACCGATTGTTTGGAAAAAGTCACAGGCTAAGTCAGTTAGTACCACAGGTTCTATGTCTCCGTAGCCGTCTGGGACGGTAGTTTCGACAAGTTTTACTGTGTCTTTGTAACAAAGATACTTGCTCATGTTGGCATCACCGCAACAGAACCGTAAGGCCCTGCGTATCGCTTTAATAGCAGTACGTTGTGCGGTAATACTTCAGGAGAGCGAGTTGCTTCATTTGTCTTAGTCCATGAATGTCCTTCAACTGATTGAGACTTTAGGTCTTTTGAACAATCAAGTTGATATTCAATCATGTCAGCCCAGAGATACATAATATCGTCAGGGAAGCAGTCAATCCAATCAGCGTCTACCGCTAACTGTACACAGTCTTCACAAGCACATTCACAGAAGCAATCGTGACAGTTCTCAATGTACTTACCAATTCCACCTCGCTCAAATTGAGCTTTAGCGTTCTTGATGTCTCGTATAGTGATGAACTCTCCGTCTTTGTGAACGTATACAAGTTTCACACTGTGAACCTCTGTAAAGGGGTCTACGTGGAAGTATCGGTCTAGCTTGTTATAGCTAAATAGCTTGTATGTGCCTTCTGCTTCGTCAGCTGGAAGTAAAGTAGATGTATCTACATTTGGACAGGCACGTTGGTCTTGTGCCTTGCCCAGTTCGTTGTAAAGGTTCTGAGGGCTAAGAGTGAAACCAAGTAACGTTTCTAACATTGCCTTAGTGCGACGTATAGTTGCATTAAAGACAGCTTTTTCTGAATCAGATACTGTTTGTCCAGTTAGTTCTGTGTACTTCTTAATGTCCACTCTTAAAGCCCTTTTTGTGTTTCTTTTTGTTTTACTTAATCAGTTAAGATTAAGATACTGTGCTTTGGCGAATACCAGCAACACGGCTTCGGTCTAGGAATGCACCACCTCGGAAGAATGAGCCACGTAGGACTAGTTCGTTTCGTTGGTAAGCAGACTTAACTACACCACCATCTTCGTATGAAGCTTGGCTTGAGATGTCGTATTGTAGACCACCGCTTGTTCGTCCACGGAACTGTGTAAGGTCAGCGTAGAATACAGCGTGGTTGATTGCAACGTTTGCACCGTCAACTTGTACAGTAACTGAGTCGTTACCACCTAGTGAAGGCATTAGGTCGTTTGGTACAACAATGAACGGCATACCGAAGATTGTTGGAAGACCACCACCTGTTAGGATTTCTGCAAGAGGGCCACTAACACCAGCTCGTAGAGCACGTGCCTTTAGTTCAGCGAATGTTCGTGCGTTGAAGATAAGCGTTCCTGAAAGAGTTGTGTCTGAGATTTCTGTTAGAGCTTCTAGCCATACAGTTAGAGCTGAAGCGTCATCTGCTGGGCTGTAAGCAACTGATGCACCTGTAGCGTCAACAGCTTGTTCAAGCTTAGCGATAACAAGTTGTGCTCGTTTTCGGTCGTAGTCGTTTCGGTAACCACGTGCAGCGTCTTGTAGAAGGTCAACAGCAGCAAATCGAGTTGCAGCAGTACATACTACTGAAACAGCAGCAAGTTCTTCTAGGCGTTCAGTGTGTACAACTGTACCGTATTCACTGATTGGCTTAAGGTTTCCGTCTTCGTCGTCATCACAGAATGCAACGTTTTGCATGTTGATGTCACCAACTCGTTCTGTCCATGCGAAGTCAATTGAGTCAGTTTCTGTCCAGTTAGTTGCACTAAGAATTGCTGTGTAGTCGTTACGAGTACCAACGATTTCTGTGTGTAGTTCTGGAGAGATAACGAAGTTACCGATGTCTTCAAGAGTGATAGCGTTACGTACAACACCAGCTTCTTTTAGTGCATCAAGGTTTACTTGGTTGATTTGTCGGAGTTCGTCCCATGCTACGATGCTTTGACCCTTAACGGCGTTCCAAGCAGCAGCAACTTGAGCGTTGTATCGCTCGTCAGAACCCATAGCTTTGTATTTGTTTTCTGTTTTGTCCACTTTTTGTGTCTCTTCTTTTTTAAATGTTGGTTCTTTAGCTGATGTATCAAAAGCGTTCTTTGCTTCTACCTTAGCTGCTTCAAGTTTCTTATCAAAATCTTGTTGCATCTTTACGGCTTCAGCTTGAACTGCGTTCTTTACTGCTTCAGCAAGAGCGTTTTGGTCAACTTGTGGAGTTTCCTTAGCTGGTTCTTCAACTACTTCTTCCACTTTTTCTTCTTCAGCTACTTCTTCAGTTTTTACTTCAGTTTCAGCTTCTACTGGTGTTACCACTGTAGGTTCTTCAACTGGTGCAACTACTGGAACTTCAACTGGAGTTTCTTTAGTTTCTTCAGCAGGTGTTTCAACAACTTTTGGTTGCTCAACAACAGGTGTTTCTACCTTTTTGTCTTCGTCCATTTTGTTTTCCTGTTTATTGTTTGTTTGAGATAATTTCTCTTTTAGCTCGTCTGTTAGAGCGATAGCATTCTCTATTTCGGAAGTGTCAACTTTTACTTTGTAAGTAACAGTGTTTTCTTCAAGCTTAGGAGTTTCTTCTTCTGTTTTTGCTTGACTTTTTATGTCGTTTTTTGTTTTGTCGGCTACAGCTTCAGCGTGGTCACCTAAGATTTTATCTTCGATGCCTTCAACGTCTAGGCCGTTTTCCTTCGAACGTTCAAGCGAATTGTGAACTAACTGGTTAAGGCTAGCATTGTAATTATTCTGGGTAACTACTTGAGACAATCCTACGAGTTCTGCGTCCCAATAGACACCGTTCTCATCAGGTTGGACACCGATAGTTTCGATTGAAAAGTTTTTGCTGAATCCACCAACGAGTAGGTCATAAGCTAATCTAGCGTATGGGTTCTCGTTAATAGCATAGCGAATCTTGTCAATTGCAACTCGATAGCCGTCCTTTGAAACACCGATTACTTCTCCGATTAAGCTAGAGAGCTTATCTTCGTGGTCGCCTGTTAGTTGACCTCCGTAGCGGTTAACGTCCATTGATTCAATGTCGTACCGTGTTCGGTTTCGTTGTTCCGTATTGTCTGTGATAGTGAGTCCACCAGGAAATGATACAACGCCGTCACCTTCATCAATGAAAGAGCTTCGTTCGACTTGCACATTTAGTTGGTTAGTGACTTTGTTTTTCACACAAACCTCGTTTGTTTTAATGTTCGTTTTGTTTTTGTTGCTGATACTCTGCAACGTCCTTAAATAGAATCTTCTTGGTATCTATACCTATTATACCAAAATAGGTATTTACAACTTTTATTATTTTTCTAGAGACGCAAAAAAAGACCCCCAGATAGGAGGTCTCACTATAAATAGTCAACAATGGTACGCTTAATATTTCACTCTACTTGACACACAGATTTTTAAGCTTAACCCACCAGCACAGTAGAAGCCCTGTAAACGTTCGAGACAAGCTTGTTGATTGTTGACTAATTGTAATGTCTGAGGTCAACAGCTTGAAGACTACTGGCTAGGGAGTACCCTGATAGCAGTTTTATCCTCCTTTTGTTCTTACGAACTCATGGACTGCCAATAGTCAAGTAAGCTGTTGAATGCGAGGAGCTAGACTGAGTGTCTTGTGGCGTAATGACTTGAGACCATCTTCATCTCGTCAGTCTTTGCTCTTCTTTTTTGCCTCAGCTGTTATGTACTAAGATTGCTTGGCGCTTTCTTATATTTAAATTGTACATAACAATTATATTTAAGTCAACACTTTTATTGAATTTTAGGCTTTACTTCACGCCACTCTGTTGAAACACGTGCTTTAGGATTCACATAAATCCACCTGAGACCGTCCCATTGTTTGGTTTTAACACCTGTAATGTCTGGGGCTGGTATTGCTGTGAACTCAAAAGGAGCTACATCACCACCTGTTCCAGCAGACATATAGAATACTTGAATATTACCCCATTGCATATAACTACCGAGACCGCTATAAGGAGAAGCGATTGTTGGGCCTGTATAAGCAGCAGAAAATAACCATGTTGCAGGTTCTCTTTCACCGTCTATCCAAATCTTAAAGAACTCTGTATTTCCAACTACCCTGAACCTAGCCCAGTACATTTGGTTGTTTTGCCATGCAAAGTTTGCAGAGTTTACCGTTCCGTAAGAGTCTTCAAAGATAATAACTGAAGGGACACTTAATGCAGGAGTGAATGATGCAGCAAAACCTTTTGTTGTTGCTTCAGTCGTGCCCTCATACCTGTTATATAGAATACCGTAACGTCCAGCAGCAGGGCTTGCCCCGCCTGTTCTAAATCTAATTAGTTGTTCTACGTCTTGAGCGCCGTCTAGAGGATTCCATGAAACAGCAAATGTACCAGTTGTACCAGCTTTGAATATATTTAAGAATCTACCGTAATTAATGTCTTCACTTACTGTAGCCGTATCACCAGCACGTGTGATTCTAATAATAAAGTCACTAGGTTGAACGCCTAGCTTGTCATTCTGAAATGTTCTTTTAAATTGTGCCATAAGTGCCTACTGTTCTGCAACAAATGTAATGTTAGCAAGTGATACCCATTCACCAGCAGCTAGAGCAACGTTTAGAATTAAACCACCGCTAGCCCCTACGTCTACAGTTGATGCTACTGCACCAGCTTGAGATGATATGAAACGTAGTCTGTGAGCTGGTCTATATCCAGCTGGCAATGTACATATAATACTACCCGCTGCCTTAGTAGCGCCGCTTGTGTTTCGAGCTAATCCCTTCATAACAACTAGCCCGCTAGATAGTTTTGTGTATCGTGCACCAAGCCATTCTGTACCGCTGTCATAATCAGCCCAACCAGCAGTGTATGGAGGGGCGGCAAATGCAGGAGCTACTTGAATTTGTTTGTGATTAATTTTCTGTGCCATTATGCTGTTCTTTCCCACATATACTTAACTTTGTAAGGTTGCAAGTTTTGTCCGTCACCACTACCAGCCATTGCCATTGACCCAGACCATGCACCGTTACCAATAGGCGTGTTCGTTGCAACAATCGGACCGTTTGAACCAGGGAAGTCGTCAAGGTTTCCAGCGTTGTTATCTAAGTGACCAGCATTACCCAAAGGTCTTAAGCTACCCATGCCGTGGTTGTGAGTTTGTAGCAACTTGTGACCGCCAGTTTCATTGATTGTGTCAAATTCTGTTTGGTCTTCGTCTAAACCGACAATAACACGACCTTTTAGGCGTGCCCACGTACCAACACCAGCTATTAAAGCTGGCATAGTGCTTGAACCTGAAACATATGTTGAGCCAACTGGATATAAAGCCTCTAGAAGACCATTTAGAGTCACATTACCTAAAGTTGCTGCATTACCTAGTCCTGTAGAGCGTACTTGGTATTGAACACGTACATTGTCACCTGTTTCAGGAGCTACGTCAAATTCAAATACACCAGAACCAGGGCCAGTCTCATTAATGAACCCACTTTGAGCAATACCGTTGATAAATCCTTGAAGTGTGCCTGATACGTATGGTTGAGCTGTTTGAAATGCAAAGTTGATTCCGTTTACAGCACCAGAAGGTGTTTCTTTCCACACTATAGAGTTAGGAGCTAGATTTTCTGGTAATGTAGAGTTATCAAACCATAAATCACCAGCTGTAGGTGTGCCAGGCTCTGTGTTACTTACCGTTAGCTTATCTGTAGTAGTTGACTTGACAACACCAGTTCTAGCTTTTGTAATAATATATGCAGATGTAGCTCCTGTAATTGCACGTCCAGTTGTAGCCGTACCTGTATCAATTTCAGCGTTTGTGATGTTCGTATAAGTGGTATTGTCGTTCTTTGTAGAACCAAACATCTGGTAATAAGTACCGTCATACCAAAGAGGTATAATTACTGAAGAAGTTGTGCCAATAATTGCAGTTGAGACGTTGACGTTACCGATACGAATATTCTTAACACCGCTACCGTCAATATTTAAGGTAGGGGTGTTTACGTTTACGCCACTTGTGAATGTGACCATTAATAAATCGCCTAGTGCTGGCGTGTACGTTCCACCGCTTGTAGTACCTACTTTTGCAGCAGTACCAGAAGCCGTAGATGATGTGACGTACTTCCAAGTTAAGCCAGTTCCACCAGTGATAGAGTCAACATAAGCTTTTGAGGCTGCATGTTCTGCAAGAGTAGGAAGCCCACTTAAAATTAGTGGGCCTGTCATTGTATCACCAGATTTGTTTACTTTACCAGTTAAACCAGTATCAACGTATAGCTTATTAACAGCGTCTCCGTTGTCTACAGGAGTCGGTATGTTTATGAGCTTGTTGTTATCTTGGTCTGTATTAGATAGACGCTTAACCATTAAGGCTCCTTATTATCCAGTGATTACTACTCGAATTGCTGAAGCAGCAGGAGCTACTGAGAATCCAAATGTCACCTGTGTAGCAGATGTAAGTACGATGTCACATTCTATTAGTTCGTTTGTTGTTGCATCAAATGCTTGAGCTGTAACCCATTGTGAGCCTAGACCGTGAGTAACTGCGATTGATGTTGAGCCACCAATTAGAGCTGTGTACTTACGTGCAAAGTCTGCGAGTGCAGCAGGAGTAACAGCTTTAGTCGTAACGGTCTTTGCATTTGCTTCAGCTTGTGTTGCAAGAGTTGTGAAACCAGCAGCAGCAGTTGTAGCTGCCGTGTGGGTGTGGTTACCTAAAGCGACAGTTGTTCCTGTTGTACCTGTTGGTACTTGAGCAATAGGGATTTTAGTGCTTGCGTCTAGTGTTGCCACGCCGTTAGCAGCTGCTTTTTGTGTCAAGTTAATCTTGAGGTCTAGAGCTGCTTGTTGAGCTGTAGATACTGGCTTGTTAGCATCTGATGTGTTGTCAACGTTTCCAAGACCTACATCTGATTTAGTAAGTGTAACTGCACCAGTTTGACCATTCACTGATAGAACAGCGTCTGTGTAGTCTAGTTTAAGCCAGTTAGCAGCGTAAGTTGAAGTACTTGCATTGTCAGTTATGGCAACAATACGGTCACCTACTGAGAATTGAACACCGTTTACTGTTCCAGCGACTGAAATAATGTAGCTGAAGCCAGCTTGTGCTGTGCCACCACCAGGGAATGTTCCAGCTGAAGCGTCCCATGAGCCTTTTAGTACTACGGCTGCATCTAGGTCGTTTACTCGTGTACGAATATCGTCAAGATTTGTTGCAGCAGTGACTGTAAGGTAGTCTAGCTTAGTTTCATCAGCAGTTGTAAAGCTTGCTGTTGTATTGTCTAGTATAGTTTTGTTTGCGTGTGTGTGACGTGCTGCCGTGTTAGCAGCTACGTCTGTATTTGCAGATACCGTTGACTGAAAGTCACTGATTGTTGAAGCAGCCTGTGTGCCTGTGTGGTTAGCACGGTTTCGGTGATATGCTGAGTTTTGACCTTGTAGTAGTGGTGAGTCAAGAACGTCTGCACTGATTTCTGGTGTTACGTCATCATATTCAAATGAAAGTGTAGGAGAGTCAACTAAGATATTGCCTACTGCATCTTGAGCGTCTTCATCTGTGTAGCCACCACCAGCGGTGATAGCGTCATCAACGTATTTCTTGTTAGCTACTTGGTAGTCAGTTGTAGGAGCTGAACTTGGAGTAATAGGGAATGAGCCAAACGTTTTAATCCCGTTGATTGTTTGATTTCCTGTAAGTGCCACATAGTTAGACCCGTCAAAGTCTCCCATGTATACCCATTGAGTACCGTCATAAACACCAAATTTATCTAAAGTGGTGTCAAAGTAAACTAAACCAGCTTGTGGGCTAGAGGGTGCAGATGCAAGTGGCTGAATAACCGCATTTTGTAGTTCGTTGCGATTAAGATTGATGCCTATTAGATATTTTCGTGCCATATTTTTGTTTTAAACCTTTATTATAATTATACCAGATTAACTAGTTGCATGTTATTGTTCCTGAGAATGCAGCAGAGAATGTTATTCGTAGTGCGTTGACACTTAGGTGCTCAATGTCTCCTACGACTTCATCTCCTGCCGAGTCATGTACTGTAACAGCTGGATATTTTAGAAGATTGTGCTCTACTAAAACAATTGATGAGGATAGGAAGTTTTGAATGTAATATTTGTCAGTCCCCGTAATAGTAGCCCATGCTGTTTCGTAATCATCTATGCCTAGCTTCACAAGTAATTGACCAGGAAGACCACCAGTAGGAACACCAACACCGTCTTTACCAGCTGGCCCAGGAAGACCACGCTTACCACCAACGTTAATATTTATTGAACGTTTGATAGTGTCAATGATTAGGTTTTGTTTTTTGTTTCTAATACTTACCTTTTGTTGGCGAGTATCTATTTTCACAGTCTTTTTTGTTTGTTTAACTGTAAAGTCTTTTGATTTAGCATCAATAGAAATGACCTGTCGTGTGTAATTGAGGTCTAGTACATTTCTGTTTGCTTTGATGCTAATTTTTTGCATTAGCTAACTCCGTAAAGGAGTGACTCGCAAATGATTAACTTAGGTAGTTCGCAATCGTCACCGCTGCACTCGTTAGGGTCTGGTAGAATGTCTACTACACCGTCTGAGTAAGTCACCACTAGCTGATAAGGATATTCACCTGTTTCAATTAGTGTGTCATCGGTAGAGATTGTTGCAGTCGCTTTATTTTCGCTAACTGTGAACTCTTCAGTAATATCAAGGATAATTACTCCCTCATTAGCTACAACAAAACGAACAGTGGCAGCACTAGTATCATTAATAGTGACTGGAATCTGTAGTGTTTCACCTTGTCGTATTGTAATATCCATGATTTCTCTATTCTTCTGTTTTTATTTCTTCAGTTTTTTTAACTCTGATGCCTGTAGATAGCTTTGCTTGGTCATCTACTTCAAATTCAAATCGTCTGTGACAACTTCGGCATCTTGCACGTCCGCTTGACCCAGCGTGTACTTCTACACAGAGTCGGTTGCAGCGATAAAGCTTACCGTCTTTTTTACTTACTTGTTCGAGAGGGCATCGTACCTCAAACAAGAATTCATCATTATTTGTCAGACTCATCTTCGTCTACCTCTTTGAGAGCTGAACTTTTTTCAAGCTTCACAAAGTCTTTCTTAACACGATTCTTATTAAGCTTAACTTCAGGAGCTGGCTTTTTAGTTTCAGCTTTCTTTTCAGCTTCAGCTTCTTCACGTAGCATTTCAGCTAGTGCTTCTAACTCATGCTCATTCATTGAGTAGTGTGGATTGTCTGCTAGTCGTTTTACTGTGTTCTTATTCATAGAATCTCCTTTTAGTCTTTTATGATTAACACGTATTCACAGTTACAGTTCGGGTGAACGTTTCCTGCACTTACTGGTTCCCAGTTGATAGGTAGGCTTTTCACTTTGACCGTACCATCTTCTTTTGTTTCTGTTGCAGATAGGGTTGTGCCTAAATCAGCAAAGTTCTTCATGAATGGGATAGCTGGCTGCCTAATGAGGTATTCACAGTGTACACATGGTGTTCCTGTTCGACTTCGTAGCTGCTTGTATGCTCTATCCATGAGACCAGAACTGTTTAAGAACTGCTTATCTGCTTCAAATTGGGACTGATTGAATACTCGTGCCGATTCTGTACGTGCGATAGTTGTTGCACGGTTCTTTGAGATTTCAGGGTATTTATTGCGTACTGCACGAACAATTTCATCACGTCCTGCACCTTCTTGAGCATATTTCTGTGCCTCACGGTAAAGGGCTGTATTGTCCATGTCTCCTGATTCGATAACACGAATAACTTGCTCACGAGTTGGATTAGGTGGGAATTTCTTAACGACTGATGCTTTCCCCGCTGCGATTGCTGCAAGTACGAGCGTTGCTAGTTGAGCTGTTATAACAACCGCTGTTGCGATTGCCATTGCTGCTACTAAGTCTTTAATAACAGTTGCAACGTGTGATTCTGCTGCTTGTTGAGCCATTTGTTCAATGTACGCTTGAGCTTCAGTGGTCATTTCATATGTAGCTAGTTCACCGTACTCTGAAGCACGTTTAGACATAAGTTGACGACCAAAGATAGGATATAGGTTGATGTAGAAGACATTTAGCATAGCTGCAACGTCTTGTTCAAACTTTTTACGGTCTTCTTTAGGGATAATATCCTTGTTGTTTGCTACTGCTTCAGCTGCGATTTCTACTATTTGACGCTCAACAGTTGCGAAGCCATTACGCAAACGAACTTCTTGTTGTTGGATAATGTCACGAGTATCGCCGTCTAAAGCGTTGTAAGCCACGATGAGACCAGACTTAGACAAAGAGTTGTGTTCTTGTCCAACGCTGCTTAGAGAGGGCTTAGACGAGCTAGAAACAGCATTGTCTGCATCATCGTCATCATCTTTGTCTTCATGGTCACCATAATTGATGCCTGAAGCTTTAACAGTCTTACCGTTATATACTTTGCCTAGTGCTTTAACCCAAGGTTCTGGGTTTGCTTCTAGCTTGACATAAGCAAGCGTCATGTGTGGTAGATATTCAGAGAATGTGTTGATGTGAGGTAGTAGTGTTAGTCGTTCGTGACCGTCTACTAGTTCATCGGTCTTTTCAAGATGTGCAACAATTGCGTATGAGTCAGGAGTTTCAAAGAATCCAACGTGGTCAATCTTGACAGATTCTAGTTTCCAGTCTTTAAGTAGTAGGTCTACTTTTTCTTTCCATTTGTTGCCGTTTTCAAGTAGTCCATAAAGAAGTGTTACGTGAGGTACAGTTTCAGCTGGGATTGCCCCTTGGTCAAACTTAGGATTCTCAAATACTTCATCTTCTAGTCCTTCAACGTGCTTTAGAACCTCCATAGGTTCAAGATTCAACATAATACAGCCCAAATCGTCTGTGTCAATGTCTATATCATCGTATAGCTCAGGATAATCACGTGATGCGATTTGGTTAAGAACTTTTCCCCGTAGGTTGTTCTCTTCTAGCTTTCCGCCACCAGAACCACCAGGACTTGCACCGTCTTTAGGTTCGTCTGTGTCTTCATCTTCGTCAGTAATGCCGTCTACTTCATCATCTTCAGTTTTAGGCTTATCAGCAGGAGTTTCTTCTTCGTCTTCAGCTACTTCAGGTTCACCAAGTTCTTCCCATGAGATTTCACCGTTAGCGTACTTAAATGCAGCTTCACGTTCGTAGCCGTCAGCAATAAGCTTTTTAGCTAGTTCGTATGCACTGTCTCGGATTTCAATATCTTTAATTTCTGATTCACGGTCTGATTCAACAGGTGAGTCAACGACAATTTCAAATTCGTTTTCTTCCCATTCATCATACCAGCGTCTATAGTCAAGGTTAAGAGCGTCACAAATGTCCTCTACACGAGGGATAATTGCGTCAACTGTAAAGTTTTCGTCTTGTGTTTGTGATGTGTCTCGTGTTGTACCAGATTCTTCAATACCAAGAACAGTCTTACCTGTACCAGATACAGCAAATAGAATCTTGCTTTGAATATCGTTGATTTTATCAAGTGCAGCCTTATCAAGGTCAATTTGCATGTCTTGCCATCGGATTGCACCAGTACCGTTAGCAAAGATAGGTTCACCCTTTTGTTTGCCACGTACACGCTCTTTGAAGTTTTCAAACTTCTGGTCATCAAGCAATACTTCAGTAGATACAACACCAGGAGATGAAATATTACCGTTAATTGTTTGTCGTGTATAGTCACCAGCTTGCTTAAGAGTAAATTGAGACTCTTTAGCTGCATCGGTCATTGCAAAAGGCTTATCCTTGTCAAATGGGTTAAGCATCTTGATTTCAATAATCTCTTGAGGTGCCCATTCACGGTAAAAGCCATTGTGAGATTCAACGTAACCACCAACTTCACCAGTTGATTCTTTGATTACCTTTCGCATCTCATAAGGGTTGATTAGTACGAACTTTTGTACTGCACCAACAGTTGTTTCACCGTTAGCCTTAGTACGTGAGTTACGAACTGTACCCAAATAGTAAACACCCTCTAGGTCAAGGTATGTAGAGATTTCGTACCAAAACATTTTCTTCGTAAAGTCTTTGCTTCGGTTTACTACCTTAAGATAAGGGTGGATTAAGTCTTCTTCACGAGATTGGTATTCTTCTACCGTTTTCGCTGAAGCTTCTGTAAGAATAAAACGACGACCTAAAACTGATGTTCTGTTCGCACGTTTAACAATGGCTGCATATGAGTAGCCAGTGTACATGTCTTCATCAGACATTTTAACGTCAGACCAATTCTGAACGAGTGGTTTTTGTCCGCTGCCGTAACGGAGGAATCTATTAGCTTCTGAGGTTCCTAGACTATTTTCTGTCTTACCTGTAAGAGCTTGGGCGGCAATTTTAACACGTTGTTGAAGGTTCATTAAATACGCCGTATATTATATTGTTTGTTCTATACTAATTATACCAAATAAGCCCTCCGCTTGGGAAGGCTTATTTTTTACAATAGAAATTATCTAAAAAAGAGTGTCTTGTGAAGACGAACTATTGATGCGATTTATAGTGTGCAGAACATCTTCAGCTTCATTTAGTTTGTCTAAAGCATCAAGATAAAGTTGGTCACGTTCTGCTTGACTGAGTGCTAAGATACGAGCTTCAAGTGGTGTCGCAAGCCTCTCTTCTACTTCTAGATTTCGTGGTTGTGCTTCACCGTCAGCACTAGCTTTTATTTCGGGGTTGAATCCGTTCATCAGTTCTCCTAGTTGTGTTTGTATTATCTTCTAATTATAGCAACTTAGTCTTTGTTGCAATCGGTCTTTTCGCCAAGTACGGTTGTACAATATTGCTCTGGTGTCCCTTGATTGTGCACCACTGTAGTCACTGAACAAATAGCTAGGAATATAACAAATACAGCTAGAACAATCGCTAGTGAATTTGTAACAGCCTCGCTTCTACCGCCCCATTTTCTAATTAGATATACAGATGTTCGTTCTACAAAATATGGCAAAATCATTTAACTTGTACTCCGTGTTGACATAAATAATATTCTGAGCCGTCAAGTGTTTCAACCTGATACATTCTTGCACAAACTTCCTTGTGATACTGCATGTTTCTTTGAATCATAGGACGGTCAAAACTATGCCACTCTGGATATTGCGTGTGTATTGTTTTTATATAGCCTGGTCTGAAGTTAGGGCTTCTATAAGCAGTCTGTATACCCCTATTTGCTTGTCGTGTTGCAAACTCTGAGTATTCACTTTGTTTTTTACTTGGACTGTCTATATCTAGAAAGCTGAAGCTAATCTTAGGCGTGTATTCCCATATCTTCGTAATAAAGAAAGGAACAATCATCTTCTAGAACCTATAGCTTTTGCTAGATGTCTTGTCTTCTTTAAACTCTTTAATCTTTTTCACGATGTCTTCAAGTGCGTAGTACTTTGGGTTTCCTAAGTATGCAATAGCACCATAGACAAAGCCAATACCAATAGCAACAGGGATTAAAGCCCAAAACTGTACGAACTGCCAAAGAATGAAGCCAGCTACAAACAGAATAAGTGCAGTGAATAGCTCATTCGCACCACGGACAATGTATTGTCGTACAAAGATAGTCCATAGCTCTGAAGCTGCAACGCCAAGACCCTTAGCTAGTGAATCAATCACTTGCTTCGCTTGAGCACCTAATACAGCAACTGCATCTGTCTCAATTTGCTTTTCTGCTTGTGTTTTCTTAGCAGCCATATTATTCTTCGTCTTTCTTTTTGTCTAGAGTTACTGCACCAGCAACTAGACCAAGTAGAACGCTTTTAGCTTTCTCATTATCACTGATGAAATAACCAACTAATGCACCAAGTAGTGCACCTTTATTTTGCTTGACGATTTCAGGAGCTTTTTCCTCAAAGCCGTCTTGTACTTTTTCTATTAAATTCATTTTACCCTCTCTTACTTTAAATGTACCGTGCTAGTAGCAATCTCAAGCACTTTAATCTAAAATGCTTAGAATCTCTATCGTCATAGAGTTTGCTTGAGTCAGGCGGGACTGCATACACTCTTGTTCTATCTGCCAACTTCGATGTCGTTGAATACACAGATGAGCTTTAGCATGACCAGTGAACCCTTTACGTCCTTTGTATTGCTACAGCTACTCAAGAGGCTAGGTGAGCTAGGCACTTTAGGTCTAGGTTCTAGTATTGAGACTGCTATTACTACCAGTACGTTACATTTAATTGATGTGAAGTTATGGACTAGAGCTGTTGTCTCATGGGGTCTCATGTCTCTGAAATTCTCCAGATGCCACGTTCCTACTCTAATTCATAATCGTGTAAATACTTAGCCCGTATACGGTGATGAATTGTCTGCAACTAGTTATATTAGACTTTGCATGTTCTATAGGTATTTCTACCGCAAACTTCAGGGGTTCACTTGCCCCTCTCTTGTTGTTGCCGTTTCCTAGATTTATTTCAATACACAATGAGCGTGAGGTAGGGATTCCCGCTTTTGCCACCCTACATGACGGAGCTATCTCAACGCTTCCCGTCAACTACTGTTGAGACCCACCATAGGTGCTGTACCAAAAAGTATGTTTACTAATTAACGTCTATTACATCACTCACACTCGTAACAATCAACGCCCACAAGGGAGCGTCTCAAGAAGTTATCCCACACATGGTAGGTAACTATTGACAATACAAGGCTCAACCTATCAAGCAGTACTACCTATAATAGGGCTTTACGCTTTTCAGCCAGTCCCTAAGAACCAACGACCTTATATTGCCATAACTTCACACCAAGTTGTTAATGTTCTACTTATCATTGTAAATCAAAATGGTGTGAAATTCAATAGGGTTATGCTTCTATTTTTCGCATAATAAGAGCATTGAGGTCTTCAACACTATCATTATTGCGTACACGTGGCATTGAAGGTAATTCTACGCCCTTAGTTCGTAAGTTGTTCGCTTTAGCTGAAGCAGATTCAATAGTCATGTCCATTTTTTCTGCTACGTATTTAACACCAGCAGCTTTGTTTACTGCATCACACCATGTATTGACAAATTTGATATTGCTAATTTGACTCACGATAATATAATCCTTTCGTGATTACTAATATTACAATTGTATTGTAAATTATTAGTTGCAAAAAGGCAAGTATATTATCTATTATGCTTAAGCTTGTTTCGGATAGTCCAATATGGCTTGTGATACCAAGAGTGGTGATAGTCAAGCCATAAGTTTCTTTCATCACCGTAAGGAGCTAAGTCTAAGCAATAATGGCAGAATGGACGAGGCATTTATTTAACAGCTTCTTTTAGTCTAGCTAGAGCTGTCTTGTGCCAATCCCAGTTTGCATTTTGCTCAAGAGCTTCTGCTGCAAGTTCACTGATAACATGACTCACGCCAATAGCTATATCAAACTTGTCTTGTGGATTCTTAATAATTGCTTTCTCTGATGCTTGCAATAGTTTCTCAACGTAATCTTTATAGTCCATATTATCCTTTCGTTTGTCTGTCTTTATTTAAGCTGGTTATGCTAGGTAAGTCAAGCTTATTTACGTCTATTCTTTCGTAATTTTCACCCTTTAACCATTCTTGATAGATAATTATAGCGTTACCCATATAAGCATGAATGCCTTCGCTATTTCGTGGGTCTTGCCAAGCTAAGTCATTCGCTATGCTATATATAGCACTTAGAGCATCAGAAACACGTTGGTCTCCGTACTGTTCTACCCATTTCTCTGCTTGAGGTGAATATTTTTCGTACAGGTCAGGTCGGTCAAAACCTAGTTGAAAAGTATAATCACCGATAATTCTATTAGGTGTTATCTTTTTTTTACTCATTGCCTTCAACCTGTTCTATAGAACGTATCTCATAGCGTAGAGTAAAGTCACTTCTACCGTCTGTTGGTGGTAGTATGCTTGATAGTAGCTTAAGAGCTGCTACTTTGTCTTCAGCAACAATTGAAATTGGTGTGCGAGTGCCAGTGTCGAAGTAATAGCCTGTTTTATCTTTATAGTAGTAGTTCATCTTAAAGCGAAACTTTGGCTTCAGCTTATTCTCTACAAACTTTGTAAGTGGGTTAAGAATCTTCTCAGTAGACTTGACGAACTTACCAGCTTCACCTAAATCAAGCTCTTCTGTGTCTTTGCCGAACATTGCACGGCTCAGTACTTGTTCTATCTCTCTATTTAAAGTCATTTTTAATCCTTATACTGAGTCTTTTAATATCATCTGCACCGATTAAGATAGGAGTTGATACTGCATCACTTTGGATAAAGCCAAACAGACCACCCATGAAAGCGTGAAAGCCTTCTTGGTGCTTTTTGTCTGCTAACTCTTTCTTAGATAAGCTTTTACCTGAGATGCACCAGCTAGAAGGTACGTTGCCGCCATTTTTCTTGTCTCTGCTGAAGATTTGACCGTCAAAGGTAAAGTGTGAACTGCCCATTGTGCCAGTCGGTGTCTTTTCTTCATGTGTGTAGTACTGAGGTGCTAGCTCTGGTTGCATTATGTGCATTCCAGTTATATACCGCTTGTTCTTTCTAAATGTTGCATTGTCCACCCTACGCTGGCTCATTGTTGTTCTCCCCCTCAAATGAATGTCTGTTTAATTTAACGTCTAGTCGGTATTCGTTATGTCCTTGAGCACCAATAGCAGTAAGTGGGCTAGTAAATAGAAAGTCTTTATAGTGCTCTTTGCACAGGTCGAGTTCGCACATGTCAATATAAGGCTCTGAAGATTTACCCTCTGTCTGCTCAGTAGTGAACACGACTGGTAGTCTTAAATCATCTTTATATGACACATTAGGACAATCTTTAATGTCACAATATGTTTCGCTAACTTTCACCATTTAAAAGCTCCTTAATTTCAGCTGCAACATGATAATAGGCTTTGTCAACACAACATGCACTGCCTTGGGTGCGTTCAATATACTTTGTTGTTTGTCGGATTAGGAATGGTAGAGCCATGAGAATCCAGAATATCTCATCTTTCTTTTCTCGTGATAATTCATTATAACCGTATTTCTCACCGAGTATCTTCGTAGCGTTTAGAACGTGGTCGGTCATTTTAAAGTCTAAGCTTCTAAGAAGAGACTCCATGTCGTTGCTGCCCTTGAATAGGTCTTTATATGAATCTGATTCTTTGCGTTCTTTATCAGCAAGAGCAACGATGCCACCCAGCAAGTCACCCAATACTTTTTCGTCAATCTTTGTGCTCATGCTTTTATTATACTCCCTTTTTATCTTTTATTAAAGCTCTTAATGCTTCTACCATTTCTTCAGGATTATCAGGGTCAACGAACTTGTAAGGCGTTTCACTGGTCGTGTAAATTGGGCCACGGTACGTCCAAGTAAAGACATTACGTCTATAGTACGACTTCAACCATATCCATTTACCAGTCTCTTGTATCTTAGTAGGGAATAAAGCAAAACGCTTTTTCCATGCCCAAAAACCTTTACTCATTATATGTCCATTAGATGTTCATGTTCACAGGCATCACACACTGTTTCCATATGGTCATCTATACCATTTACATCATCTTGATAGCCACAAGCACGTTCGTATACCGTATGGTCTACTTTACCGCATTCGTCACATCTAGCAGTAGGTAAATCACCGTACTTTTCTTTGAGCTGTGAATAGTTAGACATGATAATACCAATATCAGAACTAGTGAGGACAACTCCATACTCTAGGAGTGCTTCACTCCCCACACGTTGAGCATCGTACATATTCGTCACACCGCTATACTGTACTTGTAAGTAAGCGTGAAACTCTTCTTTGGTAATATCGTTCATATGTCTTCTCCTGCCATTTCTACACCAACTTGAAAGCTTGCGTACTCTTCAATTGCTTGAGCCAAGTCTTTAAATTGGTGTTCTTTAATAGTAATTTCATTAGGTCGGTAGTATTCTTTACGAGCAAAGAACTGAATTATCGTCTCTGGTGTAGTGCCAAAGTCTATCTCTAATTTACTCATGCTGGATTCCTTACGACTTCACAATCGTGATTAATTATTACACAACCAGGCTCTTTCTGATTCAATACAGCGTCTTCTCGCTCTTCACAGAAGTTCGTCCAGTTGATACACGCTTGACAAGGTGGAGCAATATGACAAGAGCAATCAGGAGCACCAAAGCCACCCCAGCCAGAGTTAGCACGAGCGTCATAGTTATCTTTTGCAGCCTGTATAAACATCTGATGTTTACCAAACTTCTTATCTATGTATTGAAGACGGTCTAGCTGTTCTCGTGTGTGCTCATTCTTATTAAGCAAAGACTTGAACTCCTCTAGACACCGTTGACCTTCTAGCTTCCATTCAGCAATAGTTTGAACAGCTTCTACCATAGTAGCTCTGGACTTCTTAACAATGAGGCAAATCGTACATCTCGGTGACGTGGCTTCATGTTATATTTCTTAGCAATCTCTGAGGCTTTAGCTTTGTTAAGCTTGTTCCAATTGTCAATCGGTGTTGCTGCTTCTTTAGCTGCTTCATCGTATGTGATTTCACCGCTATTTAGTCGGGCAAAGATTGCTTTGATTTCTTCTCGGTATTGTGTTGCTTGTTCGTTCATTGCTGGTGATTCCTGTTTAATGTCTTTACTAATTTCTATTGTAAAGAAAAACTATTTAAAAGTCAACGATTTTCTTACTTAATTTTCCAGATTATATATCCAGCTCTGTCACTACTATCCCAAGTGTCACGGAGTTTGCCGTCTCGTACAGTCGCTAGGTGATGAGCTGTTCGTATAACGTGTACAGAGTCATGTTCGTCTGTTGCTTGCTGCTGTAGACGTGCTAGATTGTTTGCAGTGACACGCTTCTTCTTGACGATAGCTGGGACTTTCTCTGCTATGTTCTCCATGTAGGCTGTAATAGTCTTCATATCGGTCATTGGCGCTAGCTGTTCCCTGCCGAGTGCAGCAAGTTCGTCATAGACTGTAAGCCAATCTTTACCAGTCGCAATACAGAGGGCACGGATTGTGCAGTCCCCCACCTTTTTTGAATCTTCAGGGTGAGGGTTCGTGTATTCGTAGTACTTAGCCATTTAGAGTTCACTCCAAGTGTTGAATAGGTAGTCAATGTCTTCTTCAGCTAAGGTAATTTTATCTACGCTGTAAGTATCTGTAACGTCATTTTCTGTAAACAGGATAGAAACGTGAGTGTCATTCTCTGTAACATAAGCGTTGCCGTCTACGTTGTAATCTATCTTAGCGTTCTCGTACCAAGTGTTTACTCGGTCTTGTGTGTACTTTACTACTTCTGAAATGGTTGTGATTGTTGTCATGCTGGTGATTTCCTTTCGGTTAACTTCTTTACTAATATCCATTGTAAAGGGAAACTACCAAAAGTCAATAGTTTTGACGAATAATCTTTTACAATTAAAAAGCTCTGATGCCGTCTAGGTCGGTGGTAAAGAAAACGTCATTAGGTTTCTCTTTAGTATTCCAGAAGTATTGCTTTGAACCATTGTCGTGTAGCTTGTGCCCTCTAGAGACAAGGCGTATATTGATTCCCTCAAGAGTTATGAGGTATTCTTTGCCCTTAACTACGTAAGATAGCTTTGGTGGCTCGTGTCGCTTCATGTGGTCTTCGTAGTTTGACTTGTACTTCTTATCTAGTGGGAAGCTACATCGTCTCACGCCTCGGGCTTCACATACGGTGCATATTTTAGAGGTTATCATTGACTTAGTAATCCTTCTTCGCTAACTATTTGAAACATTTCAGGTAAGTTTACAATTATGATGACTGTGAACACAATCGCTAGGGCAATCCCTACTCCCCAAGCGAGAGTAGAGAGGTTATAATCTTGGTCGTTCATTATGCTGCTACCCCGTAAGTTGCAACAATGCCCTGAGCAAGATGCTTGAAGTAGTGAGTAACATCACCGTTCATGAAGTCAATCTGTACAAATGTACCACGAATTTTTGACTGCATCTGCTTATTGTCTTTTGTCATCTCTACAATGTCTTCAATTAGTTGTTGGTATGTGTAGATGTGAGATGAACGCATATCAGGAGCGTCAATGACTAGAGTTTCTTCTAAATCAATGTTTTTCTCTGTTAGTAGTGTCTCTAGATAGTTTTTCATGCTGGTGAATCTTTCTTGTTACTTGCTTATGGACTAATAATACACCACATAATAAAGTTTTACAATAGAAATTACAAAGATTTTTTACTTTTCTTTGTCCAACAGAGATTTCAAGTGGTTTTCTTCAGATTGAAGCAGTAGTTTTTCCATAGCTATTTCAGCGAGTCTACGTCTAACATTAAGAGGTACTGGCTTAGTTCCACGCTCTAGCCAGTCCTCTATGTAGATTACGTTGTCTGGGATTTCAGAGGTCATAGAAATGATACCTTTTACAGTTACATTTGTTATAGAAACCGTGCATAGACGGTGAGCAAAGATAGCCAGCGTAGACTAGAACCTTATAAAAGAAGTTATTATCCAGCCTACGCATATCTTTCCACTTGAGCCTAGCCGTCACTACGTCCCTCTGGATAATAGTCAACCATTTCTAGTACTTTGTCATAATCAGCTTTGCCAAAGTAAGCGTGACCGTCTGTCTTAATGAATGTGCCCCATTTGTACGGTAAGTCCAGTGATTCCCAGTCTTTACCCTTTGCACGAATCAACTCTTGAAGTTCGGTAACATTTTTACCGTTCAATTGATTCTGGCTATATAAGCTACGAGCTAACATCTGGATAGAGTTACGTTCCCAGTCTCGTTGTCGCCAGATAAACACATTAGGGTAATCATCATGGGGGACATTGAATGCACGAGCGTCAAAGAATGCCAGACCCTGTAGAGTCTTCGTACTATTGTGATTCTTATTTAGCCACTCGTTAAAGTAAGCCGTGAACATAGAAGCGGTGATTGATACGATTTTATTTACTTCGTTATCAAACCATGCCCCAGTTTCTAGCGTGTCGTAATCACTTAATAAGAAAGTTGCTTCGTCTGATTGCACATAAGCTAATTTGAAGCCCTGCATGTTTTCAGCAGTCTTTGCGGTTGCGTATGCCATAGCTTTTACAAGTTGCTTATCAAAAGGCTTCTCACAGCCTCGTGTGAACGTATGGAAGGCTTTACCGTCTACTCTTACTATAACTGGCGTTCTACGGCTCAGGAGGGGCTTAGAAACAGCCTCATAGCGTTTTACACGGTCTCCTAGTGTGTCCCGATTAGTCTTCATGTCTCACTGTTCCCTCACTGTTTTTAATTTAATTCTAAATTTATATTATCAGGCTTTGTCTTTTGGGTCAAGAAAGTGAGACGAGTCAGCAGTCTTTACTTTCTGAAACAAAGGAGATAGTTGGTTATATAGATACTCTGCTTGGTCTTTGCTTAGTGTGATTTGATTATGAAAGGTACTGTCTGCTTGTGTGTTAGTCACTTGGACAGTCTTAATAATCCTTGTAGGCCAGTAAGTAGCTACTACAATTTCAAGAGGAGCATCTGTGTTGGCTTTACTCTTCACTACAATACCTGACTATTACCCTTGAGGTCATATCTTGTTTTGCTACCGTCTTTACTGAAGACTGAGAATCTTCGTTTGTTTTGCCAGAGTGGTCGCCCTGATTGTTCACTTACATCTTCCCATTCATCTGCTTCATATGTGAGAGGTGATAGAGGTTCATAACGTAGGAGCTTTTCTACTAACTGAGTTACTACTTCAGCTGAATTGCCTGAGTGTCCTTGTTTGCTGAATACTTCTACAATTTCTAGTGCAGATTTACCAAGCATTCCGTTATAGTCACTGTCTTCTGATAATAGCCCTGCTCGCTCTAGCTCTTGCTTTGCGTATTCTGTTAGATTAGTCATTGAGTGTTTCCCCTTTTATTCGTTCAATTAATTGTGTCTCTTCTTTTTCGTGACGTTCTTCCATTTGTTTTCGTGCTGGTTCAAACTTCTTGAAACAATCATCACAATATGTTGAGGCGTAATCTTCACTATAATGATAGTCACGTACCGTATGGTCTCTGCATAGTTCACGAGAACATATTTCACACCTATAGTAACGTGCGACACCTTTGTAGCCAATTGACTTTCCGTCTACGTCACATAGAATCTCTTCAAGCTCTTTTTTGTATGCTGGTTTAGCCTCACGTGGTGGTATATTCTTTAATACAGTCCTACGCATGTCTTCCTACTTCTATATCAATCTTTAAATCTCTTAGTAAACTATTGACTAACATGATTTGAATTTCTCGTGGTAGTTTCTTACCTGTTGTCTCTACAGACATTCCACGTGTGTTCTTTGTCTTGAGCCACTTCACTTGTAGGTTGGTCTCTTTGTCAAAGTCTAGTGGGTGAGTTAGTCCTTTACCCATGACGGACACTCCCTCCTGCATCAACATCACCAGCAACATTGCCACAATTGACAGAACCACCAGCGTCTACATCTCCGCCAACATTACCACAGTTCACACTTCCACCAGCATCAACGTCTCCCTCTACATTGTCACAAGAGACTGAACCGCCAGCATCTACTGTACCCTTTACTAATTGAGCAACTACATCACCGTCAGTTTTCAGCTGGTCAAGAACTCCTTCAACTTTGATTGTGAGTCGGTTGTTTTGAATTGCATCTTTATCATTCACTTCTACACCGTCAATGATGATACGATTATTAATAACTGTTACGTTATTCCCTTTGTATGTTTTGCCGTTTATTGTTACGCTCATGATTTACCCCATTGAGATTGATATATTATCTGGTAGACGAGTTATAGCGTCTAATGCTTCTAGTTGATGTTCAGTGATAAGAAAATACTGGTCGTTTAATTGAAGCTCATAATATTTCTCGCCACCAGTTTCACCGTATGTCTTCATATGCAGATTGTTTACCTTGTAGACTGGTTTGTCGAATTGATTTGTATATTCTGGCTTCATTTCATCTTCCTTTTGATTGCTCTATAGATTAGTCCTGCTGGTAATAATATAGGTATAAGAATGATTGCAGCAATAACATCTAGAGCGTCTGGCAGTTCACGCCAAGCAGATTTATAATGATACCACATCTCTTTTAGGTCTTTTTTCACGCTACTTTTCATTTGCATACCTACTATTACTTATTCGCCAAAATATATATTCAAGATTTAATGACGCTTCTCTAGAGCCTCTACGACTTATTGTGTGATTGGAAAAAATTCTATCTCTTTCGTCTATTATCTTACCAATGAACTCTCTAGGGTCGCCGTCATCACCTGTTTCTTTTTTAGTCAAATCAAATCTCTGTCTGTTTCTCTTTGAAAGTGGTTCATGACGTACCTCTATAAATTTGTCCCCGAGAAGAATGTTCATTTTTTAGCCCCTATCATCTCCCATGCTTTTTCTCTTTCAACAAAGTTGACTCGTAG
>Ga0247809_1000239_pt1 | contig 28783 bp, 30 predicted proteins | sample UWRJL104311B1_FD_180951 | JGI IMG/M metagenome (GOLD analysis project Ga0247809, IMG submission 180951) | Plant litter microbial communities from Arlington Agricultural Research Station in Wisconsin, United States - UWRJ-L104-311B-1 | ecosystem: Environmental > Terrestrial > Plant litter >...
TTCGCCCAGCAGGTCGGCTTCTGGTACGCCGACGGCTGGTTCGCACGGCGTGCGCCGTGGCAGCTCGTGCTGGTCGCCGCGGTAGCCTACGCGTCGCTCGTGCCGATGACGGCGATCGGGCCGTACAGCGACGACATGCTCACCAACCTCAACCCGCCGACCCTCCCACTCGTCGCCCTCGCCGTCGCGCAGGCGTGCGTGCTGCGCCTCATCCGTCCCGCGCTCGCCACCCTGATGAACACGCACGCGGCCCGCGCGGTCGTCTTCGTCGTCGGCAGCAGGCTCATGACGATCTACCTCTGGCACCTGCCGATCATCCTGGCGCTGTCGGGCGTCGCCCTGCTCGTGCCCGGCGCGAGCCCGTTCCCGGGCAGCTCGGCCTGGTGGTGGACGCGCCCCGTGTTCTTCGTGATCGTCATGGTCGCGATCTTCGGCCTGTCGTTCCTGGTGGCGCGCTGGGAGGCGCCGCGCGAACTCGGATCGACGCCGCCCGGCCCCGTCGTCGCCCTCGCCGCGCTGCTCACGTTCGTGCCGGCGTTCTGCGTCATGGAGTGGTTCCTCGACTTCCCGCTCGCCGTGCTCGGCTCGGCCTGCTTCGGCGCCGCGATCCTGCTGCTCGGGCGGTGGCCCAGCCGCGTGCGTGAGACAGTGGACGCGTGAGATTTCCCCGCAGCACACCAGAAGACCAGGGTTTGTCGTCGATCGCGGTCGACCGGTTCGTCGAGGCGCTGCAGTCGCGCCTGAACCACGTGCACAGCGTGATGCTCGTGCGGCACGGGCACGTCGTCGCCGAGGGATGGGCGGCGCCGTACCGCGAGTCGCATCCGCACTCCATGTTCTCGGTGAGCAAGAGCTTCGTCTCCACCGCGGTCGGCTTCGCGATCGAGGAGGGGCTGCTCGACCTCGACGACGCCGTCGTCGACCTGCTGCCCGACGACCTGCCGGAGACCGTCTCCGACAACCTCGCCGCGATGCGCCTGCGCCACCTGCTCACGATGACCACCGGGCACAGCACCGACTCCGTCGACCGGCTCGACGAGTCCCAGCCGAACTGGTCGCGCCAGCTTCTCGCTCTCCCCGTCGAGCTCGCGCCCGGCAGCACGTTCGTCTACGACTCGGGCGCCACGTACCTGGTCTCCGCGATCCTCCAGTCGGTCACCGGGCAGCGCGTGCTCGACTACCTCACCCCGCGGCTGTTCGAACCGCTCGGCATCGAGGGTGCGACCTGGGAGCAGTGCCCCCGCGGCATCGACGTCGGCGGCTGGGGCCTCGCCATCACCACCGAAGACCTCGCGGCGTTCGGCCAGACCTACCTGCGCGCCGGAGTCTGGCGTGACCGGCAAGTGGTCCCCCGCGAGTGGGTCGACGCCGCAACCGCCTTCCAGGTCGACAACGCCGGCGACGGATCGCGCGGCGACGACGGGCAGGGCTACGGCTTCCAGTTCTGGCGCAACCGGCACGGCACCTACCGGGCCGACGGCGCGTTCGGGCAGAAGTCGCTCGCCTTCCCCGAGCACGACACCCTGCTCGTGATGACCGCCGGGCTGTCCGACGGTCAGGCGCAGCTCGACGTGGTGTGGGAACATCTGCTGCCCGTGCTCGGCGGCACCATGCCCCTGGTGGCGGATGCGACCGCCGTCGCTGCCCTGAACGACCGGCTCGCGGGGCTCGCGCTGCCTCTGCCGCCCGGCGAACCCACGTCGCCGCTCGCCGACCGCATCGGCGGCACGGACTACGCGCTCCCCCGCAACACGCTCGGGATCGAGTCGGTGCGGCTCGACGTCGCCACCGACGGCACGACGATCACGCTCGTCACCGCCCACGGCGAGCAGACCGTCGTCTGCGGGAGCGACCGCTGGGTCGACGGGCACGCCGCGCTCATCTCCGCCGAGTCCGAACCGATCGCCGCCGCCGGCGCGTGGGCCGACGACGACTCGTTCGTCGCCACGGTGCACCTCACCGCCACGCCGTTCGCGCTCACGATCGCCCTCGACTTCGCGGTGCCGCACCATGCCGCGGGCGGCGAGGTCACGGTCACGGTCGAGCAGCCCGTGTCGTTCGGCCCCGCCCGGCTGCTGCACACGGTCGGCCACGCCCGCTGAACCGCCACTTGTGTACACCGTCCACTTCGTGGCACAGTGTGCTCGTGAGCAATCCGGAATAAAGCAGCGGCCGTTCTCGCTGCACTCTCAGACGCACGATCCGCGTGGAGTCACCGCGGTATCCGGGTAACGTCGCCCACCCTCGATTTCCGTACCCCAGGACAGGACACAGCTTTGTCAGAAACCACCATGCCTCCGGCGAGCGTCGGATCGGATGCCGCGGCCGCCGCCACGGCGGAAGAGAAGCGCATCGGCGCCCGCAACACCCTCGCGATCACGATCCTGCTCGTGTCGACCTTCGTCGTCATCCTCAACGAGACCATCATGAGCGTCGCCCTCCCGCACCTCATGGACGACCTCGACATCACCGCGAGTGCGGCGCAGTGGCTCACCACGGCGTTCCTGCTCACGATGGCCGTCGTCATCCCCGTCACGGGCTTCCTGCTGCAGCGCTTCACCACCCGCGGCATCTTCATCGCCGCGATGACGCTCTTCAGCATCGGCACCCTCGTCGCGGCCATCGCACCCGGCTTCGAGGTGCTGCTCGTCGCCCGCGTCGTGCAGGCCATGGGCACCGCGATCATGATCCCGCTGCTGTTCACCACCGTGCTCACCCTCGTACCCGAGCACAGCCGCGGCCGCATCATCGGCAACGTGTCGATCGTCATCTCGGTGGCGCCCGCCGTCGGCCCGACGATCTCCGGCCTCATCCTGCACAGCCTCGACTGGCGGTGGATGTTCATCATCGTCTTCCCCATCGCGGTCGTGGCTCTCGTGCTCGGCGCCGTCCGCATCCCGAACGTCTCCGAGCCCCGCCAGACCCCGCTCGACCTGCTGTCGGTCGTGCTCGCGGCGTTCGGCTTCGGCGGCATCGTGTTCGGCCTCAGCAACATCGGAACCGCGGTCGGCGGCATTACCGCGGTGCAGGCCTGGGTGCCGCTCGCCGTGGGCCTCGTCGCGGTGACCCTGTTCATCCTGCGCCAGCTCAGCCTTCAGAAGAAAGACATCGCGCTGCTCGACCTGCGCACCTTCAGCACGAAGTCGTTCTCGCTCGCGATCGGCATGGTGGCGATCAGCATGATCGCGCTGTTCGGCACCCTCATCCTGCTGCCGCTGTACACGCAGGACGTGCTCGGCCTCGACACCCTCACCACGGGACTCCTGCTGCTGCCCGGCGGACTCGTCATGGGCCTGCTGGCGCCGTTCGTCGGCCGCCTCTACGACCGTATCGGGCCGACGGTGCTCGTGGTCACCGGCTCGATCATCGTGAGCGCCGCGCTGTGGGGCATGACGATGCTCGGCCAGGGCACCGCCATCTGGTGGGTGCTCGCCGCCCACGTCGGCCTGAGCATCGGCCTCGCGCTGCTGTTCACCCCGCTGTTCACCTGGGGCCTCGCCGGACTCGCGCCGAAGATGTACTCGCACGGCAGCGCCATCCTGTCGACGATCCAGCAGCTCGCCGGCGCCTCGGGCATTGCGATCTTCATCACCGTGCTGTCGGCACGCGCGGCCACGCTGGTCGCCGAGGGCGCACCGGCCGCCGAGGCGACGGCGAGCGGCATCCACTCGGCCTTCGTCTACGGAGCGGTCATCTCGCTCGTCGCGATCCCGATCGCGTTCTTCATCCGCAAGTCGCCCGCGACGAGCGGGCAGAGCGCGCCGGTCGGGCACTAGCGGCGCCCACGCTGGTTGAGCCGCTTTCTCGCGGATTGAGCCGCTCACTCGCGGATTGAGCCGCTCACTCGCGGATTGAGCCGCTCTCTCGCGGATTGAGCCGCTCACTCGCGGATTGAGCCTGTCGAAATCCCCCTTCGAGATACTCGAGGCTGGGATTTCGACAGGCTCAATCCACGTACTGGCTCCTACGACAGGTCGACACGGCGCCCCAGCCCGAACTCCTCGGCCTCGTCGTCGGTGACCATCGCGAACACGCCGGCAGGCACTCCGGGCAGGTCGGCGATGCGTGCGGCGACCGCGAGCAGTCGCTCTTCGGATGCCGCGTTGATCAGGAACACGTAGACGTCGCCGAACTCGCCGCCGTCGTCGTAGAGCGCCGCCTCGCCGCGCTCGTCGACCTCGCCGATGTAGTCCATGACCTCGTCGATCCACGGAAACGGGTCTTCGCCCTCGGGCAGCCCGATAAGCGGGGTGAGCGGGACGTGGATTTCCACGACGGTGTTCGAGATCTCGGAAATGGGGGCCTCCTCAGTGCCGTTCCAGCCTAGGCGGTCGGGCACCTCACGGCCGCGGGCGCCGGGAGCGCCTACGCTTGCTGGGTGGATGACTCCCTGCGTTTCGACGGCCGCATAGCCGGGTTCGGTACCGGCTCCGGCACCCGGATCGTGGTGGGCATGTGGCCGCGCTCGCCGCTCGGCGGCTTCGCCGACGTCATGGTGGAACGCCCCGACGGGCACCGCATCCTGCTCGCACCGAGCGACGCGGTCGCCGACTTCGTCTCGAGCACCTACGCGTTCGACGAGGTGCGGGTCGTGCCGGTCTCCTACTCTCGCACCGGGAGGGTGATCGACGTCGACGCCGGTCCGCTCGCGCTGCGCTTCCTCATCGGCGGCATCTCCCCCCTCGGGCGGTTGCTGCGCGTCGTGCCGCGGCGCCTCGCGACGCAGCCCGCGTGGCTGCGCCTGATCGACCCGGTGGCGCGGCTGCTCGTGCCGGGAGCGCGCACGGCGGGATCGGCGGGCGGCGGGCGACGCGAGTACTACGGCGTGACCTCGGCCCGTGCCATCCTCGCTATCAGCGCCCGCTGGGACGGCGCGGACCTCGGTAAGCTCGCCCCGCTGTCTCCCCCCGTGCGCTTCGGCTTCGGCTCGGCGCCCGCCTCGCCGCACATCGTCGAGGTGGTCACGACAATCCGTTGACGCGGCGTCGTCGACGGCTGGAATACTGTCGGCATGGTCAACGAAGCGGTCGCCGACAGTCACGACGTCATCCAGGTGCGCGGGGCGCGGGAGAACAACCTGCGCGACGTCTCGGTCGACATCCCCAAGCGGCGGCTCACGGTGTTCACGGGCGTCTCCGGTTCGGGCAAGTCGTCGCTCGTCTTCGGCACGATCGCGGCCGAGTCGCAGCGGCTGATCAACGAGACCTACTCCGCGTTCTTGCAGTCGTTCATGGCGAGCCAGAGCCGGCCCGACGTCGACGAGCTGCGCGGGCTGAGCGCGGCGATCATCGTCGACCAGGAGCGCATGGGCGCGAACTCCCGTTCGACGCTCGGCACGGCCACCGACGCCTACGCGATGCTGCGCATCATCTTCAGCCGCCTCGGAGAACCGCGCGCGGGCTCGTCGGGCGCCTTCAGCTTCAACCTGCCCGAGGGCATGTGCCCGGAGTGCGAGGGCACGGGCAAGGTGTCGAGCATCGACGTCGCCCAGCTCGTCGACGAGGAGAAGTCGCTCGCCGAGGGCGCGATCACCGTGCCGAACTTCAGCGCCGACGGCTGGTACGTGAAGGCCTACATCGAGTCGGGTTTCGTCGACGCCGACAAGAAGATCAAGGACTACACCGACGAGGAGCGGCAGGACTTCCTCTACAAGGAAGCCACGAAGATGAAGCTCGGCGGCATCAACACCACCTACGAGGGCCTCGTGCCCAAGGTGAACCGCATGTACATCGCGAAGGGCGCGGAGGCCGGGCAGGCGCACATCCGCGCGTTCGTCGAGCGGGCCGTCACCTTCTCGACCTGCCCGCTCTGCCACGGCGCGCGGCTCAAGCAGGAGGCGCTCGCGTCGCGCATCGCCGGGCTCAACATCGCCGAGTGCTCCGCGATGCAGATCAACGACCTCGCGGGCTTCGTCGCCGGCATCGCCGACCCCGGCGTGGCCCCGCTCGTCGAGAACCTCCGCGGAACGCTCGACTCGCTCGTGGAGATCGGCCTCGGCTACCTCTCGCTCGACCGCGAATCGGGCACTCTCTCGGGCGGTGAGGCGCAGCGCGTGAAGATGGTGCGCCACCTCGGGTCGTCGCTCACCGACATCACCTACGTCTTCGACGAACCGACCATCGGGTTGCACCCGCACGACATCCAGCGGATGAACCGGCTGCTGCTCATGCTGCGTGACAAGGGCAACACCGTGCTGGTGGTCGAGCACAAGCCGGAGACCATCGCGATCGCCGACACCGTGGTCGACCTGGGGCCGGGGGCCGGACCGTCGGGCGGCGAGATCCAATACGTGGGGACGGTCGAGGGCCTGCGGTCGTCGGGCACCCTCACCGGCCGCCATCTCGACCACCGGGTGAGCCTGCGTGCCGAGCCGCGCGTCGCGACCGACCACCTGAGCATCACCGGCGCCTCGCTGCACAACCTGCGCGACGTCTCGGTCGATATCCCGCTCGGCGTGCTCACCGTGGTCACCGGCGTCGCGGGCTCGGGCAAGAGCTCGCTGATCTACGGCTCGCTGCCGCGCAGCGCCGACGTGATCGTCGTCGACCAGTCGGCGATCCGCGGATCGCGCCGCAGCAACCCGGCGACGTACACCGGGTTGCTCGATCCGATCCGCACCGCGTTCGCGAAGGCCAACGGGGTCAAGTCGTCCCTGTTCAGCGCCAACTCCGAGGGCGCCTGCCCGAACTGCAAGGGCATCGGGCTCGTCTACACCGACCTCGCGATGATGGCGGGCGTGGCTTCGGTGTGCGAGGTGTGCGAGGGCAAGCGGTTCACCGACGAGGTGCTCGGCTACCGGCTGGACGGCAAGAACATCCACGAGGTGCTGTCGATGCCCGTGGTCGAGGCACGCGACTTCTTCGGTTCAGGCCAGGCCCGCGTGATCCTCGACCGGCTCGTCGACGTCGGGCTCGGCTACCTGTCGATCGGGCAGCCGCTCACGACGCTCTCGGGCGGCGAGCGGCAGCGCATCAAGCTCGCCATCAACATGGCGAAGAAGGGCGCGACGTACGTGCTCGACGAGCCGACCACCGGCCTGCACCTGGCCGACGTCGACCAGCTGCTGGCGCTTCTCGACCGGCTGGTCGACGACGGCAACACGGTCATCGTGATCGAGCACCACCAGGCGGTTATGGCCCACGCGGACTGGATCATCGACCTCGGCCCGGGCGCCGGAATCGACGGCGGACGCATCGTCTTCGAGGGCACTCCGGCCGCGCTCGTCGAGGCGGGCGAGACGCTCACGGCGCAGCACCTGCGGGAGTACGTGGGACACGCTGGTTGAGTAGGGCCGTCTGCGGCCCGTATCGAAAGCCTTGGCGGGCATGCCGGTTTCGATACGCGCCCTAGAGGGCGCTACTCAACCCGCGGGGACGGCCAGAGCGAGCTACTCAACCGACGGAAGGGCCCGAGGGCGGCTAGGAGGGCAGCACCCCGAACGCCTGCGCGAGCTTGTCGATCTTCTGCGCGCGCCCGAGCCGCGGCAGGTCGCTGCCGTCGCGGATGACGCGTCCCCTCGCCTCGAAGTCGTCGAGGAAGTCGCGCGCCCACGCCACGTCGCTCTGCGTGGGGCTGATGACCTCGTTGATGATCGGCGTCTGCTCCGGGTCGAGGCACAACTTGCCGGTGAGGCCGAGAGCAACGGTCATCTGCGACTGCTCGCGCAGGATCGGATGGCTGCTGCCCACGGTCGGACCGTCGATCGGGCCGGGGAGGTCGCCGATGCGGCTGGCCACGACGAGGCGCGACCGCGGATACGCCATCGCGAGGTTGTCGGCGCTCGTGCCCGTGTCGCGGCGGTAGTCGCCGCTGCCGAACGCGAGACGGAACGTGCCGCGCGCCCGCGCGATCGACACGGCCTCCTCGATGCCGAGCGCCGACTCGATGAGCGCCAGCACGGGGGTGTGGCCGCCGAGCCGGTCGAAGGTCTCCGTCACGTCGGCGGGAGACTCGGTCTTCGCGAGCATCACGCCTCGCAGGCCGGGTACGCCGGAGAGGGCGTCGACGTCGTCGCTCCAGAAGTCGGTGGTGTGGTCGTTGATGCGCACCCATCCGCTGCCCCCGGCGGTGAGCCAGTCGACGACGTCTCCGCGCGCGCCCGGCTTGAGCTTCGGGTCGACGGCGTCTTCGATGTCGAGCACGATCTGGTCGGCACGCGATCGCTCGGCGGAATCGAACTGTTCGGTGCGGGTCGCGGAGACGAGCAGCCACGAACGGGCGATTTCCGCCGGGATGCGGTCGCGTCGGGAAGTGGATTCGGGGGCGGAGGGCGTCGTTGTCATCCCCGCCAGAGTATCCTGCCCGCCGGGTTAACCGGCGTTGCGTTCGTAGCGGTACTCGGTCACCACCAGCCCGGCGTCGAAGGTCGCGGTGCGTGCGTGCCGCAGCCGGGCGCCGGAGAGGCCGGCTGGAAACGCCGTGCGGCCCGACCCCAGCACGCGCGGCACGACGACGAGCCGCACCACGTCGACGAGGCCGGCGGAGAACAGTGCGTCGGTGAGCGAGAGGCTCCCCCACACGATGAGGTCGCCCGGGAGGTCGAGCTTCAGCCGGCGGATGGCTTCTATCGCGTCATCCGCCACCAGCAACGCCGGGTCGTGCGGTCCCCACGGCGCCTCGGAGAGCGATGTCGAGAAGACGATCTTCGGCAGTTCGTTGATGCGCGGCGCGAGGATCTCGGCGTCGGATTCCGGCGTCGGCCAATAGGCGGCGAACATCCGGTAGGTGTTCGCGCCCAGCAGGATCGCGTCGACGCCCTCGAGCCTGGCTAGGGTCTCGTGGTCGAGCTCGTCGGTCGACCCGTCGTCGCCCGCGAACAGCGAGAAGCCCTCGTCGTCGTCGGCCGCGAACCCGTCGACGCTCACGAACTGGTGCACCACCAACTCGCCCATCAGTGGTCACCGTGGGCGGGCGCGCCGTCGACGAGAGTTGCGCCGTGTTTCGCATCGGTATTCACGGGTACCTCCGGTTCGATGACTGCTGCCGAGCACACGGTAGCGCCCCGGAGCATCCGACACCAGCATCGAGAAATCCGTCGACGGCGTGCGCCCGCCGTCCTACCCTGATGGCATGGCCAACCTCGAGACCGGAGACCGCGTCAGCTGGAACACCCCGCAGGGGCGCACCCGCGGGCACATCGTCGAACGCAAGACGCGCGACTTCGAATTCGCCGGCCAGCACTTCACCGCCTCCGACGACGAACCGGCCTTCGTCGTCGAATCGGAGAAGACCGGCGCCACAGCGGCACACAAGGCTTCGGCACTGAGACGGCTCAAGTCCTGATTGAATTGTCGGGATGCTTACCCCAGAGGCCCCACCAGCCCGCTCCGTGATCTCCGCAGACGGCACCAAGATCGCCACCTACGAATTCGGTGATCCGGATGCGCCCACCGTTCTCGCGGTGCACGGTTTCGCGTCGAGCGCCCTGCTCAACTGGCACGCGACCGGATGGATCCGCGACCTCGTGCGCGCCGACTTCCACGTGATCGCCATCGACCAGCGCGGACACGGCGCGAGCGACAAGCCGCACTCCCCCGACGCGTACACGATGGGCGCCCTGGTGGCCGACGTACTCACGGTGCTCGACACGTTCATGCTCGACGAGGTGGCCTACGTCGGCTATTCGCTCGGCGCCCGGGTCGGCTGGGAGGCGGCGCGCGAACTGCCCGACCGCATCACGCGCGCCGTGCTCGGCGGCATCCCCGACGGCGACCCGCTCACCCGGTTCCGTGTCGACGAGGCGCGCCGTCACATCGAGCACGGGCACCCGGTCGCCGACAAGCTCACCGGCGCCTACCTGCAGATGGCGCGTGGCATCGACGGCAACGACTTGTCGGCGCTCGTCGCCCTGGTGGAGGGCATGCGGGGCGGACCGCAGCCCAACGCCGACAACGCGCCCGAGCAACCCGTGCTGTTCGCGACCGGCAGCGAAGACGGGATCCTGCCTGCGTCGCGAGCCCTGGCCCTCGCCGCCTCGGGCGAGTTCTTCGAGATCCCCGGACGCAACCACTTCAACGCGCCGACGTCGCGGGCGTTCCGCGACGCGGCGCTCACCTTCCTGCGCCCCGCGGACTGAACCGCTGGCGTGGATCGAGCCGCTGGCGTGGATTGAGCCGCTGGCGTGGATTGAGCCTGTCGAAATCCCCCGCCCCACCCCACCTACCCCGCGCTGTCCTTCAGCACCTCGTCCACGTCGTAGAGCGCCAACCACTTCTCAGCCGAAGCCCTCGCCGCCGGCGTGAGCGCGGAGTACGGCAGCGGCGTCGCGCCCCGGTCGAGGATGACGCGGTCGAGGTAGTCCCGCACCAGCCAGACGTCGATCGGGTCGCCCGAGGCGTCGAGCGCGGCCTCGAGCTGGTCGTCCGTCAGTCCGAGCGCCTTCTGCAGCCGCGCCTCGTCGAGCCCGGCGAACTCGAGGTTCGCGGCCAGCTCGGCCGCCGTCGCCGCGCGTTCGCGTTTGTTGAGTGCCATGCATCCATTCTGCGCCGCCGCCCGTGGGCGTACTTCCGTCGTGCGACGCGGCCTCGGCTCGTGTCGCACGACGGGAGCTTCTGGAGCGAAGGACGCACGCGGTCTGCGGCGGGAGGTGTCCTTCGCGCCAGAAGTCTGGTCGGGGCCGGGCAGTCTAGCCGCCGGTCCAGCCCTCGACGTAGAACTCGACGCCGGCGCGCGTGCACTCGTCTTTCGCGTCGGCGAACGCATCGGTCCACCGTTCGGCCGTCGGGTCGAAGGGGGTCATAGAGCCGGGCGCGTACGGCCCCGCGACCTCGCGCAGCACGTCGACGGCGCTCGCGAGGTCGGCGGAGTCGGTGACGTCGATCCGGTGCACCATCCGGCCGGCGAGACGGTTCACGGCCTGGTGTTCGACGTCGGCGATGCGGCCCCCGTCGAACGCCATCTGCTCGTTGTAGACGAGGGTGTTGATGTCGATCAGCTGCGCGCAGACCTCCTGCGGCGTCGCGCTGGATGAAGCGCCCGGCTGCGACGTCGCCCCGGGGGCCGCCGTCGGCTCGGGAACGGCCGCCACGCAGCCCGCGAGGCCGGATGTCACGGCCAGCGCGAGGGCGATCGCGGCCGCGCGGCGCACGGAACGGCGGTCGAGCCTTGGTCGTGCGTTCCCCCGGAGCATCCGCCCAGCCTCGCAGCAAGCGCCTTCCACGACAATAGTCTGAGCGAAACTCGTTCCGGCGGATGGCGGCGACCTACGCCGACACCGCACACTGGACGACATGGCAGACCTCGATCCGATAGCCGCCGACCTCTACGCGCTGCCGCCCGCGGCGTTCACCGCCGCGCGCAACGAGCGGGCGAAGTCCGTGGGTGGGGCAGTGGGCGCGGCCGTGAAGGCGCTCGCGAAGCCGTCGGCGGCCGCGTGGGCAACCAACCTACTCGCGCGCGCGAAGCCGGACGAACTCGCGCAGCTGTTCACGCTCGGCGACGCCCTGCGGGAGGCGCAGGACGGCGCCGACCGGGCGACCCTCACCACGCTCGGTTCGCAGCGTCGTGCGCTCGTCGCCGCGCTCGCGAAGGAGGCCGCCGCGCTCGCGGAGGAGGCCGGTCACGCGCTTAACGCGGCGGCCGTGACCGACATCCAGGGCACGTTGAACGCCGGGATGGCCGACGCTGGCGCTGCCGCGGCCGTGTCGTCCGCGCGGCTGGTGCGGGCGCTCGCGGGCGACGGCCTCGACGCCGTCGACCTCGCCGACGCGGTGGGCGGCTCGCTGCCCGAGGTGCGGGCAAAGGCCGCGCGGAAGAAACCCACGAGGAAGGCGGCGGAGGCGGCGCGCAGGGCGCGTGCCGAGGCCGAGGCGCGGTTGACGGAGGCGACGGCAGCCGCCGACGCGGCGGAGAAGGCGGCTACGGACGCGGCGCGGAGACGCGAGGCTCTCGTGGTCGAGCGCGACGAGCTCCGCGAGCGGCTCGCCGACGTCGAGACCGAACTCGGCGGAGCGACCCGGGCGCTCGACGAGGCGGACCGAGCAGGCACGACCGCGAAGCGCGATCGCGACCGCGCCGAGCAAGCCCTCGACGCAGGTTGAGCCCCGACGCCGGTTGAGCCCGTCGAAACCCACGCGGGTTGAGCCCCCACGCGGGTTGAGCCTGTCGAAACCCTAGACGAACTCCGGCGGCGGCCCGTCCGGAACGGGACGCAATTCCACCGCCCCCGACCACACGGCGATCTCGCCGGCCAGCTCCACCGCCCGCTCTTCGCTCGCGACATCCACGATCCAGAAGCCGATCAACGAGTGCTGCGCGGGCGCGATCGACCCAGGGGTGACCACTGGGGTTCCGCCGTCCACCCGCACGACCGAGCCCTGGTCCGGATCGGCGAGCCCGGCGTTGAATACCATCTCGCCCGACTCGCGCAGGCGGCCGTCGATCGCGATCATGAACGCGATCATCTCCCTGATCCAGTCGGTCGACTGGGTCTCGCCCATCCCGCCGGCGCTGCCGAACATCGACATCATGTATTTCACGGTCGCTCCTCTCGGTTTCCCCGTGCAACCTTGCACCTACCGCGTGGATAGTGTTACTTTCGGATATCTTCACTATCTACTACGGAATCGAGAAACCATGTCTGCTCCCGCCACCCACGTCGTCCTCGGCGGAAACGGAGTCGTCGGGCGGGAAACCGCCCGCGCGCTCCTCGAGCGGGGCGCGGCCGTCGCGTCCGTCGGCCGACGTCCGTCGGCAACCGCTGGAGCGCGGTCCGTCGAGGCCGACCTGCTCGACCCCGCCGATGCGATGCGTGCCCTCGCTGGCGCGGATGTCGCCTACCTCACGGTAGGCGTTCCATATTCCGCGCGGGCGTGGCGACGGCAGTGGCCGACTATCGCGCGCAACGTGATCGATGCCGCGATGTGGCACGGCACCCGGCTCGTCTATTTCGACAACGTCTACGCCTACGGGCGCGTCGACGGCCCGATGACCGAGGGGAGCCCGATCGCTCCGGCGGGCGCGAAGGGAGCGGTGCGGGCCTCAGTGCTGCGGTTGCTGGATGACGCGGCCGCCGCCGGGCTCGACGTGACGGTCGGCCGCAGCGCAGATTTCTACGGCCCGCACGCCACGACGAGCGTGTTCAACTCGTTCGTCCTCGACCGGGTCGTCGCGGGAAAGCGCGCGACCTGGCTCTTCGACGCCGACCAGCCGCACTCGCTCTCCTACACGCCCGACCTCGGTGACGCGCTCGCCGTGCTCGGCACCGACCCGCGCGCCCGCGGCGGCGTGTGGCACCTGCCGACGGCGCCGGCGCTCACCGGCCGCGAGTACATTGCCCTGGCCGGCGGCCCCTCGGCCCGGGTGGGCGTGATGTCGGCCAGCACGATGCGTATCGGCTCGGTTTTCTCGACTGCGGCACGGGAGACGTTCGAGCTGAGCTACCAGTACACGGCCCCGTACCTCTTCGACTGCGGCGCGTTCGAGTCGACGTTCGGAGTCACAGCCACGCCGTCCGCTGATGGCATCGCGGCGACGCTCGCCGCCATTCGGGCGTAGTCGTCGGTATGGGCGGGCCCACCGCCCGCCCACTCCCCCGAGCGGCGCTCCGCCATCTCCGTCGCGCGACGGAAGCGGCCGCCAGCGGCTCCCGAGAGACTGTTGTGAGCAACAGTCAACGGAGGTGCGCATGCGAGGGAGCAGCGACAACGCGATCACGGTCGGCCGTGTCGTCAAACAGTACGGTGACTTCACCGCCGTGGACGGCGTCGAGTTCGCCATCGGCCGTGGCGAGATCTTCGGCCTGCTCGGCCCGAACGGCGCGGGCAAGACCACCCTGATCGAGTGCATCGTCGGGCTGCGGGGGCCCACCTCGGGCACCATCGACGTGCTCGGCTTTGACCCCGCCCGCGACCGCGCCGAGATCACCGCGCGCGTCGCCGTGCAGACACAGTCGGCCAGCCTGTTCGACACGCTGTCCGTGGCCGAGACGCTTCGGCTGTTCGCCTCGTTCCACGCCGCGCCGAAAGACCCGGTCGAGGTCGCCGTGTCCGTCGGCCTCGGCGACCAGCAGGCGGTGCGCACGAAGAACCTGTCCGGCGGGCAGTACCGTCGTCTGCTGCTCGGGGTGGCGCTCGTCGCCGACCCGCAGATCATCGTGCTCGACGAACCGTCGGCCGGGCTCGACCCGATGGCCCGCCGGGAGCTCTGGTCGCTCATCCGGGGGCTGCGCGACGCGGGCACGACCGTGCTGCTCTCCACCCACCACATGGACGAGGCGACCGAGCTCTGCGACCGCGTCGCGATCCTCATCGCCGGGCGCATCGTCGCGCTCGACTCCCCCGCCGAGCTCGTGCTGCAGCGCAGCGCCGACAGCACGGTCTCGTTCACGGTGCCGACGTCGGCCGACCCCGCGATGCTGGCCGAGCTCGTCGGCGTGACCGCGACCACGAGGGAAGAAGTGCGCGACGGGGTGCGCGTGACCCTGGCGACCACCGACCCCGACGAACTCCTGCGGCGCATCACCTTCACCCGGGGGCTCGCGGCGCGCGACATCTCCATCCACCGTGGCTCGCTCGAAGACATCTTCGTCGAGCTCGCCGAGACCCGGGAGGCGTCGTGACTGCCACCGTGACATCCGCCACCCGACGTTCCGCCCTCGTCGAGCTGAGCATCGCGAGCTCGAAGGAACTGCTGCGCAACGCGAAGACCCTGTTCGGGCTGCTGTTCATGTTCGGCTTCTTCTTCCTCGTGATCTGGGGCGTGCATCTGGGCGTCAACGGCTACCGCGACGCCCCCGTCGTCGGGGTGTCCGGCGCGAACAGCGAGCGGCTGGTGTCCGAACTCGCCGACCGCGGCATCGAGGCGCGCACCATCGGGGCCGCGGATGACGCGGCCGACGTGACGGCGCGCGTGCAGCTCACGCCCGAGGCCGCGACGGTGCGGCTCAGTGCGCCCGAACCGGCGTTCATCCCGCTGTCCTCCGCGGTCGCGTCGATCGGCGTGCCGAGCGCGGCGATCGCCGTGTTCGACGCCGAGGGCGAACCGGAGACCGACATCCTGCGCATCAATCTCGGCGCCGTACTCGTGCTCGGCATAATGGCGATCGTGTTCATGGGCACGTCGGTTCCGCTCGTAGCGCTGCGCAGACGGGGAACGCTGCGGCTGTTCGGCACGACGCCGCTCAAGCGGATGACGTTCATCCTCGCGCAGTCTCCGGTGCGGCTGGCGCTCGCGCTCGCCGAGGCGCTCGTGATCGTGGCGGTCGCGTGGGGCCAGGGCTACATCGAGTCGTTCAACGTGCTCCGGCTGCTCGTGACGCTCGTGCTCGGAATCGGCATGCTGTTCGCGTTCGCGTTCCTGCTCGCCTCCCGCTCGACGAACGACGAACTGACCACGCAGTTGTGCGGGTTCATCCCGGTGATCATCGTGCTGACCTCGGGCACGGTCATCCCGATCTACGGCCTGCCGGAGTGGGTGCAGGCGCTGTTCAACGCGGTGCCGACCACGTGGTTCCTGCAGGCGGTGAGCGCCGACATCGCCGGCACCGAGCCGTTCGCGAGCGTCTACCTGCTGTGGGCGATGATGGCCGCGGTCGGCGTCGGCGTGGCGCTGTTGGCGGCGCGGGTGTTCCGGTGGGACCAGGGCGAGGAGCGGTAGGGCCGGGCAGGGTTTCGATACGGTCGCCAGAGCGACCTACTCAACCCGCAAGAACGGCCAGAGCGACCTACTCAACCAGCGAGTTGACAGAGCGACCTACTCAACCCGCAGTCACCAGGACCTTGCCCACCGCGCGGCCCGACTCCAGGCGCGCCATCGACGCGCCTGCGTCATCCAGCGCGAACGTGCCGTCGAGCACCGGCCGCAGTTCGCCGGCCTCGACCAGCGCGGCGAGAGTCGCGAGGTCGGCGGAGCTCGTCGTCGAGACCAGGCCGAGCAGCCGCTGCCTCGAGAACGCGCTCGCGAGCGGCGCGGCCAGGGTGCGGCCGAGACCGCCGAGTAGGCGGCTGCCGCCCTCGCCGCCGACGATCACGAGTGTCCCGGCCGGGGTCAGCAGGCGGCGCAGCGAGCCGAGGGAGCGCAGGCCGGCGGTATCGACGATCAGGTCGTAGCGGCCGGAGAGTTTGGTCGTCGTGTAGTCGAACGTGTCGTCGGCGCCGAGGGAACGCACGAGGTCGAGCTTGGCGGTGGAGCAGACGCCGGTCACGTGCGCGCCGGACGCCCGGGCGAGCTGCGTGGCGAAGATGCCGACGCCTCCGGATGCGCCGATCACGAGCACGCGCTGGCCGGCGCGCACGCGGCCCGCGTCGCGCACGGCGTGCAGCGCGGTCGCGCCCGAGGTCGGGATCGCCGCCGCCTGCTCGAACGTGAGCGACGCGGGCATGGCCGCGAGCTTCGCCGCCGAGCCGACCGCGAAGAGTGCCAGGCCGCCCTCGACCACGCCGAACACGCGGTCTCCGGGGGCGAGAGCCGTGACGCCCGCGCCGACGGAGTGCACGAACCCCGCGACATCCATGCCCCGGATCTTCTGGCGCGGCCCACGGAGTCCGAGGAACGGGCGCACGAGCAGCGGCATGCCCGCCATGAGGTGCCAGTCGCCGATGTGCAGCGCTGTGGCTCGCACCTCGACGAGCACCTGGCCCGGGCCGGCGACGGGTACGGGTACCTCGTCGAGGCGCAACACGGAGGCGTCGCCGTAGACGTCGTGCACGACCGCCCTCACGAGGCGCCTCCCGGGTACTGGAACACGCGGTCGAGCGGAACCCCGAGCTCGTGGGCGATCTGGAACGCCACCTCGAGCGAGGGCGAATACTTCGACTGCTCGATCGCGATCACCGTCTGCCGGGTGACCCCGATGCGCTCGGCCAGTTCGGCCTGGGTCATCTCGCCACGGGCCGCCCGCAGCGCGCGGATGTCGTTCGTCACCCTCGTGGCCTTCACCATCAGAAGCCCCGGCGGTAGAGCACGACGCGCGTGACCGAGCCGAGCACCGACGACAGCACGAAGCAGAGGTAGACCGCGTTCGCGATATAGAAGTACGGCGCTTCGACGACGGCGAGCAGCAGGGCCGCCACACCGCCGAGCACGAGGAACGCCTGGCCGACGCGGTCTCCGGCCGCCGCGATGTCGCGGTCGCGCACGTCTTTCTTCCAATCGCGCTTCGGCGTGACCAGACCGAGCGCGATGCCGATCAGGATGCCCGCGACGATCGCGGCACCGATCGACCAGAGCAGGGCCGGTACGTAGTCGACCTCGACGAGAGGCACGGATGCGGACCGCCCCACCACCAACACGAGATAGACCCCGTAGGCGGCGACGGCCACCACGAGCAGCGTCCACGAGCGTCGTTCTCCGAGCGTCATCCCGTACCTCCATGTCAACAATGTTTTACATGGAGAGAGTAGGGGCGACCTAGGCGCCGTGTCAAGAATTCTTTACACGGCCACCGCGTGCAGCGCCGCGTCGAGCATGCCGCCGGCGGCCGCGTGGTCGACGCGCACGATCGACATCGCCGCGAACACCAGGCCGGTGACCGTGGTCGTTAGCGTCTCGCGCGCCGCGTCGTCGAGCTCGGGACGCCGGGATGCCACGCCCGCCGTCACCCCCGCGCGCAGCTCGGCGCAGTAGCGGGTCACGACGTCTTTCAGTCCGGCTTCGTGCCCGAGCAGCGACGCCGAGGCGTTCAGCAGGAGGCATCCGTTGGCCGAGAGCAGAGTCTGCTCGTCGACCATCGCGCGCCGCAGTCCGCGCAGGTACGCCTCGAGCGCGCCCGGATCGACCTCGGCACCGGCGAGCGGCACGAGGCGCGGGCGCACGACGTCGTCGAGGTACGACTCGATGGCGCCGTCGAACAGCCCGCGCTTGTTGCCGAACGAGTGGTAGATGCTCGACCGGTTGAGCCCGGTCGCCTCCTCGAGGTCGGCGATGCCGGTGGCCTCGTAGCCCTTGTTCCAGAACACCTCGCGCGCCGAGCGCACGACCTCGTCGTGAGCGTAGGTCTTCGACCGCCCCATGTGAACTCCGTACTTGCGTTTGTGAACCGTTCGTATCAGTATATAGTGAAACGATCATTACATAACGACGGGAACAACAATGACCATCCTGATCACCGTGCTCGCCGCGCTGGCCGCCCTCCTGCACGTCTACATCTTCTGGATGGAGTCGCTCGCCTGGACCGGCCCCGCCGCCCGCCGCACCTTCGGCCCCGCGACCGACGACGAGGTGCGCGCCACCCGCGCGCTCGCCTACAACCAGGGCTTCTACAACCTGTTCCTCGCCATCGTCACCGTGGTCGGCATCGTCTTCCTGCTCTCGGGAGACTCGCCCGTCGGCCCCGCGCTCGTGCTCGTCGGCACCGGCTCGATGCTCGCGGCAGCTGCCGTGCTGTTCTTCTACGACGCCGGCAAGCGCCGCGCCGCGATCACGCAGGGCACCCTGCCGCTGCTGACGGTCGTCGCGACGCTCATCGCACTCGCCGTCTGAGCACCGGCCCCCACACACCACCACCCGAAGCAATACAGAAAGTCGAGCCCGCCATGCGCGCCATCATCCACAACGAGTTCGGAGAGCCCTCCGACGTCCTCACCGTCGAAGAGATCGAGACCCCCGAGCCCGGCGCAGGCGAGGTGCGCGTACGCACCCTGCTGAGCCCCATCCACAACCACGACCTGTGGACCATCCGCGGCACCTACGGCTTCAAGCCCGAACTGCCCGCACGCGCCGGAACCGAAGCGGTCGGAATCGTCGACGCCCTCGGTGCGGATGTCACGAACCTCGCCGTCGGCCAGCGCGTCGCCACCGGCGGAACCTTCGGCGTATGGGCCGAGTACTTCGTCGCGAAGGCGGCGACCCTCATCCCCGTCGACGACTCGCTCTCCGACGAGGTCGCGTCCCAGCTGGTCTCGATGCCGTTCAGCGCCATCGCGCTCCTCGACACGCTCGAGCTCGGCGAGGGCGAGTGGCTCGTGCAGAACGCCGCCAACGGCGCCGTCGGGCGACTCGTCGCGCAGCTCGCAGCGGCCCGCGGCCTCAACGTGGTCGGCCTCGTGCGCCGCGAAGACCGCGTCGAAGAACTCACCGCGCAGGGCATCTCGAATATCGTCGCCACCGACTCCGAGGGCTGGCAGCAGAAGGTCGCCGAGATCACCGGCGGCGCGCCCGTCACCGTCGCGCTCGACTCCGTCGGCGGCACCGCCTCGGGCGACCTCGTCTCCCTGCTCTCCGAGAACGGCACCCTCGTCGTCTTCGGCGCGATGCACTCGCCCGTGATGGAGATCCGCTCCGGCGAGATCATCTTCAAGAACGTCTCGGTCAAGGGCTTCTGGGGAAGCAAGGTCATGGGCGGCATGGCGCCCGAGAAGCGCGGCGCGCTGCTCGGCGAGCTCGTCACCCGCACCAAGGAGGGTTCGCTCACGCTGCCCGTCGAGGCCGTGTACTCGTTCGACGATGCCCGCACCGCGAGCTCGGCGAACTTCGTCGAGGGTCGCGCCGGCAAGGTACTGCTACGCCCGTAACACCGAACGTCCCGACGCGGTCGGGCGGGGAATCGCTCCAGCGACCCGCCCGGCCGCGTCCGCGTCGCGCCCCGCGCGTAGGGTTGAGGCGTGAAGACGCGTTCGTGGTGTGCCGTATCCGTCGCCGTGCTGCTGCTCGCGGGGTGCGCCTCGCCGAACCCCGCGGCGAGTCCGTCCGGCACCCCCGTGGCCCCCACCCCGACGCCCACCGCCGACCCGCTCGCCGGCCTCACGGTCGAGCAACGCGTCGGCCAGTTGTTCATGGTCGGCACGACCGCGACCGCCGCCGAGACGGAGACACTCGCCGCCGTGAGCGACCGCTTCGTCGGCGGGGTCTTCCTCTCCGGCCGCTCGAGAAACGGCACGGCCGCGACCGCCGCCGTCGTCGCCCAGTTCACCGCCCTCGCCCCGGCCGACCGCCCGCTGCTCGTCTCCACCGACCAGGAGGGCGGGCAGGTGCAGGTGCTGCAGGGGCCCGGCTTCAGCGCGATGCCCTCGGGAGTCGACCAGGGGGCGATGGATGCCGCGTCGCTCCGGGCCAGCGCGACGACCTGGGGCAGCGAGCTGGCGTCGGCGGGCGTGACCATGAACCTCGCCCCGGTGGTCGATCTGATCCCCGATGCGGCGGCCGCGGCATCCAACCCGCCCATCGGCGGCTACGACCGCGAGTACGGCTTCGACGCGGCGGGCATCGTGGAGCACGCCGACGCGTTCCGCGCGGGCATGACCGCGGCCGGCGTGCGTAGCGTCGTGAAGCACTTCCCCGGGCTCGGCGCGGTGACGGCCAACACCGACGACACCGCGGGCGTCACCGACACGTCCACGACCGCGCAGAGCGACAGCGTGAGCATCTACCGCAGCGAGATCGCCTCGGGAGCCGACACCGTGATGGTGTCGTCGGCGATCTACTCGCTCATCGACCCGAAGGCCCCCGCAGTCTTCTCCCCGACCGTGGTCACCGGGCTGCTGCGCGACTCGCTCGAGTTCGACGGCGTGATCATGACCGACGACCTCTCGGGCGCAACCCAGGTGACCGCGTGGTCGCCCGCCGACCGCGCCGTGCTGTCGATCGAGGCCGGCTGTGACATCGTGCTCGTATCGCGCACGCCCGCGGTCGCCGCCGAGATGATCGACGCGGTCGTCGCGAAGGCGAAGAGCGACCCCCGATTCGCCGACCTCGTGGATGCCGCGGCCACCCGCGTGCTGACCCTCAAGTCGGCCGGCTGACCGCATGGGTCACCTCTTCACGCTCGTGGTCGACGGCCAGACATTCGCGGTCGCCGAAGACGCGGAGCACCCGGGCAGCGTGCAGTACTCGTGGCTGAGCGGGCCCAACCCCGGCTACGGCTTCGCGAGCGGGGTGGCGGGCGGCGCGCTGGCTGGCGGCGCGAGCTCGGGCAGCGGGCTTCCCGACCGGGCGACCGCGGAGTCGCAGATCCGGCTGTTCCTCGCGGCCGTCGACCCGGCGACCGGCTACCTCGACTGAGGAGCACCTCGGCGCCGCGAGTTGTCACGAATCGACCGGTCTGGCGTGCGAACGGGTCGATTCGTGACAACTGGAGGCGCTGGGAGGTTTCGATACGCGCGCCAGAGCGCGCTACTCAACCCGCAGGTACCGGCGCGAAGGCCTGCAGGCCCGCGACGCGCAACAGGTCGAGGCGGTCGGCGTCGACCGAGCCCGGTTCGGCCGTGTAGACCACGACCCGCACGTCGCTGCCGGGCGCCTGCAGCACGTCGCAGTCGAGGGCGATCGGTCCAACCGCCGCGGTGTGGATGATCTTCTTCGACGACTGGTGTTCCGCCACGCGCGCGCACGACCACAGGTCGGCGAACCGGGGGCTCGACTCGAGCAGCGTGGCGATCAGGGCCGCGAGCGCCCGGTCGCCCGGGTACCTGCCCGAGGCCGAGCGCAGGTCGGCGGCGAGGTCGTGCTCGAAGCCGTCCTTCTGCTCGGCGCTCTGGATCGTGTCGTCGTCAGCGGGACCGAGGAACACCCGCCACGCGACGTTCGCGGCTTTGCCCGAGTACATCGACGGGTCGCCCTGCAGCGCCGCCCAGAGCGGATTCCAGAGGATGAGGTCCCACGACGCCGAGAACACCGCCGAGGGGGTGTCGCCGAGCCGGTCGACGATACGCTGGATGCCCGGGGTGAGGTGGCGCGGAACCTCGGTGCTTGTCGGCACGGCCGCGCCCGCGACGCGGTAGAGGTGGTCGCGCTCGGAGTTCGTGAGCCGCAGCGCCCGGGCGATCGACGCGAGCACCTGCGGAGACGGGCTCGTCGAGCGGCCCTGCTCGAGCCGCACGAGGTAGTCGACCGAGACCCCGGCGAGCGCGGCGAGTTCTTCGCGGCGCAGCCCGGGCGCGCGCCGACCGCTGCCGCGCGGCATGCCCGCGGCCTCGGGCGCGAGCCGGTCGCGCCAGGCGCGGAGGATCACGGCGAGTTCGTGGCTGGCGGCGTCGGTCATCCCCCCAGTCTCCACCCCGGGGCCCGCGCGAGGGTGGTACCCGCAGTCCATAGGGAGAGCGGTGCCTTCTCCCCCGCGCGGATCGGGCGCACGCTCGAGCCATGACAACAACACTCATCACCGGGGCCAACAAGGGCCTCGGACTCGAAACCGCCCGCCGTCTCGTCGACCTCGGCCACACCGTCTACGTCGGGGCCAGGGACGCCGCCCTCGGCCGCGCCGCCGCCGAATCGGTGGGCGCGAGATTCGTGCAGATCGACGTGACGGATGACGCGTCGGTGCGCGCCGCCGCGGCATCCATCCTCGACGAGGCGGGTCACCTCGACGTGCTCGTGAACAACGCCGGCATCGCGGGCACGCAGCCGGCGCCCGGCGACGTGACCGCCGACCACGTGCGCGAGGTCTACGACGTCAACGTGTTCGGCATCGTGCGGGTGACCCATGCGATGCTGCCGCTGCTCGAGAAGTCCGACGCACCGGTCGTCGTCAACGTGTCGAGCGGCCTCGGGTCGTTCGGCCGGGTCAACGACCCCGACCACATCGAGTCGACCTTCGCCACGATCGCCTACGGATCGTCGAAGGCCGCCGTCACCGCGCTCACGGTGCAGTACTCCAAGGCGCTGCCCGGCATGCGGTTCAACGCGGCCGACCCGGGCTACACCGCGACCGACCTCAACGGCAACAGCGGCCCGCAGACGGCGACCGAGGGGACCGACGCGATCGTGCGGCTCGCGACGATCGGCGCCGACGGCCCCACGGGCACGTTCGTCGAGCGTGCGGGCGCCATGCCCTGGTGACGCTTTAAGTGGGTTGAGCCTGTCGAAACCCCGTTGGAGATTTCGACAGGCTCAATCCACGTTTCGACAGGCTCAATCCACGAGTATCGCGTTACGCCGCGAGCCGCGTCTCCACCGGATCACCGGCCGGCACGACCAGCAGCGCTCCGTCGACCGCGTCGACCGTGATCGCTCCCCCGTCGACGACCGCGTCGGTCACCAGCAGGTCGGCGATGCGGTCGTCGAGCTCGCGCTGGATCAACCGGCGCAGCGGGCGCGCGCCGTACTCCGGCTCGTAGCCGTGCTCGGCGATCCAGTCCACTGCGGCGTCGGTCACCGTGAGGGCGATCGAGCGCGTAGCGAGACGGGCGGATGTCGCGGCCAGCAGCAACCGCACGATCTCGCGCAACTGCGTCTTGTCGAGCTTGCGGAACAGCACGATCTCGTCGATGCGGTTGAGGAACTCGGGCCGCATCGCCTCACGCAGCTTGCCCATCACCCGGTCGCGCAGATCCTTCTCCGACGCGAATCCGTTGGCCGCGGCATCCGACGGCGCGACGAAGCCCATGGCTCCTCCGCGGCTCGCGAGGAACTCCGAGCCGAGGTTCGACGTCATGATGATCACGGCGTTACGGAAGTCGACCGTGCGGCCCTGCCCGTCGGTGAGGCGTCCGTCGTCGAGAACCTGCAGCAGCAGGTTGAACACGTCGGGGTGGGCCTTCTCGATCTCGTCGAACAGCACGACCGAGTACGGGTTGCGGCGGATCTTCTCGGTGAGCTGGCCCGCCTCGTCGTAGCCGACGTAGCCGGGAGGAGCACCGACGAGGCGCGACACGGTGTGCCGCTCGCCGAACTCGCTCATGTCGAAGCGCAGCATCGCCTTCTCGTCGCCGAACAGCGATTCGGCCAGGGCCTTCGCCAGCTCGGTCTTGCCGACGCCGGTGGGGCCGAGGAAGAGGAAGCTGCCGACGGGCCGGTTCTGGTCGCCCATGCCGGTGCGGTTGCGCCGCACCGACTTGGAGACCGTGGCGACCGCGGCATCCTGACCGATCACCCGGTCGTGCAGTTCCGACTCGAGCTTGGCCAGGCGCGAACGGTCGGCCTCGGTGAGCCTGGCCGCCGGGATGCCCGTGGCGCGGGAGATCACCGCGGCGATCTCCGCCTCGCCGACGACCGCGTCGACCCGCGTCGACGATTCCGTGCCGTCGAGCTTGGCCTGCACGGCCTCGATGTCGTCGCGGAAACGGGACGCCTCCTCGTACTTCTCCGCCGCGACGGCGGAGTTCTTCGAGGCCTCGAGCACGGCGAGCTCTTCGAGCAGCGCCGACACGTCGACCTTCGTGCCGAGCCTGAGGCGCAGGCGCGCCCCGGCCTGGTCGATGAGGTCGATCGCCTTGTCGGGCAGGAACCGGTCGGTCACGTAGCGCGCCGACAGCTCGACCGACGCGCGCAGCGCCTCGTCGGTGTACCGAACGCCGTGGTGCTCCTCGTACGCCGTGCGGAGCCCGCCGAGGATGAGAACGGCGTCTTCGATGCTTGGCTCGCCGACCTGTACGGGCTGGAACCGCCGCTCGAGCGCGGGGTCCTTCTCGATGGCGCGGTACTCCTTGAGCGTGGTCGCCCCGACGAGGTGCAGGTCTCCCTTGGCCAGGCGCGGCTTGAGGATGTTGCCCGCGTCCATTCCCGCGTCTCCGGCGCCGCCCGCCCCGACTACCGTGTGCAGCTCGTCGATGAAGATGATCAGGTCGCCCTTGTGCGCGGTGATCTCGTCCATCAGCTTGGTGAGCCGCTCTTCGAAGTCGCCGCGGTACTTGGTGCCCGCGAGCATCGCCGGCAGGTCGAGGCTCACGAGGCGCTTGCCCCGCAGTTGCTCTGGCACACCGCCGTCGACGATGGCCTGTGCGAGGCCCTCGACGATCGCGGTCTTGCCGACTCCGGCCTCGCCGATCAGCACCGGGTTGTTCTTGGTGCGGCGCGACAGGATCTCGATGGTCTGCTCGATCTCGTCGGCACGGCCGATCACGGGGTCGAGCTCGCCTGCGCGGGCGCGCTCGGTGAGGTCGGTGCCGTAGGTGTCGAGCGTCGGTGTCTCCGACGTGGTCTCGGCGGCCGGGGCGTCGCCCGGCGTCGTGGTGACGGTCTCGCGCAGGTTGTTCTGCAGCGCCTCGGGGGTCACTCCGGCCGCGGTGAGCACCTGGCCGGCGGGCGAGTCTTGGTTGAGCACGAGTGCGAAGAACAGGTGCTCGGGATCGATGTACGTGCTGCCGGCGGCGCGGGCCACCTGCAGGGCGTGGAAGATCGCGCGCTGACCCGACTGGGTGAGCGACGGGGTGTCGTCGGAGGAGGATCCGGATGCCTCGGGCAGACGCTGCTCGACGGCCGCGACGATGGCGTCGGGGCTCGCGCCCACGCGCTTGATGGCACCCTCGGCCGGCTCCTTGGCCGCCAGGATACGCAGGATGTGCAGGGCGTCGAGCTCGTTGTGCCCGTGGTCGAGGGCGAACTGCCCCGCCTCGGCGAGCACCTCGCGGCTGCTGCGGCTCAGCAGTCGGCCGATGTTGATCGCACGCGGCGACTCGGCCGCGCGCTCGCCCTGCAGGTAACGCGCGAGGAACTCGTCGAACGAGTTGCTCGCGTCAGGTGTTGTAGGCAATTAGACCTCCCGGTGAAACTTGAGTGCCTTCGACTCAAGTTAACGCTCGGGGTGCGATTTCATTCCCGCAGTGTGTTGACTTCGCGTGCGGCCTGATACGCGCCGCTCGGTTGATAGGACCAAACTCAGCAGTGTTGAGTCTGGTCGCATCTCGTGCGTAAAAACTCGTCCGCGATCGAACATCCCTTTATTTGTATTGAGCCTCGCAGGAACCGCGCAAACTCGGGTTCCCCGCCGAAGCTCGTTGCAGTCAGCGCACCTGTGCGGGCGATTTCACCAGGAGGGGTAAACGGGCATCTGAGCAACCGGTGCCACAGGAAGCCGGACCGCCAAGGAATTGCCCCGCTGATACACCGTTTTGCGGGCTAAATGGCGTGCTAGCCGAGGTGGTCCGAGTTAGTTGAGAAACTCGGGTCGGACTTCTGCCACTCCAGCCAGTTCGTGCTGGAGCTGGCGATGAAGAGACCGACCGGCTTCAAGCCAACCGTCGGGCAATGGGCCATCCTCGGGGTGTTCCATCCAGGTTTGGTTCCAGTCATAGAGCGCGCTGCTGAGCGGGGCCGAGAGTCGCAGGTCGAGCCCGGTGAGGCGGTAGCGTTCGGTGAAGTCTTCCCAGAGCGGCCACCCGGGCGCCCACTCCGGAAACATGCGGATGAGCCGAAGACCGTTCGGGAGAACGGCGGCACGACCGCGACCGCGTCCCGCGGATAGAAACCTGTCCTGCATCTGTCGGCGTCGCAGCCATTCGCGGGGCGTTCGGGGACGGTCGTTGTAGTCCATCCCCGAAAGCCATAGAAGGCCACGCATGCCTCGGGCATCATCTTCGACCAGCGCTAGAGCCCATAGGTGCTCATCACCATTCGACGCTGCCGTTGCAGTTTCCAGCGCCTGTTCGATAGTCGCGTCCATAAGATCGACGGTCGTGACCGAATTTGACGCACCCTTGAACACATAAACGCGGTAGCGCGCATCATCCCGCTCCCGCGTCGAGTCTCGCTCGTCCACATTCACAACCTTCACCACATCAACATAGGTGTCAGAACCAAACGCGCGCCAGAAAAACCGATAACCCGGCCGCTCCCTTCATGAGCGAACGCGGAATCCGACCTCTCTTGCCAATGTCTCAGGCGCGAGCACTGCGGGAGCTGGTTGCAACTCACGGGCCGACGCCACAAGCGTTCTTGACGCCCGATAAGCCACCGCCTAAGGGGGGCATCCTGCACACGGCCAACCGGCTCCTCCTGTGAACCACGGATCATCGGTAGCGTTCTACCATGTCCAGCGTTTTTGCCCTCCGGCCGGCCTCGGCCGCAGATGCCGAAAGAATCGCCTTGGTGCACGTCACTTCTTGGCGCGAGACCTATCGGGGGACCTTGGTATCCGATGCGTTGCTTGATACGCCAGATTTATTGCCCAGTCGAGAGCGCTTTTGGGTGGCCGCTCTGACCGATCCACGATGGGCCGAAAACCGAATACGAATCGCCGAGGTCGAAGGTCAGCTGGTCGGGGTCGCTATGTCTGGACCGGTCGTCGATCAGGAATGGACGCAGCACCTGTACGTGCTGTACGTCCTCGCGCAGCATCACGGGACCGGGGTGGGTGCGGCGCTCTTGGAATCGGTTCTAGACAGTGCTTAGGACGCCGCCCTGTGGGTGGGCGACCCTATTCCGCGAGCCCAAGCGTTCTACCGGAAGAATGGATTCGTCCCTGATGGAGCGGTGAAGGTCGAAGACGGCATCCGCGAAATACGCATGCGCCGCACCGCACGATGAGGGACCCGTTAGTGAGCCGTCGAAGCTATGAGGATGAATTGCTCACGTCTCGACTCACAGGAACGAAATGACCCCGGCAGAGGTGAGACCAGCGCCCAAACCAATAAGAAGACACATAATCCAAAAAGAACGACTGGGAGCTGCCACACCCCCGCCTTTACGGAGCCGGATGGCGTAGGCGAATCCAGCGCCGATTAGGCCGATACCCAGCAGGGTCTCGATGATGGGGAGAATGACCATGGCATGACACTACCTAGACGCACCCATCGCTGACAGTGTTCGTAAGACGATCGGCTTACGGGCGCTCTCATGTGACGCGCTCTGCGAACCACGGACGTGTCGGGTTCGCGCGCTTCGCGGTCGAATTTGTGGACCGGATCTGATAAGTGGAGTGTCCGAGCACCCAGTTCGCCAGACCGCACTGTGTTCGGGGTCCAGCTGTGGATTAGTTGGCCGACCCGCCCCAGCTGATTGGTGCGCGATGGTCGAGTCCGGAATTGGCTCGACATCATGCCGACAAAATGCCTTCCCTTCGGTAGCGAGCTTGCGGCGGACACCGCAAGTGACATATCGTTTCTCGATAACAACGATAAACGTTAACAATCCGAGAAGGACCTGAGCATCTTGACCGAACCCATCGCCTCCCGTTCGACCCGCAACGACTTGTGGCTCATCCTCACGTTGGGTGCCCTCGCTGCGGTCTACGTGCTGGCTACTACGATTGCGCGAGTTTTCGAGATTTTCGGCGGCAGCGAGATCGCCGTTCCTGTGCACTTCGCACCGACCGACCTTGCGATCGACGGATCGAGCTCGACCTTGTCGATCAGCGTCGACGAGGGCGTCGCCAGGGTGTCGCAGCTTCCCGTAGCCACGTTCGTCAGCGTACTGCTGGCCGCGCTGGTGCCGGCGGTGGCGAGTCTTGTTGTGATCGGCTGCGTTATGGTCGTGTTCCGCCGGGTTCTTGACGGCGATCCGTTCGCGCCGGGCACGGCGAAGCTCGTCACGATCAGTGCGTTCGCGATAGTGGGCGGATGGGCGTCTTCGCTTCTGTTCGACACGATGGCTTCGAACGGGGCGCTCGCGATCGCCGCCCCCGGCAGTGACGTGATGGTGGCGTTCCAGGTGTCGTGGCTGCCGGTGCTCGTGGCCGCGGCCGTCGCGGCGCTCGCGACTCTCATCCGCTCGGGCGAGAAGATGCGCGCCGACACCGAAGGTCTCGTCTGATGGTTCCTGAAAATGATGGGAGCCCCATGCACTGCCGACTCGACGAACTCCTGGTCGAGCGGGGCATGACGCTGACCCGGTTGAGCGAGTTGGTGGGGGTGAGCATCGTCAACCTCTCGGTCCTGAAGAACGACCGCGCGAAGGCCATCCGGTTCTCGACCCTCATCGCCATCTGCCGTGCGCTCGACTGCGAGGTCGGCGAATTGCTCGTCGCGGTACGGCAGCCAACCGAGCCGGGGACAGCCAGCTAGCTGTGCTGATCCAGCAGCCGCGGGACCTGCTGCAACGGGAACGCCGACTCATGTCGAGTCGGAAGTCACAGTGTGACCGCGGCGCGACATCCCGCCCTAATCTGGCAGGGTGACCGACACGCTTGGCGATCTGCTCTCCCGCGACCCGAACCGCATCTGGCGGGCATCGTGGGAGGTCATCAATACGCGCGACA
>Ga0247809_1000240_pt1 | contig 28564 bp, 28 predicted proteins | sample UWRJL104311B1_FD_180951 | JGI IMG/M metagenome (GOLD analysis project Ga0247809, IMG submission 180951) | Plant litter microbial communities from Arlington Agricultural Research Station in Wisconsin, United States - UWRJ-L104-311B-1 | ecosystem: Environmental > Terrestrial > Plant litter >...
GGTAAAAGAAAAACTGTTGCTAACAAGAAAAAAGCAACTAAATAATAAGTAATATGGCTAAAGCAACTGCAAAAAAACGTAAAGTTATCGTTGAATCAACGGGAGAAGCTCATATTTCTGCTACCTTTAATAACATCATCATTTCTTTGACTAACAAAAAAGGTGAAGTTATTTCTTGGTCTTCAGCTGGTAAAATGGGCTTTAGAGGTTCTAAAAAGAACACTCCATATGCAGCTCAAATGGCAGCAGAAGATTGTAGTAAAGTAGCGTTAGAGGCTGGACTTAAAAAAGTGAAAGTTTATGTAAAAGGACCAGGAAACGGACGTGAGTCTGCTATTCGTTCATTACATAACGGTGGAATCGAAGTAACTGAAATCATTGATGTTACTCCAATGCCTCACAACGGATGTCGTCCTCCAAAAAGACGTAGAGTTTAATATATTTAAGTATAACTAGGTAGATAATAGATTATCGGAGGATATGACCTGAATTCATAATCTCTACCTTAATTTAATTTTTAGAAATGGCAAGATATACTGGTCCAAAAACTAGAATTGCTCGTAAATTTGGCGAAGCAATCTTCGGAGATGACAAATCTTTCGAAAGAAGAAATTATCCACCCGGACAACACGGGCAGGCTAAAAAAAGAGGTAAGAAATCTGAATACGCTGTCCAGTTGATGGAAAAGCAAAAAGCTAAATACTCTTATGGTATCTTAGAAAAACAATTCAGAAACTTATTTGAAAAAGCATCTGCAACTAAAGGTGTAACAGGTGAAGTTCTTTTACAATTATGTGAAGCAAGATTAGACAACGTAGTATTCAGAATGGGTATCGCTCCTTCAAGAAGAGCTGCACGTCAAATCGTTTCTCACAGACACATCACTGTTAACGGTGAACTTGTAAATATTCCTTCTTACCACCTAAAACCTGGTGATAAAGTAGCAGTTCGTGAAAAATCTAAATCATTAGAGGCTATCGACCGTTCATTATCTAACTCAAGTCACGTTTACGAATGGATCACATGGAACAATGACCTTAAAGAAGGTGTTTTCGTTTCAGTTCCAGCAAGACTTCAGATTCCAGAAAACATTAAAGAGCAGCTAATCGTAGAGTTGTATAACAAATAATAGACACTAGTCGAACATATGGCAATATTTAATTTTCAGAAGCCCGATAAAGTTATCATGATCGATTCAACCGATTTTGAAGGTAAGTTTGAATTCAGACCTTTAGAACCTGGCTATGGATTGACTGTTGGTAATGCACTTAGAAGAGTCTTGCTTTCCGCTTTAGAAGGATATGCAATCACATCTGTTCGTATCGAAGGTGTAGATCACGAGTTTTCTACAATTTCAGGAGTAGTTGAAGACGTTACAGAAATTATCCTTAATCTTAAACAAGTACGTTTCAAACGTCAAATTGAAGATATCGATAACGAATCTGTTTCCATCTCAATTTCTGGTAAAGACCAGATCACTGCTGGAGATTTTCAAAAATTCATTTCTGGTTTCCAAGTATTGAACCCAGAATTGGTTATCTGTAATTTAGATAGCAAAGTTAACTTGAACATGGAGTTGACTATTGAAAAAGGTAGAGGATACGTTCCTGCAGAAGAGAACAAAAAACAAAATGCTGCAATCGGTACTATTTTTACAGATTCAATCTTTACTCCGGTAAAGAATGTAAAATATGCAATCGAAAACTTCCGTGTGGAGCAAAAAACAGATTACGAGAAATTAGTTTTTGAAATTAAAACTGACGGATCAATCAATCCAAAAGATGCCCTTACAGAAGCTGCAAAAGTTTTGATTCACCATTTCATGCTGTTCTCTGATGAAAGAATAACACTAGAAGCTGATGAAATCGCTCAGACAGAATCGTATGACGAAGAGTCATTACACATGAGACAATTGCTTAAAACTAAGCTTGTTGATATGGATCTGTCAGTGAGAGCATTAAATTGCTTGAAAGCGGCTGAAGTGGATACACTCGGAGATCTAGTATCTTTCAACAAAAACGACTTAATGAAATTCCGTAATTTCGGTAAAAAATCATTGACTGAGCTTGATGAGCTTGTGGCTGTGAAAAACCTACATTTCGGTATGGACTTAGCAAAATACAAATTAGATAAAGAATAAATTACTTCATATTTTGCTCTCCAAAGAGGATTGAAGCAAGATGAAGTTTAAAAACAAATGTCATGAGACACGGAAAAAAATTCAATCACTTAAGCAGACAAACATCGCACAGAAAGGCAATGTTAGCTAATATGGCTTGTTCTCTTATCGAGCACAAACGTATTAACACAACTGTCGCTAAAGCAAAAGCGCTTAAACAATTCGTTGAGCCATTGATCACAAAATCAAAGGATGATACAACTCACAACAGACGTATTGTTTTCGCTTATTTGAGAAGCAAATATGCGGTAACTGACTTGTTCAGAGACGTAGCTGCAAAAGTAGGAGATCGTCCAGGTGGATACACACGTATCATCAAACTTGGAAATCGTCTAGGAGATAACGCTGATATGGCGATGATCGAATTAGTAGATTTCAACGAACTTTACAACGGTGGTAAAAAAGAAGTTAAAAAAGCTAAAAGCCGTCGTGGTGGAAAAGCTAAAAAAGAAGAAACAGTTGTTGAAGAAGCTCCAAAAGCAGAAGCACCAGCAAAATCTACTGAAGAAACTTCTACAGACGTTGCAGAATAATGAAGAAATTCATTTCATAAAAAAATCAAGGATAAGCTATTATAGTTTATCCTTTTTTTTTGCCCAACCGTCATTGCGAGGCACACACAACGTCATTGCGAGGAACGAAGCAATCACATAAAGGATGCCAAGAAAAGTGATTTTTTTTTACTAGAAGCGAAACATCACGCATTTTCAGTAAAGGCATTTCCCGCTGGAGCCACTCGCTTTTCTTCTGCCTGTTAGCAGAAGAAAGAGCTCAAACAAAGGCACCATCGGGGCTATGAAAGAAACTAATCGCATTTTTATAAACGCCAGTCCCAAACGTTGCCGACAAACTTTGTCCATAATCAACTGGCACAATTTTTGAAAAATCCGTGTTAATCAGCGCCATCCGCCAAAATCAACGTTCAAAAAAGTATTATGCAAAAAACTTAATTCCATTTAATACCTTAATGGATCAAATAAATAAATTTTTAAATACCCAGAAATTGAATTAAATTTGCACCCGCAACTACACAGCAATAACTACATAAATGAAATACACAACACGACAAAAAGCAATCCTACTCTTAAGCGACGGAACCATTTTCCACGGAAAATCAATGGGAATTGAAGGAACCACTTTTGGAGAAGTATGTTTTAATACCGGAATGACCGGATACCAAGAAATCTTCACAGATCCATCTTACTTCGGCCAAATCATGGTGGCAACAAACGCCCACATCGGAAATTACGGAGTAAATGAAGAAGACATCGAAGCAGATAAGATCATGATTTCCGGATTAGTTTGCAAGAACTTTTCTTTCAACCATTCGCGCGCCAATTCTTCTGAAAACTTAGAAGATTATTTTAAAAAGCAAAACCTGATCTGTATTTCTGATGTAGATACAAGAGCTTTGGTTAGCTATATCCGTGATAACGGAGCAATGAACGCAGTAATTTCTACAGACGGAAAATCAGTAGAAGAACTAAAAGCGTTGCTTGCAGAAGTTCCAGATATGAAAGGTTTGGAATTGGCTTCAAAAGTTTCTACAAAAGAACCTTACTTCATCGGAGAAGAAACGGCCAAATATAAAATAGCAGCATTAGATTTAGGTATCAAGAAAAACATCCTGAGAAACCTTGCAAAAAGAGACTGTTATATCAAAGTTTTTCCTTTTGATACGACTTACGAAGAAATGAAAGCTTTTAATCCTGATGGATTTTTTCTTTCGAATGGACCTGGTGATCCTGATCCGCTTTTTGGAGCTATTGAAATTGCAAAGAAAATCTTGGAAAATGACGAACCTGTTTTCGGAATCTGTCTTGGCCATCAAGTATTAGCTTTGGCAAATGGAATTTCTACATATAAAATGTTCAACGGTCACAGGGGAATCAACCATCCGGTAAAAAATGAAATTACTGGAAAAGGAGAGATCACATCTCAAAACCACGGATTTGCAGTAAACCGCGAAGAATTAGAAAACCATCCTGACTTTGAAATTACGCACTTGCATATAAATGACGGAACCGTTGCCGGAATGCGAATGATAAACAAAAATTGTTTCTCTGTGCAATACCATCCTGAAGCGAGTCCTGGTCCGCATGACTCTTCTTATTTGTTTGACATTTTTATCGAGAATATAAATAAGGCTGTTAAGGCTTAACTGAAAAAGACGCTGTAATAAGCGTCTTTTTTGTTTGTAATTAGTTTTCAAATACTTAAACTTACTAGTGGCGATATTTTCACTACTTTTAAATAATTAAAATTTCCAAAAATGTCTCAAAACGTAAAAGAATTAAAACTTGCCGTACTTATTGATGCCGACAATGTGCCTTACAGCAATGTAAAGGGAATGATGGAGGAAATTACCAAATTTGGGACGCCGACAACGAAACGAATTTATGCCGACTGGACACGGCCAAATGCAAACGGTTGGAAAAATGTGTTGCTTGAACACGCCATTACGCCAATCCAGCAATACAGTTATACTTCTGGAAAGAATTCCTCAGATTCAGCCTTGATTATTGATGCGATGGATTTGCTGTATTCTGGGAAATTGGATGGCTTTTGCATTGTTTCAAGCGATAGTGATTTTACCAGATTGGCGATTCGGCTTCGGGAATCAGGAATGAAGGTGATTGGAATTGGAGAACAGAAAACGCCAAAGCCTTTTATAAGTGCCTGTGATCGGTTTATTTTTATAGAAGTTTTAGACGGAGCCATTAAAAAGAAAATTGTAAAGCCTGCTGATGCTACTTCTGGCATTAAAAAAGTGGTTGAAAAAGAAATTGCTAGAATTACTGAAAAGCCTACCCAAAAACCGCTTAATAAAATTGACGAAGATATTATCGAACTGATTGAATCGACCATTGAAGATATTGCGGATGATGACGGTTGGGCATTTTTAGGCGATGTGGGGAATCTTGTAGTTAGAAAAAAGCCTGAATTTGATTCAAGGAATTATGGTTTTGTAAAACTTACACCCATGCTGAAATCACTTACTGATATTTTGGAAATTGATGAAAGAGAATCAGATAAAAAAGGAATAAAACATGTTTATGTTAGGCTAAGATTTAGCTGATGATAAATAGTAATTTTTATAATTGAACTAATTAAGGAAATAGCAGTTGCTAAAAAGTTGATTTTATATTTTGGAGTTGTCTTGATAGTGTTGTTGGCAACTATCCCGCTCATACTGATAATGAAATTTAAGTGTAGACTTTTGTCGAAACGGTTGCTTATATAGAAAAATCATAAAAAGTAAAATGCTGGAATTTATTAAAATCCAGCATTTTTTAAAATGGCGAGTACTTCTTATAAATCAAAAACTCTTTCTAAATGTGTTGCATCTAATTGTGAGTTTGAATAAGAATCTTCAGGGTTATTTTCTTGCGTAGGTAGTGTAACCGCCGTCAACCAATAACTCAGTTCCGGTAATGAAACTTGCATCGTCAGAAGCTAAAAACAACACAGTTTTTGCAATTTCATCTGGATTGCCCAATCTTTGCAAAGCTGTTACTGAAGCTAAATACTCTTTTGCATCGGCTGATGGAACTGCTTTTTCAAGACCTTCTGTTTTTATAGGTCCCGGGCTGACAATGTTTACTCTTATTTTTCTTCCCGCTAATTCATTCGCTGTAATCTGGGCAATTTTATTTAAAGCGCCTTTGGTTGCGGAATAAATGCTTGCTCCTAAATTGGAAGCCGTTGCCACTGTAGATGACGTGAACAATACAGATGCACCATCGTTTAAATGAGGAAGCAATTTTTGAAGCGTAAAGAAAACTCCTTTGACATTGGTATTGAATTGCGCATCAAAATCTGCTTCTGTCACTTCTTCGATTGGCGCAAATACTGCAATTCCTGCGTTTAAGAAAAGCACATCAATCTTGTTGCCACTTTCTGCTACTGCTTTTTCCAATTGGGCAATTCCTTCTAAGTTTGCCGTGTCCGAAACTACTGTTTTTAAGTTCGAACTGTTGATTTTGTCCGATGCTTTCTGCAGATTCTCTTGGCTTCTGCTTGTGATAAAGACATTTGCTCCCTTTTCAATGAAGGCTTTTGCGGTTGCGAATCCTATTCCTGTGCTTCCGCCTGTAATGATTACATTTTTATTTTTGAAATCCATTTTTATAATTGTTTTAATGATTATGATGCAAAGCTACTCCAAGGAAATTTATTTTAGTAACTTTGTAACTAAAAGTAACTGTAACCTCTGAGTAACCGAATAACTTTATGGAAACCTATATGTGTGATGTGCCGAAGCACAAAATTGAAATGATGGCCATTCAAGATTCTCTGGATGTGCTGAGTGGCAAATGGAAAATTGCGATTATATCGTCTTTATGTTACTATAATAAAAGACGTTTTTCAGATATTTTAAATGACGTGGTCGGCATTTCGAACAAGATGCTCAGCAAGGAATTAAAAGATCTGGAAATGAATATGCTGATCAGGCGGACTGTTTTAAGCACGCAACCGATAACGGTGCAGTATGAGCTTACAGAACATGGCTTGTCTTTGCGCACAATTATTAATAATTTGACCGAGTGGGGAATTATGCATCGGAAAAAAGTGGTGGAGAAGTAAATTTTTATTGTTGTTAGGATAAGGGCTAAATCCTATAAAATTGCATTGTTAATTTATAAATACCTTTCACCAATTTCTTACTAGATTTATCTGATTAATACAAAATGAATTGCCATGGAAAATCGGGAACTTTTTGAGAAAATTCTAGTCACTTTTGACAACAATGATTCTGACGGGCTCTTAAATTTAATGGCGGATGATTTTGAATGGGATATGGTGGGCGAGCAAACCATAAAAGGGAAAGAGCAAGTGCGCCAAATGTTTGAAAAAACAGAAGGTTCAGAAATGATTTCGTGCACAAAAGAACTGAAAATGCTAGATGGCAACAACGCAGGATGCAACGGAATCGTAAAAATGAAAAATGCCAAAGGTGAGATTTCAGAAATGTATTATTGCGATCTTTATGTTTTTGAAAACGGACTGTTGAAGAAAATGGTAACGTATAGTAGTAAAAAGGATTAAGGTTTTGGGTGAAAGGTTCAGGTTTCTTAGTTTGCAAATCACTTCTTTAAAATACCTTTTTCTACGCTTTCATTGATCAAATTCTCTGCATAATTCCAGATTGTGGCAGAACCGTCTTTTATCGCTACTTTCTTGTCATACACTTTTTGATAAGGCACATCAAATTCTGCCCAAGTACCGCCGTTGTTTGACGTGTTTTGTAATAATGGTTCAAATCGGTCCATTGTTTTGGCAAACTTGGCTTCATCAGTTTTGCCGTCTTCAAATTCCTGCCAGATGGCGATAAACTCTTCAGCTTGTTCTTTGGGTAAAAGTCCGAAGATTCTCTGTGCTGCGATTAATTCTTCGTCAGTATTGGTGTGGTTTTTTACAGTGTCATAAATAAAAGTATCTCCGGCATCAATTTCTACAATGTCGTGAATCAAAACCATTTTCAGGACTTTCAGTACATCAATGGGCCTATCTGAATGCTTAGCTAAAACTATGGTCATCATAGCCAAATGCCAGCTGTGTTCTGCGTCATTTTCGTGGCGGTCGCTGTTGAAGAGTTTGGTCTTGCGCTGGATGTATTTTAGCTTGTCGATTTCTTTTATGAAGGCAATTTGTTTTAGGAGATTTTCGGTTTGCATTTGATTGTAGTTTAATCTTTATGCAATTTAGGGAAAAATCGATTGGGATTTTCTTTTCGATATACTGATAGAAAATTTTATTTGATTAAATATTTTGCTCTTAAATCTTCTCCGTCTTCTACATATTCTTCGTTCGGATGTTGTGTGATATATTCTTTCTGCGCAATTCTATAAAGGGAGTCAATAAAATTTTCTCCAAATCTTTTATTGATTTCATCATACATTTCATCTTCATAGCCGTATGGATTAAAACCGCCTATGCGCACGCAACCTGCTAAATGTTCTTTTGCTTCAATACCATATTTGCTTAGCATCTTCGTGAGTTTTTCAAATTCTCTAGGGTGAAAACCGAAGTATATAAGCTTTCCGTTTTTGATGTCTTTTAAAGCTCTAGCCTTTTGGTTTATGTAAAAAGTATCAATAACCGTAACGTCTAAGTTTTTATTTTTAATCCACATGTCAACATACACGTCAATGTTATAAACTATCAGCTTTCCGTTTTTGTCATACTTTTTTAAGAGTGTTTTGTTTTCTGAATGCTTGTTTTGATTGCAGGAAAGGAGGCTAAAAGTTGTGATAAATAAGATTAGGAATTTGTGCATAATTAAATTTTAGTTCCTGGTTGAATAAGCGAGACTATTGCAATATATAGAGACCATTTCATCAAGTCAACTCCGTAGGCGAATATCCAAAATGCTTTTTAAACGCAAAAGAAAAATGCGAAAGATTTTCAAAGCCAGTTTCGAGATAAACATCAATCGGTTTTTGCTTCTTTTCAGACAGTTGATAATGGGCAAGTTCTAACCTTTTTTGGATAATCCACTTTTGAGGCGTATTGTTGAATTCTTTTTTGAAGTCACGCTTGAAAGTAGTGAGGCTTCGTCCGGTTAGGTAGCTGAACCTTTCGATTGTCAAGTTAAACATATAATTCTTCTCCATGAACTGGGCAAGATTGATTTTGTCAGGCTGTGAAAAATCAGCCAAGAAGTTGTCTGCAGTGGCATCGATGCTGCGAAGTATGGTCAGCGCTTCTTCTATTTTTATGGAAACAATTTTTTCAGGCAGATCACTTTCTAAATCAAAATAGGGAACCAAAGAAGCAAAAAAGCTTTCCAAAAGCGGATGGTTTTCAAAGGTCTTAATCTTATGAAGGTGTGGCGATGTAAACTGAATAGGGTTTTTAGTATAAAAATCTTTTAATCTTTTTGGCGTAAAAAAGATTACCACAGCTTTGTAAGGGAGTCCGTGTTTTGGGTTTTTAATCAGAGTAGAAAGTTGGTTTCGGGGGAAAAGCAATGTTTCTCCAGGGCCAAAAATATAAGTCTTATCCGCCTGAATCACTTTCATCTCGCCCGAAATTATCCGTGCAAAAGAATGGTGCTCTAAAGCAATTTCATCCTTGAAATATTTTTCTTCAATACATGATAATAGAATTTCTGCATATTCACTTTGTTGCTGTCCCATAATCACAAATTTACAAATTAAAAGAGAGGCGCAAATACAAACACCTCTCTATATTATTTCGGACTGAGAATTAATTGCCCCTAGCTTTTGTGCACAAGCTCAATTTCATAACCATCAGGATCAAGTACCCATGTGGCATAATACCCAGGATAATATTCAGGAAAAACTCTAGGTGATTCAAGAATCTGGGCTCCAGCCACAACTGCCGCTTTGTGGAATGCATCCACTTGTGCGTTGTCTTCTGCTACGAATCCGATATGCGTTCCATTAGAATTGGCATTGCCTTCCTTCATCCAAAAGATAATATTGTTTCCGTTGCCAAAACCCTTTAAATCGGGATGATTTTCTGGGCCTTTATAATCCATTACCATTGAAATGCCAAGTGGCGCCATGGCATTATTGTAAAAATCTACCGAACGTTCGAAATCGCTTACTGTGAGAATAACGTGGTCTAACATAATTTTAATTTTTTTGTGTTAGACAAATTTAGGGCGACTTAAAGCGGTTCGCTTTGTTTTAAAGCCCGATTTTACTTTGTTGAGAGGGTCGTTTTTACAAAGTGAATTACCTGTTATGCTTATTAAATTCACTTCTAGACTGATTTAATATATGTTTAGACTGATTTTATTATCATCTGGACTGATTAAATTGCTATCGGGACTAATTTAATATACGTTTGGACTAACTTTATTATCATCGGGACTTATTAAATACACTTCTGGACTAATTTAATATACGTTTGGACTAACTTTATTATCATCGGGACTTATTAAATACACTTCTGGACTTATTAAATATACGTTTAGACTAATTTAATTACCATCTAGACTGATTAAATATACATCCGGACTAATTTTATTTACTTCTAAACTAATAAAGTTCGGCTAATGACTAATTAAGTAAAGTTAAACGGTAAATAAGTTTGGTTTAAGCGATATAAAGTTTGGTTAATGAATAATTAAATAAGGTTAAACGGTAAATAAGTTCGGTTTAAGCGATATAAAGTTCGGTTAATGACTAATTAAGTAAGGTTAAATGATAAATAAGTTCGGTTTAGCGACATAAATTTCACACGCTAGCGCGAGCATCTTGCTCGTGCGCATTATCGATAAAATAATGAGTACATTGCCTTTTTAATTCCATATGAGCAGAAAATATAAATTTAGAGAAAGGGACGGAGCTTATTTTGTTTCTTTTGCAACGGTTAATTGGATAGATGTTTTTACAAGAGAGGAATATTTTTCTGAAATGACAGCATCTTTAGACTATTGCAGAAAAGAAAAAGGAATGGAAATTTATGGCTATTGTATCATGCCGAGCCATGTTCATTTGATATTTCGTTCTTCCTTAGGTGATCCTTCAGGATTGATGAGAGATTTTAAAGGATATACTTCGAGAAAATTGTTGAAGGCTATCGAAGAAAATCCACAAGAAAGCAGAAAAGAATGGTTGCTTTGGATGTTCGAAAGAGCTGGATTAAAGAATAGCAATGTAAAACAAAGACAGCTTTGGCAACAGCACAATCAGCCAATAGAAATTTGGTCATTAAAAGTCTTTGAACAAAAATTAAATTACATTCACCAGAATCCTGTTGAAAGTGGTTTTGTTACTGATCCGATTGATTGGAAATATAGCAGTGCAAGAAATTATGGCAATACTGACCAGACTATTTTGGAAATAGATTTGAATTAGGTAATAGATGTTAAGTGTGTAACGCTGGCGCGAGCTTCTAGCTCGTGCCGATAATCAGTTTAATAATAGTAGCATTATATTGTGGGCACGAGCGGGACGCTCGCGCTAGCGGGGGGGGCTATCGTACAGTAACAAAACCCGTAATGAATAAATCGTGAATTACTTTACATGTTTCTTTAGATTTTTCTAAATTATAGAAATTAGCTCCCTGAACTCCTATTCTCCCTTTAAATGCTAAACTTGAGCTGTTATGAATTCGTTCTTGCAGATTTTCCGCAACAATTTTTCGAATTTCCGGTTCATTTGTATATTTCCTCAATCGTGTTGCTTCAGCTAAGTAATGCTTCATTATTTCATCTATTTGAGAACAAAATTGATGTTCATTCAGAGAATCATAAATTGTTGGCATTAAATAGACCAAATTATTGTCAAAGTTTATTACAATTCTTCTTGACTGTGACGTAACATTGTTAGATTTGAAATCCATATTTTTAAATGTTTTAAATATTAGTTTCTGTCATTTTTATTAGTAACTATTTTTAGGTAATCTTGGAAATTTAATTCAATATCTTTAATTTTTTTTGTGGTTTCATCTGTAATGCAGTTGCTCATTAATTCTATAATTTCTATTAATGTATCTGCAGAAATGTTATAATATTTGTGCACATCTATAGTCCATTTGTGTTGGATTAAATATGTAGCTACTTTTAATATACTTTTTATTTTAACGTCATTTTTAAAAGCAAGTTCAAGTTCGTTAAAGGCATTATAGCAAAAGTGTTCAATATTTACTTGATTCAATTTCTCAAATTCTATTATTTTATTCTCAAAATTTGAATAATCACTTTTTGAGTGATTTTTTCCTTTCATAAAGAAATCATTAGCATTTAGTTCATAGTACATACTTTGGAAAATTGAACCTGAATAAATATTTAATATTCTTAAAAATAAAAAACTGCTGTTATTTAACCTGTAAATGTCATCATTTTTAACGAAGTCATTATAATGTGTCATTCCGCCAAATGTAAAATCATGTCTTTGTCCAGTGTAAATGCCTCTTTTATCAAATTCCAATTTCGAAATATATGCTTTGGAATAAATTGCTAAAAATATATGGCCTAGCTCATGCCAAATTGTACTTTCTATTTTTTGTTGTTCCATTATTATTTAGAGAGAAAATTTTCTTAGACAATATAATAAAAATAAAATACAATTTCTTACAAAAGTTCAGAACTTCTATGAACTAATCCATCCGTTACTCATACACCAAAAATCAAATTAATTTCCAATAAAATAATTCCCCTAAAACGTTTGCGTTTATAAGTTTTTAAAAAAATAACGCATTCGCTTTTTAAAATCCTTAAATTTGTTTTTCGTTCAAAAAAAGCAAACAAATAGTATTAAATAAACAAAACAAAATGAGCATAATTATTAAAGTTCACGCAAGACAGATTCTTGATTCAAGAGGAAACCCAACAATTGAAGTTGATGTAGTTACAGAACACGGCGTTCTTGGAAGAGCGGCTGTTCCTTCTGGAGCTTCAACTGGAGAGCACGAAGCTGTTGAATTAAGAGACGGTGGAAAAGCATTCATGGGAAAAGGTGTTTTGAAAGCGGTAGAAAATGTAAATATCAAGATTGCTGAAGAATTATTGGGAACATCCGTTTTTGAACAAAACTTGATCGACCAAAAAATGATTGAATTAGACGGAACTCCAAACAAATCTAACCTTGGAGCCAACGCTATTCTTGGTGTTTCTTTGGCAGTAGCTAAAGCGGCGGCGAACGAATTAAATATGCCATTGTACCGTTATGTGGGCGGTGTTTCTGGAAACACGCTTCCGGTGCCGATGATGAATATCATCAACGGCGGTTCGCACTCTGATGCGCCGATTGCGTTTCAAGAATTTATGATTATGCCGGTAAAAGCAAAAACATTCACGCACGCAATGCAAATGGGAACTGAGATTTTCCACAACTTGAAAAAAGTATTGCACGACAGAGGTTTGAGTACAGCTGTAGGTGATGAAGGTGGTTTTGCTCCAAACTTGGCTGGCGGCACTGAAGATGCTTTAGATTCTATCAAATTGGCAGTTGAAAACGCTGGATATACTTTTGGCGATGACGTAAAAGTAGCTTTGGATTGCGCTGCTTCTGAGTTTTTCGTAGACGGAAAATACGACTATACAAAATTCGAAGGAGAAACAGGAAAAATCCGTTCTTCAAAAGAGCAGGCAGAATATTTGGCTGAATTGGCTTCAAAATATCCAATTATCTCAATTGAAGATGGTATGCAAGAAAACGACTGGGACGGTTGGAAATACCTTACGGAATTAGTTGGAGAAAAAGTACAATTAGTTGGAGATGATTTATTCGTAACAAACGTTGAGCGTCTTAAAAAAGGAATCGACTTAGGAATTGCAAACTCTATCTTAGTAAAAGTAAACCAAATCGGAACTTTGACCGAAACTATCGCAGCAGTAAATATGGCGCACAACGCGGGTTACACGTCTGTAATGTCACACCGTTCAGGAGAAACTGAAGACAATACGATCGCTGATTTGGCTGTAGCTTTAAACTGTGGACAAATTAAAACGGGTTCTGCTTCACGTTCTGACCGTATGGCAAAATACAACCAATTGCTTCGCATTGAAGAAGAATTGGGAACAACAGCTTACTTTCCTGGAGAGAACGCTTTCAAGATTAAATAAGTAATTTTAGTTTTATAATAAGTACCCTGATGACGTTTTTAAATGTTGTCAGGGTTTCTTATTTAGAATTATTCTGAAAAACTGACTTTTATCATAGCTTTTTTTAATTGACTGTCGTAACTTTCGCGCATCAAAAAATATATAATTAAAAGTCCCAATTTATGAGTACTACACATACTGATCAGTCACAAGTAAAGCCAAAAGCGCCAAAGGTTAAAGAATTGGTTGAAAGCATGCAGTCATTGATCTTGGCAACAGTTGATACAGAAGGAAATCCGGTTTCAAGTTATGCGCCTTTTGTTTTAATTGACGGTAGCTTCTATATTTATGTTTCTTATATGGCAAAACATACGAAGAATCTTCAAGACCGCAAAAAAGCATCAGTGATGTTTATTGAGGACGAAACTACAGGAAAACAGATTTATGCAAGAACGCGTCTGACCATGAATAGTGAAGCAAATTTGATCGAGAAAGAAAATCCCCTTTTTGCACAGGCGATTGATGGCTTGAAAGAACGTCACGGAAAAGTAGTGGATGTGCTTGCTGAAATGACAGATTTTGTTCTTATTGAATTGAAACCTCAGAGAGGCGCTTATGTAAATGGTTTCGGAAGTGCTTATTTTATAGATTCAAATCTTGAAGTCATTGATCAAAATACAGGAGAACAAGGTGGTCACGGTCACGGTGCTCCAGAACAAAAGAACTAATATTTTAATGATATTTTTTAGAAAGCAATCCTATTAGGGTTGCTTTTTTTATTCCAAATTCTAATCCAAAAGCTTCAAATTCTCATTTGACCTCTGCAGATTAAAAGTAAAGATTATTTTTGTTCAGTTGTTTTAACAATAATTAGTTTCTTATGAGAAGAAAATTATGCCTGCTGTTTTTCCTTATTCTTGTTTCATTTTCAGTTTTGTCGCAGAACAAAACCATCGACAGCCTTGGCATAGTATTCCAAAAAACGAAAAATGATATTGATAAAGTAGTTTTGCTGAATGCTATTGCGTCTGAATATAAGTCGAGCAATCCTAAGCTAATGCAAGATTATGCCCAAAAAGCATTACAGCTTTCTAAAAAAATAAAGTATAAAATTGAAGAAGGAAACGCTTATCTGAATTTAGGGAATGCCAATATTATTTTAGGAAATTATCCATTGGCCCTTGAAAATTTTTCTAATGCGCAAACTATTTTTGAGTCAGAAATAAATAGCGATTCAAAAAAAGATGAAAAAGTCAAGATTGGTCTGGCTAGAGCTTACGGAAGCATCGGGATTGTGTTTTCAGAACAGAATAATTATGCGAAAGCACTTCAATATCATCTGAAAGCGGTAAAAATTTATGAAGAAATAAAAGATGATGCCAAAGTTGCCAGAATCTACAACAACATCGGAATTGTTTATAAATCACAGAAAGAAGAATTTAAAGCCTTAGAATATTTTATCAAAGCGGAGAAAATCCAGCAAAAAATAGGGGATAAGACTGTTGGAATCACTACCACAAATATTGGAAATATTTATCTTAAGGAAAAAGACTATGCCAAGGCTTTTGAATATTACTCAAAAGCAGAAGCTATTTTTGCCAAAAATCCTGACGCCAGAGGCTTGGGCGAACTTTATAACAGTCTTGGAACTTACTATAAAGAGACAGGAAAATTTTTGCAAGCTTTAGAAAACTGGCAAAAAGCAATTCAAACATTTACTTCGATAGAAGACAAATTTGGTATTTCTGTTACTTATTTTAATTTAGGTGAATTTTATTTTTCTAGCCATAAATATGATAAAGCACTGGCAAATATCAATAAATCTTTAAGCCTTGCAAAAGAATTAAAGACTTTGGAACAAATAATGGCTTGTGAAAAAATGCTTAGCGAAATTTACCAAAAGCTAAATAATTTAGAAGAAGCTTTAAAACACTACCAGTTTTTCAGCAATGTTAAGGATAGCTTGGCCACTCATGAAAATATTCGCCAGAGTGTTCAGGCAGAAATGAATTTCGATTTTGAAAAAAGAGAAACTCTGCAGAAAGAAGAACTTGAAAAGAAAGAATTGCTGTTTTCTGAAAAGGCAAAGCGCATTACTTTAATTACAATTTTCAGTGCTTTGTCTGTCTTGTTGTTATTCGGAATTGGATTTTTGATTTACAATAGAAAGCAATTAAAAAAGTCATTGACACTGCAAAAAGAACTTGCTGAATATGAGCAAAAAGCGTTGCATTTGCAAATGAATCCGCATTTTGTGTTTAATTGTCTTGGTTCAATCTCTAGTTTTATTGTGCAAAATAGTACGGATTCAGCGATAAAATATCTCACAAAATTTTCAAAGTTGATGCGATTGACTTTGGAATATTCAAAAGAATCACTGATTCCGATTGACAAGGAAATCGAAAGCCTTCAGAATTATTTAGAACTGGAACAGCTTCGTTTCAACCAAGTTTTTAATTTTTCTATTACAAAGAAAACCGAAATTGAAGATGATATGGCTTTGCCACCGCTTTTGCTACAGCCTTTTGTAGAAAATGCAATTATTCACGGCTTGATTCCGAAGAAAGAATTGGGAGAAATTATTATTGATTTTGATATAAATGAGCATAACCTAATCTGTACAATTACTGACAACGGAATTGGTTTCAACAAGTCGAAAGAATTGAAAGAACAGTCAGTTTCTATGCACAAATCAATGGCTTTGGATATCACAAAAAAGCGATTGGAAATGATGGAAAGCGTAACGCAAAAAACATCAAAAGTAGAAATAAAAGAAATTACAGACAACAACGGAAAAGCCATCGGCACCAAAGTGATTTTGAATTTGCCAGTTCAATATATCGGAAAATTATAAAAATCAATGGCAACCCCAAAATTCAATTTTCAATAAAATGCTTGTAGCCCCAAGCTTAAAGCCTAAAGTAAAATATATGATTACAGCCTTACTTATCGATGATGATATCAATTTAAGAAACGGAATGAAAAGTCTTTTGGCAAGATATGCGCCAGAAATTAAAATTTTGGGAGAAGCTGATTCTGTGGAAACAGGCGTGGAAGCGATTCAAAATTTAAAACCTGAAGTTGTTTTTTTAGACATTCAATTAAATGACGGAACTGGTTTTGACATTTTGGAACGCGTAGCCAAAAACCAAGGAAAATCTTCTTCCCATATAGTTTTTATAACAGCGCATGAGCAATATGCTATCAAGGCTTTTCGATTTAGCGCCTTAGATTTTCTTTTGAAACCCGTTGATCCTGAAGAGTTAGAAAAAGTGATTGTGAAGATAAAAAGCGTTTTAGAAAAAAATGACAGTTATGCACACATAGATTTGCTTTTGGAAAACATCAGGAAGAAAGTGGATAATTTCAAGAGAATTGCACTTTCGACTTCTGACGGCATCCATCTTTTTGAAATCAGCGACATTATCAGGTGTGAAAGCGAAGACAATTATACTAGGTTTTATATCAAGAATAACAAGCCGATTTTGATTTCAAAGACGTTGAAAGAATACGAAGAATTGCTAACGGAGCACGGTTTTGAAAGAATTCACCAGTCGCATTTGATTAATCTTTCTTATTTAAAATCGTATATCAAAAAAGACGGCGGTTATGTAATCATGGCAGACAATAGCAATTTGCCGATTTCACAGCGAAAAAGGGAACGACTGCAAGAACTTTTGAAGACGATTTAGCGAATTCTAATTGAAAATGGTCGAATACTCAATTGTAAGAAAAATTAAGATTAAAATTTATAAGTTTACACTCGATAATTAAACAGTATGAAAAGAATATTACTATTGTTGCTTTTGATTTCAGCAATGGCAGAAGCACAAATTGTGACCATTCCTGATGCTAATTTTAAAGCAAGATTGCTGGCTGCAACTGTGACCTCACAGACTGCAAAAAATCTTGCTGGACAATGGATAAAGATTGATGCAAATAATGATGGACAAATACAGCAAAGCGAGGCTTTTCAAGTTAGCTTTTTAGATTTAGAATGCTGGGCTTGTGGTGATTCTGAGAGATTTTCTTCTTTAGATGGTATTCAAAGTTTTGTCAATTTAAAATATTTAGACATATACAGCCATTTTTTGACAACTTTAGATTTAAGATCTCTGCCAAATCTTGAACAGTTAGGCGCTGGAGAAAATTTATTGACTAGTGTTAATTTAAATGGGTTGACAAATTTAAAAGTTTTAAGCTTGTCAACTAATCAGCTTACTGCTTTTGATCCTACGCCATTTACACAGCTTGAAAACTTTACGATAGACTCCAATAATATAACAACTTTGAATCTCACTGGGCTTTCCAATTTAGAACTTTTCCAATGTTCTTTTAATGCTATAAACTCATTAAACTTAAATGATTTGACAAGTTTGAAATATTTGTATTGTGATAATACTGAAATTACAACTTTGAATGTAGAAAATTCATTTGATTTAGAGTTGTTAAGTTGTCCTGAAAATCCTTTTTTAAGTTCAATTTTTGTCAAAAATGGGGGAATTATTGCAGATTTTTTTCTTAATGATTGTCCAAATTTAAGATACATCTGCTGTGATGAGAGCCAAATAATGGCTATACAGAGTATAGTTGATACAAATTGCGAGGTGAATTCTTATTGCACATTTGTTCCAGGCGGAGATTACAACACGATTACTGGCAAGACACTATTTGATTCAAATGGCAATGGTTGTGAAATTTCAGATTTCACACGTTCGTTTATAAAAGTAAAAATAAATGATGGTTTAAACGGAGGTACAACTTTTACAAATTCTTTAGGAAAATATTCATTTTACACGCAAGCAGGAAATTTTGCAATAACTCCTGAGATTGAAAATGCACCTTTTTTTACTATTAATCCAGCAAATACAACGGTAAATTTTCCACTGATTGACAATTCTGTTTCTACAAATAATTTCTGTATTTCAGCAAATGGAATCCATCCAGATCTTGAATTTGTAATAGCTCCAGTAATTCCAGCACGTCCAGGAAATGATGCGGTTTATAAAATTGTCTATAAAAATAATGGGAACCAGATAATGTCTCAGGTAAATGGTTTGAATTTCTCTTACAATCAAAGTTTAATGAGCTTTGTCAATGCAACTATTACACCTTCAACCGAAGTATCCGGCGCTTTAACTTGGAATTATCTTAATTTAATGCCTTTTGAATCCAGAAGTATTTTGGTTACTATGCACATTAACAGTCCGAGTGGCACAAATTTGTCTTTTAGTGGTTCAATTTTGAGTACAGCTGACGAAAATCCTGCCAATAATGTGTTTGTTTTAAATCAAGAAGTTGTCAATTTTTTTGATCCAAATGACATTGAGTGCTTGCAAGGTGATGTGCTTCCTCCGTCAGAGATTGGAAACTATCTTCATTATATGATTCGTTTTGAAAATACAGGAAATTCAACCGCACAGAATATTGTAGTAAAAACAGAAATTAATCCAGCGCAATTTGATTTAAATTCTCTTCAAATTTTGTCTACTTCGCATGAATCTTATGTGAGAATGAGCGGTAATAAAATTGAATTTATTTTCAAAGATATTGAAATGGAAACAGGAGGACATGGCAATATTCTTCTAAAAGTAAGATCAAATAATCAATTACATGCTGGAAACAGGGTCACTAAGCAGTCTGAGATTTATTTTGATTATAATTTTCCGTTAGAAACAACAGTGTCTGAAACTATTTATGAAGCATTGTCTATTTCTAATCCAAATTTAGACAAAACAATTTCTGTTTATCCTAATCCGAGCAAAAACAACGTTTCCATTGAAAGTAAAAATACTATCAAGTCAATTGAATTATTTGATGTTCAAGGAAGATTGCTATTGGCACAAGTCATTAATCTGGAAACGGCAGAATTAGATTTGACAAATAGAAATGCTGGAATTTATTTTATAAAAATCACTACTGACAGCGGTAATAAAATCGAAAAACTAATTAAACAATAACCTTAATAATAAACACTAAAAACCAATTTTTTACAATGAAAAAAGCAATCTTTTTTTTAAGCACAATTTCTTTATTTGCCTTGACGTCTTGCTCAAGCGATGATAGTTCTTCATCAGATCAAGCGACATCAACTGATGTTTTGGTAAAAAGAATTATTTATTCTCAAGAAGACCCTGAAGGTTTTAACGATATCATCAATTATACTTATAATGGCAACAAATTAGTGGAAGGAAATTATGTTGACGGCACTAAAGAAAAATATTATTATACCGGAGATCTGATTACAAAAATTGAGTATGTATTTGATGGTGAAGTAGAAGAGCAAGAACTTTTTACTTATAATGCTAATGGAAAGTTAATTGAATACAAAGACCAAGACTTGGTTGAAGATTCAGAAGAAAGATATTTATTTGTATACAATGCTGACAATACCATTACAGAAACTTATTTTGATGGAACACCACAAGGGCTTGTGAGTACATTAACTATTGAAAATAGTGAAATTTCAAAAACAGTTCAAACGGGTTTCAATACGTATAAATATACTTATGATACAAAAAACAGCGCTTTTAAGAATGTAACTGGTTATGCAGAAATTGCTTATGCAATTCACGGAGATTTTGAGCTAAATGGCAGAAGCCACAATATTGTTTCCATTTTTGATCAAACTCTCAATAGAAATTATATGGCAAATACAATTCAATACAATTCAAATGATTATCCAACATTAGTAACTTCTGTGGCTAATTTTATGACAGAAAGTTTGACGGTTCAATATTTTTACGAATAATATTCCATAAATTTTTATTCATATTAAAGCCGATGCATTTGTATCGGCTTTTTGTTTGAAAAATAACTTAGGCATTTTTAAACTCAAAAGGGCTATAAAGTAAACTTGAACATTTAATGTTATATTAATGTATATTAATTTTGCAAAATTTAAATAAAAATTAACGAAATCGTTTCAGTATTGTTTTTTTGTTACTATCGAATTACCTATTTTTGTTAAATTATAATTTTCAATTTTAAATAATTCCCAATAATATCATGTCAAAAACAGCAATATTAGAAATTGATGGCAATAAGTATGAATTTCCGGTAATAGTCGGAACAGAAAATGAAGTTGCAATCGATATTGATAAATTACGCAGTGCAACAGGCGCAATAACTATTGATCCAGGTTACAAAAATTCAGGATCTTGCAAAAGTGAAATTACTTTCCTTGACGGAGAAGAAGGAATTTTGCGTTATAGAGGCTACTCAATCGAACAGCTTGCTGAAAATGCAAACTTTCTTGAAGTTTCTTATTTAGTAATTTTCGGAGAATTGCCAACTGCAAAACAGCTAGAGCAATTTGAAACCGATATCAGAAAATATACTTTGGTAAACGAAGAGATGAAAAATATCATCGACGGTTTTCCAAAAAATGCACATCCAATGGGTGTTTTGTCTTGCTTGACAAGCGCATTGACAGCTTTTAATCCAAAATCTGTGAATGTTGAAAATGAGTCTGAAATGTATGAAGCAGTTTGCAAAACTATGGGGAAATTCTTAGTTATTGCAACTTGGACGTATAGAAAAAGCATGGGCTATCCATTAAATTATTATGACAATACTAAAGGTTATGTAGAAAACTTCATGCAATTGATGTTCTCATTGCCAACTGGACCTTATGCTGCAAACCCAACAATAGTTGCGGCTTTAGATAAATTGTTCATCCTTCATGCTGATCACGAGCAAAACTGCTCAACTTCAACAGTAAGAATGGTTGGTTCTTCTCATGCAGGATTATTTGCTTCAATTTCTGCAGGAGTTTCTGCACTTTGGGGCCCACTTCACGGTGGCGCAAACCAAGCAGTTTTGGAAATGCTAGAAGAGATCCAAAAAAATGGCGGAGATGCTGAAAAATATTTGGCTAAAGCAAAAGATAAAAACGATCCTTTCCGTTTGATGGGCTTCGGTCACAGAGTTTACAAAAACTTTGATCCAAGAGCAAAAATCATCAAAAAAGCGGCAGACGAAGTTTTATCAACTTTAGGAGTTAATGATCCAATCTTGAATATCGCTAAGAAATTAGAAGAATCAGCGCTGGTTGACGATTATTTCGTATCAAGAAAATTATATCCAAACGTAGATTTCTATTCTGGAATTATTTACAGAGCTTTAGGAATTCCTACAGATATGTTTACTGTTCTTTTCGCAATCGGCCGTCTTCCGGGATGGATCGCTCAATGGAAAGAAATGCGTGTGAATAAAGAGCCAATTGGTCGTCCAAGACAAGTTTATGTTGGAGAACCGTTGAGAGAATTTGTTCCTTTTGAAAAAAGATAATTTTTTTAAATAATCAAAAGCTTCACTTAATCGTGGAGCTTTTTTTTTGCCTAAAATGTTCCCAACCCAAAACAGCAATCACAATCACAATTCCCTGCAACGGAACCATATAACGGCAACTATTGACTGGTCCAGAAATTAATATAGAATAGCCGAAAAGTAAAATTAAATAGCCATTTCTGAAATTTAAAGAATTTCTTTTTTGCCATAAATAGTTGAAAGCAAAAAGCCATTTGAAGATATTTGCTAGAAATATCGGAATTAAAAGAATTATGACAATTTTATATTTATAGTCAAAAAGACCTTTTAAAATAGAGCCAAAATCTTTTTTGTTCAGCAATTGCATAAAACCTTCTGAAGGATTTTGCTTTTCATGGCTAAAAGTCATCAAGTCAAACCTTCCAGGATCAAACATTCCCCTCAAAGCACATTTTAAATGAAAAAAGCTATACGGAATAAGATTTTTCTTGATTTCAGATTTTCCAACTTCCTCTAAATATTCGCTGATTTCTTTAAAGTTTTTATGTTCTTCGGCATTTTTATAAACAGTTTCTTTCCACAAATCAGCCTTTTCAACGCCTTGCTGATTCATCTTAAATAAATACAAATTATAATCGATCAAATTTATATTTTGTATAGATGAAAAATGCGCATAGCCCGTTCTTTGCTGATTAAATCCGATATAAGTAAGAGTAAGTAAAAACGGAATAAAGATTGAAAATTGAAATGTTTTTGTCTTTATGAAATAGATTAAAAAGAAAACAATATTGATAATTGTAAAAAGGTAAAAAGCTGGTTTTAAAAATACTAGACAACAAATTAAAAGTTGGATGTATAAAATTCTTCTTGCGTTTAATTTGTTGCTAAACAAAAGAAATAACCCTAAAATCAGTGTTGTCACAACAGTTTCAGTCATTATTAAGTGCGTGTTTATGAAAATTGACGGAGACAGAAAAATTAAAAATGTAATCCATTTATAAGATTTTCCACCAAGGTTTCTGAATATTTTCAGCACTAAATATAAATTGAAAAGACTAAGAATAGTTTGCAAAATGATAATCAGATAATCATTTAAAAAACCAGGAAAAAGGAGCAATAACGGATATAAAAAAGATCTCTTTGTAAGGTTGACTCCTTCAATAAAATCTGTCGTGGACGAAAAATAGTTAAATGATTTGATTAATTCTGCCGTATAAAAATAATCGTCAGAATCAATAAGCCTAAAGTTTCCATTGCTTATTCTTGCCATAAAAAAAGCAACCATAATAAAGCTTAGAAACCAAAAGTTTTTTTTGAATGAAGCGTCTGGAAATAATTTTGGGATAGTTTTCAAATAGCTTTTTTAAGTGTTTTAAGACAAACAAACTTACTCAAATTATTGGAAACTAAATTTAGGAAATGTAGATTTGTCAACCATAGAATTTATATGAAAGATAAAAAGGCAATAATTATTGGAGGCGGACCTGCTGGCTTAACTGCTGCTTATGAATTTATTCAAAACACCGATATCCAGCCGATAGTTTTAGAACAAAGCGAATATTGGGGCGGAATTTCAAGAACGGTAAATTATAAAGGAAACCGGATTGACATCGGCGGACATCGTTTTTTTTCAAAATCAGATACAATAATGGACTGGTGGTGCAAAATTCTTCCGATTCTTTCAGAAGAAAAAGCGATCAAAATATCGTATCAAAATAAATCTAAGGAATTAAACACTATCGGATTTCCTTCGGATGGGAAAGATTCTGATAATGTAATGCTGGTCAGAAGCCGTAAATCTAGAATTTATTATCAAAAGCAATTCTTTGACTATCCGATTTCATTGACTCCAGAAACAGTTTTCAAACTCGGAATCTTTAATACTTTTTTGATAGGAATGAGTTATATGAAAAGTGTCGCCTTTCCGATAAAAGAAGAAAAAAACTTAGAAGATTTCTTTATAAATAGATTTGGAAAAAAACTCTATGAAACTTTTTTCAAAGATTATACTGAAAAAGTCTGGGGAATAAAATGCACAGAAATCAGCTCAGAATGGGGCGCCCAAAGAATCAAAGGCCTTTCGATAAGAAAATCAATCGCACATTTTTTCAATAAGAAATTTTCTAAAAAAGATAAAAACCTAAGTCAAAAAGATACCGAAACCTCATTGATTGAGTATTTTTTATATCCAAAATTTGGTCCGGGGCAAATGTGGGAAGAAGTTGCCAAAAAAGTAACTTCTGGCGGAGGCGAATTGCATCAAAATTTAAAAGTAAAAGAGATCAAAACTGAAGGACAAAAAATCATTTCGGTTGTTGCTCAAAATCAGCTTACTCAAGAAGAAATTATCTTTGAAGGCGATTATTTTATATCCACAATGCCGGTAAAAGAATTGATTTCTTCATTGGATTGCGAAATTCCAGAAACTATAAATGAAATTTCTGAAGGATTGATTTACCGCGATTTTATTACGGTTGGACTGCTTTTGAAAAAGATGACCAAAGAAGAAATTACCGATAATTGGATTTATATTCAAGAACCTTACGTAAAAGTGGGAAGACTTCAGATCTTTAATAATTGGAGTCCGTTTTTGGTTAAAGATCCTGATACAAAATGGGTAGGATTAGAATATTTCTGTTATGAAAACGATGAACTTTGGAATAAATCTGAAGCAGAAATGAAAGAATTGGCAATTCAGGAAATGATTGAAATCGGAATGATTACTAGGGAAGATGTTTTAGATAGCGTGGTAATTAAAATGCCAAAAACCTATCCTGCGTATTTTGGAACTTATGAAAAATTCGATGAAATCATTGATTATACAAATCACTTCGAAAATTTATTTCTTATCGGAAGAAACGGAATGCATAAATATAACAACCAAGATCACTCGATGTTGACGGCAATTCAGGCTGTTCAAAATATAAAAAATGGTGTTGTTGACAAGAAAAATATCTGGGAAATTAATACGGAACAAGAATATCACGAAGAAAAATAAATCCTAATATTACATAATCATTAATTTAAGAGGTTAAAATATAAGAAATAAGCAATAGTAAAAGGCTGATTTAATATATTTGCCTAAAGCCAAAATTGTATGTTGCAGTTAAATGTAAAAAATGAAACCTCAAGATTAAGAGCCGTAGTTCTTGGTTCAGCTTTAAATAACGGGCCAACTCCAACTGCGGAAGAAGCTTATGACCCGAAATCGCTAGAACATATTTTAGCCGGAACCTATCCGGTTGAAAAAGATATGGTCAATGAAATGGAAGCTTTCAACAAAGTTTTCGAAAAATATGACGTGAAAGTTTTCCGCCCGGAAATGATTGAAAATTACAACCAGATTTTTACCAGAGATATTGGTTTTGTAATTGACGATGTTTTTGTGAAAGCCAATATTCTTCCCGATCGCGAGAGAGAATTAGATGCGATTCAATATGTTTTAGATCAAATAAATCCTGCAAAAATCGTTCGTCCTCCAGAAGAAGTTCACATTGAAGGCGGCGACGTAATGCTTTGGAACGACTATATTTTTATTGGAACTTATAAAGGTTCTGATTATAAAGATTACATCACGGCCAGAACGAATATGCAAGGCGTAAATTATATAAAAGAATTATTCCCAAATAAAATTGTAAAGGAATTTGACTTGGTAAAATCAAAATTGGAAGCCAGAGACAATGCTTTGCACTTGGATTGCTGTTTTCAGCCTGTTGGAAAAAACAAGGGAATTATTTATAAAAGCGGCTTTCGCCAAGAATCAGATTATCTGTTTTTAGTCAATCTTTTTGGCAAGGAAAATCTCTTCCATATTGACCGAGAAGAAATGTATAATATGAATTCCAACGTATTTTCAATTGCCGAAGATGTTGTGGTTTCTGAAAGAAATTTTACGAGATTGAACAATTGGTTGCGAAACCAAGGTTTTACAGTAGAAGAAATTCCATACGCAGAAATTGCAAAACAAGAAGGATTGTTGCGATGCTCGACATTGCCGTTGGTTAGAGATTAATTAGCCAAAAGTAAATAGCCAAGAGGCAAAAGCCTGAACCTAAAAACCCAAACCTTAAACCAAATAAGATGAAACAGACAACAAATTCTATTTTAATGATTCGCCCGGTGGCGTTTAGAATGAACGAGCAGACGGCTGTAAATAATTATTACCAAAAGGTTTTGGACGGATTGCTTCCTGCGACAGTGAACGCAAAAGCGCAGTTGGAATTTGATGAATTCGTAATAAAATTGCGTGTTGCCGGAATCAATGTCACAGTTGTGGAAGACACAAAATCGCCTGACACGCCAGATTCTATTTTTCCGAACAACTGGATTTCTTTCCATGAAAATGGCGACGTGGCTTTATATCCGATGTTTGCTGAAAACAGACGTGAAGAACGCCGTGAAGATATTTTGGATGTATTAGAAGAAGACGGTTTTAAGATTGAAAATATCGTAGATTATACTTCTGCCGAAACGGATGGTTTTTTCTTAGAAGGAACAGGAAGTTTATTGATAGACAGAGCAAATGGAAAAGCGTATTGTGCTTTGTCGCCAAGAGCTGATGAAGAATTGTTTATCGAATTCTGTGAGGATTTTGATTTGGCGCCAGTTATTTTTGAAGCTTTCCAAACGGTAAATGGCGAAAGAAAATTGATTTACCATACAAATGTAATGATGTGCCTTGGTGAAACTTTTGCTGTTATTTGCGCAGATTGTATCGATGATAAAAAAGAACGCAAAATGGTTTTGGACAACTTAAAAGCTGACGGAAAGGAAATTATTTTGATTACAGAAGATCAAGTGAATAATTTTGCCGGAAACATGCTTGAATTAAGAGGAAAAGATGACAAAAGATTTTTAATCATGAGCGATGCGGCTTACAAAAGCTTAAAGCCGGCACAGATAGAAAAATTAGAATATCACTGCGAAATTTTGACGTCAAGCCTCGACACGATTGAAGCCTGCGGAGGCGGAAGCGCAAGATGCATGATGGCAGAAATATTTCTTCCGAAAGAATAAAACAGACAATTAAAATAAAAGGCTTTCAATTCGAAAGCCTTTTTGTTTTATGATGAAATAGGAAAAGTAGCTTTTAAAATATTGACTACAGAACTGCTTATGTATTGCACTCCGATGGCAATTACGATAAATCCGATAATTCTAGAAATGGCTACAATTCCTGAAGCCCCTAAAATTCTTGATAAATAATGTGCGCTTCTCATTACTAGAAAAATAACGATGGCAACAGCTACGATAGAAATACAAACCAAAATCTGTTCATTAATTGTTTGGTAATCTTGGTATAAAGCAATTAAAAGAGAAATCGATCCTGGTCCGGCAAGCATTGGAATTGCCAATGGCGTCAAGGCAATATCATTTCTTTTTTGGGCATCGCTTTCTACTTGCTTGTTAACGCCTCTAGTTTTATTGAATCTTCCGGTAAGCAGTGAAAATCCTGAGTTTAAGATGATCAAACCTCCTGCAATTCTAAGCGCATCGATGCTGATTCCGAAGAAATTCAAGACATATTGGCCTATGAAAAAAGAGATTATCAGAATAATAAAAACGTTTATCGCCGTCCAAAGCGAAATTCTGGAACGCTCTTCCTTACTGTCATCTTGAGTCAATCCAACAAAGATTGGAACGGCTCCCAAAGGATTTATTACCGAGAAAAGTGCTGCGAAAACATAAATAAAAATCTCCATAGTTTTTGGTGTAAAATTAATTTTGGAAGCGGTGGTTGTAGTAAAATTAAGAATAAATTATTATTAATAATAGAGAAATTTTCAATCTTGCTAAATTTAAAAATTACAATGAATTTATATATTTGTAACTCAATCATCAAAAAAGTAAAAATGAAAACAAAACAATTTTTAGTACTGCTTTCAATTTTGTTATGCTTCTCATCAATGCATTCTCAAATTTTGGAAGGCCACGTTTATGACAAAAAGACAAATCAGCCACTTCAAGCCGCCACGGTATATCTTGATGGAACGACAATTGGAGGCGCCACAGATGAAAACGGATATTTTAAAATTAATGGCGGAGGAAATACGCAAAGTGCTCTAGTATTGAGCTATATGGGATATTTGACCTTGCGAATCGACAATCCGTTTCAATATAAAAATATAAAAACTTTTATGGAAGAAGATAGTTTTTCTCTCGATGAGGTTTTTATTGGCAAAAGCATGTTTAGCAGAAAATCAATGCTCAAAGCTTTCAGAGAACAATTTTTAGGAATGTCACAAGCTGGACTTTCCTGCAAAATTGAAAATGAAGACGATATAAATCTTTTTTTTGACGAAAAGACAAATACGCTTTCTGCAACATCACGAATTCCTTTGAAAATAATAAATAATCGACTGGGTTATGAAGTTTTCTTTGAATTGGCCGATTTTAGCGTAGAGTACAAGCAACCGAAACTAGGAGGCGAATTTGTCAAAAAAAGCAGTTATGCAGGAACTACTTTTTACAAAGACATTTCCGAAAAATCTTCTAAAACAGAACAGAGGCGACTGGATTCTTATTTAGGTTCTTCTTCGCATTTTATGAGGACGGTTGCTAGTGAAAGCTGGGAAAAAGAAAAATTTAAA
>Ga0247809_1000241_pt1 | contig 28483 bp, 28 predicted proteins | sample UWRJL104311B1_FD_180951 | JGI IMG/M metagenome (GOLD analysis project Ga0247809, IMG submission 180951) | Plant litter microbial communities from Arlington Agricultural Research Station in Wisconsin, United States - UWRJ-L104-311B-1 | ecosystem: Environmental > Terrestrial > Plant litter >...
GGCCCCGACGGCGGCAATGGCGGCAAAGGCGGCGACATCGTGTTCGAATGCATCGCCGGCCTGAACACGCTGATCGACTTCCGCTACACGCAGCATTTCCGCGCGCCACGCGGCTCGGGCGGATCGGGCTCGAACCGCACCGGCGCAGGCGGCAAGGACCTCGTCATCCGCGTTCCACTCGGCACTCAGGTGCTGTCGGAGGACAAGGAAGAGGTGCTGATCGACTTCACCGAGGTCGGCCAAAGCGAAGTGCTGTTCCGCGGCGGCGATGGCGGGCGCGGCAATGCGAGCTACAAGACCTCGACCAACCGCACCCCGCGCCAGCACGGCACCGGCTGGCCGTTCGGCGAGGCGTGGGTCTGGCTGCGGCTGAAGCTGCTCGCCGATGCGGGCCTCGTCGGCCTGCCGAATGCGGGCAAGTCGACCTTCATCAACCAAGTGACGAACGCGCAGGCCAAGGTCGGCGAATATGCCTTCACGACGACGCGACCGCAGCTGGGCGTGGTGCGTCACAAGCAGCGCGAGTTCGTGGTCGCGGATATTCCGGGGCTGATCCAGGGTGCGGCCGAAGGTGCGGGTATCGGCGATCGGTTCCTCGGGCATATCGAGCGGTGCCGGGTGCTGCTGCACTTGGTCGATGCAAACGACGCCGATGTCGGCGAATCGTACCGGATCGTGCGCGACGAGCTGGAGAATTACGGCGAGGGGCTCACCGACAAGAAGGTGATCGTCGCGTTGAACAAGATCGACATGCTCGATCCGGAGCTGATCGCGGCGTTGTCGGCGGAACTGGCGGAAGCCAGCGGTGCCGAGGTGATGGCGATTTCGGGCGCGAGTGGCGCCGGGATCGAGGCTGTGCTGGACCAGCTGATCGAGGCGATCGGGCCGGCGGCGGGCGCGGCGAAGGAACTCGAAGAAGGCGAAGTGCCGGTCGCATGGTCGCCGCTCTGACGTCTTGCTTAGCCCTCTCCCCTGCGGGGAGAGGGTTGGCGTTGGATTTCTCCCCTCCCGCTTGCGGGAGGGGTCGGGGGAGGGCTTTCTTGCCGACAGGCGACGCCAGCCCCTCCCCTAACCCCTCCCGCAAGCGGGAGGGGAATGCGTGATGTTTCCACCGTCCTCTTGTGCGCGGTTGATCGTGAAGATCGGGTCGGCGTTGCTGGTCGATCCCGATGGGAGCGTTCGGCGGGAGTGGTTGACCGGGCTAGTGGCCGATATCGCCGCGCGGACCGTCGAGGGACAGCAGGTTGCGATCGTGTCGTCTGGCGCGATTGCCTTGGGCGCACGCCGGCTTGGTCTCGCAAAGGGCGGGCGGGCTAGTCTCGAGGACGCGCAGGCTGCCGCTGCCACCGGCCAGATCGCGCTTAGCCAGGTCTGGGCCGAACTGCTCGCCGCGCAGGGGCTTAACGCGGCGCAGATACTCGTCACGCTGGACGATCTCGAAGATCGGCGGCGGTATCTCAACGCCGCGGCGACGCTCAACCGGCTGTTGTCGCTGAAGGTAGTGCCCGTCATCAACGAGAACGACAGCGTCGCGACCGAGGAAATCCGGTTCGGCGACAATGACCGCCTTGCCGCGCGCGTGGCGCAGGCGGCGGGTGCGCAGGGCGTGATCCTGTTGTCCGACGTCGACGGGCTCTATACCGCCAATCCGCATACCGATCCGTCCGCGACTCATATCGCCAGCGTGCCGCGGATCGATGCGGTCGCTGGGATGGCGGACGACGGATCGGGCTCTGGGATGGGTTCGGGTGGGATGGCGTCGAAGATCGCGGCCGCGCGGATCGCGACGGGTGCGGGTATTCCGCTGGCGATCGCTTCGGGGCGGATCGAGCATCCGCTGTCTACGCCTGCCCGTCATACGATCTTTACAGCTGAGCGGACGGCGTCTGCACGGAAGGCCTGGCTGGCGGGGGGGCTGACCGCGAAGGGTGCGATCCATGTCGATGCGGGGGCTGCGGCTGCGCTTGGACGGGGGCGGAGTTTGCTCGCCGCTGGCGCTACTCGAATCGATGGCGGGTTCGTGCGGGGCGATCTCGTGACGATCGAGGGGCCTGCTGGGACGGTCGCGCGAGGCCTGGCTGAGTATGATGCGGCGGATACCGCGCGCCTGCTTGGTCGACATAGCGACGATCATGCGGCCATCCTCGGCTACGCTCCAAGATCCGCACTGGTGCACCGCAATCATCTGGCGCTCGTATGATCGGCCAACACTTGTTCACCCGCGAAGGCGGGTGCCCAGACTGGGCACCCGACTTCGCGGGTGAACAAGCTTCTGTCTGGGGAATGGGCTCATGATTCTCGCCATCACCGGCGGCACCGGGTTCGTCGGCAGCCACCTGATCGATCACGCGCTGGAGACCGGGCACACCGTCCGCGCGCTCGCGCGGAAGCCGCAGGCAAAGCGCATCGGCGTGACCTGGATCGAAGGTGCGCTGGACCGGCCGAAGAGCCTCGCGACCTTGGTCGAAGGCGCGGACGTGGTGATCCACGTCGCCGGTGTGGTCAACGCGGCCAACCGTGCGGGCTTTGCCGAAGGCAACGTCGCCGGAACCGAAGGCATCCTTCAGGCGACGAAGCACGCGGGAATCCGCCGATTCGTCCACGTCTCCTCGCTCGCCGCGCGCGAGCCGACGCTGTCGAACTATGGCTGGTCGAAGGCCGAAGCGGAAACGCGCGTGCAGACGTCTGGGCTGGACTGGACGATCGTCCGCCCGCCCGCAATCTTCGGCCCGCGCGATCTCGATATCCTCGATCTCTTCAAGGCGGCGCGGTCTGGCTATCTGCCGATGCCGCCGGCCGGCACGCGTGTCTCGCTGCTGTACGTCGAGGACCTGACCGCGCTGTTGCTCGCGCTTGCCGAGAGTGCCGATGGGCCGTCGATCATGGAGCCCGACGACGGCGTGCCTAACGGCTGGGACAACCGCGATTTCGCGCGCGCGATCGGCGTGGCAGTCGGTAAGCCGGTCAAGGTGTTCTCGACACCCCGCGCGCTCCTGAAGCTCGCGTCCGCTGCCGACCGGCTCGTCCGCCGTCGCAAGGCCAAGCTGACGCGCGACCGGGTCAGTTATTTCTGCCACCCCGACTGGGTTTCGCACAAGCCGCCGCCGGCCGCGCTGTGGACGCCGTCCGTCCCGACACCGCAGGCGCTGGCGCAAACCGCGGCGTGGTATCGCGCCGCCGGGCTGCTATAGCGCCGAAAAGCCGCCGCAATTCCCTGTCAGGACTGCGCCGACACTCGGAAGGATTACGATGAGCGACCGCCAGCAGATCTACGACACCGTCACCGCGCAGATCGAGCCGTTCAACAAGAAGAACGCCCCGCTGACCGATGCGACGACGTTCCAGGGCGACCTGGAGTGGGACAGCCTGACCGTCATGGATTTCGTCGCCGCGATCGAGGACGAATTCGACATCATCATCACGATGAACATGCAGGCCGAGATCGAGACGGTCGGCCAGCTGGTCGACGCGGTCGCGAAGTTGAAGGCCTGACCCCCCTTGCCGTTCGTGCCGAGTAGGGATCGAGCGTAGCCGAGAGCCCGTATCGAGGTACATGTCCTTCGATACGCCATCTCGACAAGCTCGACGGCTACTCGGGACGAACGGTTGGGATACACATTCCAACCTGTGGAATCGATAGAATGACCGAAGCCGCCACCACCGCCCACGCCCTCCCCGTCGACGCGCCCGAGGTCGCCCCCGAACGCGACCTCATGTCGAAGTTCGACGCGCTGATCGCCGAACGCGAGGCGCTGATCGCCAGTGGCGTGCGCAATCCGTTCGCGATCGTGATGGACGAGGTGAAGGGGCCGACCCAGGCGGTGATCCGCGGCAAGGACACGATCCTGCTCGGCACGTACAATTACATGGGCATGACGTTCGACCCCGATGTCATCCAGGCGGGCAAGGACGCGCTCGATGCATTCGGATCGGGCACCAACGGCAGCCGGATGCTCAACGGCACGTTCCACGACCATATCGACGTCGAACAGGCGTTGCGCGAATTCTACGACATGACCGGCGCGATCGTGTTCTCGACCGGCTACATGGCCAATCTCGGGATCATCTCGACGCTCGCCGGCAAGGGCGAATACGTCATCCTCGACGCCGACAGCCATGCGTCGATCTACGATGGCTGCAAGCAGGGCAATGCCGAGATCGTCCGCTTCCGCCACAACGACGTCACCGATCTCGACAAGCGGCTCGGTCGCCTGCCGAAGGAAGCGGGCAAGCTGGTGGTGCTCGAAGGCGTCTATTCGATGCTCGGCGACATCGCGCCGCTGAAGGAAATGGCCGCGGTCGCCAAGAAGCATGGCTGCATGGTGCTGGTCGACGAGGCGCATTCGATGGGGTTCTTCGGCCCCAACGGGCGCGGCGTGTACGAGGAGATGGGGCTTACCGACGAGGTCGATTTCGTCGTCGGCACCTTCTCGAAGTCGGTCGGCACGGTCGGCGGGTTCGTCGTGTCGAACCATCCGAAGTTCGAGATGGTGCGGTTCGCCTGCCGCCCGTACATCTTCACCGCCTCGCTGCCGCCGTCGGTGGTCGCGACCGCCGCGACCTCGATCCGCAAGCTGATGACCGCGCACGACAAGCGCGCGCAGCTCTGGAAGAACGCACGCCGGTTGCACGGCGGGCTCAAGGCGATGGGCTTCAAGCTCGGCACCGAGACGTCCGATTCGGCGATCATCGCGGTGATCCTCACCGACCAGGAACAGGCGATCGCGATCTGGCAGTCGCTGCTCGAGGGTGGTCTCTACGTCAACATGGCGCGCCCGCCCGCGACGCCGGCGGGGACGTTCCTGCTGCGGTGCTCGCTGTGCGCGGAACATACCGACGAGCAGATCACGACGATCCTCGGCATGTTCGAGACCGCTGGCCGCGCCGTCGGCGTGATCGGCTGACGGTTTCCTCCTCCCGCGGGGAGGAGGAAACATCCGTGAAATGTTCGATCGGTACCGGCATTCCAGGTCATTGCGCGTGGGCAACGACGCGTTAGGATGCCGGTCGTGACGCAAGACGAGGTCGAGACTGCGGCCCAGGGGGGCGGGGCGAGATGGCGCATAGCCATGCTGGTCGTGATGGGCCTGCTCGGTGCTGCTGTGCTCGTGGCACTGATCGTGACGCTCGGCCACGCCAATCGCCAGCGCGATCGCGCACTGGAGTTGCAGGCGCACAGCTATGACGTGATGATCCTCGCGCGCACGCTGTCGGGGACGATCGCGCGGTCGGAGGCGTCGCTCGGGCGGTACGTCATCAGCGGCGACAAGCAGCTGGGGCAGCTGTATTTCGACGAATGGCTGCTCGCGGGAACGCAGATCGACCGGCTCGACCAGATCACCAACGACAATCCCGAGCAGCAGCCGCGAGTCGATCGCCTTCGCGCCGCCTATGACGCGCGCGGACGGGAGTTGTCGCTGACGGCGCTCAACACGCGCTACGGCAAGAACGGCCAGGCGCTCGCACGCTATTACCAGGGGCGAAAGGCGCCGACGCTCATCGAGATCAACACGACTCTCGACACGCTGATTGCACGCGAGCGCGCGTTGCTCGACGACCGGACGGCGGCGGCCTTGGGGTCGGTCGAGCGGTCGAGCTGGGTAGCGGGAGTGCTTGCCATCTTCGGCGTGCTGATCGTGCTCGGCGCGATCCTGCTCGGCTGGTTCACGATCCGCGCGGTCGGCGATCGGGCGACTGCGCTGGCCGATGCCGAGCTGGAGCGCGAGCGCGCCGATGAGCTGACCACCGCGGTCGCTGCCGCCACCGCCGAACTGCGCGTGCAGGAGGCGAAGTTGCGCCAGATCCAGAAGATGGAGGCGGTCGGGCAGCTGACCGGCGGGATCGCGCACGACTTCAACAACATGCTGGCGGTGGTGCTGGGCGGACTCGAACTCGCGCGCCGCAATCTCGCGAGCGATCCGGCCAGCGTCCGTCGTCATATCGACAGCGCGACCGAGGGCGCGAACCGGGCGGCGGCGCTGACCCGCCGGCTGCTCGCCTTCAGTCGCGAGGATTCGCTGAAGGCCGAGACGATCGACGCCGCCGCGCTGGTCGCGGGGATGTCGGACCTGCTCGACCGCACGCTGGGGGACGCGATCACGGTCATCGTGCGCGACGATGCGGCCGGCGGGTGCGTCCGCGCCGATCGAGTCCAGCTTGAGAACGCAGTGCTGAACCTCGCGGTCAACGCGCGCGACGCGATGAACGGGCGCGGCACGCTGACCGTCGCGACCGGTACGACGACGTTAGCAGTGGAGCAGGTCGGGCGGTGCGCGGCGGGCGACTACGTCACGATCATGGTCGGCGACGATGGCTGCGGGATGGCGCCCGACGTCGCCGAGCGCGTGTTCGAGCCGTTCTTCACCACCAAGGAGGTCGGCAAGGGCACCGGGCTCGGGCTCAGCCAGATCTTCGCGCTGGTCCAGCAGTTGCACGGAGAGGTCGGCATCGTTTCCGCACCGGGCGAAGGGACGACCGTCACGCTCTATTTCCCCCGCGCCGCCGAGCTGGTCGCAACGCCCCTGCCGACCGTCCCGATCGCAATGGTCGAGCCGATCGCGCCGACGATGCCCGAGACGCTGCAGATCCTCGTGGTCGAGGACGATCCGCGCGTGCTGGCCGCGACGACCGGCGCGCTGGAGGAGATCGGGCATCACCCGATCGGGTGCGATGATCCGCTTGCCGCTCCTGCACTGCTGGCGGCAAATCCGGGGATCGGGTTGATCATCTCCGACGTGCTGATGCCGCGCCAGACGGGGCCGGAGATGATCGCCGCGCTCTCGCCGCTCTATCCACACGTCGCAGTGCTGTTCGTCACGGGGTTTGCCGGCGAGGTGAACGTCGCGCAGTTCGGCGGGCACGAGGTGCTGCGTAAGCCCTTCACGCTCAACGGCCTGGAGCGCGCGGTCATGACGGCGATGGCCGCGGAGCGCCGCGAGACGAACCACCCGATCGCCGCGGAATGATCGTACACTAAAAATCCGATCAGAATGAAATGCAACTAGCCCCCCTTCTTCAGAGGAAGGGTTGGAGTGGGGTCTTTCCACCAGCGCAACATTTGTGGAAGCCCCCCACCCCCGGCCCCTCCCCTGAAGGGGAGGGGTGAAGGGGGCCTCGATTTCGACTCTAGCCCCGATGCCAGCCAGGATGCGATTGAGGATGACGCCTAGCGCGTGCGCCCCTATACCCGCGCGACCCAGCATACCGAGCCCAACCCGCGCATGAAATCCATCGACCGCTACATGGCCCGGCTGATCGCGGTGCCGCTATTTTCGACGCTGCTGATCGCCGTCATGCTGTTCGTGCTCGATCGCATGCTCGGGCTGTTCAATTTCGTCGCGACGCAAGGCGGCCCGATCAGCGTCGTGTGGCGGATGCTCGCCAATCTGCTGCCCGAATATCTGGGTTTGGGCATTCCGATTGGGCTGATGCTCGGCATCCTGCTAGCGTTCCGTCGGCTGTCGACCTCGTCCGAGCTCGACGTGCTGCGCGGCGTCGGCATGAGCTACAACCGGCTACTGCGCGTGCCGTACATGTATACGATCGCGCTGGCGCTGCTGAACCTCGCGATCGTCGGCTATGTCCAGCCGATCGCGCGCTATTATTACGAAGGCCTGCGGTTCGAGCTGCGCACGGGTGCGCTCGGCGCGTCGATCAAGGTCGGCGAGTTCACCAATCTCGGCGACCGGATGACGCTGCGGATCGAGGAGAGCAAGGACAAGGGCCGCGAGCTGTCCGGGATCTTCGTCCATGCGTCGAGCCAGAATGGCGACTGGCTGGGCGTGACCGCGGAGAAGGGCAAGTTCCTCGCGACCGACGATCCCAACGTCATCATCTTTCGCCTTGCGAACGGCACGCTGATCCACAACCGGCCCGAGTTCAAGACGCCGCGCGTGCTGACTTTCAGCAGCCACGATCTGCCGATCAACCTGCCGAAGTTCGAAAGCTTCCGTAGTCGCGGCGGGCGCAATCTCGAATACACGCTGCCCGAACTCGCCAAGCAGGGCCAACGTGGTGCGACGCTGGAGCAACGCGACGGCAGCCGGTCGGAGTTCCACTTCCGGCTTGCCGAAGTCGCGACGATGTTCCTGTTGCCGCTGCTCGCGCTCGCGCTCGGGGTGCCGCCCAAGCGATCCTCGTCCGCGCTCGGCGTGTTCCTGTCGATCGTGATGATCGTCACCTATCACAAGGTGAACCAATACGCGGCGGACGTCGGCGAACTCGGGCGGATCGATCCGATCATCGCGCTGTGGGTGCCGTTCACGATCTTCGCCGGGCTGATCCTGTGGATGTACTATACGATCGCCTATGTCCCCGGCGGGCAACCGATCGGTGCGCTGGAACGCGTCTTCTCGAAGACGTTCAAGGCGATCACCAAGCGTATTCCGGGCTTCCGTAAGAGCAAGGCCGCATGAACATCGTCAGCTTCTTTCCGTCGCGGACGGTCGCGATCTACATGGGACGGATGTTCCTGGTGCGGACGTTCGCGGTGCTCGCCGCGCTCGTGCTGGTGCTCCAGGCGCTCGATCTGCTGAGCAACTCCGGCGACATCCTCGCCTTTCCCGGCAATGGCGATGCGCAGGTCTGGCAGTACGTGTCGCTGCGCGCGCCGCAGATCGTCTCGCGCTTCCTGCCGTTCTCGGTCCTGCTCGGCACCATCCTGACGCTGATCACGATGAACCAGAACAGCGAGATCGTCGCGCTGAAGGGCTCCGGCCTGTCCGCCCACCAAGTGCTGGCGCCGTTGCTGGTCGCGAGCCTGGGTGTCGCGGTGATCAGCTTCGTGTTTAACGACCGCGTGGTGGCGCGGGCGACGGCGACGCTGAACCAGTGGCAGAAAGTGAATTACGGCAAGCTGCCGATCGATCGCGGCGACCGCGCCAACGTGTGGGTGCGCGACGGCGACGACCTGATCGAGGTTGCGCAGATCCGCGGGCGCGGTGACGCGACGCGGCTTGGCGGCATCACGCTGTACGATCGCACCGGCGGTAACCTCGTCGCGATCCTGCGGGCGGATCACGGCAGGCGCGTCGCGAACGGTTGGGAGGTAAGCCCTGCGACCCGGTTCGACGTGAAGAGCGGCAACGTCCGCCCCTTGGGCGCCGTCGTGATCGCGAAGGACGTGCGGCCGGACCAGTTCACGCTGGCGAGCGTCGATGCGGACGGACTGTCGTTCGGTGCGCTGAAGGCGGCGATCGCCGACCTGTCCGACGCGGGGCGGCCGACCAAGGCGCTCGAAGGATCGTTGTGGCACAAGCTGTCGGGGCCGCTGTCGTCGGTACTGATGCCGCTGCTGGGCGCGGTCGCGGCGTTCGGCATCGCGCGATCGGGCAAGCTGTTCGTGCGCGCCGTGATCGGCATGGGGCTTGGTTTCGCGTTCTTCGTCGCGGACAATTTTGCGCTCGCGATGGGCAATCTTGGCGCCTACCCGCCGTTCCTAGCCGCCTGGGCGCCGTTCCTGCTGTTCTTCTTCATCGGCGAGGCGGTGCTGATCCGGTCGGAGGAATAGGGCGCCGCAGGTCGGTCGCACCCTTTCACGCCACCGCCTCCGTCCCTATCTGCTGGTCCGAACAACCCTCGGAGCAAGCATGAAATATCTCCACACGATGATCCGCGTGACCGACCCGGCGAAGACGATCGCGTTCTTCGAGACGCTGGGGCTGAAGGAGGTCCGCCGGATGGAGAACGAGAAGGGTCGGTTCACGCTGATCTTCCTGTCGGTCCCCGGCGACGAGGGCGCAGAGGTCGAGCTGACGCACAATTGGGATCCGGAAGAATATGGCGAAGGCCGCAATTTCGGTCACCTCGCCTACCGCGTCGACAATATCTACGACACGTGCCAGCGGCTGATGGATTCGGGCGTGACGATCAACCGGCCGCCGCGCGACGGCCACATGGCGTTCGTGCGGACGCCCGACAACATCTCGATCGAGCTGTTGCAGGCCGATGGCGCGCTCGATCCCGCCGAGCCATGGGCGTCGATGCCCAACACCGGCAAGTGGTGAGCCGCTGATGCTCGATATCGTCCGCGTGCCGGTGCTTACCGACAATTACGCCTGGCTGATCCACGACACCGTCTCGGGCGAGACGGTGGTGGTCGATCCGGGCGAGGCGGGGCCCGTGATCGCCGCCGCGAAGAAGCGCGACTGGCGGATCGACCGGGTGTGGACGACGCACTGGCATTCCGATCATACCGGCGGCAATGCCGAGATGAAGGCCTATGGCGCTACGATCGTCGGCCCGGCGGCGGAGGCGGACAAGATCCCGACGCTCGACGAGCAGGTCGGCGAAGGCGATGTCGTCCGTCTTGGTGCGCACGAGGCGACCGTGATGACGGTGCCGGGGCATACGCAGGGGCATATCGCGTTCCACTTTGCCGATGACGCGGCGATCTTCACCGGCGACACGCTGTTCGCGATGGGGTGTGGGCGGCTGTTCGAGGGGACGCCCGCGGACATGTTCGCGAACATGCAGCGATACGCCAAGCTGTCGGACGAGACCGAGGTGTTCTGCGGGCATGAATATACGCAGAGCAACGGGCGCTATGCGCTGGTTGCCGAGCCGGACAATGCGGACATCGTCGAGCGGATGGCCGAAGTCGATGCGGCGCGCGCCAAGGGCGAGCCGACGGTACCGACGACGATCGGGCAGGAGCGGGCGACCAATCCGTTCCTGCGGGCGACGTCGCTCGAGCAGTTTGCGGGCTATCGTGCGGCCAAGGATGCGTTTCGCGGGTGAAGCGCGTATATATGGGTGATGGGATTTTGAGGAGCGTTGCGATGCGTATGCGGACCCTGCCACTCTTGATGCTGCCGGCGCTGATGCTGGGTGCGTGTACGCAGACCCAGGCTGAGGTCGAGCGCGCGCAGGTCCGCGAGGCTGGCGTGCAGGAGAAGCTGGCGAAGGAACTCGCCGGGCTAGTTCCGGGCAAGCCCGAGACGTGCATCAGCCAGTTTCCGCAAAAGCAGAGCTCTGGATACGGCGCGACGATCCTGTACCGGGTGAATAGCGGGCTCGTGTACCGCAGCGATACCGTCGGCGGATGCGAGGGGATCGCCCGGGGCGATATCCTCGTAACGCGGACGCCAAGCGGGCAGCTGTGCCGCGGCGACATTGCGCAAACGTTCGACCAGGCCTCGCGCTTCCCGACCGGGAGTTGCAGCTTCGGCGACTTCGTGCCGTATCGGAAGCCATGATGCGCGGAGCGGTTCTGGCGGCGGTGGCGCTGATGACGGTGGGGATGCTTGGGGCGGGCAAGTCTGATCCGCTGGAGGGCCGGGTTGCTGGGACGCCGGTGCGGTGTATCGATCTGCAGCAGTTCAACGGACCCGAGATCGTCGATTCGCAGACGATCCTGTATCGGCAGTCGGGCAAGCGGATCTGGAAGACCGGGCCGGTCGGCGAGTGTCCTTCGCTACGGCCGCTCGATACGTTGATCGTCGATGTCTATGGCGGGCAATTGTGCCGGAACGATCGGTTCCGGACGGTGTCGGTCGGTATGTCGATTCCGTCGGGCTATTGCCGGTTCCGGGATTTCACGCCTTATGACAAGGTAAAGTAGGAGGGTCGTTCCGCCTCAATGCGCACCCTCCGAACTTGTCGCACCACCCCGGCGGAGGCCGGGGCCCAGTTGGGGGACGATGATGGCGTAAGACAGTGCTCCGTTACAACGACCTTTCCAACTGGGCCCCGGCCTGCGCCGGGGTGGTAAAAGTAAGGCCGAACGTCGCCCCCCTCCGTCATCCTGACGAAAGTCAGGATCCAGGGTTACTCAGGGCAACGCACGTGGCTCTGGATCCTGACTTTCGTCAGGATGACGGTGGGCTCAGTCCTCGAACACTGCCGCCCGCTTTTCCATGTTGGCCCGCACCTGTTCGACTTGGTTGGGCGTGCGGATGACCTTCAGCTGCTCTTCGGTTTCCGCTTGCAGCACCGCCACCGCATCGGCATCCGCCGCGAGGTTGTAGAGCGCCTTCGACCCGCGAATCGCGTGGGGGTTCCTCGCGGCGATCTCGCGGGCGAGCATCATCGCCTCGCCGAGCGGGTCTTCGGACAGGCGCGTGACGAAGCCGTGCCGCAACGCTTCCTCGCCGTCGAACTCGCGGGCGGTGTAGGTCAGTTCGCGCAGTACGTCGTCGCGGGCCAGCGTCCGCCAGAGGGCGATGCCGGCCATGTCGGGGACGAGGCCCCAATACGTCTCGCGGATCGCGAAGCGGGCGCTCGGGTGGGCGATGCGGATGTCGGCGCCCGACATGATCTGGAAGCCGCCGCCGAACGCGACGCCGTGGACCGCGGCGATCACCGGCATCGGCAAGGTGCGCCAGCCCCAGGCGACCTGCTGGACAAGGTTCGCGCCCTCCTCGGTGCGGTCGCCAAGCGCCAGCCCCGAGCCACCGTTTGCCATCGAGGCCATGTCGAGCCCGGCACAGAACGCCTTGCCCTCGCCTGACAGGACGACGCAGCGGACTTCGGTCATCCCCTTGAGCCGGTCGATCGCGGCGGCGATGCCCTCGAACATCGCGGGGTCGATCGCGTTCATCTTGTCGGCGCGCGCGAGGCGGACGTCGGCGATGCCGTCCGTGACGGTGATGGTGACCCGGTCGTTCATAGTGGCGATCCTCTCGATCTTTGCGCGAACGCTAAACGCCCCTGCCCTCCCCCGCAATGTTGCGCGCGCTCACGCGGCGTGTAGAGGCTCGCGCATGGCTGGTTTTGATCCACAATGGTTTGCGACGCGCGGGTTCGGCGGGCACGGCGCCGCGCTGGGGATGCGCTATCACGCGCATGGCGACGACTGGGCGGAGCTTGCGCTGCCCTATGACGAACGGCTGATCGGCGATCCCGCGAGCGGCGTGATCGCGTCGGGGCCGATCATCACGATGATGGACATGGCGACGAGTCTGGCGATCTGGATCAAGCGCAACGCGTTCGTGCCGCATGCGACGCTCGACCTGCGCGTCGATTACCTGCGGCCTGCGACGCCGGGGAAGACGGTGATCGGGCGCGGTGAGTGCTACCGGATCACGCGCTCGATCGCGTTCGTCCGCGGGCAGGCGCATGACGGCGACCCGAGCGATCCGCTGGCGCATGTCGCGGGGACGTTCATGGTCGTGGGCGATGTCGCCGGCATGGGTCTCAACAGGAGGATCGAGGCGTGACGATCGGTTTGCCGCCCTATGCGGAGATTCTTCGCGTGTCGGTCGAAGCCGAGGACGGCGCGCCACCGGTGTTGCTGATGCCGTTTGCGGATGACGTGCTCGGGAGGCCGGGGTTTCTGCATGGGGGTGCGATCTCGGGGTTGCTAGAGATGGCGGCGATCGCGGCTTTGCAGCATGCGTTGGAGGCTGAGGGCGGAGGGCGGATCAAGCCGGTGAACGTCACGGTCGATTTCATGCGGGGTGGTCGGGACAAGCCTACGCGGGCGGCGGGCGTGGTGACGCGGTTGGGGAACCGGGTGGCCAATGTCGAGGCGACCGCTTGGCAGGACGAGCGAGAGAAGCCGATTGCCGCGGCGCGGATGAATTATCTGATCGTACGCGACTAGCGCGCTTCTGCTCCCCTTCCGCTTGCGGGAGGGGTTGGGGGAGGGGTGTGCCTCACAGACCGGACGCCAGTACGTACGTCGCGCCCTCCCCTGACCCCTCCCGCAAGCGGGAGGGGGATTTAGGTTACTTCGCGGTCAGTTTGATCAGGCGGCCTTGCGAGTCGCCGCCGTCTTCCAGGACCCAGATTGCGCCGTCGGGGCCTTGTTCTACTTCGCGGATTCTTGCACCCATGTCCCATTGGTCGCCCTTGGCGGCGTTGGTGCCGGTGAGGTCGACGCGGACGAGAGATTTGGACGACAACCCACCGATAAACGCGTCGCCCTTCCACTGCGGGAACATGCTGCCCGAATAGATCATCAACCCGCCGGGCGAGATCACCGGGTTCCAGAACACCTTGGGCGGCTCGTAGCCATCGCCGGGCTTGTGATCGGGGATGTCGGTGCCGTCATAGTTGCTGCCGTTCGAGGCGTTGGGCCAGCCGTAGTTGAGGCCGGGCTTGATCAAATTGACCTCGTCGCCGCCCTTCGGCCCCATCTCCTGCTCCCAGAGATTGCCCTGCGCATCAAACGCGATGCCGAGCAGGTTGCGGTGGCCATAGCTCCAGATTTCGGGCGCGAAGCCCTTCGCCGCGAGCGGATTGCCGGGGGCGGGCTTGCCGTCGAGCGTGAGGCGCAGCACCTTGCCGAGCGTCATCTTCGGGTCCTGCGCGGGGGTGAACTTCTGGCGCTCGCCGTTGGTGAAGAACAGGTATTTGCCGTCGGGCGAGAACGCGATGCGGCCGGAATAATGGCCGTTGCCCTCGACGAACGGCCGCGCGCTAAACAGCGCCTCGATCTCGCCGAGACGCTCGCCACCGCCGCCATCCGCACGCAGGCGACCGCGCGCGAGGACGACGCCCTTGCCGCCCTCGCCCGCAGTCGAATAGCTGAAATACACGCGGTTGCTGGTCGCGAAGTCGGGGGCGAGGACGACGTCCATCAAGCCGCCCTGCCCTGCCGAATCGACGGTGAGCGTCGCGACCGTCTGGCGCGACTTGCCGTCGGCGGAGACCAGCAGCATCTGGCCCTTCTTTTCGGTGACGAGCATGCGCTTGTCGGGCAGGAACGTCATCGCCCAGGGCGAATCGAAATCGGCGACCACCGTCTCCTTGAACGGCTTGCCCGCCGCGGCCGGTTGCGCGGAACAGGCGGTCGAGGCGAGCAGCGTGGCGGACAGCAACCCAGTGGCGAACAGCGTTTTGCGAATCATGATCTTCTCCCGGAAATCTCTCCGCAAACGCGGCGTTACCGATGAAGGTTGCGCCCGCTTGCGGAGCAGCGCCACCCCGCGTATAGAGGCACCACTTCTCTACATCGCCAGATGAAGAGGCTGCGGGGCTTGCTCCGCGGCAGCAATCACCTGTGCTTTGGCCCTGTTTGGAATTTCGATGGCGAATATCGCCCTGCTGACCGACCTGATCGAACCCGAGGCCACCGCGCTCGGCCTCAGCCTCGTGCGCGTGCGCATGCAGGGCGGCAAGTCCGATCCGACGTTGCAGGTGATGGCCGAGCGCCCCGACACCCGCCAGCTGGTGATCGAGGATTGCGCCGAACTGTCGCGCCGCATCTCGGACAAGTTCGATGCGCTCGAAGCCGAGGGCAAGGACCCGGTCGGCGAGGACGCGTATCGTCTCGAAGTATCGAGCCCCGGTATCGATCGCCCGCTGACCCGGCTCCAGGACTTTGCCGACTGGGAAGGCCAGGAGGCGCGCATTCGCCTCGTCGAGCCGTTCGAGGACCGCAAGCAGATCTCGGGTAATTTGATGGGCGTCGAGGGGACGAAGATCACCGTCGACGTCAACAAGCACAAGCTCATGACGATCGACTTTTCGCAGGTCGCCGACGCCAAGCTCGTCATGACCGACCGTCTCATCGCCGCGACCGCGCCGCTTTCCACCGAAGGCGCGGACGAAGTTTTCTATCAAGACACGCCCACCGATGAGCCCGATGCTCACGAGGCCGACACCGAAGAAGGACAGCATTGATGGCCACGGCAGTCACCGCAAACCGCGCGGAACTGATCGCGATCGCGAATTCGGTCGCGTCGGAGAAGATGATCGACAAGGCGATCGTGATCGAGGCGATGGAGGACGCGATCCAGCGCGCCGCCCGCTCGCGCTACGGCGCCGAGAACGACATCCGCGCAAAGCTCGATCCGAATACCGGCGATCTGCGCTTGTGGCGCGTCGTCGAAGTGGTCGAGGCGGTCGACGATTATTTCAAGCAGGTCGACGTCAAGGGCGCGCAGAAGCTCCAGAAGGACGCCGCGCTCGGCGACTTCATCGTCGATCCGTTGCCCCCGATCGAGTTCGGCCGCATCGCCGCGCAGGCCGCCAAGCAGGTCATCTTCCAGAAGGTCCGCGACGCCGAGCGCGAGCGCCAGTTCGAAGAGTATAAGGACCGCGCGGGCGAGATCATCACCGGCGTCGTCAAGCGCGTCGAGTTCGGCCATGTCGTCGTCGACCTGGGCCGCGCCGAGGGCGTGATCCGCCGCGACGCGCAGATCCCGCGCGAAGTGGTGCGCGTCAACGACCGTATCCGCTCGCTGATCCTCAACGTCCGCCGCGAGAACCGCGGGCCGCAGATCTTCCTCAGCCGCGCGCACCCCGACTTCATGAAGAAGCTGTTCGCGCAGGAAGTGCCCGAGATCTACGACGGCATCATCGAGATCAAGGCCGCAGCCCGCGATCCGGGTTCGCGCGCGAAGATCGGCGTCATCTCGCATGATTCGAGCATCGATCCGGTCGGCGCGTGCGTCGGCATGAAGGGCTCGCGCGTCCAGGCCGTCGTGCAGGAAATGCAGGGCGAGAAGATCGACATCATTCCCTGGTCGCCCGACATCGCGACCTTCGTCGTCAACGCGTTGCAGCCGGCCTCCGTGTCGCGCGTCGTGATCGACGAGGAAGAAGAGCGCATCGAGGTGGTCGTTCCCGATGACCAGCTTTCGCTGGCGATCGGTCGTCGTGGCCAGAACGTGCGGCTCGCGTCGCAGCTGACCGGCAAGGCGATTGACATCCTCACCGAGGCTGACGCTTCCGAGAAGCGCCAGAAGGACTTCGTCGAGCGTTCGGCGATGTTCGAGAAGGAGCTCGACGTCGACGAGACGCTCGCGCAGCTGCTGGTCGCCGAAGGGTTCACCAACCTCGAGGAGGTCGCGTACGTCGAGGTCGAGGAGATCGCCGGCATCGAGGGCTTCGACGAGGACCTCGCAGGCGAGTTGCAGAACCGTGCGACCGAGGCGCTGGAGCGTCGCGACGCTGCGAGCCGCGAGGAGCGTACCGCGCTCGGCGTCGAGGACGCGCTGGCTGGCATGCCGTATCTCAACGAGGCGATGCTGGTCACGCTCGGCAAGGCGGGCATCAAGACGCTCGACGACCTTGCCGATCTGGCGACCGACGAGCTGGTCGAGAAGAAGCGCGTCGAGCCGCGTCGTCGGAACGAAGACGCGCCGAAGCGGCCTGAGCCCAAGGGCGGGATTCTCGCGGAATATGGCCTGAGCGACGAACAGGGCAACGAGATTATCATGGCCGCTCGCGCGCACTGGTTCGAGGACGAGGCTCCGGAGGCTTCGGCCGACGAAGTCGAGGCGGACGAGACTTCGGTGGAAGAAGCTTCGGCTGATGACGCCGTGGTCGAGGACGCTGCGACTGAAGAAACGACGGCCGACGAAGCCGTGGTTGAGGACGCTTCGGCTGAAGACGCCGCGGATGAAGACGCTGCGGACAAGACCGACACGAAGAGCGAGGGCGACAAGGCCTGATGCCCTTCGTCAGCATCCGCATCTCGGGGTCCGCCACCAAGGACCAGAAGTCCGGCATCGTCGCCGACGTCACCCAGTCGCTCGTGCAGCGGCTGGGAAAGAACCCGGCTGCGGTGCAGATCGTGATCGAAGAGGTCTCGACCGAGAATTACGGCGCGGGGGGTCAATTGCTGGTCGACCGCGACGCTCCGAAGACGGCTCCAGCGCAGGAGGACGCACATGCGGAACCCTCCCGATGACACTGCGCCGCTAAACTCCCCTCCCGCTCGCGGGAGGGGTCGGGGGAGGGCAGTTACGGCCGCCGCCCCTGCGGATAGCCCCTCCCCTGGCCCCTCCCGCGAGCGGGAGGGGAATGAGCCAGTACGCAAGTGCATTCTCTCCGGGGAACGCGACCTAAGGCCCCACCTCGTGCGACTCGCATTGTCGCCCGATGGCCAGATCCTTCCCGACGTGCGTGCCAAGGCCCCCGGCCGCGGCGCTTGGATCGGTGTCACGCGAGTCGAGCTCGAAGCCGCGATCAAGAAGGGCAAGCTCAAGGGCGCTCTTTCGCGCGCGTTCAAGACCGGTGAGTTCACCATCGACCCCGAACTTCCGGCCAAGATCGAAGCCGCGCTGGAGCGTAACGCGCTCGACCGGCTCGGGCTCGAATCGCGTTCGGGCACGGTGCTGATCGGCTCCGACCGGATCGAGCAGAACGCGCGCCAGGGCAAGCTCAAGGCGCTGTATCACGCGTCCGATGCGGCCGAGGATGGCAACCGCAAGCTCGATCAGGCGTGGCGCATCGGCAACGATGTCGAGGGCTCGGGTTTGCGGGGGTTGGCACTCCCGGTATCGCGCACCATATTGGCGTTGGCGCTGGGGCGGGAAAATGTGGTACACATTGGCCTGACCGACCGCGCTGCAGCAAAGCGGGTGAGCGAAGCGCTCGACCGTTGGCTGCATTTTATCGGCCCCGAACCTTCTTCCGTGTCTTGCGAAACGGCCTCGCAGGGCGCATCGGCGTCACCACAAAATGGGGCGCCACCGATACAACAGGCGTCCGGATCGACCGGAACACGCCCGGCCGTGGACATGACTGAGGAATTTGAGTGAGCGACACGGACAACGAGAAGCCGAAACTTGGCATGCGCGCACCTTTGGGTGTGAAGCGCACGGTCGAGACCGGCCAGGTGAAGCAGAGCTTCAGCCACGGCCGATCGAATACGGTGATCGTGGAAACCAAGCGCGCGCGCGTCCTGCGCCGTCCGGGCGAGCCCGACGTGCAGGTCGCGGATGCCGCACCGGTTGCCGCGCCCGCCCCGGCGGCTGCTCCCGCAGCAGCCCCGGCACCACAGGCGCGTGCACCGCAGCCTGCGCCCGCCCCCGTGCGTCAGCAGCAGAGCAATCTGTCGCCGCAGGAGCGCCAGGCCAAGCTGCTCCGCGAGGCCGAAGAGCAGCGCATGAACACGCTGGAAGAAGGGCGTCGTCGCCAGGAGGCCGAACGGGCCAAGGCGATCGAAGACGAGCGTAATCGCGTCGCCGATCGCGCGCGCGCCGAGGCTGAGGCCAAGGCGCCGAAGCCCGTCGAGGCCCCTGCACCCGCACCGGCACCCGTGGTCGAAGCGGCTCCCGCTCCGGTTGCAGCACCAGCGCCTGCGCCGGCTCCGGTCGAAGCTCCCGTTGCTGCGGCGCCTGCCCCGGCTCCGGTTGCTGCAACGCCTGCACCTGCACCGAAACCCGCGCCGGCTCCAGTCGCGGCTGCTCCTGCACCGGCTCCCAAGCCTGCACCGGCACCCGTTACTCCGCCGGCACCGCCACCCGTCATCGAACTGACTCGCGATCCGGCGTTCCCGGCACCGCGCCGGTTCTCGCCGGTGGCGCGTCCCGAGCGTCCTCCGCCGCCGCCGAAGCCGAAGCCTGTCGCAGCTCCCGCTGCCGCAGCGCCGACCACGGCTGCGAATGCCGGCACGACCGCGGCGCGCCCTGGCGCGACCGGCGTCAATGCTCCGGCTGGTGGCGTCCGTCGCGACGCCGTGCCAGCGCGTCCGCAGCAGCGTGACCGCAAGGGTGACGATCGTCGCACCTCGGGCAAGCTCACCGTCAACCGCGCGCTCGGCGATGGTGATGGTGCACGGGCTCGTTCGCTTGCCGCGCTGAAGCGTGCGCGCGAGAAGGAGCGTCGTGGAACCGGTGGTCCGCGCGAGGCGCAGGCCAAGCAGATCCGCGACGTCGTCGTCCCGGAGGCGATCACCGTGCAGGAACTCGCCAACCGCATGGCCGAGAAGGGTGCCGACCTCGTCAAGGCGTTGTTCAAGATGGGCATGCCCGTCACGATGACGCAGACGATCGACCAGGATACCGCCGAGTTGCTCGTCACCGAGTTCGGCCACAACCTGACGCGTGTCAGCGATGTCGACCAGGATCTGGCCAACGACACGATCGACGATGCCGAGGAGACGCTGAAGCCACGCGCGCCGGTCGTCACGATCATGGGTCACGTCGATCACGGCAAGACGTCGCTGCTCGATGCCTTGCGCGGCACTGACGTGGTGCGCGGCGAAGCGGGTGGCATCACCCAGCATATCGGCGCCTACCAGGTCACGCTGAAGGACAAGTCGAAGATCACCTTCCTCGACACCCCGGGCCATGAAGCGTTCACGCAGATGCGTGCGCGTGGCGCGGACGTCACCGATATCGTCATCCTGGTGGTGGCGGCGGACGACGGCCTGATGCCGCAGACGGTGGAGGCGATCGCCCACACCAAGGCGGCGGGCGTGCCGATGATCGTCGCGATCAACAAGATCGACAAGGAAGGCGCCAATGCCCAAAAGGTGCGCGAGCGCCTGCTGAGCGAGGAGATCGTGGTCGAGGACATGGGCGGCGACGTCCAGGACGTCGAAGTCTCCGCGACCAAGAAGATCGGTCTCGATGCGTTGATCGAGAAGATCCAGCTCCAGGCCGAACTGCTCGAACTGCGCGCCAATCCGGATCGCGCGGCCGAGGGTACGGTGATCGAGGCGAAGCTCGACAAGGGCCGTGGCCCGGTCGCGACGATCCTGGTCAACCGCGGTACGCTGCGGGTCGGCGACATCTTCGTGGTCGGTGGCGAGAGCGGCAAGGTCCGTGCGCTGGTCGACGACAAGGGCAAGCAGATCAAGGAAGCGGGTCCGGCGATGCCGGTCGAGGTCCTCGGTCTGTCGGGTGTTCCGCAGGCGGGCGATCCGTTCCAGGTGGTCGAGAACGAGGCACGTGCCCGTGAAGTCGCGGAATATCGTCGCAGCGTGAAGACCGACAAGCGGACCGCTTCGGTTCCTGCCAGCCTCGAGAGCATGTTCTCGGCGCTGAAGGAAAAGCAGGCGATCGAATATCCGCTGGTCGTGAAGGCGGATACGCAGGGCACGGTCGAGGCGATCGTCGGGGCGATCAACAAGATCTCCACCGACCTGATCAAGGCGCGCGTGCTGAGCTCGGGCGTCGGCGGCATCACCGAGTCGGACGTCACGTTGGCGGCCGCTTCGGGTGCCCCAATCATCGGCTTCAACGTCCGTCCGAACGCCAAGGCACGCGAGATCGCCGAGCGCCAGAAGGTCGCGTTCAAGTACTATGATGTTATCTACGACCTGATCGACGAGATCCGGGCGGGGATGGCGGGTGAGCTTGGGCCGGAAGCGTTCGAGACGGTCGTCGGTCGTGCCGACATCCGCGAGGTCTTCTCGGCGGGCAAGCACGGCAAGGCAGCAGGTCTGCTCGTCACCGAGGGCAACATCCGCAAGGCGCTCAAGGCGCGCATCACGCGCAACGACGTCATCATCTACCAGGGCGAAATCGCATCGCTGCGTCGCTTCAAGGATGATGTCGCCGAGGTTCGCGCTGGGCTCGAGTGCGGCGTGACGTTCACGTCGAACTTCGTCGACATCAAGGCCGGCGACGTCCTCGAGACGTTCGAAGTCGAGATGCGCGAACGTACGCTTTGAGGCCGAGAGCCCTCTCCCCTGCGGGGAGGGGGTTGGGTGAGGGGTGGTACCGCGCGACAGCGTTCGTGGCCGCCCCTCACCCCCACCCTCTCCCCGGAGGGGCGAGGGAGTTAGAAGAATGAAGACCGATACCCCAGAAGCAAAAGCCGTCCGCTCGTTGCGAGTCGGCGAACAGGCGCGTCACGCGCTGTCCGACATCCTCGCGCGCGGCGACGTCCACGATCCGGTGCTCGAAAAGCACCTTGTGACGATCACCGAGGTCCGCATGTCGCCGGATCTCCGCCACGCCACGGTCTTCGTGAAGCCGTTGCTCGGCAAGGACGAGGAAAAGGTACTGAAGGCGCTGCGGACGAACACAGCGTACCTCCAGCGCGAAGTCGCGAACCGAGTGCAGATGCGGTATGCGGCCAAGCTGAAGTTTCTCGCGGATGAAAGCTTCGACGAGGGGACGCACATCGACCAGTTGTTGCGCGATCCGCATGTTGCGCGGGATCTGGCTGAAGATTGATCTTGCCGGGCTGCTAGCACCTCGCTTGCAGTCAGTAAGGGCTTTGCGGCGACTGGAATAAAACGCCTCCCACGTCCTATCCCGTTCCGAACCTTCTGCGCTCCTCGTGCCCTTCCCCCTCCCCGTTCGTGCTGAGTAGAGACCGAGTAGGCTCGAAGAGCCGTATCGAGGGCTCGTATCGAAGCACAGGTTCCGCATCCCAACCTGTCCTTCGATACGCCGCTTCGACAAGCTCACCAGCTACTCAGGACGAACGGGTGGTGGTTGGGCAGCGGGTGGTGAGAGGTGGTCCTGCGGGAGCGGGTTTGGGAATTCCGAGCCATAGTGCACCGCTCCTCTGGACATCCCCCCGCGTTCCCGCTCTTTGCCCCCATGGCCAAGCTGTATTTCTACTACGCCTCGATGAACGCGGGGAAGTCGACGAACCTTTTGCAGGCGGACTTCAATTACCGCGAGCGCGGGATGCGGACGATGCTGTTCACCGCGGCGATCGACGATCGGTTCGCGGCGGGGACGATCACGTCGCGGATCGGGTTGGAGGCGCCGGCGATCGCGTTCGATGCGGGGACGGATATCGGGGCCTGCGTGGTTCGGCAACACGGCGAGGACGCGATTTCTTGCGTGCTGGTGGACGAGGCGCAGTTTCTGACGTCTGCGCAGGTCGATCAGCTCGCGCATATCTGTGACGTGGTTGGGATACCTGTGCTGGCATACGGGTTGCGGACCGATTTCCAGGGCGCGCTGTTTCCGGGGTCGGCGCGGTTGCTGGCGCTCGCGGACTCGCTTGTGGAGATCAAGTCGGTTTGCGGGTGTGGGCGCAAGGCTACGATGAACCTGCGGGTGGATGAGAACGGAAGGGCGATTGCCGAGGGGCAGCAGACCGAGATCGGCGGGAACGATCGCTATGTTGCGCTGTGTCGGCGGCATTTTACTGAGGCTTTGGGGTAACGTCCCCAGTCCCGTCATCCTGACGAAAGTCAGGACCCAGGGTACCGAACACCGTCTTTCTTGGCTCTGGGTCCTGACTTTCGTCAGGATGACGGGGTGGATGGGGACCGCCCTCGCCTCAATTGAATTCTAGGACTTACGCGCATGCATGGCTGGATCATTCTCGACAAGTCGCTGGGGCTTGGATCGACGCAAGGGGTGTCGGCGGTGAAGCGCGCCTTGCGCAGCGGCGGGTATGGGAAGTTCAAGGTGGGGCATGGGGGGACGCTCGATCCGCTCGCTACCGGGGTTCTGCCGATCGCCGTCGGGGAGGCGACCAAGCTGGCTGGGCGGATGCTTGATAGCGACAAGATCTATGATTTTACGGTGATGTTCGGGATTCAGACGGATACGCTGGATGCTGAAGGTGTGAGCATCGCTACGTCCGACGTGCGGCCGACTCTGGCGGCGGTGGAGGCGGTGCTCGCGCAGTTTACCGGGCCGATTTCTCAGGTGCCGCCTGCATACTCCGCGCTCAAGGTGGATGGGGAGCGGGCGTATGATCTGGCTCGTGCTGGACATGAGGTGGTGCTCGCGAGCCGGGATGTGACGATTTATTCGCTATCCTCCCCGGTACGGGGAGGGGGACCAGCGCAGCTGGTGGAGGGGGGCTTCCGCGAACGTTCCGCTGGTGGCGCGCCCCCCTCCACCCCCGTCCAAGCGGACGGCGGTCCCCCTCCCCGTGCCGGGGAGGAATTGCAGGATGCGCCCCTGCCCCACACTCCCCTTGAGGAGGTTACGCTCACCGCGCATGTGTCGAAGGGCACCTACATCCGCTCCCTCGCGCGCGACATCGCCCTCGCCCTCGGCACCGTCGGCCACGTCACCATGCTCCGCCGGACCAAGGCCGGTCCGTTCGACCTCACGTCCGCGATATCGCTGGACAAACTGGACGAACTCGCTAAGGCCTTCGCGCTTGAAGATGTACTTCTGCCCTTGAGGGTGGCGCTGGACGACATCCCGGCTCTCTCCCTCACCCCCGACCAGGCAGGGGCGCTCCGACAGGGGCGTATCTTGGCCGGGATCGCCGCAGACGATGGCCAATACTTCGCCGAACTGGACGCTGTCCCGGTCGCGCTGGTCGAGGTCGAGGACGGAGACGTCCGGGTCGTTCGCGGTTTTAATCTGTGATGTCGAGGACATGAATTCATGACGATTACCGCTGAACGCAAGACCGAGCTCGTCAAGGAGCATTCGCGCGCCGAGGGTGACACCGGTTCGCCGGAAGTCCAGGTCGCGATCCTGACCGAGCGCATCAAGAACCTGACCGAGCATTTCAAGGGCCACAAGAAGGACAACCACTCGCGTCGTGGTCTTCTCATGATGGTCAACAAGCGCCGGACGCTGCTGGATTATCTCCGTCACAAGGACGGCCAGCGCTATCTGGATCTGATCGCGAAGCTCGGTCTCCGCAAGTAACTTAGACGGCTCCCCTCGGGGGGCCGTTTTCGTATATAGGGTTTTGATTCCGCGCATTTCGCGCGGAGGCAAACGCCAGAGCGCAATTCGGCGCAATGGCAAGGAGCGACAACTCGCTCCACACCGCCGCGGGCCGGCTAAGCCCGCACATAGGCCCCGTTCGCATCTGGCGACCGGAGTGAAGGAAAAAGAATGTTCGATACCAAGACCGTAAGCGCCCAGTGGGGCGGCAAGACGCTGACGCTCGAGACCGGCCGCGTTGCGCGCCAGGCAAATGGCGCAGTGCTCGCCACCCTCGGCGAGACCGTCGTTCTGTGCGCCGTGACGGCTGCACGGACCGTCAAGGAAGGGCAGGATTTCTTCCCGCTCACCGTCCATTACCAGGAGAAGTTCTCCGCCAGCGGCCGCATCCCCGGCGGCTTCTTCAAGCGTGAGCGCGGCGCGACCGAGAAGGAGACGCTGACCAGCCGTCTCATCGATCGTCCGATCCGCCCCCTGTTCCCAGAGGGTTTCTACAACGAGATCAACGTGATCTGCCAGGTTCTGTCGTATGACGGCGAGAACGAGCCGGACGTCCTCGCGATGGTCGCGGCGTCGGCGGCGCTGACGATTTCGGGCGTGCCGTTCATGGGCCCGATCGGCGCAGCCCGCGTCGGTTACGTCGATGGCGCGTACATCCTCAACCCGACGCTGGAAGAAGCCAAGGCTGGCGATCTCGACCTCGTCGTCGCCGCCACCGGCCAGGCCGTGATGATGGTCGAATCGGAAGCCAAGGAGCTTTCGGAAGAGATCATGCTCGGCGCCGTGCAGTTCGCCCACAAGGCCTGCCGCGAAGCCGCCAACCTGATCATCGATCTGGCCGAGATGGCCGCGAAGGATCCTTGGGAAATGGCCGAGCAGGCTGACCTGTCGACCGCCAAGGACAAGCTGAAGAAGCTGATCGGCAAGGACATCGCGGCCGCCTACAAGGTGACCGACAAGTCCAAGCGTTCCGACCTGCTGAATGCCGCTCGTGCGAAGGGCAAGACCGCATTTGCGGACGCATCGCCGCAGGACCAGATGGCAGCCGGCAAGCTGATGAAGAAGCTGGAAGCAGAGATCGTCCGCGGCGCCATCCTCAAGGACGGCACCCGCATCGACGGCCGCACCACCACGCAGATCCGTCCGATCGAGGCTATGGTTCACTTTCTCCCGCGTACGCACGGGTCTGCCCTGTTCACGCGCGGCGAGACGCAGTCGATCTGCACCACCACGCTCGGTACGCGCGATGCGGAGCAGATGATCGACGGCCTGAACGGCCTGTCGTACGAAAACTTCATGCTGCACTACAACTTCCCGCCATACTCGGTCGGTGAAGTCGGTCGCTTCGGTGCGCCGGGTCGCCGTGAAGTCGGTCACGGCAAGCTTGCATGGCGCGCACTGCACCCGGTGCTGCCGACCAAGGAAGAGTTCCCGTACACGATCCGCGTCCTGTCGGACATTACGGAGAGCAACGGCTCGTCGTCGATGGCGACGGTCTGCGGTGGTTCGCTCTCGATGATGGATGCGGGCGTTCCGCTGAAGCGTCCGGTGTCGGGCATCGCGATGGGCCTGATCCTCGAGGGCAAGAACTTCGCGGTTCTGTCGGACATTCTTGGCGACGAGGATCACCTCGGCGACATGGACTTCAAGGTTGCGGGCACGTCCGAGGGCATCACCACGATGCAGATGGACATCAAGATCGCCGGCATCACCGAGGAGATCATGGGCAAGGCGCTGGCGCAGGCCAAGGAAGGCCGCGCGCACATCCTGGGCGAGATGGCCAAGGCACTCGACCACACCCGTGAGGAACTCAGCGCCCACGCACCGCGCATCGAGAGCTTCCAGATCGACAAGTCGAAGATCCGTGAAGTCATCGGCACCGGCGGCAAGGTGATCCGCGAGATCGTCGCGCAGACCGGCGCCAAGGTCGACATCGACGACGAGGGCGTGATCAAGGTGTCGTCGTCTGACCCCGCGCAGATTGAAGCCGCGATCAAGTGGATCAAGGGCCTCGTCGAGGAAGCCGAAGTCGGCAAGGTCTATGACGGCAAGGTCGTCAACCTGGTCGATTTCGGGGCGTTCGTGAACTTCATGGGTGGCAAGGACGGTCTCGTCCACGTGTCCGAAATCAAGAACGAGCGCGTCGAAAAGGTCTCGGACGCCCTGACCGAAGGCCAGGAGGTCAAGGTCAAGGTTCTCGAGATCGATCCGCGCGGCAAGGTTCGCCTTTCCATGCGCGTCGTCGACCAGACGACCGGCGAAGAACTGGAGGACACGCGTCCTGCTCGTGAGCCGCGCGAAGGCGGTGATCGTGGTCCGCGCGGTCCGCGTCGTGATGGCGATGGCGGCCGTGATGCTGGCGGCAACGGCGGTAGTCGTGATGGCGGCGGTCGTGGCCCGCGCGGCGAAGGCGGCGGCGATCGTGGCTCGCGCGGCCCGCGTCGTGACGGCGATGGCGGCCGTGACGCAGGCGGCAACGGCGGTGGCCGTGGTCCGCGTCGTGACGGCGGCGGCCAGGGTGGCAATGGCGGCGGCGAGCGTGCTGCACGCACCGACGGCGACAAGGCCCCCGAGTTCGCTCCGGCGTTCCTGACCGGCGATCGCGACTAAGCGTTTACGGCCTGACGGCAGTGATGGAGGGGCTCGGGAAACCGGGCCCCTTTCTCATGTCAGGCTCGCTCTGCCCCGTTATGCCTTGAGAACATGACTTATATTGGAACGGAGCGGCATGCCGGATGTTCGAACCGGTATGAATGCCATTGCGAAGTCCGTTATTCTCGTCGTCGATGACGATGCCCTCGTCCGGGTCCATTCCAACCTCGCGCTGGAGGATGCCGGCTATGAAGTCGTCGAAGCCAGCAACGCGGCCGACGCCTTGGCGAAGCTCGAAGAGCGGCCCGATATCGCCGCGCTGTTCACCGATGTCCGTATGCCGGGAGCTCTAAACGGTATCGACCTCGCCAACGCCGTGCACGCGCAACGCCCCGATATTGCGATCCTGGTCACGTCGGGCGCTGACAATGGGACGACTGCCGCGCTGCCCAAGGCCGCGCGGTTCGTGCAGAAGCCCTATACCGGCGCACAACTCAGCAAGCTCCTGCAACTCTGAGCAGTTAACGGACTGGAAGAGTATTCAGGATCTTACACCTACTAGTCTAGGCAGTCTTCATTCGTCATGAGTATTGCCCGTTATCAGTATTAGGGCCATCGTCCATCGCTTGAGCATCGACTCGCGGGGGCGGTCCAATGGCATCGGTAAATAGTGTACGGCCTGCGCAACGGAATGTCGTTGCGAGCGAGCGTCGCTTCTTCCTCGGCATGGCGATTGCGATCGCCGTCACGGTGATCTTCGGCTTCACGCTGAATGCCGCGCGGATGAATTGGACATTTCTCGAACTGCCCTTGCAAGTTCATCTGCATGCCGCCGCATTTCTGGCGTGGATCATTCTCTACGTCTTGCAGAACTGGCTGGTCGTTCGGGGATCGATCACTTGGCATCGACAACTCGGCGTACTCGGCGCCGTTATCGCAGCGTCGATGGTCGTACTGGGCATCGTCACCACAGTCGCAGCGATCCAGCAGCACCGCGTACCGCCGTTCTTCCCGCCTGGGATCTTCCTCGTGCTCGACGTGCTGGGCGTGCTCGGCTTTGGTATCCTGACGGCTTGGGCGATCGCGCTGCGGAAGCAGGCTGCGTGGCACAAGCGTCTGATGCTGTGTGGCACGATCCTGGTCATGTCGCCGGCGCTGGGGCGAATCCTGCCAATGCCGCTGCTGGGTCAGTTCGCGCCGCTCGCGGTGTTCGCGTCGATGGCGGTGTTCGTCATAGTGGGTATAATCTTCGACCTGCGCCTGCGCGGGAAGATACATCCGGCCTATTACTGGGGTGGCGGGGTGCTGGTCGTGACCAACGTGCTGGTCGGTCCGCTCGGCTTCAGCCCACCGGTACTGCGACTGGTCGAGCGCCTTGCTGCCTGATCGGGGCCGCATGATGAGACCAAATGTCAGGTTAGTGGGGAGCTTCTGTTGCTCGGTGCCCCCCGTACCGCCGGTGTCCACTTCTGTTGCCCGGTGTGGCCCGAACCGCGCTTTCGTCCGTATAACTTAGGTCGTTAGACCGTCAGTTATGCGGCAATTGCGAGTGCTTCGTTATCGTTGGCACTTGTGTATGGGCCGTTGCGGTGGTCCCATTCCGAGCGAAACATAGCGTCGTTGAACACACGTCGATCCTAGTTCGACCCCGTCATCGTCCC
>Ga0247809_1000242_pt1 | contig 28337 bp, 28 predicted proteins | sample UWRJL104311B1_FD_180951 | JGI IMG/M metagenome (GOLD analysis project Ga0247809, IMG submission 180951) | Plant litter microbial communities from Arlington Agricultural Research Station in Wisconsin, United States - UWRJ-L104-311B-1 | ecosystem: Environmental > Terrestrial > Plant litter >...
CGACCCGTCGAACTGGTACTGGTTCGAGGGCAACTTCGAGTCGTACGAGGAGAACAAGATCCAGCGTCTCGGTGCGGATGCGGCGAAGCCCAACAGCTCCGTCTACCGCAAGCTCTCGCGCGACTGACGCGGCCATGCGGCTCACCGTACCGATCAGCCTGCGCTGGTCAGACTTCGACGCGTACGCCCACGTCAACAACGCGGAGATGTTCCGCCTGCTCGAAGAGGCGCGCATCCAGGCGTTCTGGATCAACGACGACGGGTCGGGAGACTCGGCGATGGCGATCCTCGATGCGCGTCCCGGCGCGGAAGTCGTCGCGTTGATCGCGCGGCAGGAGATCGAGTACCTGCTGCCGATCCCGTACATGCGGCAGCCGCTCGACGTCGAACTGTGGATCGGACGCCTCGGCGGTGCGAGCCTCGAGATCAGCTACGAGGTCTACTCGCCGGCCGGGATGTCGCCGCGGCTGCTCTACACCCGAGCCGCCACCACCCTCGTGATGGTGGAGCTCGCCACGGGCAAGCCACAGCGGATGACGGACGAGCAGCGCGAGGTGTGGGGCCCGTACGTGGAAGAGCCGGTCGCCTTCACCAAGCGCGCGTAGCCGCGCGTCCGCGACATCCATTCGGCTCTGGAGGAGAGACCCGAGCCCCGCACACAGGCCCTTAACGCCGGAGAGCCCGCTCGCATCGCTGCGGCGGGCTCTCTCAAGTGGCGGGCACGGGGCCGGCCGGGCGTCCTCGGGGGACTAGCCCTGCCGTGCCTTCATGCGCGGGTTGGCGCTGTTGATCACGAACGTGCGTCCGTGACGGCGCACGACCTGCGACCCGGGTGCCTTCTTGAGCGACTTGAGCGAATTACGTACCTGCATGGCCCACCAGCTTTCCTGTTGATTACTGTTATCAACAATTCACCGGCGTAGGTATTCCCGCCTTGGGAACCGTGCCCCGGTCAGCGTGACGGTACTCGCACCATGCCCTCTTGCGCAACGCTCGCGAGCAACGAACCGTCGCGGGAGAAGATCCGGCCGAGCGACAGCCCCCTGCCGCCGCCGGCGGTCGGCGACTCCTGCACGTAGAGCAGCCACTCGTCGACGCGTCCGAAGCGGTGGAACCACATGGCGTGGTCGAGGCTCGCCGCCTTGAGGCCGGGGAGCGCCCACGGGATGCCGTGCCCGCGCATGATCGGCTCGAGGATCGAATAGTCGCTCGCGTAGGCCAGGGCCGCCCGGTGCAGGTTGTCGTCGTCGGGCAACGCCGACTTCGCCCTGAGCCACACCGCCTGGTGCGGCACCCGGTCGCCCTCGACCGTGAAGTAGATCGGCGACGGCACGTGACGCATGTCGAAGGCACGCCCGTGCGCCCAGTCCGCCGCGACGGGGTGGTCGATCCCGGCGAGGGTCTCGGCGGCGCTCGGCAGGCTCTCCGGGTCGGGCAGGTCGGTCGGCATGTCCACCTGGTGGGCGATGCCCTCGTCGTCGCTCTGGAACGAGGCGATCATCGACAGGATGGGCATCCCGTCCTGGTAGGCCTGCGTGCGCCTCGTGGAGAACGAACGGCCGTCGTGGATGCGGTCGACGGAGAACGTGATCGGCTGCGTCGCGTCTCCGGGGCGCAGGAAGTAGCCGTGCATCGAGTGCACGAACCGGTCGTCGCCGATCGTGCGCATCGCGGCGACGAGCGACTGCGCGAGCACCTGCCCGCCGAACACCCGGCCGAGCGGCTGGGGCTGGCTCGGCCCGGTGAAGATGTCTTCGCTCGTGCGCGCTCCGGTGTCGGTCAGGTCGAGTGCGGTCAGCAGTCCGCTCACAGGGTCGCTCATGCCCTGTAGTTTAGATCGGAGATGAACCAGGCATTCACCCTCCAGGACTCCCTCGCCCTCGACGATCTCAGTACCTACCTGAGCCGAGCGGGCCGCGTCGAGGACGGTTCCGTGCGCCTGATCGCGGCATCCGGTGTGCTCGCCGTCTACGTCGCGGTGTTCTACCCGTCGGGCCTGCTCGACGAGAGCCCGACCGTGCTGGGGCTGCGCACCTTCTCGCTGCCGCAGAAGGAGTCGTTCGACGCGGTCGTGCCGGTGGGATCCCTCCTGCAGCGTCTCGTGAACCGCAAGGACGAGGTGACGGATGTCGCGGAGCCCGTGACGGTGACCCTCCCGATGCAGGTCAACACCGTCTCCTGGGCCGCGATCTCGCCGCCCCGCGGCGGCTGGACGCCCCTGCCGTCCACGACCGGCTCGGTGCTCGACACGGTCGCCCGCGCCGGCATCGACGAGGTCGCGGCGGCCATCCCCACGGGCACGGGGGAGCAGATCGTGCACCGGGTGCGCTCCGAAGTCTGGGGCCGGCCCATCCCCGGCCTGGAGCACGTGCCCGCCGGCGCGGGGTTCGCGGCGCTCAGCCTCGGCTTCCTCGTCGGCGACGAGCCGGTCGGCATCTTCGAGACCGGCCCATGGACGCGGCTGACCACCAAGCGCGGCCACGTGCTCACCAAACGCCGCGCCTGGTCGCTCGCGCGCTGACGTTCTCTACTCGCGACGCTCTCGCCCGCGCCGTTCTCGACTCGCGACGCTCTCGCCCGCGACGCTCTCGCTCGCGCCGACCCCGGCAGGCGAACCGCTAGCCGCGCGGGCGGTATTCGGCGACGAGAGCCGCCCAGCGCTGCGCCGCGGCCCCGAAGCTGCGGTCGAGGGCCGGCGCCGACCCGCCGACCGCGAGCTCGAACTGCAGTCCGCGCTGCAACCCGATGATCTCGGCCGCGAGCTCGCGCGCCGCCTGTGCGGGCACGCCGTGGCCGGCGAGGTAGTCGACGTAGGCGCGCGACCACTCGGTGTGCAGCGAGCCGAGGAACGCCTCGTACCGGGACGCGTCGTGCAGCGCCGCCGCGACGACCTGGAAGAACAGGCGGATGAGCGGGAGCTGCTGTGGGGCGGAGATGAGTCTCCAGACGCGCACCAGCTCGGCCGCGACATCCGGGTCGTCGCCGCGGGGTCCGAGGAGGGCCGCGTCGCGCACCGACGACGCGCGCGCGGCGGCGTCGAGCGCCTCCGTGATGAGCCGCTCGCGCGAACCGAAGTAGTAGAGCAGCACGCGGTGGCTGGTGCCGATCGCGTCGCCGAGCGTGCGCAGGCGTAACTCGATCACCCCGTGCTCGAGCAGGTAGTCGGCTGCGAGGGAGAGCAGTCGGTCGCGTTCGTCGGTCACCGTGTGTCCTCGTCGGGTGGGGTACAGCGTTGTCGGCGTTACGGGGGACTTCGTACCAAATGGTACGCTGGCGCGATCACCCGTCTGACGAAAGAATACCCCGTGCCGATTCCCCTCCTCATCGATACCGACACCGCGGCCGACGACTGCTTCGCGCTGCTCGTCGGGCTGCTCGACCCCCGCGCGGACCTGCGGGCGATCACGATGGTGGCGGGCAACGTCGGTTTCGACCAGCAGGTGGACAACGCCTTCCTCACGATCGGGCTCGCCGGCCGCCTCGGCGAGGTGCCGGTACACCTCGGTGCGCGGCAGCCCCTCGAACGCGAGTGGCTCAGTGCCGAGGACGTGCACGGCGACGGGGTGGGTGGGCTCAAGCGCCCGGAGGACGGCCACGTGGCATCCGGCGAAGACGCCGTCGACGCGCTCGTCCGCATCGCGCGCGAACACAGGGGAGAGCTGCGCATCGTCGCGATCGGGCCGCTCACCAACATCGCCCTCGCCGTGCAGAAAGACCCCGAGTTCGTGGCGAACGTCGGCAGCCTCTACGTGATGGGCGGCTCGATCAACGCGCGGGGCAACATCACGCCGGCGGCCGAGTACAACATCTACGTCGACCCGGAGGCCGCCGACATCGTGTTCTCGGCCGGGTTCGCCGACGTCGTCGTGATCAGCTGGGACCCGCTCACGATCGCCGACGCCGTCTTCGACCAGGGCCGCATCGACCGGATCGCCGCCCTCGACACACCGCTGTCGCGCTTCTTCGTGCGCGCCAACCAGGCGACCTTCGACTTCGACCAACGCGTCGGACTCGGCGGATCGTCGCACTGCGATTCGCTCACCGCGCTGCTCGCGATCGACCGCAGCTATTCGACGGCCGAGCGTGGCTACCGGCTCGAGGTGGAGACGGCGGGAACGATCACGCGGGGAGCGACGGTGTTCGACTGGCAGTCGGACGAGAACAACGTGACCGCGATCGAGAAGGCCGACGGCGGACGGTTCTTCGAGTACATGCTCGCCCTGCTAGCGACGACGCCCGCCGCGTAGCCGGCGGCCCGGCGGTTCGGTCGGGAGGGGGCGGCGGCAGTTCGGCCCTCGCGGTTCGGCCCTAGCGGTTCAGCCCAGCAGGCTCTGCCAGTCGGACGGCACGCGGTCGGCCGGCCCGGGCGTCGACTGGGTGAGCGGGTAGTGCTGCGGCGGGGCGAGTTCGGTGCCGTCGACCATCGCGACGCTGTCGTAGTCCCAGAACCACGACTCTCCCGGCTCGAAGCTGCGGATGACGGGGTGGCCGCTCTCGCGCCAGTGCGCGGTCGCGTGCTTGTTCAGCGAGTCGTCGCAGCAGCCGACGTGGCCGCACGCGGCGCAGCGGCGGAGATGGAGCCACCAGCTGCCGGTCGCGTCGCATTCGACGCAGCCGTCGCCGCTCGGGGGAACACTCGGGTCGATGGCGGAATCAGTCATGCCGCCAGCCTATTGCCGCGGGCCGACCGAGCGGGAGTGACGACTCAGCTCGCGAGCAGCAGCACGGCGTCGACGAGCACGAGCGCCGCCGCGGAGACGTGGACCCCGAAGACGACCGCCTTCGTGCCGCCGTTGCGGGTGACGATGACGGCGTCCGCGAGCGGGACCAGGGTCATGACCAGCATGAAGAGGCCAGTGGCGAAGGCGCCGCCGAAGCAGACCAGGACGATGCCGAGGAGGCTGATCGCGATGTCTCTCGTGCCCTTCACGCTCAGGTAGGCCCTAGCGTCGCCGTCGGCTGAGGCCGGCACTCCGTAGCCGGCGGCGGCGCTCGCGGGCGAGACGAGGAACCGCACGGCGAGGGCGCCGAGTGCGACGCAGATGATGACGGCCAGGATGTTCGCGACGATGAGCATGGTCTTCTCCGGTGATCGAGGGAGCCGTGCGTCGCTGGGGTTAGCAACGCTAGCGAATGCGAGACTAGACCCGGATGACGCGGATGTCAAAGCGCTGCACGCATTGCTAGCGATGCTAGGATCGAGCATGGCAATCGAAGACCGCAGGCTCCGTGAGCGACTCGCGCAGCGCCAGCTGATGACCTCGACCGCGCGACGGATCGCCGAAGCCGACGGCTGGGATGCGGTGACCACGCGTCGGCTCGCGAACGAGATCGAGTACAGCCAGCCAGTCATCTACAAGCATTTCGCGTCGCTCGACGACCTCGTGGCGGCCGTGGCGGTGGAGAGCTTCGGGGAACTCACCGACGCGCTGAGGGACGCGCGTCTCGGCTCCGCCGACGCCGGGTCCCTCGGCGCACTGGCGCGGGCGTATTGCGGCTTCGCCGCGGAGCATCCCGCACTCTACGACGCGATGTTCACCCGGGACACGCGGCTCGCATTCGCGAGCCCGGACGCACCGTCGGCGCTGTCGGCCGCGTATGCCGAATTGAGCGCCGGCGTCGCCCCGCACGCGGGCGACCGGGACGTCGCAACGCTGACGGAGGTGTTCTGGGCGGCCCTGCACGGACTCGTCGTGCTCGGCCGCAGCGGGCGCCTGCGCGCGGATGCGGTCGACGACCGGATCGCGGTTCTGGTCGCCACGGTCGGTTCGTGACCGCGGGTTGCCGGCCCACGCGTCGCCGGCCCGCTCGTCGCCGACCCGCGGAAGGCCGGTCTCAGTACGGGTTGACCGAGTCGTAGGCGCTGGTGAACCCGATGACGAAGCTCACGATGCCGATGATGATGTTGAGCAGCACGAGCGCGAGGTTCACGTACATGGGCGCGAGACCGTGTCCGGTGCGACGCCGCGCGATGATCGACCGGCCCACGATGTAGACGGGCACGCTGATCAGCGCGAAGAAGCTCCAGGCCCAGTTGAACGGCTGCGGTACTCCTGCCCGCACGAGCGCGCGGTAGTCGAGCACGCCGAGCAGGATGGTGACAACGATCACGATCCAGCCGACGAGGGTGGTGATGAGGCTGAGCGGGCTGTACAGGCCGGGCGCGCCGACGGCCTCGTCGACGATCTGGTCGATGAAGCCGAGCGAGACCACGCTGCTGATGAGGGGCACGACCGGTAGCAGCGCGAGCGGCCAGACGAACGGCGTCATGGGCGAGGTGCCCTCGGGGGCGGTGAGCGGCTGCGGGTTCCCGTATGCCGGCGCGTTGCCGTATGCCGGCGCGTTGCCGTACGCCGGGGCGTTGCCGTAGGCGGGTGCGGCGCCGTAGGCGGGTGCCGTGCCTGCGCCCTGACCCGGTCCGTAGGTCGGCGCCGCGGGATAGGCGGGTGCGGGAGGGGTGGCCTGCGGCTGCCCGCCGGGTGTCGCCCACGGGGTGGCGGACGCGGCCGGGGTGGCGGCGGGCTGCTGGGGCGAGTGCTGTTCGGGTGCCGTCTGCTCGGGCGACTGCTGCGCCTGCGCGGCGGGCTGCACGGCCGCGGCGGGCTCGCCGTAGGTGTCCGACCAGCCGGAGCCGTTCCACCACCGGGTGCGGGGCGTTCCGGCGGGGTCGGGGTACCAGCCGGCTGCGGGCAGGGGGGTGTTGGCGTCGCTCATGAGGCTCCCTCGGGTGTCTGCGAAAGTCTAGCGAATCCCGAGGTCAGAGCGCGGCGACGGCCCGGCCGGCCTGTCGTCCGCTGAACATGCAGCTGCCGAGGAAGGTGCCCTCGAGCGAGCGGTAGCCATGGATGCCGCCCCCGCCGAAGCCGCTCGCCTCGCCCGCGGCGTACAGCCCGGCGATCGGTTCGTCGGTGCCGCCGCGCACCGCCTGCCCGTCGAGGTTCGTCTCGATGCCGCCGAGCGTCTTGCGCGTCACGATGTGCAGCTTCACCGCGATGAGCGGGCCGGCGGCCGGGTCCTGCAGTCGGTGCGGCTTCGCGACGCGGATGAGCCGGTCGCCGCGGTAGGCGCGCGCCTGCCGCATGTCGTTGATCTGCGCGTCTTTCGAGAAGGCGTTGTCGAGCTGGCGGTCGCGGTACTCGACCTCCCGCCGCACCAGCGCGGTGTCGAGCACGCCGTCGTCGATCTCCGCGAGCAGCTCGTCGAGGGTGTCGGCGACGAAGAAGTCGACGCCCTTCTCCTTGAATGCCTCGACGGGCCCCGTCGCTCCCTTGCCCAGGCGCTGGCGGGCGAGTTCGCGCAGGCTCTTGCCGGTGAGATCGGGGTTCTGTTCGCTGCCGGACAGCGCGATTTCCTTCTCGATGATGCGCTGGGTGAGGATGAACCAGGAGTGGTCGTGGCCCGTGGCGCGGAGGTGCCTGAGGGTCCCGAGGGAGTCGAACCCGGGGAACAGCGGCACCGGGAGACGGCGGCCCGTGGCATCCACCCACAGGCTCGACGGACCGGGCAGGATGCGGATCCCGTGCCGCTGCCACACCGGGTCGTGGTTGGTGATGCCCTCGACGTAGTGCCACATGCGGTCGCCGTTGATCAGGTGGGCGCCCGCGTCGTGGGCGATCGCGAGCATGCGTCCGTCGACGTGGGCAGGCACCCCGCTGAGCATGTGCCGGGGCGGTTCGCCGAGGTCGGTCGGCCACAGTTCGCGCACGAGGTCGTGGTTGCCGCCGATGCCGCCGCTCGTGACGATGGTCGCGCCCGCGGCGAACTCGAAGTCGCCGACGACCTCCCGGTTGCTCGCAACGCCGCGCGCCGCCCCGTCGGGGGCGAGCACCGCCCCGCGTGCGCCGACCACGACGCCGTCGGTCACCACCAGTCCGTCGACCCGGTGCCGGAACTTCAGCGTGACGAGCCCGCGGTCGACGCCCTCCCGCACGGCGCGGGCGAACGGTTCGACCACCCCGGGGCCCGTGCCCCAGACGATGTGGAACCGCGGCACCGAGTTGCCGTGGCCGTTCGCGGTGTACCCGCCGCGCTCGGCCCAGCCCACGACCGGGAAGAAACGCACCCCGCGCTGTCTCAGCCACGACCGCTTCTCGCCGGCCGCGAACTGCAGGTAGGCCTCGGCCCACTGCTTCGGCCAGTGGTCGTCCGGCCGGTCGAAGCCTGCCGAACCGGCCCAGTCCTGGCGGGCGAGGTCGAGCGAGTCGCGGATGCCCATGCGCCGTTGTTCGGGCGAGTCGACGAGGAAGAGACCGCCGAACGACCACCAGGCCTGGCCGCCGAAGTTCGACTCGGGTTCCTGTTCGAGCACCGTGACCCGCTTGCCCGCGGCGACGAGCTCTGCCGTGGCGACGAGCCCCGCGAGACCCGCGCCGACGACGATCGCGTCGGCCCCGGGCGCGCTCACGGGTCTGGCCATGCGTCGGACTCCTTCGTCGTTCGTTAGACGGCACTCTAGCGGCACGCCGGGCGGCGCCGTGGGAACGTCGTGCTTGTACTCGGCGTCGCCCCGTCGTAGCCTGAGACAAATTCTGGCGACGATGCCCGGACTTCACGAGAGTGCGCGCGCCCCGCCTGTTACGGAGCAAACAATGTTGCGTTCTCTCGACCAGCTCGACCCGTCCACGCCGATGAGTGCCCCCGGCTCCCTCCTGCAGCTGCTGAGCCCCGACGGTCGTCGCGTGCCCGACCCCGAGCTCGAACCCTGGGTCGCCGACGTCGACCCGGCCGCGCTCGCCGCGCTGTACGACGACCTGAGCGTCATCCGCCGGCTCGACGTCGAGGCGACCGCCCTGCAACGCCAGGGCGAGCTCGGACTGTGGCCACCGTTGCTCGGCCAGGAGGCCGCCCAGGTCGGGTCGGCGCGCGCCCTGCGGGCAGACGACTTCGTCTTCACGAGCTACCGCGAGAACGGGGTGGCGTACTGCCGCGGGGTGTCGATCGCCCAGCTGCTTCCGGTGTGGCGCGGGACGGCGCTGAGCGGCTGGAACCCCTACGACGTCGGCATGGCGACGCCGGCCGTGATCATCGGTGCCCAGACGCTGCACGCCACGGGCTACGCGCTGGGCTGCGCGATCGAGGGCGTCGACTCGGCGGCCGTCGCCTACTTCGGCGACGGGGCCACGAGCCAGGGCGACGTCTCGGAGGCCATGGTCTTCGCGGCCAGCTTCGCGGCGCCCGTCGTGTTCTTCTGCCAGAACAACCACTGGGCCATCTCCGAACCGGTCGGACTGCAGGCCACCCGGCCTATCGCCGACCGTGCGCCCGCCTTCGGCATCCCGAGCATGCGCGTCGACGGCAACGACGTGCTCGCGGTCATGGCCGCGACCCGCATCGCGCTCGAGCGGGCGCGCCGCGGGGGAGGCCCGACCTTCATCGAGGCCGTCACCTACCGCATGGGCCCGCACACCACCTCCGACGATCCCGGACGCTACGTCGACCCCGACGAGAAGGCCGAGTGGGCGGCGAAAGACCCGATCGACCGGCTGGAACGGCACCTCGACGACCTCGGGCTGCTGACCGACGGGTTGCGTCGGTCGGTGCAGAGGTCGACGGATGCCGCGGCCGCCGAACTGCGCCGTGCCTGCCTCGCCCTGCCCGATCCCGCAGCGCTGTCGGTGTTCGACCACGTGTATGCCGAACCGCACTCGGGGCTCGACCGGCAGCGCGCCGAGTACTCGGCCTACCTCGACCTCTTCGACGGGAGCGACTCGTGACCGCGCTGACCCTCGCCAAGGCGATCACCCTCGGGCTGCGCCGATCGCTCGAGGCCGACGACCGGGTCGTGCTGCTCGGCGAAGACATCGGCAAGCTGGGCGGCGTGTTCCGCGTCACCGACGGGTTGCAGGCCGACTTCGGAGTGCGACGCGTGATCGACGCCCCGCTCGCCGAGTCGGCGATCGTGGGCACCGCGGTGGGCCTCGCGTTCCGGGGGTTCCGCCCCGTCTGCGAGATCCAGTTCGACGGGTTCATCTACCCGGGCTTCGACCAGATCGTGGCGCAGGTGGCGAAGCTGCACTACCGCACGGCCGGCGCCGTGCGGATGCCGATCACGATCCGCGTGCCGTTCGGCGGCGGCATCGGTGCGGTCGAGCACCACTCCGAGTCGCCCGAGGCCTACTTCACCCACACCTCCGGCCTGCGCGTCGTGAGCTGCTCGAACCCGCAGGACGCGTACGCGATGGTGCGGCAGGCTATCGCGAGCGACGACCCCGTGCTGTTCTTCGAACCCAAGCGCCGCTACTGGGCCACGGGAGAGGTCGACGAGGAGGCCGTCGCGCCGCCCCTCGGCAGCGCCCGGGTGGTGCGGCAGGGCGCCGACGTCACGCTCGTCGCCTACGGGCCGCTCGTCGCCACCGCCCTCGACGCGGCGCTCGCCGCGGTCGAGGACGGCATATCGGTCGAGGTCGTCGACCTGCGCTCGCTGTCGCCCGTCGACTTCGACACCGTGGAGGCCTCGGTGCGTGCGACCGGGCGCCTCGTGGTCGTGCACGAGGCCCAGCACTTCGGCGGCCTCGGCGCCGAGGTGGCATCGACGATCACCGAACGCTGCTTCTTCCACCTCGAAGCGCCTCCGGTGCGGGTCACCGGGTTCGACACCCCCTACCCGGCCGCGAAGCTCGAGCGGCACTTCCTGCCCGACCTCGACCGCATCCTCGACGCCGTCGACCGCGTGATGGGGCGGGCCAACTCCCTCTCCGCGCTGGAGGTGACCGCGTGAGCGTGCGCGAGTTCGCGATGCCCGACCTGGGCGAGGGGCTCACCGAGTCGGAGCTCGTCTCGTGGGAGGTGGCGGTCGGCGACACGGTCGAACTCAACCAGGTGATCGCCGAGGTCGAGACGGCGAAGGCGCTCGTGCAGCTGCCGAGCCCGTGGGCGGGCACCGTGACCAGGCTGCTCGTCGAGCCCGGGATCGTGGTGCGCGTCGGCTCGCCCATCGTCGCCATCGAGGTGGCGGATGCGGCGGGGCCGGTGCCCGCCCAACCCCCGGCCCGCAACGCTGTACTCGTCGGGTACGGGCCTCCGGTCGAGGGCGGAGAGCGGCCGCAGCGCCGCTCGCGCACCGCGCTGCTCGAGCGGCACGAGGGCCCGTCGGCCGCACCCGAACCCGCGGCCGAGTCCGAGGCCGCCGTGGTCGCCGAGCCCGGGCGTGCCGTCGCCGGACCGGCCGCCGAACTCGGCGCGCGCCGGGCCGAGCGGCCGAGGAGCACGCCGCCGGTGCGCAAGCTCGCCGCCGACCGCGGGGTGCGGCTCGAGCTCGTGCGCGGCTCCGGGGAGCGCGGCACGATCACACGCGACGACGTGCTGCGCAGCGCGGCGGAGGCCGCGACATCCACGGCTCCGCCCCGGACGGATACCGGGGTCGGGCGGTCGACGCCGCCGGACGAGACGCGCGTTCCCGTCACCGGTGTGCGCCGTCGCACCGCCGAGGCGATGGTGGCGAGCGCCTTCACCGCCCCGCAGGCGACCGTCTTCCTCACCGTGGACGCGACCCCGACGGTCGAGCTGCTCGACCGCCTGCGCGCCCGGCGGCGGGAGGGCGCGCGGCCCGGTCTGCTATCCGTCGTCGCGAAGGCGCTCTGCGTGGCCGTGGCCCGCACCCCGGAGATGAACGCGCGTTGGGACGAGGCGGCGGGCGAGATCGTGCGCTGGCGCACCGTGAACCTCGGCATCGCGGCCGCGACCGACCGCGGGCTCGTCGTGCCGACGGTTCCCCGCGCCAACGAGCTCGACGTCGATGCGATCGCCGACGCCATCGCGAGCCTCAGCGAGAGCGCCCGAGCCGGCGCGACGACGCCCGAAGCGCTGCGCGGCGGCACCATCACGATCAGCAACGTCGGAGTGTTCGGGGTCGACGCCGGCACGCCCATCCTCGTGCCCGGCCAGGCGGCGATCCTCGCGGTGGGCGCGCTCTCGCGGCGGCCGTGGGAGCACCGGGGGGAGATCGCCCTCCGCAGCGTGCTCACGCTCAGCCTGTCGTTCGACCACCGCGTGGTCGACGGCCAGCAGGCGGCCACCTTCCTCGCCGACATCGGCGCGATCCTGGCCGAGCCGGGCGTCGTGCTGACGATGCTGTGATGCCGGTCAGGTCGGCGTCGTGAGGGCCGCGAGAGCCATGCTCTCGAGCAGCGACCGCACGGTGCCGCGCGGCGACGACCTGGCGCTGTGCGGGGTGGAGTTGATGAGGCCGAAGGTCGCGCGGGTGCGGATGCGCAGTTGCGCGCGCTCCACCCCGGGCAGCGCGCGGGAGAGCACGCCCACCCAGGCGTCGATGTAGGCGCGCTGCAGACTGCGCACCCGCGCCCGGTCGTCGTCGGCGAGGCTGTCGAGGTCGCGGTCCTGCACCCGGATCACATCGGGGTTCGCGAGCGCGAAGTCGACGTGGAACGCGACGATGGCCGCGAGCGCCTCCGCGGGGTCGTCGACACGGGCCACGACCTCGGCGCCGCCCGCGACGAGGTTCTCGCTCACCCCGACGAGCAGGGCGCCGAGCACGGCCTGCTTGCCGGGGAAGTGCCGGTACACGGCCGGCCCGCTCACCCCGGCGGCCGCCCCGAGCTCCTCGAGCGAGACGCGGTCGAACCCCCGTTCCGCGAACAGGCGGGCCGCGGCATCCAACAGCACCTCCCGGCGGTCGGCCTTCGCGCGCTCCCGCGAGGTGGGGTGCGCCACGACTGGTTGCTGCACGCCGTCTCCCTGGGTCTCTGGACAATCCGGTTAATGGATACTAACCTAAACCCAGTTAGTGGATATTAACTGAAACCGGACGGTCAATGACGACACTCGGCACCACCACATCCCATGACGCCGGCCAGCGGGCCCTCGTGCGGGAGCTGCGCGAGCGCCTCGCCGCGGCCTCCCTCGGCGGCAGCCCGTCGGCGCGCGAGAAGCACCTCGCGCGGGGCAAGCTCTTGCCGAGGCAGCGCATCGACGCCCTGCTCGACGACGGCAGCCCCTTCCTCGAGATCGCCCCGCTCGCCGCCGACGGCTTCTACGACGGCGAAGTGCCGGCCGCCGGCGTCATCGCGGGCATCGGGCTCGTCGACGGGCGGCACGTGCTCGTGATCTCGAACGACGCCACGGTCAAGGGCGGCACCTACTTCCCGCTCACGGTGAAGAAGCACCTGCGCTCGCAGGAGATCGCGCTCGAGAACCGGCTGCCCTGCATCTACCTCGTCGACTCCGGCGGCGCATTCCTGCCCAGGCAAGACGAGGTGTTCGCCGACCGCGACCACTTCGGCCGCATCTTCTTCAACCAGGCCAGGATGTCGGCCGCCGGCATTCCGCAGATCGCCTCGGTGATGGGATCGTGCACCGCGGGAGGGGCGTACGTTCCGGCGATGAGCGACGAGACCGTCATCGTGCGCGGGCAGGGCACGATCTTCCTCGGCGGGCCCCCGCTCGTGAAGGCCGCGATCGGGGAGATCGTCACGGCCGAGCAGCTCGGCGGCGGAGAGCTGCACGCCCGAACCTCGGGCGTCGTCGACCACCTGGCCGAGGACGACGAGCACGCGCTGCAGATCGTGCGCGACATCGTCGCCACCCTGCCCCGGCCCGCCGAGCCGCCGTGGACGGTACGCGAGTCGCGCGAACCCGCGGTCGACCCGGCCGGACTCTACGACGTGGTGCCGGTCGACGTGCAGTCGCCCTACGACGTGCGCGAGGTGATCTCCCGCATCGTCGACGCGAGCGAGTTCCGCGAGTTCAAGAGCGAGTACGGCACGACCCTCGTCACGGGCTTCGCGCACCTGCACGGCCACCCCGTCGGCATCGTCGCGAACAACGGCGTGCTGTTCGGCGAGTCGGCGCTCAAGGGCGCGCACTTCATCGAGCTGTGCGACCAGCGCGGCATACCGCTCGTCTTCCTGCAGAACATCTCGGGATTCATGGTCGGCCGCGACTACGAGGCCGCCGGCATCGCCAAGCACGGCGCCAAGATGGTCACCGCCGTCGCCACGACCCGGGTGCCCAAGCTCACGGTCGTGATCGGCGGCTCGTTCGGGGCGGGCAACTACTCGATGTGCGGGCGCGCCTACTCGCCCCGCTTCCTCTGGATGTGGCCGGGCACGCGCATCTCGGTGATGGGCGGGGCGCAGGCGGCATCGGTGCTCGCCACGGTCAAGCGCGACCAGATCGAGGGACGCGGCGGTTCGTGGTCGGCCGACGAGGAGGCCGCGTTCCGGGCGCCCGTCGCCGAACAGTTCGAGACCCAGGGCAACCCGTACTACTCGACCGCGCGGCTCTGGGACGACGGCATCATCGACCCGGCCGACACCCGCACGGTGCTCGGTCTCGCCCTCGACGTCTGCGCGGGTGCCCCGCTCGGCGAACCGGGCTTCGGCCTGTTCCGGATGTGACCGCCGTGTTCCAGACCGTGCTCGTGGCCAACCGCGGGGAGATCGCCTGCCGCGTCATCCGCACCCTCCGCTCGATGGGAATCCGATCGGTGGCCGTCTACAGCGACGCCGACCGCGAGCACCCGCACGTCGCGCTCGCCGACCTCGCCGTGCGCATCGGGCCGGCGCCGGCCCGCGACAGCTACCTCGACGTCGACGCGGTCGTGCGTGCGGCCGTGGCCGTGGGGGCGGACGCGATCCACCCCGGCTACGGATTCCTGTCGGAGAACGTGGAGTTCGCCAGGGCGGTGGATGCCGCGGGGCTCGTGTTCATCGGACCCCCGGTCGCGGCCCTCGAGGTCATGGCCGACAAGATCAGGGCCAAGCAGCACGTGGCCGCGCACGGGGTGCCCGTCATCCCCGGATCCGACGGCGCGGCGCAGGGCGACGCCGCGCTCGTGCGTGCGGCCGACGACATCGGCTTCCCGCTGCTGGTGAAGCCGTCGGCGGGCGGCGGCGGCAAGGGCATGCACGTCGTCTCCGACGCGGCCGGTCTGCCCAACGCCCTGACGAGCGCTCGCCGCATCGCCGCCGCCGCGTTCGGCGACGACACCCTCTTCCTCGAGCGGCTCATCGCCCGCCCGCGGCACATCGAGGTGCAGGTGCTGGCCGACGCGCACGGCGCGGTGATCCACCTCGGCGAACGCGAGTGCTCGCTGCAGCGCAGGCATCAGAAGGTGGTCGAGGAGGCGCCGAGCCCGTTGCTCGACGACGCTACGAGGGCCCGTATCGGCGAGGCGGCGTGCGAGGTGGCGCGCAGCGTCGGCTACTCCGGGGCGGGCACCGTGGAGTTCCTCGTGTCGGCCGACGAGCCCGACCGCTTCTACTTCATGGAGATGAACACCCGGCTGCAGGTGGAGCACCCCGTCACCGAGATGGTCACCGGGGTCGACCTCGTGCGGTGGCAGGTGCTCGTCGCCGCGGGGGAGCCGCTCACCCTCGGTCAGCACGAGGTGCACATCGAGGGCCACGCGATCGAGGCGCGCGTCTACGCCGAAGACACCGCGGCGGGCTTCCTGCCCAGCACGGGGAGGCTCCTCGCCTACCGCGAGCCGACGGGCGCGGGCGTGCGCGTCGACGGCGGGGTCGCGGCCGGGCTCGAGGTGGGCCCGCACTACGACCCGATGCTCGCCAAGGTCATCGCGCACGGTGCCGACCGCGCCGAAGCCGTCGACCGGCTGGCGGGCGCGATCGCCTCGACCACCGTGCTCGGCGTCGCCACGAACCTGCAGTTCCTGTCGGGGCTGCTCGCCGACCCCGCTGTGCGGGCGGGCGACATCGACACCGGCACGATCGAACGGTTCCTCGCCGGCGGCGCGGCGGGCGGCGGCGCGGCCGGCGGCGCGGCGGCCGGGCACGGCGCTCGGCGGGCGGGCGAGACCGAGTTCGCGGTCGCCGCGCTGTGGCTGCACGCGCGGGCGTGGGCCGCGGCATCCGATTCTCCCTGGGGCAGGCCGACCGGATTCCGGCTCGGGGCGCACCTGCCGCCGGTCTACCATCTCGAATCCGGCGGCGAGGCCGTGGCGGTGAGCGTGGCCGGACCGCCGACGCGGGCCACCGTCACGGTCGACGGACGCGAATCGGTCGCCACCATAGGCGGCGACGGCGGGGCGCCGCTCGTCGAGATCGACGGGCTCGCCCGTTCGTGGCGGGTCGAGAGAGACGATCGCGGCGTGTGGCTGGCCGACGGGGCATTCTCCTGTCTCATCCGCGTCGTCGGCCGCCGCGAGCGCGTCGAGGCGCGGATCGCAGCACTGCACCGGGCGCCGGGAGCGGCGAGCCCGGAGACGCGGGTTCCGATGCCGGGAACCGTGGTCGCCGTCGCGGTCGCGACCGGCGACAGCGTCGAGGCCGGCCAACTGCTCGTGACCGTGGAGGCCATGAAGATGGAGCACCGTCTCGCCGCCGCAACCCCCGGCATCGTCACACTCACTGTTTCGGTCGGCGACGTGGTCTCACTCGACCAGGTCGTGGCCACCATCACCCCGTCGCCAGAAGCGACGGCCAGCGAAGGAGCACTGCCATGAGCACAACCACCACCGAACCGGCCCTCTCGGCGTTCGACCTCACCGACGAGCAGGCGAGGCTGCGCGACGAGGTGCGCGACTTCGCCGACACCGTCGTCGCGCCCGCGGCCTACGAGTACGACACGAAGCGCGAGCTGCCGTACGACATCATCGCCGCGATGGGCGACATGGGGCTCTTCGGGCTGCCCTTCCCCGAGCAGTACGGCGGAGGTGGCAAGGACTACTTCTCGCTCTGCCTCGCGGTCGAGCAGCTCAGCCGCGCCGACCAGTCGATCGCCGTCACTCTCGAGGCCGGCGTCGGGCTCGGCGCGATGCCGGTGTACCGCAGCGGAACGGAGGCCCAGCGACAGGAGTGGCTGCCCATGCTGGCGAGCGGGTCGGCTCTCGCCGGCTTCGGGCTCACCGAGGCCGACGCGGGGTCGGACGCCGCCGGCACCAAGACAACCGCGCGCCTCGAGGGCGGTGAGTGGGTCATCGACGGCACCAAGCAGTTCATCACCAACTCGGGGTCGCGCATCACGCGGCTCGTGACGATCACCGCCGTCACCGGCGAGTCGGTGCGCTCCGACGGCTCGGTCAAGAAAGAACTCACCGCGATCCTCGTACCGAGCGGCACTCCCGGCTTCACGGTCGAGCCCGCCTACGACAAGGTCGGCTGGCACACCTCCGACACCCACCCGCTCACGCTCCGCGACGTGCGGGTGCCCGAGGCGAACCTCTTGGGCGAACGCGGCCGCGGCTTCGCGAACTTCATCCAGACGCTCGACGAGGGCCGGGTCGCGTTCGCGGCCCTGTGCACGGGCGCCGCCCAGGGCTGCCTCGAGGAGGCGGTGCGCTACGCCCGCACCCGCAACGTGTTCGGTCGGGCGATCGGCGAGAACCAGCACATCGCCTTCACGATCGCCCGCATGCAGTCGCGCGTGCACGCCGCCCGGCTCGCCTGGTACGACGCCGCGCGCAAGCTCGACGCGGGGCACCCGTTCAAGATGGAGGCGAGCATGGCCAAACTCATCGGCAGCGAGGCCGCCATGGACAACGCGCGCGACGCGACGCAGATCTTCGGCGGCTACGGCTTCATGAACGAGAATCCGGTCGCGAGGCACTACCGCGACTCGAAGATCCTCGAGATCGGCGAGGGCACGACCGAGGTGCAGCTCATGGTGATCGCCCGCGGGCTCGGGTTCGCGGCGTGAGGGAGATCGTGCAGCGCGGCCTCTACTTCGACGAGTTCGAGGCGGGCGTGCGCTACCTGCACCGCCCCGGCCGCACCGTCACCGAGGCCGACAACGTGCTGTTCACCACCCTCACGATGAACACGCAGGCGCTGCACCTCGACGCCGCGTGGGCCGCGACGCAGCCCTTCGGGGAGCGGCTCGTGAACTCGATGTTCACGCTGTCGACGCTCGTCGGGGCGTCGGTCGCGCAGCTGACCCAGGGCACCATCGTCGCGAACCTCGGCTTCTCCGCCGTCGCGTTCCCCAAGCCGGTGTTCGTCGGCGACACCCTCTACGCCGAGTCCGAGCTGCGCGAGGCACGCCCGTCGCAGTCGCGGCCGGGCCAGGGCGTGGTGACCCTCGAGCACACCGCCCGCAACCAGCACGGGGACGTGGTGGCCACGGCCACCCGCGCCGTGCTCGTCTGGCGCGAGGGGGCGGCAGGCGCGGGGGAGGCACCGTGACATCCGGGTTCTCGATGGGGCCGGCGCTGCTGTTCTGCCCCGCCGACCGCCCCGACCGCTACGACAAGGCGGCGGAACGTGCCGACGCGGTGATCCTCGACCTCGAAGACGCGGTCGCGCCCGGACGCAAACAGGCGGCACGCGACGCGCTGCTGTCGCACCCGCTCGACCCGGCGACCACGATCGTGCGGGTCAACGCGTTCGGCTCGCCGTACTTCGCCGACGACGTCGTCGCCCTCGCTCAAACCGGGTACCGCACGGTCATGGTCGCGAAGGTGGAGAACGCGGAACAGGTGTCGGGGCTCGAGCGCTACGACCTCGTCGCCCTCGTCGAGACCGCCGCCGGAGTGGTGCGGTCGTCGGAGATCGCCGCGGAGGGCCACGTGGTGGCGCTCATGTGGGGCGCGGAAGACCTCGTCGCATCGCTCGGCGGCAGCTCGAGCCGGCACGCACACGGCGGCTACCGCGACGTCGCGCGCCACGCCCGGTCGACGGTGCTGCTCGCCGCGGCCGCCGCGGGGATCGCGGCCATCGACGCCGTACACGTCGACATCGACGACCTCGCCGGGCTCGAGACCGAGGCGACGGATGCCGCGGCCGTCGGATTCGCGGCGACGGCGTGCATCCATCCCGGGCAGGTGGCCACGATCCGCGCAGCCTACGCGCCGACCGAGGCCGAGGCGCACTGGGCGCGGCGGGTGGTCGCGGCGGCAGAGCACGACGGCGGAGCGTTCCTGCTCGACGGCCGCATGGTCGATGCCCCGATCGTGCGGCAGGCGCGGCGGGTGGTGCAGCGGATCGACCGCGCGCCCTAGACGCACCGGTCCAGCCGGACCGTGCCAGTCGGCGCGGTCTAGTAGGTGTCGAAGATGCGCTGCACCTCGGCCGGATCGGCCGTCACCGTGAGGGCGAGGCAGGCGAGGATGCGCGCGCGCTGCGCATTCTGGTCGTCGACCGAGATCCAGCCGTCGACCTCCGCCCCGCTCGCCCCGACGGCGGTGACATGCCCGGTGCCGGTGCGCGTGGCCCGCACGACGAGGGCGCCGGCGCGACGTGCGGCCTCGAGCGGCGCGACCACGCGGGACGAGACCGTGCCGTTGCCGAAGCCCGCGTGCACGATCACGGCGTAGCCCGCGGCCGCGATCAGGTCGGACACCGATTCGTCGAGTCCGGAGTGCGCGTAGATGATGCCCGCGGTCGGGAGCGCGTCGATCCCGGCGAGGTGGAACTCGGTCGCCGCCGTGTGAGGGCGGCTCACCGCGCGGTAGTACAGCACCCGGCCGCCGACCACGACGCCGAGCGGCCCGTAGGGCGATGCGAACGAGTCGACGCGCAGGCTCGTCGACTTCGAGACGTCGCGCGCGGAGTGGATCTCGTCGTTGAGCAGCACGAGCACGCCCATTCCCCGGGACGCGGGGGCGGATGCGGCCGCGACCGCGGCGAAGAAATTGAGCGGCCCGTCGGCGCTGAGGGCGCTGGCCGGGCGCATCGCCCCGGTGAAGACCACCGGTTTGTGCGAGTCGAGCACGAGGTGGGCGAAGTACGCGCTCTCCTCGAGGGTGTCGGTGCCGTGGGTCACGACCACGCCGTCGACGTCGGGGGAGGCCAGTAACGCGTCGACGCGTCGCGCGAGGCGCAGCAGTACCTCGTCCGTGACATCCGACGAATCGATGCTGGCGAACTGTTCGCCCGTGATGTCGGCGAGCGTGAGGGCCTCGGGCACGGCGGCGAGCAGGTCGGCGATCCCCGTCGTGCCGGCCCGGTAGCCGGTCGTGTCGGTGGCAGACGCGGCTGAGCCGGCGATCGTGCCTCCGGTGGCCACGACGACGATTCGCGGCAGGGCGGGGGATGTCATCGGACTATTCTGCCGGGCGGGCGACGATGTCGTCGGCGTTGACGGCGATCCAGTCCATGAGCGGCAGCAGGCGGTCGGCGAGTTCGCGCCCGAGCGCGGTGAGGCTGTAGTCGACCCGGGGAGGGATCGTGGGCTGGGCGGCGCGGTTCACTAGACCGTCGGCCTCGAGCGTGCGCAGGGTCGAGGCGAGCATCTTCTCGCTGATGCCCTCGATCGTGCGCCGCAGTTCGCCCCAGCGCAGCTCGTCCTGGGAGAGCGCGATGATCACGAGAACGCCCCACTTGCTCGTGACGTGGTCGAGCACGGTGCGGGTCGGGCAGTTCGCCGGCAGCACTCCGCCCGTGAACCCGAAGCCCGTCAGGGTGCTGTTGCTTACCTTCATGTGGGTAGCTTACCTAAAGGTGGGTACCCTCGCAGGGGAATGTAAGGTTGCGCACCTAGGTTCTCGTAGACACCAACCCCGAAAGGACACCATGACACTCGTCATCACCGGAGCAACCGGACACCTCGGACGCCTCGTCGTCGAATCGCTTCTCGCCCGCGGAACCGCGGCATCCGACATCGTGGCCACCGGCCGCAACGTCGACGCGCTGTCCGACCTGGCCGCCCAGGGCGTCGCCGTCGCCGAGCTCGACTACGCCAAGCCCGAGACCGTGGCCGCCGTGGTGAAGCCCGGCGACACCCTCCTGCTCGTGTCCGGCAGCGAACCCGGATCGCGCCTTCCCCTGCACCTCGCCACGATCGACGCGGCCAAGGCCGCGGGCGTCGCGCGCATCGTCTACACGAGCGTGCTCGGAGCGACGACCTCGCCGCTCGTGCTCGCGCCCGACCACAAGGCCACCGAGGAGGCGCTCGTCGCCTCGGGCGTGCCGTTCACCATCCTGCGCAACGGCTGGTACACCGAGAACTACGTCGGCGAGATCGACAAGGGCCGCGAGACCGGCGCGATCACCGCGAGCGTCGGCGACGGACGCCTGGCGAGCGCGAGCCGCAAGGACTACGCGGATGCCGCGGCCGCCGTGCTGACGACCGAGGGACACGAGGGCGCCGTCTACGAGCTCTCCGGCGACGAGGCCTGGACCTTCGACGACCTGGCCGCCGCTATCGGCGAGCTCGTGGGGCGCGAGGTCGTCTACAACCGCCTCACTCCCGACGAGCACGCCGCGCTGCTGACGTCGTTCGGACTCGACGAGGGAACCGTCGGCTTCGTCGTGGCGCTCGACGGCAACATCCGCGACGGACTGCTCGCCGGCACCTCGGGCGACCTCGCGCGCCTCATCGGCCGCCCCACGACGCCGCTCACCGAGGGCCTCGCCGCGGCGTAGTCGCCACCGGGCCTGTCGGAGCGCGCGCCCTTCGACAGGCTCAGGGAACGGCCAGTGGGGGCACAGGTCGGTCGCTGAGCTCGTCGAAGCGCCCTTCGACAGGGTCGGGGCGCGACTACTCCTCGAAGGTGTTCACCATCGCGTGCGCCGCGCGCTCGAGGTAGGCCCACAGGGTCGCGTCGTGCAGCGGCGACAGCTCCAGCGAGTCGACCGCCGCGCGCATGTGCAGCAGCCAGCGGTCGCGCGCGTCGGGATTGACCTTGAACGGCATGTGCCGCTGCCGCAGCCGCGGATGCCCGCGCTCTTCCGAGTAGGTGCCGGGCCCGCCCCAGTACTGCTCGAGGAACCCGGTGAGCCGCTGGATCGCGCCTTCCAGGTCGGCCTCGGGGTACATCGGCAGCAGTACAAGGTCGGTGGCGACGCCCTCGTAGAAGCTGCGCACGAGCCGTTCGAACGTCGGCCTACCGCCGACCTGCTCCCAGAAGTTGCCCTGCACCGACTCGCCCTGCGGGGAGAGACGGATCGTGACGGGGTTCGGCTCACTCATCGGTGTTTCCTCGCGGTGCTTCTCTGGGCGGCTTCGCCGGTTTGGCCGTTCGGTCCGGGGTGAACCCGCGCGGGTCGGCGGCGGCGGGCGCGCCGCGCTTCTGCCGCACCGGCTTGCGTGCCGCGGGCTGCACCGAGACCGGCTTCGTGCGTGGGGGCCTCGCGCCCCTGACGCTCGTCGCCCCCTCGAAACCGCTGAGGGTGATCGAGTTGAGCGCGGGCATCTTCACGTCCATCTCGTCGAGGGCGCGTTTGAGCCGCGACCGCAGCTCGCGCGCCACGTCGTCTTTCGCGGCCGAGCGGGTCTTCACGACGAACCGGATGACGATGGCCTCGGCGGAGATCGACTCGATGCCCCAGATCTCGGGCTTCTCGAGCATGCGCGAACGCCACTTCGGGTCGGTGGCGAGCGCGACCCCGACGTCGAGCATGCGCTCCTGCACGGCCTCGACGTCGGCGTCGTACGGCACGGCCAGGTCGATGATCACGCGCGACCAGCCCTGCGACATGTTGCCCACGCGCAGGATCTCGCCGTTGCGCACGAACCACAGGGTGCCGTTCACGTCGCGCACCTTGGTGATGCGGATTCCGACGTCTTCGACGACGCCGGTCGCCGGCCCGAGGTCGACGACGTCGCCCACCCCGACCTGGTCTTCCGCGACCATGAACAGGCCGCTCAGCACGTCTTTCACGATGTTCTGGGCGCCGAAGCCGAGGCCGGCGCCGAGGGCGGCGGTGATGAGCGAGAACGCCCCGGTGATGTCGGGGAACAGGAGGTTGACGCTCGCGAGCACCGCCACGATCACGATGACGGCGGTGACGACGTTGTTGAGCACGCTGCCGAGGGTGCGGGTGCGCTGAACGACCCGCACGGCGGCGAGCGGCGAGGCGAACAGCGCCTGGGTGTCCTCGACGTTCTGCTTCTTCTTCACGCCGAGCACCACGCGGTCGACCAGCCGGTTGATGGCGAGCTGCAGCACGAGGCGCAGCAGCACCGCGATCACGATGATGACGAGCACCTTGAGCGGCGGCGTCGCCTCGTAGAAGGCGGCGACGTTGGCCCACATCTGGGCCCAGTCGAAGGCTGGCTCGGGGGCAGGGGTCACGGCGGCGTTCAGCATGTTGCCTCCAGTGTATTGGCGGCACACTGGGTGCCGCCGGGGTGCTCAGCCGACGATGCCGCGCTCGTAGGCGAAGATCACGGCCTGCACGCGGTCGCGCAGTCCGAGCTTCTGCAGCACGCGCCCGACGTGGGTCTTCACGGTCGACTCGGCCACGAAGTACCGCTCCGCGATCTCGCTGTTGGAGAGTCCCTCGCCGATCGCCAACAGGATCTCGAGCTCGCGCGGCGTGAGGCTCGCGAGGGTGTCGTCGGACGCGGCATCCGTCGCGGGCAGCCTGCCCCCGAAGAGCTCGAGCATGCGCCTCGTCACCCGCCCCGAGATCGCGGCCTCGCCACCGGCCACGGCCCGCACGGCGGCGAGCAGTTCGGCCGGCCGGGTGTCTTTGACCAGGAACCCGCTCGCGCCGGCGCGCAGTCCGCCGAACGCGTACTCGTCGAGGTCGAAGGTGGTGAGGATGATCACGCGCGACCGCGGCGAGATCTCGAGCAGCTGCCGCGTGGTCGCTATGCCGTCGAGGCCGGGCATGCGCACGTCCATCAGCACGACGTCGGGGCGCAGCTCGCCGACGAGCCGCAGGGCCTCCGCACCCGAGGCGGCCTCGCCGACGACGGCGATGCCCGGTTCGGCGTCGAGCAGCATGCGGAATCCCATGCGCACGAGGGCCTGGTCGTCGACGATCAGCAGGCTGATGTCGGTGGTCTGGTCGGTCGTGTCGCTCATGCTGGGTCCTCGGGTCGTGGGTCGGGTGCGGATGCCACGGACGGTGCCACGGCCGCGTCGGGAGCGGCGGCCGGGGCGTCGTGGGCGAGGGTGGCGACGACCGTCCAGCCGCCGCCTGGGCGCGGGCCGGACTCGATCGTGCCTCCGTAGAGTGCGACCCGCTCGCGCATGCCCACGATGCCGTGCCCTCCCGAGTCGGCGGCCTCGGGGGAGTGGAGGCCGTCGTTGGTGACCTCGATCGTCACGGCGTCTGGCTCGTAGAGCACGCCCACGGTGACGGCCGTCGCGCCGGAGGAGTGGCGCAGCACGTTGGTGAGCGACTCCTGCACGAGCCGGTAGATCGTGAGCTGCTCGGCCGGGTCGTCGGGGGGATTGCCCTCGGTGGAGAGCCGGATCGCGAGGCCGGCGGTGCGGAAGCCCTCGATCAGGCCGCCGATCTCGGCGACCCCGGGCTGCGGCTCGAGGTCGCGGGCCTCCGACCGGCCGGGCGTGCCGTCGTCGAGCAGCCCCAGCATCCGTCGCATGTCGCCGAGTGCCTGGCGGCCGGTCTCGGCGACCTGGCGCATCGCGTCTGCCGCCCGCTCCGGCTGGGCGGCCGCGGTCGCGGCCGATCCGTCGGCGAGGGTGACCATGACGGTGAGGCCGTGCGAGACGATGTCGTGCATCTCGCGTGCGATGCGCGACCGTTCGGCGGCGGCCGCGAGCCTGGCCTGCTGGTCCCGTTCCCGCGCGAGCTGCGCCGCCCGGTCGAGGAGTGCTACGACGTAGCGGCGCCGGTTGCCGATGTTGATGCCGACCAGCACCACGATGAGCAGCACGACCGCGAGCGAGACCGAGTTGGCGAGGGTGGTCGTCGCCTCGTCCAAGGTGACCGCCATGTCGGCGAGCTGGCTGCTCGCCGCTCCGACGACGACCGATGCGCCGAAACCGATCCACGCGGCACGCACCGAGCCGTAGACGGCGAGGGCGTAGAGCGCGAACGGCACGAGGCCGATGTCGACGAAGCCGAACGACGGTGCGGCGAGCAGGGTCACCACCCAGGCGACGACGAGCACGGTCCACGGGCGGCTGCGTCGGAACAGCAGGGCGAGTCCGCCGAGCAGCACGGCCACGACGCCGAACGGCACGAGCGATCCGTCGAGCACGCGCTGCTGGGACACGGCGGCCAGCAGGCCGAGACCGAGTGCGGGCAGCAGGTAGGCCGCGGCGACGAGCGCGTCGGTGAGCCGGGGGTGCCGGTACCAGAACTGGCGGATGACGCCGGGGGGCTTCGGCAGACGCAGGTCTCCCTCGACCGGCACGTCGTGCCGGTCGAGGGAGTCTGGTCGTGCCGTCATGCCGAGGACTCTACGCGTCGCGGCGTTTGATCAGCAGCGCGCCGGCGGCGAGGCTCACGGCGGTCCAGACCAGCACGATCAGCAGGTTCTGCCACTGCTCGGGTCCCGATCCGTCGAAGCTCGGGGTGAAGATGCTCAGCCCGGCGTTCGAGAACAGGTACGGCATGACGTCGACGGCCCACTGCGCCTGGGTGATGCCGGCGAACACCTGCAGCACGGTGGGCAGCAGCAGGATGACGCCGAGGGCCGCGGCGATGCCGCCCGCGCTGCTGCGCAGCACGGTGCCGACGCCCAGCGAGAACACGGCGACGAGGCCGAGGTAGAGCGCGCTCAGCGCGACGTTGGCGATCAGCGAGCCGTCGGAGAAGTCGGCGTCGATGCCCTTGCCGGCGAGGATCGGCACGGCGATCAGCAGCGACAGGAACGACGCGACGAGGCCGACCACTACGGTGGTCGCGAAGAGCACGAATGCCTTGGCGGCGAGCGCGGGGAGGCGCTTCGGCACCGCGGTGAGGGTCGACCGGATCATGCCCGTCGAGTACTCGCCGCTGATGACGAGCACACCGAGTACCGCGACGACGAGCTGGCCGAAGTAGATGCCGAACGTCGCGGCCTGCAGCAGGATCGTCGAGTGCTGGTCGGCGGGAACCGTCGTGTCGCCGAAGTTGGTGAGCGCCGACAGCAGCAGGGCCATGCCGACCGAGACCGCGATCACGATGGCGTACGACCAGATGGTCGAGCGCACGCTGCGCAGTTTGATCCATTCGGAGCGGATGACGCCTCCGGTGGACAGCTTCGACCCGCCGGTCGGGCGGGGAGCGGTGATGGTGGCGCTCATCGGGCGACCTCTTCCGTGTTCGTGGGGGCGGCGACGCCGACGGCTGCCGCGCCTCCGGCGTGGTATTCGACGTCGTCCTGGGTGAGTTCCATGTACGCCTCTTCGAGGGAGGCGCTCACGGGGGTGAGTTCGTGCAGCGGGATGCCGGCGCGGGCGGCTGCGTCGCCGATGAACGGCGCCGTGAGGCCGGTGACCGTCAGGGCCTCGTGCTCGGTCGTGGTGATGGTGACGTCGGCGCCCTGCAGCAGCTGGGCCAGCTGCTCGGCGCGCGGGCTGCGGAGCTTGACCGCGGTGCGCGTGGAGCTGGCGAGGATGTCGGCGACGGGCGCATCCGCGATGATCCGTCCCCGGCCGAGCACGATGAGGTGGTCGGCGGTGAGGGCCATCTCGCTCATCAGGTGGCTGGAGAGGAAGATGGTGCGGCCCTCGCTCGCGAGGTGGCGGGCGAGCTGGCGCACCCACATCACGCCCTCGGGGTCGAGGCCGTTGACCGGTTCGTCGAGGATGAGCGTGGCCGGGTCGCCGAGCAGGGCGGCCGCGATTCCGAGGCGCTGGCCCATGCCGAGCGAGAACCCGCCGACGCGCTTGCCGGCGACCGACTCGAGGCCGGTGAGGCCGATGACCTCGTCGACGCGCGACTTGCCGATGCCGTGGGTCGCACCCATGGCGAGCAGGTGGTTGTAGGCGCTGCGGCCGGTGTGGATGGCCTTCGCGTCGAGCAGGGCGCCCACTTCGCGGAGGGGAGCGGCGTGCTCGGCGTACGGCTTGCCGTTGACCGTCACGCTGCCGGACGATGGGCGGTCGAGGCCCACGATCATGCGCATGGTGGTCGACTTGCCCGCCCCGTTGGGGCCGAGGAAGCCGGTGACCATCCCCGGCTTGACGGTGAAGTCGATGTCGTTGACGGCGGTCTTCGCGCCGTACCTCTTGGTGAGTCCTTCTGCCTTGATCATGTCCCCAGCCTACGGATTCGGGGATTAATCAGTATCCGGCGGCGGGAGGATCTTGGGGCGGATGCCTCGTACCGCGGTACTACGGCGGCCGGCCGCGCCCCACCGCTACGAACAGAGGGGCAATGTTCCGACGTTCCCGCTCGCGCGGGACATCGGAACATCGCCCCTCTGGTCTTCGGGCGGCCTAGACGGCGTCGCGCTCCTGCACCTTGAGCGCACGCTCGACGCCGGCGAGGTTCTCCGTGACGAGGCGGCGCAGGGCCGGCGTCTCCGGGTTCGCGGCGAGCCACGCCTCGGTGGCCTCGACGAGCGCCGCCGACGCGAGCGGTGCAGGGTAGAGCCCGACCACGAGCGTCTCGGCTATCGAGTGCGAGCGGTCTGCCCACACGCCGGTGAGCATCGCGAAGTAGGCCTCGACGAGCGACTCGAGCGCCGCCGGGTCGTTCACGTGCTGGAACCCGACCGCGGTCTGGCGCACGATCGCGTTCGGCAGCTCGTCGCTCGCGACGAGCGACTGGAACGCGGCCAGCTTGTCGGCGGCCGAGGGCAGGGCCGCGCGGGTGCGCGCCGCGGCCTGCTGGCCGTTCGAGGTGTTGTCGGCCGCGAGCGCCGCGTCGATCTCCTCGGCGCCGACCGCGCCGTTGACGGCGAGCCCCTCGAGGATCTCCCACGCGAGGTCGGTGTCGATCTCGAGCTTCTTGAGCCCGACCGACCCGTCGCGCAGGCCCTGGAGCACCTTCACGTGCGCGGGGGTCGACGCGAGGTTCGCGAAGAACTTCACGAACTGGAACTGGGCGTCGGAGCCGGCCTCCGCCTCGGTAGCGAGACGCCAGAGCGCGTCGCCGACGGACTCGATCGTCGCGGCGCGCGTCGACGGGTCGACGTAGCTGCGTGCCACGGTGGCGAGCTGCCCGAGCGTGGTGCGGATCGTGGTCGACTCGGTCTCCGTGGCGATGTTGCCGAGCACGAGGCGCACGTAGTCGCGCGCCGCGGTCTCGCCGTCGCGGGTCGAGTCCCACACCGATCCCCAGACGATGGCGCGGGCCAGCGGGTTCTCGATCGCGGCGAGGTGCTCGATCGCGACCGCGAGCGAGTCGGGGTCGAGGCGGATCTTGGCGTACGCGAGGTCGTCGTCGTTGATGAGCAGCAGATCGGGCTTCTTGTGGCCGATGAGGGCCGTGACATCCGTCTTGGGTCCGTTGACGTCGATCTCGAGGCGGTCGGTGCGCACGAGCTTCTTGCCGTCGAAGTCGTAGAACCCGATGGCGAGGCGGTGCGGGCGGATCGTGGGGTAGTCGGGCTCCGCGCTCTGCAGCACCGAGAACGACGTGATCGTGTCGTCGTGGGTCGCCTCGAACTCGGGGCGCAGCGTGTTGACGCCCGCGGTCTCGAGCCAGAGCGCGCTCCAGCCGCTGAGGTCGCGGCCGCTCGTGACCTCGAGCTCGGAGAGCAGGTCGGTGAGCTCGGTGTTGCCGAACTGGTTCTTCTTGAAGTACGCGGCCACGCCGGCGAAGAACGCGTCGATGCCGACCCAGGCGACG
>Ga0247809_1000243_pt1 | contig 28267 bp, 30 predicted proteins | sample UWRJL104311B1_FD_180951 | JGI IMG/M metagenome (GOLD analysis project Ga0247809, IMG submission 180951) | Plant litter microbial communities from Arlington Agricultural Research Station in Wisconsin, United States - UWRJ-L104-311B-1 | ecosystem: Environmental > Terrestrial > Plant litter >...
TAAACGGTTATACTTTTTCTGCAGAGCATATCGTTGTGGCAACAAATACTCCAATAAATGATGTGGTTACAATGCATACTAAACAGCATGCGTACAGAACTTATGTAATTGCAGGCAAAATTCCTAAAGGCCAGCTTCCCTACTCGCTTTGGTGGGATACCGGCGATCAGGAATCTAAATGGGTATCCCAGCCCTATCGTTATGTACGTGTAGAAAATTACAACGAAAAATACGATTTGCTTATTTCCGGTGGCGAAGATCACAAAACCGGTCAGGCCGATCAAGAAGGAATTCCGGAAACATCACGCTATGATCGACTGGAAGCCTGGACCCGAAATTATTTCCCGATGTTAGAAAATGATCTCACCTACCGTTGGTCTGGTCAGGTGATAGAACCTGTAGATTCTTTGGGTTTTATGGGAAAAAATCCCGGCGATGATACAATTTATATCATTACAGGAGATTCAGGTAATGGTATGACGCATAGCACAATTGGTGCCATGATTATCTGTGATAGTATAATGGGCAACAAAAATAAATGGGAGGATTTATATAATCCTTCAAGAATATCCTTGAATACGGCAAAAGATTTTGTTAAGGAAGCGACTAATATGGCGTCTCAATATCTGGATTGGATTAGCGGATCTGACTTAAAAAATACATCCGATTTACCACCGGGAGAAGGCTCTATACTTTCGTCCGGGTTAAAAAAAATTGCCGTTTATCGCGATTACGATAATTCGCTAAAGGCTTTCTCTGCCGTTTGTCCGCATTTGGGTTGTATCGTACAATGGAATGGTGACGAAAAATCATTTGATTGTCCGTGCCACGGTTCACGATTTACAACGGACGGAACGGTTATCAATGGACCTGCCCAAAGCGATTTGAATAAAATTCATATTAAATAAAACCATTATGAAAGCGATTATACTTTTAGGAACTTTAAAGAATAAAGGCCGATCGAATACAGAAATACTTGTAGAGTTTCTTGGTGAATATCTCAAGGAACAAAATATTGATTTTGAGATTATCAGGCTTGCTAATCATACTATTGTTCCGGGGACTTATACACGTATGAATGTGAAAGATGACTGGCCAGATATATACAATAAAATAATTGACGCTAAAATACTATTATTTGCAACACCGATCTGGTGGAATAGTCATTCATCTGAATTGCAACGTTGTATAGAACGACTGGATGAAGTATATGATGTTATTCTGGCAGGAAAAGATTCTCCGCTTGACGGAAAAATTGGTGGTGTGATTGCAACAGGAGATTCAGATGGTGTGGAGCATATTACGGGAAATATTGCCAATTTTTTCTGTAGCATAGGTGTTACAGTGCCTCCATATACATCGCTTGGCGTTATTTGGGAAGGTCACGCCAAAAACTCAAAAAAAACAAAAGCTCAAATTCTGAAATATTATAAAAATAATTATGCAAAAGATGCTCAGGCAATGGCAGAATCATTAAAGAAAGCAAGCAAATAAAAAGCCGATCATACGCCATAAAACGCTGATAATTATATAATTGTACATCTTAATTCTATAAGAATAAGACAATCTATCCTTATAACTTTGATAATTATTGAAATGTCTTATTTACGCATTACCATTAATCAAAAATACCATATAAAATAATGTACTTCCTCGTTTTTGAATCTTGTTCATCTTGCTGATAGTTAATGTTTTATTGATAAACCATTATTCAGGATTTAAGGCTTGGGAGTGCATTTTATTAGCACTAATTTAATAACAATAAAAAAAATAATCATGGACACAACATCTCCACAACAAGTTTCTAATTCAGGAACTTTTAAAACAAAAACCAATGTTTCGGCTCTTGAAAGAATCCTTATGATTACAAGCGGCGGTTACCTTTTATACAAAGGCTTATCTAAAAATGATAAAAGTATTGCCAAGATTGGTTCTGGCGGAGCAATGCTTTTACGAGGAATTTCGGGTTATTGTCCCGTTTATGATGCTGTAGATCATCTTAAAAATGACAAATCATCAAATGTAAACATCAGGATAAACAGTGTTATTGATAAACCTATTAGCGAAGTATATTCTTTTTGGCGTGACTTTGAAAATTTGCCAAAATTTATGAATCATCTTGAATCTGTCAAACCCATTAGTTACACAACCTCGCAATGGACAGCTAAAGGTCCTGCAGGAATTGGAAAATTAATATGGAAAGCTGAAATTTTAAAAGATGAAAAAGAAAGACTGATAAGCTGGAGTTCGCTTCCTGATGCCACCATTAAAAATGCAGGAAAAGTTATTTTTAGACCAAGCGGAAAAGGAACCGAAATTATTGTGACTATTTCCTATCATGCACCTTTAGGAGTTGCCGGTGAAAGTGCCGCAAAACTCCTTAATCCGTATTTTGAGAAATTGGTAAAAGACGATATTATGAATTTTAAAACTTATTTGGAGTCTCGCTAACACTTGATTGCAGATACTTTTTTCTCTTAAAAAGGAAAGCCTGTATTTGTTACAGGCTTTTTGAATTTTGTATGTTCAGAGAATGCACGTCGTTATGCAATTTTCAATAATTAAATTTATAAGAGAACAAAAAACCTGTAATGCTGCCATTACAGGTTTTTTATTTTCCTCAACATTTTATTATCGCTTTGGAGTCGTCGCAGTCGAATCTGTTCGTACAGATGTATTTCCTTTTTGAGTGGTTCCGTCTGATCCGGAACCTGTAGAACCTTCGCCGGTTGCACCTGTAGTACCAGCAGAGTTTACTTTTGTGGTGTCGCTCTTAGAATTTATAGTATCAACAGTTGCCTGCGTTGTGTCAGCTTCATTCGTATAATTATCTGCCGGAGCAGTCTCATTTTTTTTGCACGAAAATGCAAGTCCGGCAATGAGAATAAGTAGTGCCGCTTTGGTCTTGAATAGGGTTTTCATAATTGTAATTGTTATAGTTCATAATTTTTAAAAATAATCTAAAAAGTGAGTTTTTACTTATACAATTACTTCAAAAAATTATATACTACACATCTTATATAAGCACGTTTTTTTTTGAATAAAAACAGATTATCAGTGAAATATATTTGAAGATAATCTCTTACATTTTTACAAAACATTATATTGTTTTTAATCCCCTAAAAACAGAATTGAGATTCTATAAAATAAAAATATTAATTGTATAAATAAATTTAAATATCTCATTATAATTTTGACAATGAACATTTTATATGAACTGGGTTGAAGGAAAAGGAAGTAAAGAAATTGATAATCATTATAGTTAAACAAATGGAAATAGATAATAAAAAGAGGATCAACGAGCACATGTCCAACGAAAGAACATTTCTTTCCTGGGTAAGAACCGGTATTGGTATTATGGTATTTGGCTTTGTTATTGTTAAATTTTCATTGTTTGTCAATCAGCTTCCGGCAAGTTTTTTTCAGGATTCTAATATTCCAAAAAATGGCTTTACCATTTTTATTGGGATTAGTCTGGTATTTACAGGTGCGCTTACCATTTTTTTATCCTATTACAAATACAAACAAACGCATAAGCTGCTTCAAAAAGGTGAATATCTATATTCAACATTATTATTGACGATTCTAACTGTGGTTATTTTTGTTATGAGTATTATCATAATTGCTTATTTAATTGCTGCTGCTTATCCTTTTACTTTTCAAACTTTATAAATACTGTGAATCAAATATGGGCAGTCACTTCGCAAAGCAAAAAAAGGCTGTCTTATTGTGTGGTAAATACAAGTTTGATGCAGCCACAAATCAATTTAGGTTCATTATAGAAAATTAAAAAGCCACTTGAATATACTATTATTCAAGTGGCTTTTTGATCAATTAAAACAATATATTTTTTGCTTTAATTATCCAATAAAAAGAAAATAAGTTAAGGTCTTGTAGCCGTCGAATCTTTACGTGGCGTAGTAGTCGTAGATGATTTCTTTTTATTCATTTGTTGCTTATTCACCGTATCCATTTTGTGGGTGGATGAATGCTTAGTACCTTTTGTACTTTTCTTCTTCGTAATGGTGTCTGTCTTTTGCGTTGTTTTTTTGGGAGTCTCCTGAGCAACCGCTACAGCTGTTCCAAAAATCATCAACATAGCACATGATAAAAATAAATTTTTCATAATAGTTGTTTTTTAATTAATAAATTGACTATAAGAACGATAGGCGGTCTATCTGTTATTAAACATTACAAATTTTAGTAATAAAAATGAGCTTTTTTATACTTACAGATCATTTTTTTTCATGATTTCCACACTTATTTTTTCATAAAAACATAAATCGCTTAAAATACTATTTTTTCGCACTTTTCTAGTGTAAAAAAGATACATAAATCACTGATAATCATACAATTAGTAATTTTAATTTATAATAAAAAATTATATAATGATCCTAAATTTGTTCTACTAACATTAGATTTTATGAACTATAAAAACCTTTAATTATGAACACAAAAAATACAGCTTCAGACACTACAAAAAGTAGTACTGATAAAAAATCAAGTACCAAAAGTACAGATCTTAAATTAGGAGCATCAAAAGATGGCGCAAAGTCATCAGGAAAGAATGAAAAGTCAACTGCTGATAAACAATCAGGCTCCTCTAAGAAATAAGTCAAACTTTACAAACTTTACAAACTTTACAAACTATTTACTATGATACATGACAACAACGAAAATTATGGTCAAAGTGGCCGTAATTTTCAATCAGAGAATGAAGAGATTACATCTGAAACAATCGAAAAAAAAGATCCTGCAATAAATCAGCATCACGATGATTCCTTAAACAGAAATCAAAACAGCGGAAATCAATACGATATTGATCGCAGCCAAAATGAAGATGGGGAGGATAATGAGGAAACAGATCCTTATTTTCAAAAAAACGCCGAAATAGCCCAGGATCTTGATAATGAGTTTAAAAATGATGATGATCCTGATGACGAAGAGGATTTGAATGAAGATTTGGAAGATAATGATGAGGATTTTGATCGAAGCGACAGGTCTGATTTGCGTGACAGAAATTTCGACGACGAAAACGAGGACGACTCTTCGCGTGAAAATTTAGAACCTGAAAATCCAAATATTAATGATCCGGATCCTTTTGCCCCTCAAAGGTTTTAATTATGAACCGTTAGAGATTAAATTTCTAACGGTTTTTTTTAAAGATCTTAACAACGATTTGATTAAAGCACCATTGTCTTTAATTCAAAAAAAAAAAGAAGCCACTTATATTGGCTTCTTTTTCAGCTTTTTATCAAACATAAAAACACTGTATTCTTCAAATTAATCTGCTGCATATTTATTATTCCAGTATAACATTAACAGTAATGTTACAATGATACAAGAAGCAGTTCCTTCAAAAAATAAACAGAGACAATATGTGGGTACAGAAGGTTCTCCTCCAAACATAAAAGCTGAAGATAGTGTTTTTACATATGTGTCGCCACCTTTTGCATAGCTGTAAATAAGAAGCGCCACGATACTAAGTACAACACCTGTAAATGAAGTTACCATTGCGGATATCGCATTGGGTACAAAACTGTTATTACCTTCTTCAATATTCATTTTTAATGTTCTGTTTACACCATAAAAAATAAAAAGAACGTTTAATAAACGTAAATAAAATAAGTGTGACAGATTTAAAATTTCCATTAAAATAAAAAAAGCTGCGATTCCCAAAAATATAAAAGAACCATTGATTATTTCTTTAGGTATTTTCATAATAATATTTTTTAATTAAACATAAATTCACATTAAACCCTTGATAAAGAAAAAATTATAAAAAATTATATGATAAATATGAGAAAAAGAAAGCAAATTTTATTACAGGATTAAATCTTCAATGTTCTATTATTTAAACTTTTTTAATTTCTTTAATTGAAAGAATAATTTAATGAGGAACAACATTTATGTCTTAAACCAATATAAAAGATCTCCGTAAGGCTATCTTATATTTCCTTATCATTTAAATAATTTGTCTTGTAGTATTAATTGAAATTATATTGCAGTGATAACAAACTCACTTCTTCTGTTCATTTGGTGTTCTGCTTCAGTGCAATCCACACCGTCAGAACAGCCATTTAAAAGAGCTGTTTCTCCATAACCTTTAGCGGTTAATCTGTTGGCAGTAACTCCATTTTTTATGAGCCAATTTACAGTAGATTTGGCCCTTCTGTCAGAAAGTGCCTGATTGTATTGATGTGTCTGACGACTATCTGTATAGGAACGAATGTCGAGTTTCATTGTAGGATTGTTATTTAAAACCTGAAGTATTTTTTCCAGATCCAGTGCAGCTTGTGGTCCTATATTGGATTTATCCAGATCAAAATAAATCATCTTTATTCCGAAGCATTTTCCTAAATCATCTCCAACAGTTACTTTACACGTTGCAGGATGTAAAGCAATGGGCAAACTGGTTTTTCCAGATAGTTTTCCTATAGTTATACTAATTTCCTGGGTTGCGTACTCTACTTTTTCAGCCCTTACATTATAAGTTTTACCACAATCAACTTCAAACTTATAAGCACCATTACTGTCTGTAATTGTGGTATTTTTTTCAGTCCTATTTTCGTAAAGTGTTACTTTTGATTCCGGTAAAATAGCTCCTGTTACGGCATCGGTTATTTGTCCGCTTAGTTGCTGGACACATCGTAGTGCTTTGTTTTCTACAAATTTATAAATATCATCAGATCCTTGTCCGCCGTCCTTATTAGAGCTGAAATAACCTATTCTGGAAACCGGGTCAATGACATAAGCAAAATCATCTTGTGGCGAATTGATGTCATTGCCAAGGTTTTGAATATCGCTTATCGTCCCGTCTTTATTGAGTTTTCCTGCAAAGACATCCAATCCGCCAAGTCCCGGATGACCGTCTGAGGCAAAGTAAATTTCGTTTTCATCGGTTACAAAAGGGAATGTTTCTTTTCCTTCTGTATTGATAGTCTTTCCGAGATTTTCCGGAGTTCCAAATCCGCCATTTTCATTTATACTTACTTTATAGAGATCGGATTGTCCCAACGTTCCGGGCATGTCAGATGCAAAATACAAGGTTCTTTCGTCAGGACTAAGTGCAGGATGCGCCGTACTATAATTATCGCTTGCAAAAGGAAGAGCCGTTATATTTGTCCATTTGTTATTTTGAAGAGTTGCCTGGTATAATTTTATAAAATTAATTTTTTTGTCACTCTTTCCTTTTTTTCCGTTTACATAATTATTACGTGTAAAATAAACTGTTTTGCCGTCTTTGGTAAAAACAGGAGTAGCTTCGTGAAATTTAGAGTTTAAGCCGTTTTTTATCTTTTTAACCTTGACAGAATCAACAGATGAAAAATACAGATTGGTAAAATATTCGCCTGTCCAGTTATGTTTTCTCTGCGAAAAATTTCCTGTATCTCTTGCCGATGCAAAATAAATTTTGTTGTCATAAACAAAGGTTCCGTAATCTGAATATTTAGAATTAATTCGGGAATCTTCAATATTATAGCGGCCTGAGTTGGCTTTTATTTCATCTAAATAATTGGAAGTTTTATTGTAGAGTTTTCCGCGGGAATCATTTTGAGATTTAGTGTAAAATTCAGCCATAAGCTGGTTTGATTTCTTCAACTCTCCGGTACTTTTTAAGGACTGTGCGTATCTAAAATAATATTCGGATTCGACATTGGGATTCATAGCAAACAGTTCACCATACCATTTTGAAGCACTTTCGTAATTAGCATTGAAATAATAGGAGTTTCCCAGTTTTTTAAACATATCTTCTGACTTGTATCCTTTCAGGGCCACTTTTTCATAAGTCTGTATGACATCAATATAAGCATAACTGTCGTACTTTTTATCAGCCCGTTTTATTGTAGCTTTTTGGGCATACAGCGTTGATCCGCAAAAACTTAAAAAGACGATATAAAAGAGTATAGATTTTTTCATCATCTAAATTTTAAAAGAAACGAGGTGTTGTCATCTTGCTATTGTTCCTGAAGAATTCGTATCGAAGAAATATTTCATGCGATCCTGAATTGTAATTATTCAGTTTTGTGGTTTCGCGGTCATATCCATATCCCAAATAAAGTCCGTCGGTAATCTGAAATCCAGCCATCGCACTCACTGAGGCGCTCCATCTGTAAGCAACGCCAATTACAAATTTGTCATAAAACATAAAATTAGCCGAAACATCTACCTGAAGTGGTGCACCTCCCACCATTTTCGCGAGTGCAGCAGGTTTGAATTTGATGTATTGGTATTTGTCGAGGTCAAATACATAACCTGCCATTAAATAATAATTGATTTTATCTTTGTAGATCGCCACATCATTATCATCATATTTATTGGTCTCGATGAAATTGGGAACAGAAAAACCAATGTATGCTTTGTCAGAATGCCAATATACCCCGGCACCCACGTTTGGAGATATTTTATTGTCGAGATCCTGAAACTGAGGATCTCCCTGATCTTCGGGATTAAGCTTGCTCACATCCAGATTAAAGATATTAACAGTTCCCTTAATACCAAACGAAAGTTTAAAATTGGCCGATGTCTGAACGGTATAAGAAAGATCGAGAGAAATATTATTCTCGTTCGTTGGTCCAATTTTATCGTTTAGCACTGAAGCCCCAATTCCCAGATTACTATTGTTGATTGGTGTATTGATCGAAAAGCTGCTTGTTTCAGGAGCTCCGTCAAGACCAACCCATTGTGTGCGGTATAAACCAAAAATACTTAAAGCCCCACGAGAACCGGCATAAGCAGGATTTATGTTTATAGTATTGTACATATACTGAGTAAACTGTGCATCCTGTTGTGCATAAACTACAATACATGAAAATAGGAAAATATAGGAAAATAATTTTGTTTTCATAATTGATTGTTTTTATCTGCTTCGCTAAAAGCAAAACCATTATCGTTTCAATTAGGTGATTATTGGCCCATTCAACAACTGAAAAAAGGAGTATATTAAAAAACAAAAAAAAGAGCAGTTATTTAAAATAACAGGAAGATATTTTTGAATAATTTCATCTAAAGTGCGGATAGTAATCTAATAATATAAGCATATAATATTTGATGATACAAAGAAATAAAAATTGTAAGAAAAATAATGAATTATTATGTTGCGTTTTATAAAATGAAACAAATTAGGCTAATTTGCAACATTCATAATCAGCCAATTATAAATTATAATTGGCTTGATGAAGGGATTAATGTTCTTAACATATCAACAATAATCGATATTCTCCTTCATTTTCTATTGGTGCTCTATGGATGCAAGGCAGTACTTGTTGTTTGGGATGATCTACGGCAAGTCGCCAAAGATGTCCTAATCCTAAATTAGTAGGTTTTGCATCCGCGTGGACCTGATAATGCAAATCAAAATAATTTTCCTCCAAAAAGGTTTCGAATTCTTCTGATGGCCCATCGTACAACTCTTTAAGCTTTGTTTGGATTTCGGGAATTAGAATTTTTTGCTTTGCCTGCGAATTAGCAATAATATCACTTGCTGCTCCGTGATAGGTACATAAAAAAGTATCTGTTGCAATGGGCGAACGATCAACATGAAAGGAATAAACATCAGTCGAGATGAAATCAAATTCATCGTCACGCTCATAACACTTTAGCAAATTAAGAGACGGAGAAGCTCCAAAATCAGCTAATAATTGTATATCATCTAAGATTATCGCTCTTGCTATATTCCCTTTTTCTGATAGTTGGAGTGCAATTAAATCTTCAGGATAAATTTCTGTTATATTTTCTTTTAAACGTAACTGAGCAACAATCTCGTTAAAATCGCCATCCAAATTTCTGTACCAGCATAGCGCATTCATTTCTCCCTTAAAATCGGTATGTACAAGATCCGAAAAAGTAGATACTAATCCAATTTGGGGGCTGTCAGAAAATATAGTACTCATAGTTTAATAGAAAAAAGCCAGTTGCTTTATTAATTACAAAAATATGTATTAGTAGTCAGGTGCTGCTTTTTTTTCCGTAAAAAATTAAGAAACCTGCGTAAACTCTCCCTGTTCAATAAGGTTTTCAATACAATATTCAGCAATTGCGGTAATGGTCATAAACGGATTAACGCCAATAGTTCCCGGAATTAATGATCCATCCATTACATAAAGATTATCATGTTCCTTCAGTTTACCAAATAAATTGGTAGATTCTCCTAAAACACAACCGCCCAAAGGATGATAACAAATATTGGCACCAAAACCATTTTTAAACAGCAAATGGCTTCTTGTCCCTCCATTTGCAAGGTTCATTTTCTTGACGAAATAGTTTGCATTGGCTTTCATCTTTAGTGTGTGGCTTTCATTCCAGTCTAATATAAGGCGACTCTGTTTTTTATCATAAGTTACAGATCCCTTTTTATCAACCCGATTGATAAGCAGATAAAGCGCCGTCGCTACATCTACGCCCATTGGCAAAGGTGCAATTTCAGTAAAAAACGAATGCTCACTATCCTCCCAATTATCAACCGCACCAACAGGAATGGTCGATTGCAGCGCTCCCGTTCCTCCGGATAGTGGTCTGACCCAGTTTCTGCCTGTCATAAAATTACCGTTGTTTCCCCAATTTTTTCCTACCGTGTGATCAAGAGGAAAATTATTACTTTGTGAGCCCAGCAGCAGTTTTAAGGTTCCCATAGTGCCGGCACCCAGAATTAATTTATTGCAGTGAACAATCTTATCAGCAACAGTTTTCCCAGAGGTGCTAATCTGTCTTACCTCCAGACTATAACTATTGTCATCATTACTTTTTATGACATCAACGCAATGCAAATCAAGGATTTCGAGGTTTCCGGTTGCCAATGCTTTTTTCAGATACGTTTTATCAAGGCTATTTTTACCATGATTGTTACCATAAATTACTTCGGTATTTAATGCAGAACGCGGCACTTCGTTTTTATATTCTCTTTCCATGTATTTAAAGTCATACACATTGGGTACACGTACAGTCTTAAAACCGGCTTTATGCGCTTCAGATTCTCCTACGCGGGTAAATTTATAATAAGGACAGTCTTTTACAAATTGCTCATCAATACCATTTACTTTTAGCTCTTTGCTGGCCAGGGGAAAATAAAAGCCATAAAATTTTTCGGCATCAAGGTCCGGAAAAACTTCTTTAAAATAACTCTCTTTAGGAATAACGGCCATCCCGCCATTTACTATTGAGCCGCCGCCTACTCCTCTGCCCACCCAAACATCTATATTTTTAAAATTAAATTTGTCTAAAGCTCCCGTAAAAGGTTTTAAGGGAAAAATATTCATGAATGGGGCAATCGTTTTCCTTTTAAGCCAGGCCGCACTTCGCCCGGGTCTTAATAAACCGGAGAATGGAATCCCTGATTCTTTCCAGTTGATTCCCATTTCCAGAATTAAGACTTTTTTCCCTGCTTCACAAAGCCGTAAAGCAGCAACAGCAGCACCATATCCGGAACCGATTATAACAATAGGTCTGCTTAATTCTATCTTCTTTTTGATTGGCGGCGCTTCTGAATTGGGGAGTTTTGATTTTGAAAAATATAATCTGCCTTCAGAAAGTATAGCGGCAAGACTCGTTTTTGTTCTATTCATAATTGTTGTTTGCTTTTAATAAAAAAAAATTTAATTGAAAGTATTTAGTTAAAATCGACACATATTGACCGTTTGAAAACATGAAGTAATATTTCCGGCTTTATCTGGAGACGCGTATCCAACGTTCTGTTCTTCCAATAATTGAGATACCAATATAACCTCTCAGGTCAAGGTGGTTGATGTCTTTTACTTTGATTGTGCAGCTATACGTTTTATCTTGTTCCGGATCATGCGCTTTTCCCTGATATTCTTTATCGCTTTCTTTGTTAAGACCTGTCAGAATTAGTTCTCCATGGAACTTTTTAGCCTCCGCCCTTTGGTCTTTTGTCCATATTAATTTTCCGTAGTACAAGCCATCTTTTGCTTTGTAAATTTCAATTTTACTGATACCATCTTTAGTAAGCCAAATACCTGCCAGATCCTGGGCGTGGGCATAAAAACTACCTGCAATAAGCAATAATGCACTCAGGCACAATTTCATCCATAATCTCTTTCTTGTTTTCATAATAAAATAGTTAAAAGGTTAAATTTTAAAGCAATAAGTACTTTTACGAAACATCACAACAAATGATGCCTTCATAATTTTGAAAAAATAAGCGAAGTTTAATCAGGCTTTCAAAAAAATAGAGATTAAACTTATAATTTCGAAAAAGAAGATTGTGAACAGTTTGCTTATAAATATACAATGTGCTACTTTTGATACAGGCTGCAAATTCAAAGCCAGAATCAACAAATACATTTTCAATATTTATTAGATTGCTTTTTAATGAGCAAACGGACATTAAATTGTTCGATAAGTATTTAATTATAACCTGAGAAAATAATTCCAAAGATGAAAGTAACTATTGACAGACGTGTCCGTTATACTAAAATGGTTTTGCGTGACTCCATGTTGGACTTGCTTAGAAATAAGTCGCTCAATGAAATTTCGATCACCGAATTGTGCAAAGCTGCTGACCTTAACAGAAATACTTTCTATAAGCATTATAATACGCCGTATGAAATAATACGGGAAATGGAGGACGAAATGTTTACTGCGCTGATGGATTCCATTAAAGATTTTGATAACGTAAACGATATTATTTTGGCCTCCTGCAGAACGATGGAACGTGACAAAAAAATGAGTGTCATTATTTTTTCTGAAACGGATTCCAGCAGTCTGCTTTCAAAGGCGTTGTCATCCTTTAGAAAAACTGATATTACTGCACAGATGAATAGCGGTGCAATATTGCAGCAATCTTTGCAAGATAAACTCTATTTATTTGGGGAACAGGGTACGATAGCATTAATGAAAGATTGGGTACTTGGTGGTTTTCAAGAATCTGCCGAATCCATTGCGGAAATCATCTCTCATTTAATCCAAAGCATTAACGGAGCAGGAGAAAGTTTTAAAAGTAAAAGCCTATAAATTTGAATCTCAAAGTGACACTTTGCTATACTCCTAAAAAGTAAGTGAGGTAATTATTATAGTAAAAAAAACGACAGTTTCATTATCTCATAAATAATATCACAATCTTAAGCCAATTTGCATTTTATTGATTTTCATAAGTTTATCTTTAATAAAATATAAAATTATGTCAGATAAAAACAAGAAGTCGTTTGGAGTTTGGATGGATACTCATCAAGCCACAATAGTTGGAAAAGAAAATGTAGATAATGGGGAATTCATTGTATTGGGACATGTGAAAAATGCAGGACCAGATAACAATTCGAGTGAAAATGCTGCCAACAATCAGGAAATTACGCTAACGCAAAAATTTTTCAAGGAAATTGCCAGTAAGATGCCTAATGTTGATCAAATTCACATTACCGGAACCGGACAAATTCAGGAACAGTTCATAAAATTTCTAGCAGAAACTCCACAGTATAAAAATGCAATAACAAGTGAAAGCACCTCTAATGAAATGAGTGATGAAAATTTTACTGCATACATTGCAGAACATTTTAACTAGATCTTACAACAGTTTAAAAAAATGCCTTAGATAATACTTATCCAGGGCATTTTTCTTTTACTATTAGAAATACTCCGTTAGCCGGCAATAATTACTTTTCGGTGTTTTATTCCCCATTCGGCCAGATCATTAATGATCGTTTTTAATGTCAATCCATATTCCGTGAGCTGATAATGAATTGTAACGGGCTGCGTATCGAGAACTGTCCGTTTAATGAGTTTATTGATTTCAAGATCCTTCAATTCCTTGCTTAACATTTTATTGGAAATTCCATTTACATCATTTAAAATATCCGTAAATCTTCTTTTATTATGATAACAGATAGAAGAAATGATAGAAATCTTCCATTTCCCATTCAATATATCCATTGTATCGTGAACGGCCATTATCTCTTTGCTGTGTTCCACCTGACATTCGTTACTCATAAGTTACTTTGTTACTCAAACGTTACTGTTACTTTTGGTTACAAAGTAACAAAAATAAACTTAACTGAATTAACTTTGCGGGTATAAATTTAAAATATAATAAAATGAATTTCACAAACAAAAATGTTCTGATTACAGGAGGAACTACAGGAATAGGATTAGCAACAGCAAAAGAATTCATAAAATCAGGCGCAAACGTTTGGATCACCGGAAGAAACAGCGAAAACCTAAAAAAGGCTGCTGACGAAATTAACAGTCCAAAATTGAAAACTATAGTAGCTGATACTGCAAATTTGTCTGATCTTTCACTTTTAGAAAAAGCTTTTGCCGAAACCGGGAATACATTAGACACGCTTTTTTTAAATGCGGGAATTGCAACTTTTAGCGCAATCGAAGAAGTGACAGAAGCTGATTTTGATGCGCAGTTTAATACCAATGTTAAAGGTCATTTCTTTACGCTTCAGAAACTACTTCCTCATTTAGCAGCTGGTTCATCGGTAATATTTACTTCGTCAACCGTTGCAACGGCAGCCAATTTAGGAAGCAGTGTCTATTCGGCTACAAAAGGAGCTTTAAATAAAATCGCTCAAATCGCTGCAAACGAATTGGCGGGCAGAAAAATTCGTGTCAATATTGTGAGCCCTGGCCCTGTTTCTACACCGGGACTTCATAAAGCTGTACCAGAAGAAGCAAAGGCATTTCTTTCAGGTGCCACTGCAATGCAACGATTAGGAGACCCCGCAGAAATCGCGAAAACGGTATTGTTTCTTGCTTCGGATGATGCAAGTTTTATTACCGGAACTGAGCTGTTAGCAGATGGTGGTTATATCAATTATGCGCTAAAATAAATTCATCACCATCTAATAAATAACCAAAAATAGATGATATAAAAAATGCTAAATCAAATGATTTAGCATTTTTTTATTTATTGTTTGTCGCTGTGCTTCAAAAGCGTATTAACGTTGGAGAAAATTTCTAATGTAAGATATTCTAATCAATACCCTTAATATTAGCGATTCTCAAATTCTCTGCGGTTGTAAAAAGCGTCATCATCACTATCATAACCAGAACCTGGATCATTTTCTGGATAGTACGACTTCATTACTCTGCGTTCGTACTCTCTGTCAAAATTTTGTTGTGTGTTGTATCTGCTTGTATTTCTAAAAGTATCATATCCAATACTATTGGCCATAACAATTTTCGTGTCTTTATTTATGTTTACAGATCCTATTGGTATGATAATGTGGCTGTCTCCTTCTTTATAAATAAATTCTTTTCCGCTGTCATTTGCTATAACATCACGGACTTCATTACGGTTGTCTTCTATTAATCCTTTATCCAATTTTACATCAAGATAAACAACGCGCTGCATATCTTTATTTACCCAAAGATTATCAATTTTACCAATTGTATGGTTCTCAGAGTCTACAATCTTCCATCCTCTTACATCAGAATAGTCTGAAGCAATTTTATAATTAGATAATTCGTCTAGCCTGTATAGGTTTTTGTCTTTATTTTCCATAATTTTTTTATTGTTATATATTGTTTTTCTTCCAAGTATAACTGCAGCAATTGAGATCTAAAGCGGTTATTAGCTTTAACTCTACTGCCACAAATAAATTTTTAATCTTACATCTCATTACCGTTTACAAGTTGGAGAGTATCAATTTTCTAATTTCCTTACTTCGGGAAGCCACAATATTGGTTTCTTTTTCCTTTTATTGCGTACTATTATTGTGCACCTGTAGTGTTTTCTACCTCTATAGTACTTTCACTGTTAGCTTCATGATCTTGTACAAAGACATAGTATATAAGTGCTGCGATGATTAATATTGCTACGATCCAAGGCCATACAGGTTTCTTTTTCTCAATTTTAATTTCTGCCATAACTTACTTTTTTTTGATTATTAATAGTTTTTTAAATACTATTTAAAGGTACAAATGACAAGAGATTAAAAAGTACTTAATTTCATCAGGATGTTACACAATTCCCAGTATATTAAACAATTACTTTATTTTGGTATATATAAAAAGAGCCCGAATAATATCGGGCTCATAAGTATCAAATGTATTGCGGTTTACTGTTGCGACAATTCAGTTTCAGTATGCAGTGCGCAGACCCAATTGTCTTGTTCTTTTATCCATGTCGAAGTGCAGGCGCATTTTACAGGAGTCTTTTGTTGATCATCTGCTATTGCTAATGTTATCAAATATCCTATTATTGCGGTATTTTCAGTAATTAATTGCGATTCAACATCAGAAATATTCAATACTTGTATTTTATCACCATCGCCTGATTCGAACATTTTTTTAAAAGTAGCCTGATCTACACTTTGTACTCCATTTTTACCGGCGATTATGCAAGGAAAGCGAGTAAGCTTTTTTACCGTTTCATAATCGTGATTTTCCATTCCTTTCCAATATTCTTTTTCCAGTTCAATAATTTGCGTTTCCATAATCCATCATTTATTAATTAAACAGTTTTACAAAGTTCAAATTAATATTAAAATGCAGGAATACTTTTAACAGAGATTTAATAGCAGAAAAGGAAAACAGAACCCGTATAAATGTCTTATTATAAATGGAATATCTTCTAAATTTTGATGATTTTTGTCTTGTCAGGTTATTTCATCGCACACTTCCAATTCAAAATTAGTCTTTGATTTTGGTACAAATCAGTTAATACCATTATCAGTTAAAAATCATAATTGATTCTCCATATTATTACCTTATAGGGCCACAATGAATGCATGAAAAAGAAAGACACATTCATAACTATTTGGTAAGGCTATGGACTTTTTTTAAATTGAAAAGTGTGGATTGAAATATTTATTTCATTTTAAGCACTACTTTACCTTTTGTACGTCCGCTTTCGACATAATTTAGGGCTTCATTGGCTTTTTCAAAAGAAAAAACTTTATCAAGAACTGGCTTGATTGCTCCTGACTCAATAAGTTTTGTAATTTTACTTAACTGCTCACCATTAGCTTTCATAAATAAAAAAGAATAATCAACATTTTTGGCCTTTGCTTTTTTACGAATACCGGAACTTAATAATGATAAAATGATTCTTACCAGCCAGGGTGCTTTTATTTCTTTTGCAAATGCAGGTGTTGGAGGACCTGAAATAGAAATTAGTTTTCCACCGGGTTTTAATATTCTTAAAGATTTTTCGAGTGTTTTTTTATCCTGGCTATTTAATACAACATCATAATTACTCAGCCTATTTTCAAAATCACTGTTTTTGTAGTCAATAGTAAGATCTGCTCCAAGTTTATCCAGAAAATCGAAACTTTTGGCACTTGCTGTTGTAGCCACTGTTGCTCCTAAATATTTTGCGAGCTGAATAGAAATCGTACCAACACCGCCGGAACCCGCCTGAATAAATACTTTTTGTCCTTGTTTTACTTTTGCATTTTCTACCAAAACCTGCCAGGCAGTCAAAGCTACTAACGGAATCGATGCTGCTTCTTCCATAGAAAGATTCTTTGGTTTAAGTGCAACATCTCTTTCATCAATGGCAATAAATTCTGCAAATGTTCCTATCCGATGATCTGCCGGTCTTGCATAAATTGCATCACCTACTTTAAACCTTTTTACATTTTTACCCACCTGAGTAATAATTCCTGCCACATCGTGCCCCAATATCAACGGAAGTTTATAGGGCAAAATAAGTTTAAACTCTCCGGTTTTTATTTTTGAATCTAAAAGATTGATTCCGGCTGCATAAACTTCAACCAGAACATCATTGTCTCGTACTTCCGGAACTAGTACATCTGCCAACTGCAAAATTTCTTTCTTGCTGTATTTATTTATTATAAATGCTTTCATTTTATATCTTTTAAATTCTCGTTACTGCTTAAGGTCTGCGTATATTTTTTTAGGATTCACCAAATTAAAAGCCAACTGCGGAAAAAACCGGCTAACGATGTACAACAATTTGCTGTCTCCTACACGAATAGTAAACTTATCTTTTTTAATTCCTGAAATAAGGGCTTTTACCAATTTTTCAGGAGTCATTTTCTTGTCGTTTCTTTTCGCAGTCATGGCTGTTGCTACAACGGGAGGAAGCAGTTCGAATACTTTTACATTACTGTTTAAAATCTCTAAATTCTTTCTTAGTATTCGGGTATAAAAGCTTAAAGCCGCCTTTGTTGCCGCATAAGTAGGTTCTTCTAAAGCCGGCACCATACTCAAAATAGAGGTTGTATTTATGATCGCGCTTTCTGGTCTTGATTTTAACATCTCTATAAAAAGTGTGTTGAGTCTTATAACACCAAAATAATTGATATTCATTTCATAAATCGCATTTTTTAAAATTTGCTCACTTGCAATGGCGAGATTTAGTGCAGGAGTTCCAACACCCGCATTATTATACAAAATATCTATTCCGCCACGAGCAACAGCTTGCTCATAAAGTGCTTTTGCATCCTCAGGATTTTCAACGTCACTTTTGATGATGGTTACGGAGGGAAGCCTTTTTTTTGCATCCTCTAGTTTCTCTTGATTCCTTCCTGTGATGATGACACGCGCACCTTCGGCTAAAAATTGCTTTGCCGATTCTAAGCCAATACCGGAAGCACCTCCGGTAATTAATATCGTTTTACCTTTTATGTTCATTATACTTTATTTAAAGAATTGTTTATAATCACCAACAGGAACATCAAACTTATTTTTCAAGAACCAAAAAAATCATCTACAAAGTCTACCTTCGCTTTCCTTTTTTTTGAATTTAGATTATTCTAAAATATACTTTTTAGTCTATTTTAAAACAAAAAAAAATCATATGACGTATTGTTCTAATTCAGATTTTAAACTTTTTACAAGTCCCTGCATAGGTTTTGCTGTACCCATAACTCGGCACATTACAATACCTCCTTCGACCGATGCTGTTAATTTGAACGCAAAAACAACGGGATCCAGTTTAGCTGAAAACTCACCTGTATTTATTCCTTCCTGAAGTAAACCCGCTAATTCCTGCTGGCCGCTTCTAAATACTTTTGCTACTTTCTCTTTTATAAGAGGATAATTATCATCTGCTTCTACAGCAGTATTAAATATAGGGCAACCGCCTGAAATATAAGTTTCTATTGGGTTTTTATAAAAATCTAAAAAGGCAAATACTTTACCTTTTATTGTTTTTGCCTGATAAACCGCAGCTCTGATTCTGTCTGAAACCAATTTTAACGACAAATCAATAACCTGTTCTGATAAATCTTCCTTATTCTCAAAATGACCATACAGACATCCCTTTGTAAGCTTGGTAGCTTCGAGTACATCATCAATATTAACCCCCGAAATGCCTTTTTCATTATAAAGCGGCACTGCAGTTTCCAGTATAAATTGTTTTGTTCTTTCGGCCTTAGTAAGCATTTCTGTAATTAATTAGATTGCAAATATACTAAAAAGTATATTTAAAACACAGAATGTACCTGAATTTTATTTTTTAGTACTCCTTTTAAATTTCCTAAAAATATGATTTAAAGCAAGTTAATTCATAAAAATACTTCCTTAAACGACTTTTTACAAATAAGGCGAGAGTATTTTTTTTTGTTTTAAATTATACATTTACACGATATTGCAATGGTGTAAGTCCCGTCTTCTGCTTAAATAATCGGGTAAAATGCTGTTGGTATTTAAAACCTAATTCATAAGCAATATCGCTCACCGATTTTTCGTGATCGAATAATATTGTCTTTGCCTCATCAATTAATTTTGACTGAATATAATCTAAAGCCGTACTTCCGGTTTCTTTTTTTATGAGATCTCCAAAATAATTAGCGGAGAGAAATGATTGTTCTGCACAATAACTTACTGAAGGAAGTCCTAAAGTTTTAGACTTGCCTGACGTAAAATAATCGTTCAGGAGATTTTCAAAACGAATGAGAATATCTTTATTGACATGAGTTCTGGTGAAAAATTGCCTGTCATAATACCTCATGCAGTAATTCAATAAAAGTTCGATAGTAGAAACAATGAGTGTTTTACTATGCTTGTCGATATTCTGATCAATTTCAGCCAGGATTTTTTCGAAACAATCGTTGATCACTTTTCTTTCTTTTTTAGACAAATGCAATGCTTCATTTACTTCATAAGAAAAAAATGAATAGTCCTTTATTTGACGTGCAAGAGTTGTCCCGGCAAGCAAATCAGGATGAAAAACCAGCGCTTTGCCCCACGGCTTAATAATTTCGTTTCTGCCATCAATCCCGTAAATCTGACCTGGTGAAATAAAAACCAGCGTACCATCTTCATAATCATAAGACTGGCATCCGTAACGCATATCTCCGCATTTAATGTATTTCAAAAAAACAGCATAAACGCTCATATGTCTTTTAAAATACTGGTAAGTTGGTATTTCATCAAAATCGACAATACTAACAAGAGGATGTAAAGTCTCTGCTCCTACTGCATCATTGTATTGCTTAACGGTTTCAATCCTATCAATTCGTTCCATAACCAAAAGTTTGTACAAATTTAGCAAACAGAGTGCTGCAGCTGACCATTTTACTGCAAAATCAGTAAAAATGGTAAATACATCTGTAATATGTATACAAAAAGATGCGTTACAATTCCGAAATTTGTAATAGCTAAAAGTCTTTCCTTATTGAAATTACCTAAACATTAATTTTTACATCATGAGCTATAAAAAATTTCTGAACTCTATAACTATATTCACTTTTTTCATAATTATAAATACAATGACTGCACAGCAAAAAGATAAAAATGAACAGGCGTTAAATACACACCAACAAAGTATGGCAGCTATTGCCGCACTTACTGCCACAGGAAATTTAGACCAATTAAAACCTGCAATAAATAAGGGTCTTGATGCCGGACTTACCATAAATGAAATAAAAGAAGCATTGGTACAGCTTTATGCCTATTGCGGATTTCCCCGAAGCTTAAATGCGATCAACACGCTAATGGCGGTTTTGGAAGAAAGAAAATCTCATGGAATAAAAGATATTGAAGGCAAACAAGCTTCTGAAGTAACTGTAAAAGACAAATACCAATCAGGAAAAGAGAATCTTCAAAAATTAACGGGGAAAGAAGAAACCGGGCCCAAGACAGGTGCCGCTGCTTTTGCTCCTGCGATAGATACTTTTTTAAAAGAACATTTGTTTGCCGATATCTTTAATCGCGATGTTTTGAATTTCCGTCAGCGAGAATTTGTAACCATTTCAGCATTAGCCGCAATGCCTGGAGTCGAACCACAATTACAGGCGCATCTTAATATGGGTAAAAATACCGGAATCACAGATGCACAGCTTTTGGAGCTTACTTTTATTATCGAAAAAACAGCAGGAAAAATACAAGCTAATGTTTTAAGAAACGCTATTGGTGAACCTGTTACGCCAATTATCGAACCAGATATGATGGTGAGAATTTCTGAAATCGAAATTATTCCGGAATATCTGGAAGAATACAAGGAGATACTTGAAAAAGAATCATCAGAATCAGTAAAACTTGAAGCAGGAGTTATTGCTATTTATCCGATGTTTCAAAAAGAAAATCCAGCACAGATTAGGATAATAGAAATATATGCTAATCAAAAAGCCTATAAATCTCATTTGCAGACACCCCATTTTCAGCATTATAAAACGGCAACTTTAAAAATGGTAAAATCTTTAAAATTGGTAGACATGACTGCCTTAGATCCTGAAATGATGCAGCTTATTTTTGAAAAGATCGGCAAATAATTCCAACGAAATAAACCAATAGATTTCTAATGATTTAGGGCATTTAGAATTTAAAATCTGAATATTTATAGACTTCTTTTGAAAAAAAGATCTTTATCGAATTACTCTTTTAAGTTCACTTCTTTTTTCTCGCCATCCTTATCTATTGTTACTCGCTTTTCAATATTGGCCTTATCAATATAGCCTTGTCTAGCTGTACCATAATTTGTTGAAGACCCTGTATACCCCCAATAGTTATAATAATTGGTATAGCCAGATACATATGAATAATTATAAGAGTTAGAAAAATCAAAACTTGCCATAACCACATACGTGCCCGGCATAAGATCTGCGAATTCAAAATGCCCCTGATCATCATAAACTTTGGCTTTTTTGACACCATATCCAAAATCAGAATTCAAAGGAACCTCGGGCATTTTTTTCTGTTTTCGAATTTTCTTGTTGACTTCAACCCATTCGTCATAATAGGCAGAACTAGGGAAAAGTGTGATTTCTGTACCTTTTGGTGCAAATTGTTTCTTGGCGGTATTCACCAAACCACCCAATTTCTTACCAGCATCAGATCGTGCATAGGCTGTACCAGTAATAACACTGCTGCCTTTAGAAATCTGCTGAGCGACTTTTTCTTTATCGAATTTGTTTTTAATAGGCTGATAATCCAGCTCCTCGTTGGTCGTAATTTCCCACATTCCTTTACCCATAGACATTTCGCGCTGCCAGAGACGATGGTCCTTTTTGTCTACAATATAATTATAAATGGCATTTGTATTTTCTTCCAAAACAGTAACCAGCCATGCTTCGTGCTTACCAGTCCTTGGAGAGTTATAAATGAAACTTTTTACTTCCTTGATTGTGTAGTATTCTACAGGAACAGTAGCATCATCACTATAATAGAACTGAGGGAAACGGGCTTTATAACCTACATCTAACGGCAGTGTCAAAATCATATTATCCGTCCATAACCAGTCAAAAAACACCTCTTTGGGATTCAAATTCAGCTTTTTATTTTTTTTAGTTTTCTTGGTATAATAATTTCCTGTAACCTTTTCACCAAAGTTAAGATCAACTTTGGTTTCCTTAGCATCACTAATATAGGTGATCGGTTTAAGAGTTTGAGCATCCGCTACACTGGTGCGGGCTGTACTAAATGAATTGTCTTTTGGAGTATAGGAATTAGTCAGACTCAATTGGTTGTTGGCTGCCACAATATCATAAGTTACTGTTCCCTGCTTTACCCAGCTTGTATCCTTAACATAATATACGGTAAAGAGCGACTTTCCGGGTTTAATGTATTTGGTATTGACGTCCTTACTGCCGGGTACAACTGCCTTTTGACATAATGCAGCAAATGGAAACAGACTAACTGCTAAAACAAGCGCATAAAATTTCATATAAATAATGCTAAGGTTAACGAGAAACAAATTGCCTTATGGGTCAATTTATTAATCAAATATAATAAAAAAGTTTTTTTTATTACGCCCAAAATTACTGAAGGCAGATACAAAAAACAATACCTGCTTTCATGGTTATTTACGATCAAAAGTTGTTTTTTTTACATCTATTTCTGATTTCAATTCTTTGCAGCTGCTATTAGAAAATAAGGATGCCTGGAAACTCGCAAACGATAAAGTTAAAATCATTAAATGAAAATTTTTCTTTTAATGTATTATCTATTTGTTAGATGAGAATTTAACAATCCTTCCTGAAAATTGTATAAATTCTACTGCGGTAAAAAATTTAATTTTAAACAATTCTAATTAGGACTATTAGAACATTGTTTATGCTATTAATTTTAAACCGATTTATATGAACTACGAAAATTACTCTTATAGCACTGAAGAATTTTCAGGCGATATGACTTACTACGAAGAGCAGCTGTTATTAAATTATGATGATTATCTTGATGCTTTTCAGGCTAAATTGGCTGCCAGTAACCATTACAACTTAGAACTTGGAGACCTGAAAGAGGATTTAGAAGATGATTTTGATTCGGAATATGACGAAAATGACTGGGAAGAAGAAGAATCAGATGATAATCCCAAGGCCAAATAATAGGAATCAGGAAGAACCACCGCTCTTACTGCTAAAATTAAAACAGGATTCACGGTTTTGTTATAACCGGTGAAAAACAAATTTTAAAAAGAGGATATACTGAAAAGTATATCCTCTTTTTAATTAATAATCGATCTTGTTTTACGCGATAAAAATAGTATCATATCTTGAATCTCCCCTTTTTGTATGACATTTCTTTTTTACTTCACTAATACCTTGATAGACATTTTCTTTATGAAAAAACTAAATGGATTCTAATTCTTGCAAATGTGCCTTTGTAAATACTTTTTTGTCAATAATAATACTTTGCTTTCTACTGCCTTTTTGTATTATATCTTAATATATATAAAAGCTGCGATACATGTTGAAAATGTGAAAAAACAGAGAATTGTAGTAAAATAATTATAAAAACATGAGGAAGTATCAAATAAATAACTATTTTTAGCATATCAAAAAAAATAAGAAAAATACATTAAAGTATTTTATTTACATCAAGTATCCGCCTACATACGCTGTCTAAAATCGGCACCAATAAAATTCAAAAATATTCGCCTTTTCAGCACTGCTGCAATCTTTCTACTTAAATTAAGGCTTGAATAACCGAAAAACAAAGCCTTCCAGACTATGGTAAAGATTATTATCCGAGTGGATCTTAATCAAAAAAAGTAGGTATCTTAAATCATAATTAGCATGACCAAAAAATTACTTATTTTACTTTTACTGCTTGTGGCAGCAAAATTTTATCCGCAAACTTCTTGTGGCACACCACAAAGTACTGTCCAGAATTTCTCTGGCCCTGACACTCAATTTTCCGGGGGCGCCTTTACCTGTATTAATGTACAATTTCATGTTGTTCGCTATAGCAACGGTACCGGCGGTGTCAGCGAATCCTACGTAAATCAGATTACAGATCTTTTAAACAGCCACTTTAATCCCCACGGTATATACATCAATAAAACCGGAATTGATTACATTAACAATTCCACTTATTACGACATGAATGACAGTTCATTTAATTCTTTGATCGCAACAAATAATAATTCAAATGCAGTAAATTTTTATCTCGTAAATTCCTCTTCCACATGGTCAGGAAAAGCCCAGGCGATCCCATCTAAGAATCTGGTTTTGGTAAACTCCTTAGGTCTAACGGGAGTTGCAGCTCATGAATTAGGCCACTGCCTGAATTTATGGCATACATTTCAAGGAACCAAGGCTGGTACATCAGGATGTGCCGAATTTACCAGCGGATCAAACTGCACTTCATGTGGGGATTATGTCTGTGACACACCCGCCGACGCTGATACAGGAAACACTGGAGGGTATAATCCGGATATGACCAATAACATGTCCTATTACACGTATTTTACGCTGGATCATTTCACCAGCCAGCAGGGATTAAGAATGAGGAATGCGCTTAGTGCTTCCCCAGTTCTACAGTCTGTTTTAAGCACATCTTGTGCAAACTTAGCCGGTGCGGGAAATATCTGTGCAGAAAATCCTGCGCAGTATACTCTTATTAATCCGCAGAATAGCACTGTTTCCTGGAGCGTTTCATCAAATCTTCAAATTATCAGTTCTTCTAATTATGCCATCACGGTGCAAGCCATTAATACAGCTGTAAATGGAAAAGAAACCGTTACAGCAACACTAAATGGCATAACACTACAGAAAGGCATATGGATAGGAAAGCCAAAAATTACAGTTTATCAACCTCCAACGTCAAGCTGTAATTCGATTTTACAAATCGTAAGTGCAGCATACGACGCCACTCTTGAAGAACAGGGAGTAACTGCTTATTCCTGGGTAAGAGGCGGACAGATTGTAGGGGAACATTATAATTTTAATTTTGCAGGCTCGAATTCGCCTATTTTGGTAAGTGCTTCCAATTCCTGCGGAGCAAGAGTGCTTGACTCTTATGTGCCACTAAAGCTTCCGGTAAAATGTGGTGCCGACCCACTGAGAATTGCTAATTCGAATGTCGACAAATTCTTTACGGTATATCCAAATCCCGCAAAAGACATTGTAAATATTGAAATGCGCGATCAGGACAACCAGATTCTATACGAAAATGGAATAGCAGCGGAACTTTTTGATCTCAATGCACAGTCAAAATCGAAAGTAAAAATTACAGATAACAAAACAATCCTTTCAGTTTCAGGATTAACTAAAGGAGTTTATATATTAAAAATATTTGCAAACGGCATTGACGAAAGCCATCAGATAATAGTTGAATAAAAGAAATCACAGACTCTTATATATAAATAATCTGTAAGAATCTTAAAACTAAATTCCCATTTCTTACGAAATGGGAATTTTTTATTTTTTACATGAGTGTTTAATGAATAAGGACTGAAATAAAGATACTTAAACATTAATAGCTATCTTCCAGTTTACCAATCTTTAGCATGTGTTCAACCGAATTCAAATCTGTAGAAATAGGATTATAAATTACAAAAGAAATAATTTGTCTCCTTTTAAAATGCAACTTAAAACTTCTTTAGTCCCCATTGATAGTAGATTAGTTCGCTTACAACACAAGTGCATCTAATTCTTAATTATTTAAATACTACATAATTTTTTATCATTTTATTTAACGATATCATTTTATAATCCCCAAAAAAGTATACAAAATTCACATACAAGATTTTTACGTACCTAAAATCGTACTTTTTTACTCCACTTTCAAATTGTTATTAATCAACTTTGCTATATCAATTATAAAACACTGTTTTTTAGTTGCTTAATTACTGATACCGATAAAAAAGGCTTCTCTTTAATATCATTTGATGTAATTAGAATCTATTGTTTTACTAACCATTAATTGTTTACTAACCTTAAAGTTTTAAAAATGAAAAAATTCTTCAAATTGACAAGTTTGCTATTTATTATGGCATTAGTGTTTAATTCCTGTGAAAAGGAACAAGATCTAAATGAGCCGCAAGCCACTAACAAAGAAACATTACAAAGTGCTACAGATGCACAGCAAAACACTAACAAAGCTACTGCTGCCTTAGCAGGCGGTGGTGCCGGAGCCAGAACGATTACATTGCAAACCAATACACTATCATGTCCCGGTGGTTTGTGTACATCTTACGGCGTTTGGTCAGGTGGTGTTTATACCGTTTGGTTCCAGATGAAATTTAATTCCGGATTTTATTGGAGCAGAGGTGGTAAATGCGGATACGGTATACTAATTGGCGACCAGAACACCGGTGGCGATCCAGGATGGGATGGCAACGGCGGTAGTGCCAGATTTATGTGGTATTGCCCAAGTGGATCAAACACTGCCAAAGGAAGCGGGGCTTACCTCCAACCCTACGTTTATTATAAAGATCAGCCCGGACAATTTGGTAACGATTTTGGAAAAAAATATTACATACAAGAAGGGGTAACATATAACTGTCAGATATCTGTGAAATTAAATACCGGATCAAATACTAACGGATATGTCAAATATTATGTAAATGGCACAGAAATACTAAATCAGACCATTCGTTGGGTAACTAACGATTCTAAACGAAATGTCAATGCCGTAAGTCTTCATACCTTCCGTGGCGGTAGTCAAAGTTACTGGACGGCTCCCGTAACAAGTTCTATTTATTATGCTAGTGCCTCTTGGGACGCTCAATAAATAGTTGCAAAATTACTCCTAAGATCAATAGTTAAAAATTCCATTTCTTGAAACTGTCCTCAAAAAGTTAGATACTATTTGAGGGCAGTTTTTTTTAAATGGACTTTTTTTCTTTTTAGTACGTCTCTTTATAAATCACTCATAATTAAAGAACTCTTACTTAAAATTCTATAAGAACAAATAATACTGTTGTCCTTAATTTTGGATAAGGCCATAAGATCTATAAATAATAATTTCTAATCACTTGGCACTACAAATAGTAATCTGAAAATTAATACATTTTAAACACACTGATATGATAATAGACGACAACAAAAATTACAATCCGGGAGATCGTAATTTAATGCAGGATTTACAAAATCAGTTGCAACCTGAAAATTTTAATAACGGAGATGACCCAACTGTGGAATCAATCTCTTATCAAAATACCAATTTTAGTTCTGATGATGCTTCTGACAGAGAACCACTATCTGAGACTGATCTAAATGAGGACACTCATGAGGAAGATGAGGCTAATAATCCCGAAGAAAACTTTGATGAAAATTACAGTGAATCTGAAAATTTTGCAACAGATTGATTTGATAAAATCTTAAAGGATGATATCAAAAACCTTAAATTATATCCCGAATCCTAACTCAGAAGTTTAATTTCAAACTTTTATACCAATACAAAGCCTTTTAGATTCAAGTTCTAAAAGGCTTTATTGTTATTATAATAATGATATCATACATCGTAATGGATTGCAAATGTTTAATGTTCTATCCATAATCACTCAATTCATTAAAAAATAAATACCAAAAAAACGATTTAGAGCTATTATCAACAAAAATAATACTAATGGCTATTTTTAGCTTTAAAATACTAAAACGTTTTAGTAGATTTGTGATATTACTTTTAAAACTATTCAATTCAAATAAAATAAATAACCACAAATAGTTACCCG